>ERZ1022724.43-NODE-43-length-32862-cov-19.414302_pt1 | contig 32862 bp, 25 predicted proteins | sample MGYA00521091_ERZ1022724 | MGnify/ENA primary metagenome ERZ1022724 (study PRJEB33162, sample SAMN09537610) | freshwater metagenome | isolation source: freshwater | place: Canada:Alberta | collected 2017-07 | study: EMG produced TPA metagenomics assembly of the... | reverse complement strand
CAACGCGGCGATCTACGACACGTCCTCCCGGATCTACCAGATCCCCATCCGTTTTGTCAGCTCCTATTCCGACTACGCCAATCGGAGCTTTGGGACCAACCGAAGAAAGATCAGCATCACAGAGGACTTCGATGGTGATCGAGTCAACAATATGACCGAGTGGGTGTTGAACACGCGTGCGCAGGATGCTTCGAGTGTTCCCATTCAGCCGGTCCCAAGGCTGGTTCCTGGTGTTCCAGTCGTTCCGCCGACCTTTCCTCCAACCACGACCCCGACCTTTTTCGGAATTCTGGCAAGGAAGCCTGTCGGCTACCTCCCTGATGTTGTTCAGGTCCTGCAGCGCAGTACCAGCGTGGCACCGGCACCTGATGTCTGGGTGGACATGGTGAGCGATGCGAACTGGACGGTGATTGACAACGACACGACGATCGGAATCGTGAGCAACACCGGAACCGCAGCCCTCCCGACATTGCCTCCTGGCACAGCTGGCCACAAGTATCGGTGGAGAGTTGCTCTTACCGGGCTCTGAGCAGCGGTGTTTACTAACAACTTCCCAGCGTAAAGGGTGTTCTCAAGCGGGTTGATGAGCCAAGAAATGATTGATACTACCGAGCGGCTTGTTAGCCACCTGCAAACAAGCCGCCAAGGGGTCACCAACCCGGTCTGTGCCATCGACACCGAGGCTGACAGCCTCCACCGCTATCGCGAGTCGCTTTGCTTGATCCAGTTTGCGGATCGGAATCAATGCGTATTGATCGATCCCTTGGCCATCGATGACCTGTCCGCCTTGGGTGATTACCTGTCCGCAGCGACCGTCTGGATGCACGGAGCGGACTATGACATGACCATGTTCAAGCGGCAGTTTGGTGATCTACCAGCCGTCGTCTACGACACCCAAATCGGCGCGCGCCTCCTCGGTGTCCGTCGCTTCGGCTTGGGCGACCTCGTGAGCCACTACTTCGGGGTGGATCTTTCAAAGTCTTCGCAGAAAGCAGATTGGGGCAAGCGTCCGCTATCGCCAAAAATGATCGAATATGCGCTCAATGATGTGCATTATTTGTTAGAAATGGGGGATCAGATCGTGGCAGCCCTTAAGGAAAAAGGTCGTTATGAGTGGTTTCTGGAAAGTTGCCTCGCCGCCCGGCAGCGGGTCTTGGAGCGTGACGATTCCAAGGAAGAGAATTGGCGGGTCCAAGGTTCGGGGAAGCTCGCGCCCTATGGCCTGGCCTGTTTAAGGGCGCTCTGGCACTGGCGGGACGGTGAAGCAAAGGCATGGGACCGCCCATCGTTCATGGTTGCGCCCAACCGGCAATTGCTCGAGTGGAGCATCGCGCTGGGGGCCGGGCAGCCGATTTCACTACCATCACACTATCGCCCAGACCGGGTGAAGCGCTTCCGCGCGGCGCTCGCGGCAGCCGAGGCCTTGCCAGAGGCGGAATGGCCCGAGCGTCCCGCCGGTAAGCGTCGCAAGCGGGATCGTGATTTTGAGCGCAAGGTTGATGTGCTGCTTGCCGCTCGTGAGCAGGCTGCTGCCAAACTCGATATTGACGGCTCGCTGATCGCTCCACGCGCGGTTTTGGAGTCCTTGGCTGCTGATGAGGTGCCGCCTGCCGCTGTGTTATTGCAATGGCAGCGGGAATGCCTTGGAATGTGATTCATCGCCCTCCTGATTTCCCCCTGACCTCTGCCGCCTGGTGCCCGCCGATTCAACAGAGTGTCTTCTCTTCAAGTGCCCGGCTTGCGATCTCAAGCTTTCGGCTGGGCGCCACCAAGCCGGAATCAGCGGCCCCTGCCCGAACTGCGGCACCCTGGTCAGTGCGCCTGCTTTCACTGAACATGCTCCGCCTTCTCCTCTTTTGAATCCGCCACCCGCAACGTGTTCAAGCGACTCCTTGACAAGGTCCAGCACAGGTTCCAGTCAGCTCTCGTCGGCGAGCCGGAAAGGCCGAATCCGTGCGGACTCGGGACTGGATCATCGCCATCTGGAACTTCGGGAAACAGCCAAGACTCTGTGGGTGATCACCCTGTTTGTTTTGGCAATCATCACGTGCCTGTCGGTCAGCTGGTTTCTCAAGGACTGGATGAAGCGATAGACGTGATGTAATCTATTGATTGTTAATGATTTGAAGTTCCATTTCCGGGGGTGAAATTCATCTGCGATTCTTGACGAACTTCCTTGTCTCCCGCGCTTCAATTTTAGACTCTGTGGGCCCACCATGTCCGAGTCCTCGAACGAGTCCCAAAAAGCAGAAACACAAGTCGCCGCAGCGCAAGTTTACGATGCTGCACAAATCGATAAACTCGAGGGCCTGGATGCCGTCCGCAAGCGGCCGGGCATGTACATCGGCGACCCGGATGAACGCGGCCTTCACCACTGCGTCTTCGAGGTGTTAGATAATTCGATCGACGAGCATCTGGCAGGTTATTGCAGCCGCATCAAGGTCGCGATCCATGTGGATGGGTCCGTATCCGTCGCTGACAACGGGCGCGGCATTCCGGTGGACATGCACCAGAAATTCGGCATGCCCGCTGTCGAGCTCGTTCTCACGAATCTCCACGCAGGTGGCAAGTTCGGCCAAGGTGCCTACAAATATTCTGGTGGTCTCCATGGCGTCGGGGCGAAGTGCGTCAATGCCCTGTCAGACTGGTTCAAAGCGGAAATCATGAGAAATGGGAAAGTCCACCTCATCTGCTTCGAGCGCGGCAAAACCACCGAGCCGCTCCACGTCATCGGCGAAGTGGATGCGGCCAAAACCGGCACCATGATCACCTTCTTCCCGGATGCCACCATCTTTGTTGATACCATTGAATTCAAGTTCGACCGTCTTGCTACCCGCCTTCGCGAGCTCGCCTTCCTCAACCCAGGTCTCACCATCGACCTCGAGGACGAGCGACCCGAGACCGCCAAAAAAGCCACCTTTTTCTACGCCAAGGGCATCGAGGAATTCGTCGCCCAGCTCGGTGAGAACAAGGCCCTCATTCATGACACGCCGGTCATCCTGCACGGCAAGCGCGCCATCGACCTCGATTACGACGGGAAAAAAACCACGGACGACGTTTTCGCGGATGTCGTTTTCCAGTATAACGATTCCTATAACGACCAAATCCTCTGCTTCGCCAACTCCATCCCGAACGGTGACGGCGGCACCCACCTTACCGGCTTCCGCACCGCGCTCACCCGCGGCATCAACCAATACGCCAAGGCGAACAAGATCCTCAAGGACAAGGACCCCGCACTCACCGGGGATGATGTCCGTGAAGGCCTCATCGCCATCATCTCGGTGAAGATGCCTAACCCGCGCTTCAGCTCCCAGACCAAGGACAAGCTCGTCAACAGCGAGATCGAGGGCGTCATTTCCTCCATCGTTTATGAAGGACTCATGCAGTTTTTCGATGAGAATCCCGGTCTTGCCAAGCGCATCATCGAGAAATCCATCAACGCCGCCCGCGCCCGGGATGCTGCGAGAAAAGCCCGCGAGACGGTGCGTAAGTCCGCTCTATCAGGCGGTGGTCTTCCGGGGAAACTTGCCGACTGCTCCGAGCGCGATCCAGCCAAGTCCGAGCTGTATATTGTCGAAGGAGACTCCGCCGGTGGTTCCGCCAAGCAAGGTCGCGACCGGCGGACCCAAGCGATTCTTCCTCTCCGCGGGAAGCTCATCAACGTTGAGAAATCCCGCCTCCACCGCGCCCTTCAGAACAAGGAAATCCAGTCCATGATCACCGCGATCGGCGCGGGCATCGGTGATGGGGATCAGGAAGGTGCCTTCAATATCGAAAAAGTCCGCTACCACAAGATCGTCATCATGACCGATGCCGACGTGGACGGCTCGCACATCCGGACCCTGCTTCTAACGTTTTTCTGTCGTCACATGCCGGCCTTGGTGAAGAGCGGCTACCTCTACATCGCCCAGCCGCCGCTCTACTTGGTCAGCCGGAAAAAGCGCCAGGAGTACGTCCAGGATAACGACCAGCTCAACCGCATCCTCATTGATCTCGGTGCCGGCGAGGTCGAGCTCCGCACCTACGACCAATCCCGTAGCTTCACCGCCGAGGAGCTCAAGGTCATCCTCGAAAACCTCTCCTCGCTCTCGCGCTTCTCAACCACCATCGAGGGTAACGGCGGCAACTTCCGCGCCTATCTGGCAGCCCGCCAGAATGGTCACCTCCCCGAGTTCATGATCCGCATCCGCACCGGCAATGATGAAGCGCTCACCTACTTTGCCAAAGAGGCGGACTTGCGCGCCTTCGCCGCCCAGAACCGGGATCTCCGCTTGTTCGATGAGGTTCTCACCGAGGAGGAGCTTGCCGCTCACAGCGGCCCTTCCCGCCGCGCGAACCTTTACGAACTCCACGAGTCACACGCCATCGCCCGGATCTTCTCCCGTCTCACGGAATGCGGCATCGACACCAATGTCTTCTTCAACGACGACACCCCGATCTTCGAGATCATCGAAGGCGACGGCGACAAACAGAAAATCACCCCGGTCTTCGCCGTTCCTGAGATCCTCGCCAAGGTCCTCGAAATCGCCAGCCGCGGTGTCCAGATCAAGCGCTTCAAAGGACTTGGAGAAATGAACGCCAAGCAGCTCTTTGAAACCACCATGGACCCCGAGGTCCGCCAATTCCTCCGCGTCCGTCTCGACGAGGACAACGCCGTGGAAGCCGACAAGATGTTCGACGTCCTCATGGGCGACATCGTCGAGCCCCGCAAACGCTTCATCGAAGACAATGCCCTGAATGTGAGAAATCTGGATGTCTGATGACATCCGTCACGAGTCATGGGTCACGAGTGATATGAGTAAATCTTTAAACGATCTGGAAATCTACCGCGAGGCGATGCGTCGCGGGGAGATTGTTTGGAGCTGGGTGGTCAATTGGGACTTTCTGGCCAAGGACACCGTCGGCATGCAGTTCGTGCGCTCGATTGGCTTCATCGCAGCAAACATCTCCAAAGGCCACGGCAGGTTTCACCACAAGGAGAAGCAGAAGTTTTGTTACTATAGCTGGGATTCACTTGTCGAATCCCTCCGCAAACGCCTCAACGCCTCCATCAAATCCAGCGGCCCACAGTCAGACACCCATGACTCTTGCCTCATGACCCATTAACTTTCCACACCATGTCCGAAGCTAACATTAAACCGATCAACGTCGCCGAGGAGCTCTCCAAGTCCTTCTTGGAATACTCGATGTCGGTCATCATTTCCCGTGCCCTTCCTGATGTCCGGGACGGGCTCAAGCCCTCGCAACGCCGCATCCTTTACGCGATGCGCCAGTTAGGCGTCGGCCCGGGGAAACCTCACGTCAAATGCGCCAAGATCGTCGGTGAAACGATGGGTAACTTCCATCCCCACGGTGACGCTGCCATCTACGGCACTCTTGTCACCATGGGGCAGCCGTGGTCGATGCGGGACATGCTCATCGACGGCCAGGGAAACTTCGGCTCGGTGGAAGGTGATGCCGCCGCGTCCATGCGTTACACCGAGGCCCGCCTGCATCCGCTGGGCATGGCGATGATGGAGGACCTCGACAAGGACACGGTCGATTTCGTGCCGAACTATGATGGCTCACAGCTTGAGCCCTCGGTCATGCCATCTGCCTTTCCCAACTTCCTGGTCAACGGCAGCACCGGCATCGCCGTGGGCATGGCCACCAACCTGGCCTCCCACAACCTGGGTGAAGTGGTGGACGGCATCTGTGCGCAGATCGACAATCCCGAGATCACCCTTCCTGAGCTCATGCAGCACATCAAGGGACCGGACTTTCCCGTCCCGTGCGAAATCCGCGGCATTCGCGGCATTGAGGAGTATTTCCGCACCGGTCGCGGCTCCATGCGGATGCGCGGCAAAATGGAAATCGAGGAAAATGCCAGCGGCCGCTCGATCATCATCATCCGTGGCGTCCCTTACGGCGTGAACCGCGCGGTGCTCCAGGAGCGCATCGCGGAACTCGTGAATGAAAAAATCCTCACCGGCATCTCCGGCATGAGGGACCTCTCTGCCGAGGACACCTGCATCGAGATCGAGCTCAAGCGCGATGCCCGCCCGCAGGTGGTCATGGCGCAGCTCTTCAAGCTCACGTCCATGGAGACTTCGTTCTCCGTGAACATGCTCGCGATCCATAAAAACCGCCCGAAGCAGCTCTCGCTCAAGGAGGGGATCGACGCCTACATCGAGCATCGCCGCGAGGTCATCATCCGCCGCACCCGCTATTTGTTAGGTAAAGCCGAGGAACGCGCGGAGCTGTTAGAAGCGTTCCTGTTAGCGCTCGGGCATCTCGATGATTTCATCAAAATCATCCGCAATTCGAAGAACCGTGATGAAGCCCGCGAGCGGCTCGCCGCTTACCATTTCCCGGTCGCCACCGCCGAGGCGCTCGGGATCATGATCCGCTCCCAGGCATCCATTTCCGGCGATACCTATATCTTCAGCGAGCGCCAGGTGAACGCCATCCTGGAACTCCGGCTCTATCAGCTCACCGGCATGGAGCAGGACAAGGTCAAGGGTGAATACGATGCCGTCCTCATCGATATCAAGGACCTCATGGACATCCTCGCCCGTGAGGAGCGGGTGTTGATCATCATCAAGGACGAGCTGCGGGTGATCAAAGACAAGTTCGCCACGCCACGTCTTTGCCCGATCGTCGCAGAGGTTGGCGAGGTCGCCATGGAAGACCTCATCGCCAATGACGCGATGATCGTGACCCTGTCCCACCGCGGCTACATCAAGCGCACGCTCTCCAGCGAATACCGCGTCCAGGGCCGCGGCGGCAAGGGTCTCAAGGGTATGGAAACCCGAGGCGGCAAAAAGGACGAGGCGGCGGATTTCATCGAGCACCTCTTCAGTGTCCAGGCGCACGACTATCTGTTGTTTTTCACCAACACCGGCCGCATGTATGTCGAGCGGGTCTATGAACTCCCGGAAGGCTCGCGCACCGCGATGGGCCGCAGCATCCAGAATGTCCTCAACCTCAAGCCCGAGGAAAAAATCGCCGCGCTCCTGCGGCTTGAGCGCACGGTGGATGAAAATGGCAATGACATTACCTTCCGTGAAGAGGCCGGCTACGTCTTCTTCGCCACCCGCAGTGGTAAGGTCAAGAAAACCGCCGTTAATGATTTCCGCAACTACCGCAAGGACGGCATCATCGCCATCAATCTTGAAGAAGATAATGAACTGATCGGCGTCCGTCTGACCTCCGGAAGCGATGAGGTCGTCCTCGTGACCCATGAAGGCATGAGCTTGCGCTTCCACGAGGATGATACCCGCCCGCTGGGTCGTGGCACGGCTGGTGTCATGGGCATCCGCCCGAATGACACGGATTTCGTGATCGGTCTGGCCTTGGTCACGGAAGGATCGACCTTGTTGGTTGCCTCGGAAAACGGCATTGGCAAGCGCACCACCTTCGAGGACTACCGCAAGCAATCCCGTGGTGGCAAGGGCATCATCACCATGAAGGTGACCGACAAGACTGGCCCGGTCGTGGGGGCGGTGACCGTGACCGAGGAGGACGAACTCATGCTCATGACCTCCAGCGGTCAAAGCATCCGGATTCGTGCAGCCGAAGTCCGCGAAACCGGCCGTAATGCCCAGGGCGTCAAGCTCCTCACCCTCAAAGGCAACGAGAAACTTCAGGACATCTCCATCGTCATCCCCGACGGTGATGATTCGACGGGCGAGTCCACCGCGGACTCTGGCGAGGAATCCACTGGCACCGACGAAGCCGCCGAATAAACGCTCGTGTCTTCCGGCAGCTTTTCCGGGGATTTCCTGTTCCAACTGGAATCCGCGGACAAGGCTGAGGTGGTCGCACATGGCGGCCACCGACCGGGGTTATGAAACGAAACAACGCAGCAACCGGATGGCGGCGCGAATCGAAGAGAGGGATGCGGTCTCGCTTGCGGTGTGGTAGCCGGTGGTTGGGATTTGCAGGGTGGTGCCATTGATCTGGCCAGCCGTGGCAGCCACCAGGCGGCCTAACTCGGTCCGGCCTAGCGAGAGCGGCTTGGTGCGGTTGAGGTTTTGCGCTTCGATCCACGTGTCCTTGTAGGAATAGGGAATCTTCAGTTCGCGGCAGAAGTCCTGGATCTCCACCGTGAAGTCGGCGTCGAACGAAGCGGTCGCGTCTTTTTTTCTCAAAACGAGGTCCTGTTCTCCAGCCGCCTCGGGCGTGGGGTAGGGGCTGGTATCCAGGACTAACAAGCGCCGCGTCGTGATCGACTCGCGTTGCAGCCAGGCGAGGGCGTAGCGCCAACTCCGCCCCGCCTCTTCCTGGGCCGTAAACAAGGCGGTGCCGGTAAAGCCGTTGCGGAACAGGTGCACGATCAAGGCCACGCTCAGCACGTTGTCGAGCTGGGCGGAAAGGTGGGTAGGTGTCACCTTGAGGCGATCCAAAAATGAGACCGGCGTTCCCGGTTGCAAGAACTCGAGCCCCTCGATTTCAAAGATCAGGTTGTGACGGTTCGGGCACAGGTGGCCGGATGAGATTTTTCCCTGCCCGACATAAGTTCCCGTGTAGGGAAGGTGCGCTTGCACGCGCTGACCGGTGAAGCGGTCGGCGATGGAGGCCATCATCTGCTCGGAAACCGAGTCACCTGTCAGCTCGCCGCGGTTACTGGCAATGAAGGCGGCGTATTGGAACTCGTTCGGCCCCGTGCAGAGCAACCCGTGGCGGTCGATGTGGGCGGAGAGGATGACGCTCGCAGGATTGGAGCCGCGTGCGACCAAAACTCCCAGATGGCGCTCCACGTGCACGTTGACCTCCTCCAACTCGCGGCGCAACACCCTGAAAAACGAATCTTCCGTGCCCACTACGGATGGCTCGCGCACGAGCTGTTGTAGGATTTCGAGAAACTCGGAAAGATCGGTGCTGTCTTGACTTGGCATCGGAACCTGAAACCGGGGAAGCAGAAATGGTGCCGTTTTCTCTCACCGGCAGCGGGCGGGATTCAGAGCGGGGGGCTTATCGGACGACCTTGCCGCCCAGGGATAGAATCCGGGCGTTTCCTTTGGCGGATTCTGCTTCAGGAATGTTTCCGTCGCGGACGTACATCTGTGAGAGGCTGGTCCAGGCGAGCAGGTCGTTGGGCTGGAGGGTGACCGATTGCAAACCGCAGCCGATGGCTTCTTTGACCTCTCCTTGCTTGAGCAGGGCCATGCCAAGCGCGTGCCATGCGTCGAAGAACGTCGGGTCGAGCGCGACGCATTGGCGATAGAGCGCGGTGGCCTCGTCCAATTCGCCCAAGGCGAGATGGCCGTTTGCGTCGTCGAAGAGGTTTTGGAGATCGTCGGACATCCGGGGAGTATTGCTGGGTGGCCGAAGTCGGCAGTGCCTAGCGTTTGTAGAGCTGCTGGACCTTGGCCGCTTCGGTGCGGGCAGTCATCCATGATGTGAAGGCGATGGTCTCGTTGTTGTTGCCCGTGGAGGTGACTTCGCTCTCGATGCGGGTTGCGGCATCAGCGGCTTTGACGACCTCACGCTTGGCGACGTGGAGGATGAAGGCGCGGTCGGACTCGAGGATGACGTCTGCGAATGAGCCGGGATCGATGGTTTTAGAGGCCTCGAAGAGGTTTTTCGGCTCGGTTGCTTCGTCGGGGCGGTAGGTGCTGGTGATGGCGGCGAAGGACTTGGTGTCGGGCACGCCCGCTTCCTTGGCGGCATCGGCGAAGGTCTTGCCGGCGACGAGGAGGGTTTTGATTTTGGTAACCGCTTCATTGGCAGCGGTTTTCAGAGCTTCTGCGGATTTTTCTTCGATGAGCTGGGCGCGGGCGTCGGCGCGGGCTTCGTCGTAGGTCTTGGTGCGCGATTTTTCCTCGCCGTCGAGGCGGGCGATGATCCATTGGTTTTCTCCAATGGCGATGGCTTCCGAGATTTTTGAGAATGGGTCGGAAGTCTCGGTGATGAGGAACAGTTGGTCGACCGCCTTGCCGCCGCGGCTGGAGGCGCGGAGGTTGACGTCGAGGTCCTTGGGAGGAGAGCTGCGGGTGAAGAGTTCGGAGGTGACGATCTGCCAGCCATTTGCCTTGGCGAGGTCTTCGAAGCCCGCGCCTTTTTGCTGTTCGAGGGCGAAGAGGAAGTCGTCGACGAGGGTGTCCGTCTCCATTTGCTTGGCGCGGCGTGCGGTGGCGTGTTCTGCGGCGCGTTTGGCTTTTTCTTCCTCCTTTTTCTTGGCGGCTTCCTTTTTGGCCTCTTCCGAGGCGGTGGCGTCGGCGATGGATTCCGGGGCGTCCGGTTCTGCTTTGGGTTCCTCGGGCAGGTTTGGAGTGACGGTCACGTAGGTGAATTTACGTCGCGGCTCGGTGGTGAAGGAGTCGGAAATGCCCTCCCAGTAGGTTTTGATTTCCTCTTCGGTGGGGTTGATTTTCTCCTCGAAGGGGGCGATGGCCAGTCGGGCGACGTCACCGGAGATTTGTTGGTTTTCGAGGGCAAGGTTTTTGGCGACGGCGTCGCGATCCACGTTGAGGCCGGAGCCGACGATGGCGCTGATTTTTTGGGAGGCGAGCACGTCCGAGGCGAGTTCGCGGAGGTCTTTTTCGGTCAAGCCGAGGCGGCCGAGATATTTGGAGATGAAGTTTTGGTAGGTTTCCGCGTTGAACTTGCCATCGGGGCCGGTGAAAGCACGGAGGCCACGGAGGTATTTGGAGATCTCCTCGTCGCCGGGGAAAACTCCGAACTCGGTCTTGGCCTCGCGCAGGATCATCCGGCCGATGAAGAATTTCTCGGGTGCATCATCCTGGCCGGTGGCACCTGTGGAGAGTCCCATGAGGAATTGGTAAATACCGAAGTCACCGGAGCGAGCGAGTCCCGAGGCGAGCTCCATGGAGGATTCGCCGAGGATTTTGAATTCCTTGTCGTTGTAGGTGCGCCCTGCGATCTTCAAGATGGCTTGGCCGCTGCCCGCATTCCGCATGGAGCTGGTGTCGAGGAAGAAGAAGCTGATGAACAAGATCACAAAGGTGATGATGATCAGGCCGGTGTATTTGCGGAGGTTTTCAATCATGAAATGGTGGGGCTGCCGTTGATGGGTGCTCGGGAAGTAAAGAGGGTCGCTCGGGCGGCTTCAATGGTAATTCTCGGTAGAAGGAAAAGAATCTAGCTTGCCGCAGGGGCAAATCGAAGGTTTCCTGATGAACTTTATGAACTTTCGCTGGTTGAACGCAGTCCTTTGGGGGAATTCCGTGGCACTATCCTGGATGTGGGGCTTGGGGTTGTTTTTCAGCGTGCAGATGACTTTCATGTTCGGGCTTCAGGGACTGCTGATGTTTGCCATTCCTAATGCCCTGGGGCTCATGTTGTTCGGGCTTTTGACCCAGAATGTTGCCAAAAGCCATCAGGGCGGGCAGGAATCCTTGGCGATTTTCTTCGACAAGTTTTCCAAGCCATTCCGGCTGATTCTGTATCTTTATCAGATTGTAGCGCTTTCGTTGACGGTTTTCGCGCTGGTGAAATACCTGTTTGTTCCGCTGAATCTTGCCACCGGGCCACTGCTGGCGATTTACCTCTGTCTGATCGTGTTTGTGATCCTGGCGGCGGGTTGCCTTCTCGGAGAGGAGTTCGGAATTGCAAAAATCAAGCTGAGCCATGGGCTTCTGGGCGGTTTGCTGGTGATTTGCGTGGCGACGATTCTATTCAATTTGAATCCATTTTCACCGGAACCCTTTCAGTGGACTTCTCCCTTCCAGGACGAATGGAGGGGAGCGAGGTTTTTCGGTTATGCGGTTCCCTTGGTGATCGGGTTGTTGGTCGGGCCCTGGCTGGATCTTCAGCATTGGCAGCGGGCGATCCAGATTCACCGTGAGAAAACATCCATCCGCGCGAGTTACCTTTTCGGCGGAATCATCTTTTTCCTGATGTTGTTGTTCCACGGCTGTCTTGCGATGTGGGTGATGAGGGTGGATGGCAGTCAGTTCGCCACCAACGAGGGGCTGGATACCTTCCGTTATGCCCATGATTTGGTGACCCAGTATTTCCAAAGGAACCCAGGTGCGGAGGGGGTCATGAGGACGGCCTATTTCACCTTCCTTGGAATTTGTGCCCTCACCACGCTGGATAGCGGCTACATCGCCTTGAAGTGGTTCTTGGAAAAGAATGTCGAGAAAAGTGACAATATGCTCATTTCCTTGATTCCGAAGCAGATTCTCGGATCTCCCGTGCCGACTTTTTTCGTGGTCGGGGTGATCACCTCGCTGGGTATCCTCGCGAGGCTGCAGCTTGAGTATTTCATGGTGTTCTACGCATCCTTCTTCGTCGGTTACGCCGCTTTGGCGATCGCCCGCTGCTACGTTCCGAATTCACAACAGCCCTTGCCTCAGATCCGGATGTTCATGATGTCCAGCGTTTCATTGGTGGTTTTCGCGTTTGGCTATATGACAAGTCAGACGCCTTTGTTGATTCTGGGGGCCATCCTGCCCTTGGTTTATGTGGTCTGGCTGGTTTTCAATGCGGATCTTCTGCGGGTGGTGACTGAAAAGGCGGGTGAGGTGATCGAAGCCGCCTCGGAGATCCCCGCCATCAAGGCGATTGCCAAGACGGCAAGCGTGGTGACCGGTTCCGAGGTTTCTCCTCCGCAGGATGGGCATGCGCTGGGCGGACATTTCGAGGACAAGTGGTTTGTTTACTCGATGATTGCCACCTATGCCGATACGAACTCGGTGGGAAATGTCTATTTCGGAATGTATGGCATGTATGTCGGCAAGACCCGCGAGCTTTTCTTCAACAAGGCAATGCCGGACTTCGACTTGAAAACGACGAAGTTCTACATCCTCACCCGCTCCTTCGAGCACAAGTTCGTGCGGGAGGCGCGTGAGTTCGACACCATCACGGTGAAGATCCGCGTGGCGGACTTCAACCGTAAATTCTGTACGCTCGAGCATCAGATTTTCGGGTCTGACAATGAGTTGTTAGGAAAAGGCAGGCAGAGTCTGTTGTTTGTCTCATCCAAGGATTACGCCCTGCTCGACATTCCGTCCGAGGTGTATACGGCATTCATGAAGTATCTCTGATCGCGGACGGGCTTGTCAGTTAGAAGGGTTCGTCCTCGCTCCATGCGTCCGCGTCTCCGACTTGCCATTCTTCAACGAGCTCTGCGGGGAAGTCCTCCAGGAAGCGCGACGGGCGGCAGATGATGTCTCCGGAGTAGGACTTGGGATTCATCATCGGGTAGGTGAGGTAGAGATCGTCCTTGGCTCGGGTCAGCGCCACGTAGAAAAGGCGCCGCTCTTCCTCTAACATGTTTAAGTCGTCGGCTTCGAGGATGCGGCCGTTTGGGAATTGGCCATCGACAAGCCAGACGAGAAAGACGGCCTTCCACTCAAGTCCCTTCGCTTGATGGATCGATGAGAGGGTGATTTTCTCCCCAGTGGGTTCCGACTTGTCACCCTTGGGTTCGCCATCGACGGAGCTCATCAGTGAAAGCTGGGCGAGGAATTCGAGGATGTCATCGAAGGTGCCGCCGTATTGGGAGAGTTGCTCGATGTCGTTGCGGCGATTTTCAAAATTCTCGAAACTGGCCTGGAGGTATTCATCATAGATTCCTTCCAGGATGCTGAAGATCATGTCCGAGGGTCGTGCAAAGACGCCGCCAGGGGTGAGCTCGTCCATCACATAACAAAGTTGTTGCCAATGTTTGGTGGCCTTCTTGGGGATCTTGAAAGTGAGCAGGAGCTCCGACCACTTCGGTGGCAGTTCCTCCCGGGTGGCCCAACCGCTTTTGAGCCATTCGGTCCACAACTTCTGCGCGGCTACGGGGCCGCAGCCGGGGAGCAGGTTGATCATCCGGAGGAAGCTCACCTCATCCCGGCGATTGACGACGAAGCGCATGAAGGCGGAGATGTCCTTGATGTGAGCCTGCTCGAAAAACCGCAGGCCGCTGGTGATGGAGAACGGAATCCCGCGGACGGTGAGCTCCATTTGGATCTCCAGACTCTGGAAATGGGCGCGATAGAGCACGGCCATTTCTTCAAGAGGCACGCCTTCGTCCCTCAGTTCCAAGATCCGCTGGGCGACAAAGGCGGCCTGGCTGCGCGGGTCTTCAAGCGCGACCAAGGCGGGCCGCACTCCCAGGCCTTCGCGCGAGGCGTTGAGATCTTTTTCAAAGCGGCCGGAGTTCGCACGGATCGCGGCGTTGGAGAGCTCTAAAATCTCCGGAACACTGCGGTAGTTGGTCTCGATCGTAAATAACTTGGCTCCGCGGTAGCGTCTTTGAAAACTGAGGATGTGGTCCACATCCGCGCCGCGCCATGAGTAGATGGACTGGGCGTCGTCACCCACGGCCATCAAGCTGCTGGTCTCGCCCACGAGTAGATCGATCATCCGTCCTTGCACGGAGTTGGTGTCTTGATACTCGTCCACCAGGACGTGGCGGAACTTCTGCTGATAGAGTTCGAGCACGTCGGGGCGTTCTTCGAACAAGCGCACGGTCATGACTAACAAATCATCAAAATCCATGGAGTTTGTCTCCAGTTTTTTGGTGATGTAGCCGGTGCGGACGAGTTCGATTTTTTCCGTCCAGTCATAGAAATGATCATAGCGCGCGGCGATGACCTCTTCGAGGGAAGCTCCCGTGTTTTCGATCAGGCTGAACAGTGAGGCGAGCACATCGGGCTTGGGGAAGCGGCGCTCCTTGGTGTCGATGTCACAGCTGGCGATGACGGATGAGAGCAGGGATTTCTGATCGTCGCGGTCGAGGATGGAAAATGAGCGGGTGAAGCCGAGATCATCCGCGTGGCGGCGGAGGATGCGGCTGCCGATCGAGTGGAAAGTGCCAGCCCACAAGTCCGAGGTGTCATGCGGCACCAAATCGCGAACGCGCTCGATCATTTCCCGCGCTGCCTTGTTGGTAAACGTCAGGAGCAGGACCTGCTTTGCCTCGATTCCATGGTCGAGCAGCCAAGCGACGCGGTAAGTGAGTGTCCGGGTTTTTCCCGAGCCCGCCCCCGCGATGACCAAGGCCTTGCCGGGCGGGGAGGAGACGGCTTGATACTGCTCGGCATTGAGAGCCGCCACGTAGTCGATGCCAGATGTAGCGACGGCCTGTGGACGGTGGAGAGTGTATTGACGGGCCATGCGGTGCTGCATCCTTGCTGTGAAATGGGATGCTGGCAATCCGCAGAATTCCCTCGGGGTGATTTATTGTTTTTTCAACTTGGTGAGGCGGCCGGTTTTATTCCAATCCTCGACGTAGAGATTTCCATCCTTGTCAAAGCTCAGGCCGTGGGGGGCGGTGAAGATCCCAAGCTGCATTTCGGTTGGTGGAACCGGGAACTTCGCCCACTGGGACTTGTCCGGATTGTCGCCGAGGAAGGCGACCGGGGTGCCTGTTTTGTCGAGAATGGTGACGCGGGCCTCAAGTTCTGCGATGGCGATGTGGTCGCCTAGAATGCTGATTGCGCAGGGGCGGCGGAGCATGCTTGCGTGAACGCCGAGCCAGTTTCCCTCAAGGTCGAAGTGGACGAGTCGGCGCTTTTCCCGGTCCGCAACGAGCAGGCGGGGTTCTCCAAATCGGGTATCCACCGCAAGTCCATGCGGCGTGTTGAATTGCTTTTCATCCTCACCCTTGCTGCCGAAGGATTTCAGCAATTTGCCCGAGGCGTCGAATTGATGGATGATCTGCGCCCCGTAGCCAGTCGCGGCGAAGATCCTGCCGTCGGGTGCCACGGCCACGGCGGTGAGCCCCTTCCATCCGCCCGCAACCTCGCCGGTGCCGGCATTAGGAATCTCCAACAAGATCTTCCCATCGGTATCGATCTTGCAGATTCGCTGTGGAGGTTTGTTGCCATTGAGTTGTGCGCCGAAGATGGCGGTCTTGCCATTTTCCTTGGTGATCGCCATCGCGTGGAATCCCTGGCACTCGGGGGCGATGGTGCGGAGGAGCTTGCCATCCGGCTGATAGACCAGCAGTGAGAGTTCCGAGTCCGTGGATGCGTAGATCAAGCCGCTATCGTTATCGACCACGACTCCGCCGTGAGTGGGCCCGATGATCTTGCCATCCGGCAGCTCGCCCCAATGCGGAACCGCCTCGTAAGTCCACGCGCCATTTCCCGTCCGCACGGCGCTGTGCGGGGAGTCCCCCGGCTGGGTGCCTGATTCAGGATGGGCGAAGACCAACGGGGAAATGAGGAATGGAATGAGGTAGCGCATGAGAATGGCAGTCTCATCAACCCACTCCGCTGGATCAAGAAAGAAGAGAATCATTCCAAAAATCGACCTGTTTTTAAAAATCCGAAAATTTTTCTTGAATCCCCGGTTTTAATCCCTACTGTTTCATCCAGATTAACGAATGCACCTTTCAAAAAAAGCTGAATACGCGTTGCGTGCGACCATCAATCTCGGGATGGCCGCGGAGGTCGGGCGCGCGACGGTTTCCGGAGCGGAGCTTGCAGAGGTGAACCGGCTGCCGCTCAAGTTTGTGGAGCGTATTCTTCAAGAGCTGCGAGAGGCAGGAATCGTCGAGACCCACCGAGGCAAGTTCGGGGGGTATTCGCTTGCGAAGCCAGCGAGTGAGATCGGCATCGGCGAGCTGGTCCGGCTGATGGATGGGCGCTTGGCTCCGATCTGCTGCGCCAGCGAGAATGCTTACCAGCCGTGCAGCTGCCCTGATGAGGATCACTGTGGATTGCGGATGATCATGATTGATGTCCGGAATGCCATCGCCAAGATCCTCGACCGTTACACGCTCGGCCAAGTCGTCGAGGTCACGATCCGGAAAATGCGCCGCGACGGGATCGTGCCGCCATTTGCCAACGAGGAGGCTATGGCTGGGGCGGCGCATTCATCGAAGCGCAAAGCGGATCCCTCGGACGGCCTGCTTGCCGGTCTCTCCCAACTTGTCAGTCAACCTCCAGTCATCCATGAGCACGACCCCCTCTGAAAGCTTTTCCGCACCCGCCACCCAACACGATTGGCTCGAAGTGGTTCGCCAGAACGTGGCCCATCTTCGCTACGGATCGGTCCAGATCACCATCCACGAAGGGCGGGTGACTCAGGTGGAAAGCATTGAAAAAACACGCTTCCTCGCGTCGAGAGATGACGCGGCCCTCACCAAGAAATAATTTTACATCACCTCAGTGGGCTGCCGCCCATGCCAGAAGAGACCGACCGGACCGCCGGAGGGATCGATCATTGCCCAAGCACCCGAAGCGTCTTCTACGCGGTGGTTTGTGCACGATCGTCCTCCGCTTCCCGGCGGTCTTTTTTTTACGCCCGCCGGAAATCCGGAGGCAATTTCGACCATTCATGCAGATGCCCACCGGATCACCGGGTGCCGACGCACTCTCCAATACCATGAAACCATTCCGACAACTCATCGCCATTTTAGTGATTCCGTTCTTAGTCAATGCTTGCACCAGCAGGAAATCCAGCAGCGGCGGGATCAAGCTGCTCAATGTTTCCTATGATCCGACCCGCGAGTTTTATGCGGAGATCAATCCGCTTTTTGAAAAGGAATGGCATGGGGAAACTGGCGGTAAAGTCACGATCACCCAGTCGCATGGCGGCTCTGGAAAACAAGCTCGCGCGGTGATGGATGGTCTTGCGGCGGATGTTGTGACTCTTGCTCTTGCTGGCGATATCGACATCTTGCATCAGGAGCGGAATCTTCTGCCCAAAGACTGGCAGACGCTGCTGCCTGACAAATCCGCGCCTTACACTTCAACCATCGTTTTCGTCGTGCGGTCGGGAAATCCAAAAGGGATCAAGGACTGGGCGGATCTGGCAAGGCCCGGAGTGCAAGTCATCACCCCGAATCCGAAAACGTCTGGTGGCGCGCGCTGGAACTACCTCGCCGCCTGGGCCTGGGCCGAGCAGTCGATGCAGGGCGACCGCGAACAGGTTCTGAGTTATATGAAACGTCTGTTCGCGAATGTTCCTGTATTGGATGCCGGTGCCCGCGCCTCCACCACGACCTTCGCGCAGCGGGGGATCGGAGATGTGTTCCTGTCATGGGAGAACGAGGCGCACCTCATCGAAAAGGAGTTCCCGGGAAAAACGATGATCATCTACCCATCGCTCAGCATTCTTGCCGAGCCGCCGGTGGCTGTCGTTTCCAAGAATACCGACAAGCATGGATCGGGTGCGGCGGCACAGCGGTATCTTGAGTTTCTCTATACGGCTGCTGCTCAGGAAGTCGCTGCCAAACACTACTATCGCCCACGAAATCCTGAGGTGGCGGCCAGGTTCAAGTCCCGATTCCCCGAGATCCCCCTCGTCACCATCGATTCCGTATTCGGTGGCTGGGCCAAGGCGCAGAAGGAACACTTCGATGATGGCGGCACCTTCGACCTGATCTATCAAATACGTTAGAACGAACCTTTTTAAATCCTATGGCTTGCAAGAAACGTGTCATCCCCGGCTTTAGCCTCTCACTTGGCGTCACCGTGATCTACCTCGGTTTGATCATCATGATTCCTCTTGCGGCGTTGTTTCTCAAAGCCGCCGGGGTCGGGCCTGCGGAATGGTGGGAAATACTCACCACGCGGCGGGTGTTACAAGCGGCCAAGCTTACCTTTGGCGCGAGCGCCGCTGCGGCGATGGTCAGTGTGGTTCTCGGGCTGTTGGTGACTTGGGTGCTTGTGCGCTATGAGTTCCCCGGGAAGAGATTGCTCGATGGGATGGTGGATCTGCCCTTCGCCTTGCCAACGGCGGTGGCAGGAATCACTCTCACCCAGATCTACGCGCCGAACGGCTGGATTGGCATTCATTTGGAAAAGTTGGGAATCCAGGCTGCCTATAACTCGCTTGGGGTGTTCATCGCGCTCACTTTCATTGGCTTTCCCTTCGTAGTTAGAACGGTTCAGCCTGTCATGGAGGATCTTGGAAAAGACATCGAAGAGGCTGCGGCGACCTTGGGTGCCGACCGGTGGACGGTATTTTGGAGGGTGATCCTTCCGATGCTTACACCCGCGCTTGTCACTGGATTCGCGCTGGCTTTCGCCCGGGCGATCGGTGAATACGGGTCGGTGATCTTTATTTCGGGTAACCTCCCCATGAAAACGGAGATCCTGCCTTTGCTCATCGTCTCGCAATTGGAGCAGTTCAAGTATGGCGCCGCATCCGTGATCGCGGCTGCGATGCTGACGGTTTCGTTCCTGTTGTTGCTCCTGATCAACCTCTTGCAGCGCCGGATGGACTGGCAGCATCGTTAACCATCATTCATGAATCCCAGATCACCCATCACAGAGAGCCGTGCGGTCAGATTCGTTCTTATCACCGGAGCCATTTTCGTTCTGACGCTGTTTTTGCTCCTTCCCTTGTTTGCGGTTTTTGCAGAAGCCTTGCGACGCGGCTGGGAAGTTTTTTTCGCGGCGCTGGAAGATGATGCGGCGCAATCGGCGATTCGGTTGACGCTTCTTGCGGCTGGTATATCTGTGCCGCTGAATACAGTTTTTGGAATCAGCGCGGCGTGGTTGATTACCAAGTTCCGTTTCAAGGGACGGGCACTTCTCCTGTCACTCATCGATCTGCCATTCGCCGTTTCACCCGTGATTGCCGGGCTGGTATGGGTGTTGCTCTTCGGAGCCAAGGGGTGGTTCGGTCCATGGTTGGCAGAGCGAGATATTGAGATCATCTTCGCCTTGCCCGGTATCATTCTGGCGACGGTTTTCGTGACGTTCCCGTTTGTCGCACGTGAGCTGATTCCGCTCATGGATTCGCAGGGAAATGACCAGGAGGAGGCTGCGGTGACCCTGGGTGCAAGTGGCTGGAACATTTTCTGGCGCGTCACGCTGCCTAACATTAAGTGGGGATTGTTATATGGTATCCTTCTTTGCAATGCCCGGGCGATGGGGGAGTTCGGCGCCGTATCCGTGGTGTCGGGGCATATCCGGGGCGAGACCAACACCTTGCCGCTGCATGTGGAAGTGCTGTATAATGAATATCAATTCAGCGCGGCTTTTGCCTGCGCCACGTTGCTTGCCTTGCTTGCGCTTGTGACTCTCGGCCTGAAGGGCCTCATCGAGCGCTGGTCGGGCCACTCGTCTACTGGAAACTAAAACTTCATCATCGCCTCAATCACAAGATGTCTATTTCAATTCAATCGCTTCGCAAATCGTTCGGGAGTTATACGGCGCTCGATGATCTATCTCTTGAGGTGCCGGATGGTTCCCTCACGGCTTTGCTTGGTCCTTCGGGTTCGGGAAAAACGACACTCCTGCGGATTGTTGCCGGGCTGGAATTCGCGGATCCAGGGTCGGGAAGGATCGCGTTCCATGGAGAGGATGTCAGTGCAATCCCTGCCGGCAAGCGGGGAGTGGGATTTGTGTTTCAGCACTATGCATTGTTCCGCCATATGACGGTGGCGCAGAACATCGCGTTCGGGTTGAGTGTTGCTCCCCGCAGTTCCAGGCTGCAAGCTGAGGAGATCCGCCGCAGGGTGATGGAGCTTCTGAAGTTGGTAAAACTGGATGGACTCGAAGGTCGCCGCCCGCACGAACTTTCCGGCGGGCAACGCCAGCGGGTGGCTCTTGCCCGCGCACTGGCGATCCGCCCCAAGGTGCTCTTGCTGGATGAGCCATTCGGGGCGCTCGATGCCCAGGTTCGCAAGGATCTCCGGCGTTGGCTGCGTGTTTTCCATGATGAAATCGGCCTCACCACTCTTTTTGTAACCCATGACCAGGAGGAGGCTCTTGAACTCGCGGACCAAGTGGTGGTCATGCGGAACGCGCGCATTGAACAAGTGGGAAATCCTCAGACGGTGTATGATCAGCCCCGGACGCCCTTCGTCTATGAATTTTTGGGGAATGTGAACAAGCTGGGGTTCGGAAATGATACCCGTTATGTGCGTCCGCATGAAATCGAGGTGCTGTTTGCCGCGGAGTTTGATCCTTCCACCGACTCCCTAGCCCAGGTCCATCACCTGTTTTCAGCCGGCCCGGTCGCGACTCTCACCGCCAAACTCCATGACGGCCAGTTTTTGGATATCGAACTCTCGCGCCGCCAACTCGCAGAGCTCAGTCTGAGCGTCGGCGATGAGGTGGCGGTGCGCCCGCTGGTGGCGGAGCGGGTCCGTTAGATCCGGGAGCGCGGAGCAAGTGGGTTATGAATCCGGCGTGCAAGGCGTATCAGGCGGGTTTCACCGCCTTGAGTGCGATGAACATGGGGAATTCCTCTGCGGCGCGGTGTTCCGCCTTGCTGAAGGGGCCGGACTGGGAGCGCCTGTGGCTGTAAAGTTCTTCGCAGGCCGTGACGGCCAGGCCGCCGCTGCCGATGGCGGTGAGAAGTGTGGCCAGGGGACGATGGTAGAAAACGGTTTGCTCGCCCGTCGCTTTTCCCGGGTGGGTGGTGATGGGGATTTCCTGCGGTGTTGAGTAAGCGTCGAGACGGCGATATTGGATTTTTTGATCGGCATCCCAACCCCAATGGGTCTTGCGCGGGATGCGGAAACAGGGGTGCATGAAGACGAGAACGGCGCGTGCTCCGGGCTTCAGGGCGCGGGATATGTTCGAGAACAGGGCGACGATGTCCGGCACGTCATGGACGGCCATGATGCAGGTTGCGGCGTCATGGGTGCCACCGGCCCAGGGGCCGGGCAGGCAGGCGTCCGCGACAAGCAGTGATACCCGCGGGTCCGCGCCATGGCGGGCCTTGGCGGAAGCGATCAGACGCGGACTGGCGTCGATGCCGGTGAAGCGCGCGATTTTCGATTCCAACAGCGGATTCACCAACACGCCCTGGCCGCAGCAAACATCGATGATGGATTCCCCCGGCTTGGGGTCGAGCATCCGGAGGGTCGCTGGCAGGATGAGATTGCGGTGGTAGTCCGAGCCGGTTTCTCCGACCAGCTTGTCATACCAAGAAGCGACCGGGTCCCAGCCTTGATCCTTGGATGGCGGCTTTTTCCCGGGGTTTTTCGCGAAGTTCCGTCCTTTCTGGGCTTGGAACGGTCGGCGTGGTGATTGCGGCATGGGCGACTGTATGCTGGAAGTTTGAAATCCAGCAAGCGTCGGCTGCGTGCTGCGGAATCCATTCCTTGACGGAGCCAGGGGGTGGTTTATCGTGAAGGATGCGCGTGGTGTTGATTGGATTTTGGGTTTGTCTTCTGGCCTCTTGTTCGAGTCTGCCCTTGCCGGGGCCGCGGGTGGTCGCGGGGTCTCAGCCTGCCGCCGTGGAGGTTCTCGAAAGAGCGGCCAGATTACAGGGGGACCCTTGGAAGAACCGGCAGCGGGTGGACGTGGCTTACGAGGGCGAGTGGAGCTTCATCGCCACCAAGCTGCAGCCCGTGGTGACGGATCCGGAGTTCCGAAGGTGCTCGGAAGAGACTTATCGGCCCCGCCAGCGGCAGGTGGAGCAACTTCACCACGGACCCGGCGGCAGCAAGCGTGTTCTGCGCAAGGGGCGGGATACACAGGTTCTTTTCAACGGGCTGCGGTCGCAAGACGAGGAGGTCATCGGCGCTGCGGCGCTTGTTGCGGACGCCTATACGATTTTCCTGTTCGGTCCGTCTTGGCTTGGCGCGAATGGACGTGATTTCCGTCTTCTCAAGGAGCGCAGCATGGATCACGAGTCGTGTCACTTGGTCGCCGGACGCTTGTCCCCTGGCATCGGGAGTACGGCGGAGGATCACTTCATCGTCTGGATCGGGAAGGACAGCGGGCAGATGAAGCGGTTCCAGTTTTCCGTCAACGGACTTGATAGCACTCGCGGGGCGGATGTGGACGTGACGTTCTGGAACTATATCAAAGCAGAAGATGGTTCTTCATGGCCGACTCGCTTCACCGAATACATCCAGCGTCCGATCCTGACGAAGGCGCATGAGTGGTGCATGACCGGCTTAACCCTCGATGGCCATAAGATCAAGTGACGAGCTTCGGACGGCCACCGAGACCAGAAACCTTCCATGATGTCGAAAGGGTTTGAATGAATGCTTGATCCTGTGACTCTTCCTGCCCAATCCCTGTCATCATGATGCATCGCCTGATCACTCTGCTTGTTTGTTTCTTCGCCAGCTTTGATGTTGGAAGTGCCCAGGTTGCAAGCGTCCGGGTGAAAGTGGCTTCCGAGGCACGGCTTGTGTCGGAGGTGAGTGCGATCGCCCCGGGGAAGTCATTCACGGTGGCCTTGCAGCTGGTCCATCCTGCGGAATGGCACAGTTATTACAAGAACTCAGGGGGGGTGGAGCTGCCACCGACCATCGAGTGGACGCTGCCAGATGGATTGACTGCGGGACCGATTCAATGGCCGGTTCCCGAGGTCAAGGATGGCTATTTCGGGAAAAGCTTCATCTACGCAGGTGCGCCGGTTTTCCTGACGGACATACGGGTGTCGGCTGGTGTAAAAGCGGGGGACTCCGTCGATCTGTTAGCGAGTGCCAAGTGGCAAATCTGCAAGGATAGCTGCATCAGTGAAGAGCAGGTGCTGAAACTTGTGCTGCCGGTGCGGGCGGAGCTGGAGATGGATCCGGCGCATTCGGCGCTTTTTGAAAAAGCGAGGGCGGATCAAGCGCGCGGTGTCCCGGGTCTCGTGGTGAGTGCCCAACCGGTCGGCGACGAGGTTCAGATCCGCATCAGTCCCGCGGAGTCCGTCAAGGGCACTCCCAGCGACTTCATCCCGAACGAGGCTTTCCTGCAACCTGCCAGCGCGGGAGGTGATATCCGGCGCGACGGCGATGGCTGGGTAGTTACGTTAAGGCGAATCAAAATGGATTTCCTCGATAAGGCTGTGCCGCAGGGAAGTTCCGTTTCCGGTATTCTCGTGGGTGTTCCTCCGCTTGAAATTCCGGAAACCCTCATTGCGTCGGCGCCGCCGAAGTCCCTGCCATTTTTCAAGTATCTCCCGATCCTCGGCGGCATGATGTTAGGCGGCTTGATTTTGAACCTGATGCCTTGTGTTTTTCCGGTGATCGGGCTCAAGATCATGGGCTTCGTGCAGCAGGCTGGTGCGGATCGGAAAAAGATCGCGCTTCACGGAGTGATGTTCGCCGGAGGTGTGCTGGTCTCCTTTGGCGTGCTCAGCGGGGTGTTGTTCATCGCCCGCCTGACCTCGGGTGTCTCGAAAGGCTGGGGCTACCAGCTTCAGGAGCCCTGGGTGGTGCTCACGCTGATGTTGTTGATGTTTGTGCTGGCGCTGAACATGTTCGGGCTTTTTGAACTCGGCACATCCGCCACTTCCGTCGGCGGATCGTTGCAATCCAAGCAGGGCCTGGGTGGCGCGTTTTTCTCGGGTGTGCTCGCCACGATCGTCGCCACGCCGTGCTCGGCGCCGTTTCTGGGAGCGGCGATCGGTGTGGCGGTAGGGCTGCCCGCCGTGCAGTTTTTCGCAGCATTCGTGGCGATGGCCATGGGGCTGTCGCTGCCGTATTTGGTTTTGTCGATTTTTCCGAAGCTCCTTGATTTTCTCCCGAGGCCTGGCGGGTGGATGGAGAGTTTCAAGCAGGCGATGTCATTTTTCCTGTTTGCGACCGCAGGATATCTGTTCTGGGTCTATGCGGGGCAGATCGGATTGGAAAACATGCTGGGTCCTCTATTCGGGATGACCAGCATCGCGGTCGCGGCTTGGATTTACGGGCGTTGGAACCTGCCGCACCGACCCCGGAGCGTTCGCTGGGTGGCGCTGGCACTGACTGTGCTTTTCGCCGGTGGTGGTTTTTGGTTGGTCAGGCCTCCTGAGAAGTCCGCGCTGATTTGGGAGCCATGGTCTCAAGAACGGGTGGATGAAGTGCTCGGATCAGGCAGCCCGGTTTTCATTGATTTCACCGCTCAGTGGTGCGCCACCTGCCAGGTCAACAAACGCACCGCCTACTCCAAGGAGGTCATTGCGCTGATGAAGGAAAGGGGGGTGGTCGCGTTCAAAGCGGACAAGACCAATCCTGATCCACTGATCGAATCGAAACTCGCCGAATTGGGCCGCACGGCCATCCCGGTGAATGTGTTGATCACACCCGGGCAGGAACCGATCATCACGCCCGAGATTCTGACCGCCGGCTACCTCAAAGCACTGTTCGGAGCGATTTCATTCGATTAAGTAGAGATATTTGACAAAAACGAGGAGGAATCACACGTTTCGCACGTGCAGCTAAAAAGCCCATCTTCGCCGCCAAAAGCCACCCTTCCCGTGTTTGCCATTTCCTGTTGGATGTTGGCTCTTGTTGCTTTTGCGCAGCTGCTGGTTGCAGGGATGGCCCTGGCAACCCGCTTTGAGGAATCCCGCGAAGTGCGGACGATCATCAAGGAGGTGCCCAAACTCGTTGCGGTTCGGGTGCCTGTTGACGAGGCGGCTCCGGCCGCTTCTTCCATCGTTTCCCGGCCTCCTGCGCCGCTGCCGCCGCCGGCGGCGTCGTTGCCTCTGCCGCCACCCACGCCGTTGGCCACCCCTAAGATCGGTGATCCGAAATCGGAACGCATGGTAACCGAGGCCCGCCAAGCCCGCGTCGCGGGGGACATGGGGCTGGCGATCATGAAACTTGAAGAAGCCCTCACCCAATCTCCAGACGATCCAAACGTCCATTACGAGCTCGGCTTGGTCCACGAACAAATGGGCGTCTATGACACGGCCGCCGCCCATTTCGAGAAAGTCTTTCAAATGGGGGTCTCGGGTGCCGGATCGCTTTATGAACCTGCGGCAGGGAAGTTGCGGGACGGTTTCGAGCAACCCGATGCCATGCTCGGCAAGCTCTCTCTCGGGCGGGTCCGGATTTTCAAAGATCCCAACGATGCCGCCGGGCAGCGCGTGATTCTGACCATACCCGTGCAGAGGGCTCCCGGCGAACAAATCAACGTCGCGGAGCTTGCGGTGTCGGTAAGCTTTTTCAACCGCAACTCCAGAGGCGAGATCGTGCAATTGGAAGACAAATCCTGGGTGTCTGAAAAATGGATATCGCTTCCTTTCGACTGGATTGGAAGTGAGGAAAACTTACGCATGACTTATCTCATTCCCAACCAGGATTCACAAACCGAGCATCTGTTTGGTGAACGAACCTACTACGGCCAAGTCGTATCGCTCATCTATCAGGGTAAGGTGCTTGATGTGCAGGCTTGGCCCCGCGATCTTGCGGCAAGAATTTCCAACGGCCCCGCCGCGAATCCGGGGGAGCCGATGTTGCCGGAGTTTCAGGATACCCTTCCGCTCGATTTTGATCCGAATCTCCCGCTTCTTCCGCCACGTTGATCTCCAACTGCATGAATTCCGAATCGCAAGCCCGCCAATTGGGTGAATACCGCCTCAAGCAGTTGATTGCCGAAACGCCGCTATACAACACATGGCTGGCGGAACAAATTTCAGTCTCGCGCACGGTGCTCGTGGACGAACTCAAAGCGGATCAAGCCGACAAGACCGACTCATTCCTCGCAGATGTCCGCGTCAAGGCCTCGGTGGACCATCCGCTGGTCAGTTCGGTTTACGAAGCGGTGTCCGAGCCGGGGCTTTGCTTCTACGCCTACGAAATGCTCGCAGGCGTCACTCTCGCGGAACGGCTGCAAGGGCATCTAACGCTTTCTCCGGCCCGCCTAGCGCATATCCTGAGGCGCGTGTCAGAAGCCCAGTTGCAGCATGAAGCGCTCGCTCAAGCCACCTCACCCTTGAGCTTGGATGCCATCTATCAGGATCAACACGGCGTGATTCGTCTGAACAACCTCGCCATCGCCGGCAAGCGAACCCCGGACCACTCGCTGCGGGATATTCTCCATCTCGGGAACGCCCTTCCGCCGCTGGTGCCTCAAGGCCAGCCGGGGACCACTCGGATGCTCACTCTCTTGAGTTGGATGCGAGGTGAAGGAATCGCGGCACCCATCGATTGGGCGCAGACGCGTGACGTTTGCATGCAAATCGAGCACCAGCTCACCGATCCACTATCGACTCTCAGCCCCACCAAAACGGGTTCCATCGTGTCCCGGAAGATTCCGATTGGAATGATCGCTCTCGCCACCGGCGTGATCCTGCTGGGAATTGGAGGCATCGCCTTGAAAATGCGCCCGCCTAGGCCAGTGGAAAAGCCGCCTCTTGCACTCCCCGAACCCGTCACCATTCCCGCGGGGAAACACCCGGGGCCCGACGGACTTGAAAATTCACTCCAAGCATTCCGCATCGCCTCCCACGAGGTCACCATCCGCCAGTATGGTGAGTTTCTCGAAATCCTCAACAGTCTCGCTAGAGAGCGCCAGAATTCTTTCGATCTCCCAGGCCAACCTGTGGAGAAAACCTCCCATACCCCTACCGATTGGCCCGCGCTCCTCGCCGCCGCCAAATCAAAGGAACTTTGGCAGAACCAGCTCGTGACCCTCGATTCGCCCGTCACCGGTGTGGACTGGTGGGACGCGAGCGCCTACGCCGAGTGGAAGAAGGCCCGCCTGCCCACTCAAGAAGAATGGTTCGCCGCACTTGCTCTGGGGCTCAATGCGCCAGCCACCCTGCCCCCGGGCCCATGGGCACCCGTCACCTCTCCCACGAGCGATATCACCTCTCACAAAATCCTCGGCATGGCAGGATCTGTCTGTGAATGGACCTCCACCCTCGCGCCGAATCCTGCCAATCCACTCGGTGAATCCCTCTGGGTGATCATCGGCGGCTCATTTCAAAAACCAGGCACCAATGCCCTCTCCCGAGAATGGACTGACAATCGAAGCATGCGCCGGCCGGATCTTGGGTTTCGCGTGGTCTTTGACGCTCCGTGAAACCTCAAAGATACGGATAAGTTAATGATTGTCCGTCGCCCAAAATCCGCCTACCTTCCCGCATGGTTCGCTACCGCCCGAATGTCGCGGCACTCATCGTAAACTCAGATGGAAATCTTCTGATTTGCGAGCGCTGGACCATCCCCGGTGCATGGCAGTTCCCCCAAGGCGGGGTCGATACGGGCGAATCTCTCGAACAAGCGCTCTACCGCGAAGTGCGTGAAGAAGTCGGCCTGCAAGCGAAAGACTACGATGTCGTGGCGCGCCGCGAAGGCTACCGCTACCTCTACCCGCCTGAAGCACGCGGAAAAAAACTCCGCAAACACGGTAACCACGGCCAAGAACAAACCTATTTTCTCTGCCACCTCAAGCCGGGCGCGCCCCAGGTGAATGTGAAGCAAAAACAACGCGAATTCCGCGCCTACCGCTGGATCCAGCCCATCGAGTTCGACCTTGATTGGCTCCCGCCCTTCAAGCGCGACATCTACCGCGAAGTCATGCGCGACTTCTTCCAGGTGGAACTTTGAAAGACTCCCTTGCAAGCAGGAATCGACACCCGCCCATCTTCCACTAGTCTCCCCCGCGAATGAATTTAAAGGAACTCGGCTGGACTCCCGAACTCGAAACCGCCCACTCCGCCTTCGCCGGAAAAGGTTGGGTCCCCGCACGTCTCATCCGCGAGACCGTCATCAATTACAGCGCCTTCATCAAAGGCGGCGATGAAATCGACGTCGTGCTCTGTGGCCGCGTCTGGCATGAAGCCACCTGTGATGCGGACCTCCCCGCCGTCGGAGATTGGGTGATGGTCGAGCTGGGCGATGAAAACCAGCCCCACATCATTCGCGCCACCCTTCCCCGCCGCACCTGCTTCTCCCGGAAAATGCCCGGGAATAGCTCACAAGCCCAGGTCATCGGGGCGAATATCGACTACGTCGCCGTGGTCACCGATGCGGGGCCGGACTTCAACATCCGCCGCATGGAGCGCTACTTCATGTTGATCGCCCGCAGCGGTGCCAAGGCTGTCGTGCTGGTCAACAAGGCCGACCTTTTCCCTAAAGAACAAAGCCGGAAAGCCGCCGAGGAAATCGCCGCACTCTGGGAGGGGGCCACCGTCCATGTCACCAGCGCCCTTAATGGGGATGGCCTCAAGGTTCTTAAAAAATACCTCAAAAAAGGCATTACGATGTGCGTAGTAGGTTCGAGCGGGGTTGGCAAGTCCACCCTCGTCAACCAACTCTACGGGGAAGAATGGCAGTGGACCAGCGAGGTTAACGAGATCACCGGCAAGGGCCGCCACACCACCACTTCCCGTGAACTCGTCCCACTGCCCGGCACCGGCATGCTCATCGACAACCCCGGCATGAGGGAAATCCAAATGTGGACTGACGAGGCGACGCTCCGTGAGAGCTTCGCCGACGTCACCGCCCTCGCCGGGGATTGCAAATTCTCCGACTGCAGCCACCGCAAAGACGCCAAATGCGCCATCCGCGCCGCCGTCGAGGCGGGCACCCTCGAGGTCGGGCGCTATGAGAACTTCCTCAACCTCGAAACCGAAATCGCCGCCCTCAGAAAGCGCTCCGAAAAACGCCAGATGACCGTCGAACGCTGGGCCAAGCGCAACAGCGTCAAAGCCCGCAACCTTGCCGACCGGATCCAGTTGGAAAAAGACAGCCGCGGCGATCTCTAACTTGATCCACTCTTCATGCGACTCACCCGCCTCATCCCGCTGCTCCTTCTTCTGGCCTCCTCCAGCGTGGTGCTTGGCCAGGCGCAGGCCATCAAGAACGCGTTGGGCACTCAGCCCGAAGCTCCTGCCAAAGCCCCCGAGACCCCGGAAGAAACCAAAGAGCGCCTCCTCAAATGGCAAAAGGAAGCCCGCGACTCCCTGGCCCGCCTTGATGACCCTGCAGCCGCCAACTCACTCCCTGAAGGCATCCTTCCCAACGAAGTCGATGAACGCCGCCGCAACACCGAGCAGATCACCCTCACCGTGGATCGCTACGTCAAGGCGGTGGAAAGCCTGAAAAACGCCGCCAAGTCCGTTGCCACCTTCCGGGAGACGGCCAACGCCTGGGTGGGCTTTCCCGACCCTCCGCCGTATTCACTCCTCCTCGTTGACGACCTGCTCAACGAGCAGGATGCCGTTAGAGAAAAGCTCTCCTCGCTGGAATCTTCAGAACAAGTCCTCAAGCGCACGCTGGCTGCCGTCCTCAGTGATGCCAAATCCTCTGACGAAAAAGCCAAGCAACTCGCCGCCGAGTTCAACCAGGCGCCCGCGGGGAATCCTGCCCTGCAATGGCGCTTCGAGGCCTCTCATGTCATCTCAAGATCCCTCGCCGCCCGGGGCGGCTTGCTCCAGCTCCTTTGCGAAATCCTCGGCTTTCAGATTGAAGAAACCAAAGCCGAGATGCTCCTGCTCTCCAAAAAGGTGAAAATCGCCAAGGCGGGAGCCACCTTCACCCAGGAAAATCTAACCACGCTCGAGACCGCCTCGAAAAAACAGGAGGCCACCATTCGCAAAGACATCGAGGGCATGGCAAAACGCCAAAACTCCGCAACCGCCAACCAAAAACAAGCCCGCGCCGCTCTCGACTCCCTGCTCGCCACCAACCCCGACGCCGCGAACTCCCCCAATCTCGAATTGGCAAAACTCCGCCTCGAAGTCGCCAACGACCGTGTCGATACCTTGCAGTCCATCGCCGAGGGACTCGAAACCCTCATCCAGTTGGAAACCATCAAAATCACCGCCTATCAGGAACGCAGGATCCTCATCAACCCTCCCTCCGAACCCATCCAGGCCAAGTCCCTCGGCAATCTAACCGTCTTTGTGGACCGCCTCAAGGCGCTCGACATCTACCTTCAAAACGAAAGTACCAGCAGCAACGCCGAGATCGCCCAGTTCGACCTCAAGGCGGCATCCATCCCCGCAGATGACCCGCGCACCCCGCTCCTCGTCGAGCGCAGGGCTTTCAAGCTGGAGAAACAATCCCTTTACCAACGCATCCGTCAGAGCATCACGCTCCAACGCAAGCTGATGGAGCGCTGGCTGATCGAATACTCACCGAAAAAGGATAGCCAGCCGGTCTTGGAGAAAGTGGCCGCTTTCTCCTCGGATGTTTGGAAGAGAATCAAAGGCGTCTGGTCGCTCCGCGTCATGGCGGGCGAGGATTTCACTGTCGAAGTGGACGGCGTCACCCAGACAATCTCCACCGACGTCACCGTGGGCACTCTCCTGCGCGCCCTTTTCTTCTTCCTCATCGGCTACTGGATTCTCGCGAAAATCGCCGGACACCTGCAGAACTCCATCGTCAGCCGCGGCCATATTGCCGAGGCCCAGGCCCGCACACTCCGGAATTGGGCCATGATCGTCGTCGGCATCTTTCTCGCCATCGGCACCCTGTCCCTGCTCAACATCCCCATCACCATCTTCGCATTCTTCGGAGGTGCACTCGCCATCGGTCTGGGATTCGGATCACAGACGCTCATCAAGAACTTCATCAGCGGCATCATCGTGCTGTTCGAGCGCAAGGTCAGAGTGGGCGATATCGTGGACGTCGGCGGAATCTCCGGCTCCATCACCGAGATCAATACCCGCTCTTCCGTCCTGCGCAGCGCTGACGGTAAGGAAACACTCATCCCCAATTCCTTCTTCCTTGAGAACAAGTTCACCAACTTCACCTTGTCCAACCGTCGCGTCCGCCGTTCCTTTGAGATCAGGGTGGACTATAGCTCTGAAGCACAGGAAGTCATTCCTGCCATCAAGGAGTGTGTCGAGCGCCATGGACTCGTGTTGAAGGATCCTGCGCCCGTTGTCATCCTGAGTAACTTCGGCGATGCCGCCCTCGTGTTCACCGTCTTTTTCTGGACGGAGTTCAATGAAAAAACCGACGGAGACGTGGTGGCGAGTGACATCCGGCTGATGATCGAAAAACGGTTCCAGGAGCTGTCCATCCAGCTGGCGGGCGGCACCACCCGGCAGCCATCCCCGCCCGATGGGCCAGCGCCAATCGAGAGCGGCAGCAAATCCAGCCCATGAACGAGGATATCACATGGATGCAACTCGCGCTCGACGAGGCGCGTCAAGGCGTCGGACGCACCGCGCCTAACCCCCCGGTCGGAGCGGTGATCATCAAGGATGGCATCCTGCTCGGAAAAGGCTGGCATCGCGCGGCAGGCCAGCCCCACGCCGAGCGCGAGGCCCTCGCGGCGGCCGCAGCCTCCATGCATGAGGTCCGCGGCTCCACCATCTACATCACCCTTGAGCCTTGCTCTACCCACGGCCGCACCCCGCCATGTACGCAGGGCCTCATCGACGCCGGAATCGCCCGCGTCGTCTACGCCTGTGTGGACCGGAATCCCGCCCACGCCGGACGCGCGGACCAGCAACTTGCAGCAGCGGGCATCTCCGTCACTTCCGGAGTCTGCGAGGAGGAGGCCCGCAAGTTGCTCCGCCCGTTTTTCAAAGTGCGCGAAACCGGCCTGCCCTGGGTCATCTGGAAATCCGCCATGAGTCTCGATGGTCGCATCACCCGTCCGCCCGATGAAGGCCAGTGGCTGACGGGGCAGTCCGCCCGTGCGGATGTCCAGAAACTCCGCTCCACCGTGGATGCCATCATCACCAGTGGGGAAACCGTCCGCCGCGACCAGCCAGCCCTCACCATCCGCATTCCGGAATTGCTTGCAGGGCGCTTGCAACCCTGGCGTGTCGTCATCTCCGACCAGCCGCAAACCCTCACCCTCACGGGGCCCATGGACCGCACCCTTATCCGTCCACGAGGCGACCTCACAGAAATACTCCGGCGCCTTGCCGCGGAGCAAGGGGTTCTAACGGTCATGATCGAGGCCGGAGGGATTTTTTCCGCGGCGATGTTCGAAGCCGGATTGGTCGATGAGGTGGTCATTTATTATGCCCCGCTCTTGTGTGGTGGTCCCGCGCCCGGTCTCGGCGGCGCGGGTCTTTCCGCATCCATCAAATTGCAGGAGATCGAATACCAACGCCTTGATGATGACATCAGATTGCGCGCCATTTGTGAAAGGGGATGAAAACACCCGGTCTTGATCAATCAAGACCTCGGATCCGTAAGTCAAGGTCTCCTCCGATCGTCGGTTTCCGGGCCGTTGTGTCCACCACGGCCCCGCCCCCTACCATGCCGCGCATGAACAAGCTTGTAGCGGCGTCTCTATGAGCGCCGGAGCGAAAGAAAAAAGCGGGAACCTCCTCTTCATTCACTCGGTCAGTCACAGACAAGCCCCTACAAGCCCTAACATGATC
>ERZ1022724.42-NODE-42-length-33073-cov-14.509116_pt1 | contig 33073 bp, 37 predicted proteins | sample MGYA00521091_ERZ1022724 | MGnify/ENA primary metagenome ERZ1022724 (study PRJEB33162, sample SAMN09537610) | freshwater metagenome | isolation source: freshwater | place: Canada:Alberta | collected 2017-07 | study: EMG produced TPA metagenomics assembly of the... | reverse complement strand
TCGGTTTGATTTTCTGGTTCCTACTTTCTTCAATGCAAGGTGGCGGCGGAAAAGTGATGCAGTTTGGAAAATCCAAAGCCAAGATGGTGACCAAAGAATCTTCCACCGTCACCTTCAAAGACGTCGCTGGAATCGATGAAGCTCTCGAAGAGCTAGAAGAAATTAGAGACTTTTTGAAAAAGCCCGAGCGCTTTAAAGCGCTCGGAGCCAAGATTCCACGAGGAGTACTTCTTTATGGCCCTCCAGGAACCGGTAAGACTTTGGTCGCCAAAGCGGTAGCCGGAGAAGCTGGAGTACCGTTCTTCTCGATTTCGGGTTCTGACTTTGTTGAAATGTTCGTAGGTGTTGGTGCATCCCGAGTTCGTGATCTTTTCGAGCAGGCTAAACAGTCCTCACCGGCAATCATCTTTGTTGACGAAATCGATGCCGTTGGTCGCCAGCGCGGCGCTGGTATTGGTGGCGGAAACGACGAACGCGAGCAGACCCTGAACCAATTACTAGTTGAGATGGATGGATTTGACTCAGACACCAACGTGATCTTGATTGCCGCTACCAACCGACCAGACGTTCTAGACCCGGCACTTTTGAGACCAGGCCGATTCGACAGGCAGATTGGCGTTGGCGCACCAGATCTTGCAGGTCGCGAACAGATTCTAAGAGTTCACGCAAAGAACAAACCAATCGCGGAAGACGTTGACCTTGCACTAATTGCTCGAAGAACTCCTGGCTTCACCGGAGCAGATTTGGCAAACGTTTTGAATGAAGCAGCTCTGCTTTCTGCAAGAGAGAACCTAAAAACCGTTACCGCAGAAATCATTGATGAAGCAATTGATCGAGTCATTGGTGGACCACAAAAGAAGTCTCGTTTGATGAAAGACGAGGAAAGACTCAACACCGCGTACCACGAAGCCGGTCACGCACTAGTTGCCGCATCAATGAACTATTCCGATCCGGTTACCAAAGTGACTATCTTGCCTAGAGGCCGCGCTCTTGGATACACCATGGTTTTGCCAATGGAGGATCGTTACTCAGTAACTAGAAATCAGTTGCTTGACCAAATTGCTTACGCTCTGGGTGGCCGTGTTGCCGAGGAAATTGTTTTTCATGATCCAACTACTGGAGCCTCAAACGACTTTGAAAAGGCCACGAAAACTGCAAGGCAGATGGTCACCCTCTATGGATTCTCATCTGCAGTTGGAGCTGTGTCTTATGGTGGCGGTGGCGAAGTGTTTATCGGTCGCGACATGGCTCAGGCCAGAGAGTATTCAGATGAAGTCGCGCACCAGATTGATCTAGAGATTAGAAAGATTCTAGATAACGCTCACGACGAGGCTTACAAGGTGTTGAACGTTAACCGCAAAGCACTTGACGCAATGGCTAAAGAGTTGATGGAAAAAGAAACTCTGAATCAAGATGACATCGCGAGAATCTTTAAGGGAATCAAGAAAGCGCCAAAGCGCAAGCCATGGCTTTCTAAAGCATCCAGGCCTGGATCCAAGAAGGGCCCAATTGCTATTCCTTCTAAGGGCTCCACCACAGCCAAGGTTGCGGCGAAGAAAAAAGCTGAGGCCCAAACAGTGAAGGACACTGTGAAGGCGGCCACCAAGAAAAAGGCCAAGCCAGCTGTCAAAAAAGCCACCCGGGTAGTTAAGAAAAAGTAATTGGTTGACTTAGATCGCATTAAAAAAGCGGTGACCGAGCTACTCACTGCAATTGGCGAAGACCCCAATCGCTCAGAGCTAAAAGCCACTCCAGAAAAGTTTGCTGATGCCTATCAAGAGTTCTTCAAGGGAGTTGGCGTTGACCCTATGGAAGTTCTTCAGGATGCATTTCCAGCAGAGCAAAACGATGTCGTAATACTCAAAGACATCGAGCTAGTTTCGATTTGCGAGCATCACTTACTTCCATTTACCGGTGTCGCACACGTTGCCTACCTACCGAAGGACAAAGTTGTAGGGCTAGGGCGTATTCCAAAACTTGTTGAAATTCTTGCGTCTAGACCACAGCTCCAAGAAAATCTAACCTCTCAAATAGCCGATGCTATCCAGCAGGGCCTTGATGCCCAGGGTGTGCTTGTGGTTATTGAAGCAAGACACCACTGCGTTGCATCCAGAGGTGCAAGGCAACCGGAGGCAAACACCGTGACTGTTAAGGCTCTTGGCAAATACAGCGAAGCCATTGAGCGCCAAGAGATTATGGCCCTGATTTCCAAGTGAAGACGTTTTCAAGACCACTAATCATGGGGGTTGTAAACATCACCCCAGATTCGTTCTCGGATGGGGGAGATTTTCTAAGTGCCGATGACGCTCTAAATCACTCACTTGAACTTATTTCCCAAGGCGCAAACATTGTTGACCTAGGTGGAGAATCAACCAAGCCCGGTGCACTCAGAGTAAAAATCGAAGAAGAGCAAGCCAGAGTGATACCTGTAATCAAAGCACTCACCTCGAACCCGACTTTTGTTGCAAGTGGTGCCCAAATCAGCATCGACACCATGAATAGCGAAACAGCGCTGTTGGCAGTTCAAGCCGGTGCATCAATAGTGAACGATGTTTCTGGCGGTTTAGCCGACGAAGAAATGTTTCGCGTTTTGCAACCTCTTAGTTGCAAGTTCATCATCAGTCACTGGCGTGGCTTTAGCGAAACCATGGATTCACTAAACAACTACGAATCCGTTGCAGCCGATGTTGCAAAGGAGCTTCAGGCGAGGGTAAATAAGGCCATTGATGCCGGTATCTCCAGGGATCGATTGATCATCGATCCAGGACTTGGGTTTGCAAAAGACATCACACAAAACTGGCATCTTGTAGCGCGTCTGGATGAGCTAGAAAAACTTGATTTACCGATTCTTGTTGGAGCCTCAAGAAAGCGCTTTATCGCAGGTGCTCTAGAGCCAGATAGCCAAGGCGAAGTTAGCAACCAGAGGCGAGATTTGGCTACCGCGGTTTTAACAGCACTTCTTCTTCAAAGAAAACTATGGGCTGTCAGGGTCCACAATGTTTCAACCACTCTGGACGCCATTCAGGTTGTTGAGGCCCTTGCAGTTGCAAATGAAGATACCGGTGGGCAGAGTTAGTCCATGACCCAAAAAATTGAAATCCGCGGCCTAAGGATTTATGGCTACCACGGGGTCATGGATCACGAGCGAAAAAACGGTCAGTACTTTATTGTCGACGCCAAAATTTGGATTGATAGCCAGAGAGCATCGGCAACGGACGACATTGCCAACACCGTTAGCTACGCAGAAATAGCTCAACTAATTTCTAAAAATGTTGGACAAAACCCGGTAAATCTTTTGGAAACACTTTCTCAACGCCTAGCCGATGAGGTTCTCTTCGCGGCAAGTCCATGGGCTAAAAAAGTGAAAGTTACCGTTTCTAAACCCGATGCTCCGATAGATCTATTCTTCGACACAGTTGCGGTGACAGCTAGCGCCAAGAAACCAGACTGATGTTTGGCTGGAAGATTTCGGTGCTAGCACTGGGTTCCAATCTTGGAGACCGGGGAGAAACAATTCAATCTGCTATCGAACAGCTTGGCGCACACTCCAAGATTCGTGTCCTAGAGCAATCTCCACTGGTGGAATCAATTGCAGTCACTGAATCAGGTCCTGATGAATCAAAACCCAATTACCTAAACGGTGTTATCAAAATTGCCACCAAGCTGAGCCCAAAAAGTCTTCTCAAAGCTACCTCTGAGGTTGAACTATCCCACGGTCGCGTCCGTGAACGCCGCTGGGAATCTAGGTCTTTGGATATAGACATCATCACCTTCGAGAACAAGAAGCAAGCAACAAAGAACCTAACCCTCCCACACCCAAGAGCTCATGAGCGCGCATTCGTTTTGGTTCCTTGGTTGCTGATGGACCCTGAAGCAGAACTCGTTGGATTCGGTTCAGTTTCTGATCTGGCCGAACCAATCAAGCATCAAGTCTGGTTGCAAAAATGAAGCCGACAAAAACAAGTCTTGTTCTCGTAACTGTCTTTGGAATTACAGTTCTTTCCTTTCTTGCCGTGAGGCTCCTGGTTGCCAACGGTATGGCAGTGCCGGCATCGCCAACCAACCTGCTTGTCACCCTCGCTGCAATTGCTGTCATACTTCTTGCGCTAACTATTCCAATCTGGCGATACAAAGCATCGCTTTCTCAATACAGCAAAGGGCCAAGACCAAAACGAGTCGACCCGTTTTATGCGGTCAGGGTCCTCCTTCTTGCTAAAGCGAGTGCGATAACTGGTTCGGTGTTTGTGGGTTGGCATTTAGGGGCAATGATTGCCCAACTGAGTTTGCCTGTAAGTTTTACTGCAGCACTACTTCAAAACAGTTTCGGCTTGTTTGCCAGCGTGGTACTTACCGCAGCGGCAATTGCGGCCGAGCAAATTTGTCGACTACCCGATGAGCCCAAAGACAATCAGACAGATCAGATGGTGAGCAATTGAAACAGGGAAGACTAAACATCGGTCTTGTTGGCGGCGATGTTATCGGCATCGCAATTGCAACAGCTTTGCAAGAGGCAGGACATCTGGTGGTTGCTGTACCTAAAGAACAGGCTGAATCGAAAGACAAGCTCGAGCTCCTGTTTCCAAGTGCCAAGGCGTTATCGGATGAAGAGATCCTTGCCAAATCAGATCTGGTGCTTCTTGCCGTACCGGCAAGTGAAATCGAGGCCACGGCAACAAATCTTGCCGAATCAAATGCTTGGCGTTCGGGGCAGCTAGTTGTTCACTTTGCACCAAAACATGGCCATGAGATTCTCGAGTCCGCTACCTCTCAAGGGGCTATTGCTTTGGCGATTCATCCGGCGATGCACTTCACCGGAACCAGTCTTGATCTTCGCCGCATGAAAGAAAGCTACTTCGCCGTAAGTGCTCCACAGGTAGCGCTTCCCATTGCTCAGGCCCTTGTTATTGAAATGGGAGCAGAGCCGATAGTAATCGAAGCTTCACAAAGAGAAAGTTACGCAGAAGCAATCGAGGTTGCTAGCAATTTCTCCGCGATGATTGTGAACCAAGCCGTGGGGTTACTGGAGCAAGCAGGAGTTGAAAACCCAGCACTTGTTATTGCCCCAGTTATTGAAAGCGCCGTGGACCAAGCTCTTTCCAAAGGGCACCGAAGCATTGACCCGAGCGAACTACTGGACGATCAGTAAATGAAGACCATTCGCACCGTGTCTGAGCTTCGGGATGAATTAGATCAGGCCAGGCAAAGCGGCAAGAAAATTTCTTTTGTCCCAACCATGGGTGCAATTCATGCGGGTCACTTGTCTCTTATAGAAATAGCCAAAAAGCAATCAGACCTGGTGGTTGCTTCTATTTTTGTGAACCCACTTCAGTTCAATTCAGCATCGGATTTTGATCTTTACCCAAGAAGCGAGTCTGCCGATGCGGCGGCACTGGAATCTGCCGGGACAGATGTTTTGTTCTTGCCGGCGGTTGATGAGATTTACCCAAATAAGGATATGAAGCCCACTCGCTCTGCCGGGGCTATTGGAGAGCTGTACGAAGGTCGGGCAAGAAAGGCACACTTTGATGGCATGCTCACGGTGGTTGCAAGACTGTTTGAGATTGTTAGCCCTGATGTTGCGGTCTTCGGAGCCAAAGATGCCCAGCAATTGTTTTTGATCCGAAGGATGCAAAAACAGGAGACAAACTCTGACTGGGCCAGCAAATTGCAGATTGTTGAAGGCCCCACCATTAGAGAGTCAACCGGCTTGGCGTTATCGAGCAGAAACCAAAGACTTAGTTCAAACGAGGTGCAGGTGGCACTTTCTCTATCCGAGGCACTCGAGACAGCACACAAGTTAGCCGCCTCAGGCGAAGGAGTTTCAAGTGCTCTTCGCGAGGCAATGAAAGTCTTTAGTTCAAATCCAGAGGCTAAACTTGATTATCTGGAAGTAGTTGATCCAGAATCCTTTGAAGCTTTAGAGGATGGTTTCACGGGCCAGGCATTGATGATCGTTGCTGCTGAAGTGGGCAATGTTCGACTGATTGACAATAGGTCAATCACTTTCTAGGAGCAAGATGAGCGAGAATCTCGAGAACGAGGCAGAAGACCTCCCCGAGCAAATTGCCATTCGTCTCTCTAAGCGCGAAAAGCTTCAAGAAATAGGTAGCGCTTACCCGGTCTCGCTTCCAATCACCCACACAATCGGCGAAGTAAGAAACAAATTCCCAAACTTGGAAATTGATGTTTCAACCGGTGAAAAAGTTGCCGTATCGGGTCGTGTAGTTTTTGCTCGCAACACCGGAAAGCTTTGCTTTGCCACCTTGCAATCTGGAGATGGCGAAAGAATCCAGGCCATGGTCAGCCTCGACAAAGTGGGCGAGGAATCTCTTGAGCAATACAAAGAACTAGTTGACCTCGGAGATCACCTGTTTGTGGAGGGTGAAGTAATTACCTCCAAGCGCGGTGAGCTCAGCATCTTGGTTGAGAGCTGGAAGATTGCTGCAAAAACCATCAGGCCACTTCCGAACATGCACAACGAACTTTCTGAAGAGTTCCGAGTTCGTCACAGGTACATCGACCTAATTGTTCGTGACCGCGCTAGGGAAGTTGTGAAGATTCGCTCCCAGGTGATGCAGTCAATGCGCAAGACCTTTACCGACGATAAGTATCTAGAAGTTGAAACACCGATGCTTCAGGTTATGCACGGTGGCGCATCGGCTCGACCTTTCAAAACACACATGAACGCCTTCGATGTTGAGCTCTACCTTCGAATCGCCCCAGAACTATTTTTAAAGCGTGCTGTTGTTGGTGGGTTGGAAAGAGTTTATGAAATCAACCGCAACTTCAGAAACGAAGGTGCTGACTCTACTCATTCACCAGAGTTTGCAATGCTTGAGGCTTACCAGGCCTACGGTGATTACAACACCATGGCTGATCTAACCCAGAAGCTCATTCAAAATGCCGCGCAGGATGTCTTTGGAACCCAAGTCATCGAATTAGAAGATGGCGAGAAAAACGACCTTTCCGGTTCTTGGGATCGCGTTTCGATGTTTGATTCGCTCTCGGCGGCAGCCGGAGAAGAAATTACTCCTCTTACTCCGATGAATGATCTCAAGAAGATTGCCGACAAGGTTGGCATTGAAATCGATCACCCACTTCAGGGCAAGTATGTCGAAGAGTTGTGGGAGCACTTTGTGAAGCCAGGGCTAAAAAAGCCTACGTTCGTGATGGATTTCCCAGTGGACACTTCTCCGCTAACTCGCGATCACCGCGACAAGCCAGGAGTAGTAGAGAAGTGGGATCTATACATCCGCGGTTACGAGCAAGCAACCGGTTACTCGGAGCTAGTGGACCCAGTAATCCAGCGTGAAAGATTTGTGGCTCAAATGGCACTTGCCAAATCTGGTGACCCAGAGGCCATGAAGCTCGATGAAGAATTCTTGACTGCTTTGGAGTTTGGAATGCCACCATCTGGTGGAATGGGAATGGGAATCGATCGGTTGTTAATGACACTGACTGGATTAGGAATTCGGGAGACAATATTGTTCCCGTTGGTGAAGTAATTATGGAAAACGTAGAAACACCAGAACTAACTGGTTTGGAGTGGGTGGCGGATTTTGCTATGTCCACAATTCCCCCAATTCTGATGGGAATCATCTTCTATGTGGTCATGCGGGCCATCTTTAGGGCCGACTCCACCGAGCGCAAGGTTTATGCCGAAATCGAAGCCGAAGAGCGGGCTAAGCGCAAAAAGCTGCCTAACGCCTAGGGCGAACAAGCCCCCAAAGGGGCCTTGTGGCTGGTTAACATCTTTATCTAGACGTTATTAGCGGCGTTATAAGGAGTACAGAAATGTTTGAGAAATTTACCGATAAGGCAAGACGCGTTGTCGTTCTAGCCCAGGAAGAAGCCAAGCTTCTAAATCACAACTACATCGGTACCGAACACATTCTTTTGGGTCTTATTCACGAGGGAGAGGGAGTCGCCGCTAAGGCTCTCGAGTCTCTTGGCATTAACCTCGACTCAGTTCGCGATCAGGTTCAGGAGATTATTGGCCAGGGTCAGCAAGCTCCATCCGGTCACATTCCCTTTACTCCACGCGCCAAGAAAGTTCTTGAGCTTTCGCTTCGCGAAGCATTGCAGCTAGGTCACTCATACATCGGAACCGAGCACTTGCTTCTAGGCCTTATCCGCGAGGGTGAAGGCGTTGCCGCTCAGGTGCTTACTCGTCTAGGTGCTGACACCAACCGTGTTCGCCAGCAAGTAATCCAATTGCTTTCTGGATTCCAAGGAAAAGAAACAGTTCAGGTTGGTGGCGAGCAAGTTGCCCCACAAAAGGGATCACAGATTCTTGACCAGTACGGCAAGAACCTAACCCAGTCAGCAGCCGAAGGAAAGCTCGACCCAGTTATCGGACGTGAGCGCGAAATTGAACGCGTTATGCAAATTCTTTCTCGCAGATCAAAAAACAACCCAGTTCTAATTGGTGAACCAGGGGTAGGAAAGACGGCAGTTGTTGAAGGTTTGGCACAAGCTATTGTTCAGGGCAACGTTCCAGAAACTCTAAAGGGTAAGCAGCTTTACACTCTAGATCTTGGTTCCCTAATCGCCGGAAGCCGTTACCGTGGTGACTTTGAAGAGAGACTAAAAAAGGTAACTAAGGAAATCCGTACTCGTGGCGACATCATTACCTTTATTGACGAGATCCACACCCTGGTTGGTGCCGGTGCCGCTGAAGGTGCAATCGATGCCGCATCGATTCTGAAGCCAATGCTTGCCAGGGGCGAGTTGCAGACAATTGGTGCAACCACTTTGGACGAATACCGCAAGCACTTTGAAAAAGATGCTGCACTTGCTCGTAGATTCCAATCAGTGCAGGTAAACGAGCCAAGCCTGCCTCACACCATCAACATCTTGAAAGGTCTTCGTGATCGCTACGAAGCTCACCACAAGGTTTCCATCACCGATGGTGCAATTGTTGCCGCCGCGTCTCTTTCCGACAGATACGTAACTGACCGTTTCCTACCAGACAAGGCAATTGACCTTCTGGATGAAGCGGGAGCCAGACTAAGGCTTTCAATTCTTTCTTCTCCACCGGAGCTTCGTGAAATCGAAGAGCGCATCGTTGGCGTAAGAGTCGAAAAAGAAAAGGCAATTGAGAACCAGGACTTTGAACTAGCTGCCTCTAAGCGTGATGAGGAGAAGAAACTCATCGGAGAAAGAGCACAGCTAGAAAAGCAGTTCCGCAAAGGAAACGTTGCAGCAGCAGGAATTGTTGACGAGGGTCTTATTGCCGAAGTTTTGGCTCAAGCAACAGGTATTCCAGTATTCAAACTGACTGAAGAAGAAAGCGCCAAGCTGATCTTCATGGAAGACGAGCTACACAAGCGCGTCATCGGACAGCAAGAAGCTATCGCAGCACTTTCCAAAACTATTCGTCGCCAGCGTGCGGGATTGAAAGATCCAAAGCGCCCATCTGGTTCGTTTATCTTTGCCGGACCAACCGGTGTTGGAAAAACAGAGCTTGCCAAAGCACTGGCTGAGTTCTTGTTTGATGACGAGAACGCTCTTATCTCTCTGGACATGTCTGAGTATGGCGAAAAGCACACCGTATCTAGATTGTTCGGTGCTCCTCCAGGATTCGTTGGTTTCGAAGAAGGTGGCCAGCTAACCGAGAAGGTAAGGCGCAAGCCATTCTCGGTTGTCCTTTTCGACGAAATCGAAAAGGCTCACCCGGATATCTTCAACTCGCTGCTTCAGATTCTTGAAGAGGGTCGCCTAACAGATGGTCAGGGTAGAGTGATCGACTTCAAGAACACCGTGATCATCATGACCACCAACTTGGGTGCCAGAGATATCTCTCGCGGAGCCATGGGCTTTAGCCTTGAGGGTTCTAGCGACAACGATTACCAGATGATGAAGGCCAAGGTTAATGAGGAGCTAAAGCGCAGCTTTAGACCTGAATTCCTAAACCGTGTTGACGAGACAATCGTGTTCCCTCAGCTTTCACAAGCAGAGCTATTGCAGATTGTTGAACTGTTCATCAAGCGCCTTGCTACCCGCCTCGAGGAAAGAGATCTAACCCTAGAGCTCACCTCAAGAGCCAAGGAAAGACTGATGGAAATCGGTTACGAGCCAGCACTTGGTGCAAGACCACTGCGTCGAGCAGTTCAACGAGAAATCGAAGACCGCATCAGCGAGCAGATCTTGCAGGGAGAGCTCAAGAACTCCAGCCACATTGTCGTTGACTTCGACTCGGGAGAATTCACCTTTGCTAGCAAGCTAAGAGAGACAGTCGCTCAGGCGGTCTAATTCTTTAGAAGATAAGGGAGAGCTGCCAAAGTCTCCTGAAGATTCTCTTCGCCTAGAAAACGAGCAGAGAGGCTCACTATGGATACCTGGATAGACATCCTCACTGACCCACACCATCTGCTGGCAGATTTTCTAATGAATGTTGGCTTTGAGATTGTGTTTGCCTGGATCACTTACCTTGTTCTTCTAAGGGTCTTTATCAAAAAGGGCAAAGGCAAACATCGCCCCAAGTAACTCAAGGGACTAAGGCTTGGGCGAACAACATATTTGGAAAAACCATTCGCAACACAGCCAAGCCTAGGCAGCTAGTAAAACTTGCCTTAGTAAATTAGAGGAATGTCTCAAACTCCCAGATCGCTATCACCCGCTGTTTATCGCAGACGCCGCATCGGTGCCCTCATTGCACTTGCAATTGTTGTGAGCCTCATTTGGGGAGGCGTGAATGCGGTGGGTCTGTGGATGGGTGCAGCTCCTGCTCCAGTAGTTGAGGAAACTCCACTTCCTGAGGGAATGAACGAAAGCAGTGTTGTTGTCGAGACCGGTCAACCGTGCCCTCCAGGAACTGTGACAGTTAGGGCACAGGTTGGAGATGCTGCCAGTGTGTTACTAAACAGATTCAGCGCTGACCAAGTCCCACACCTCTGGTTTACCTTGACCAACACAAACTCCGTTGACTGCAAATTCAATGCCGGAGCAAGTGTTCAGTACTTCACAATCAAATCTGGTGACCAGCAAATATGGACATCGAGACAGTGTGACAGAGAAGGTCTAACCGACAGTGAAATCAACTTGGTTGCTGGCCAGACCATTTCCAGCCCAGTTTCGGCTTGGGACAAAGTTTTCTCTAGCCCGACAGGTTGTGGGGCAGATCAGGAACTTGTAACTACCAATGGTGCGAGCTATCACCTAGAAGTTGAAGTCAACGGAGAGCTGTCAAACAACGACCAGCAGTTCGTTCTGGATTAACTCTTTAGCCCTGCCGCCAAAGCTTTTGTTAGCTGCGTAAAACTAGAGTCAATTACTTTTGTAAAGCCCAAGCGCTTTGCTTCGTTTTGCCTAATTGCCGCTTGATTCACTTTTCTGATTTCTCCAGCAAGACTGATTTCACCAAACGCAACTACGTCGTGCGAAATTGGCTGATCCTTGATTGCTGAGGCAATTGCAAGTGCGATGGCAAGATCAGCTGCTGGTTCAGAAATCTTTACGCCTCCCACCGTGGATACATAAACATCCAACTCTGAAAGCCTTAGCCCAGCTCTTCTTTCTAGAACCGCTAAGAGCATGGCAACTCTTGAGGCGTCAACCCCATTGGTCACTCGCCTAGGTTGTGCGGTTGAGCTTTTCACAACCAACGCCTGGACCTCAGAGATAAGAGCCCTTTTACCTTCTAAGGTAACTGTCACGCAGGTTCCTGAAACTTGAGTTTCGTTCCTAGAAAGAAAAAGACCACTTGGGTCTGTAACCTCGACGATTCCATCCCCGGTCATCTCGAAGCAACCTACTTCATCGGTTGGACCAAATCGATTCTTGAAAGATCTTATGAACCTCAGGCTGGTCTGTCTATCTCCTTCGAAGTGACAAACCACATCAACAAGGTGCTCTAGAGCCCTAGGTCCTGCAACCGATCCGTCTTTAGTAACGTGACCCACAAGAATGATCGGCAGGTTAGATTCTTTGGCTACGCGAATTAGATTGGCAGCTACCTCTCTAACCTGCGAGGGCATACCTGCTGCACCATCTATTTCACCTGCAAGAATGGTTTGCACCGAGTCAACAATCAGTAAGTCTGGTTTCAAGTGCTGCACTTGACCAAGCAAAGTCGACAGATCATTTTCTGAAGCCAGATAGAGGTTCTCTGACAATGCACCCGTTCTATCCGCGCGAAGCTTTATCTGGCCAGTTGACTCTTCGCCGCTTACATAGAGAACTCGAAGGCCCGATTTGGCACTGTTAGCGGCAACTTCAAGAAGCAGTGTTGATTTACCAACGCCTGGTTCACCAGAGAGCAAAACAACTGCTCCAGGAACAATTCCTCCACCTAGAACTCGATCAAACTCGCCAACACCTGTGGGTCTGGAGTGAACTTTATCCGTTGAAATTTCAGTGATTGGTTTGGCAGCAAAGTCCTCTCCGATGAGAGCTGGCTTTATGGAACGCACGATACCCGTGCCTCGACCGGCGCCGACAGCAGTTAGCTGCACAGTGTCCCAGGCTTGGCATTCGCCGCAGCGCCCGACCCACTTAGCTGTGGACCAGCCACACTCCACACAAGAAAACTCTGCCTTGGTCTTTGCCATGATCCTCCAATAGCTTTCAAACTTACCCTGACCCACCGATAAGCATGTGGGCCTAGGCTTAAACCATGGAAAACACACAGATAGCAATTCTTGGAACCGGTTCGATGGGTAAAGCCATACTGAGCGGTTTGCTTGCTGCTGGAACTAGTCCGGACAGTATTCGAGTATCAACCAAGTCACAAGCCAGCGCGGACGCTATCGCCACTAGCTACAAGGTCCAAGCTGCAGCCTTGGAATCCGATGCAATTGCTAATTCCTCGACCGCTAAAGATGCCGACCTAGTGATTTTGGCTGTAAAGCCAAACATGATTCTTGAAACGCTAAGAGAAGTCGCTGCTTCTTTGAAGCCAAACTGCTTAGTTGTCTCTGTTGCCGCAGGTATCACAACCGGGGCAATGGAGGAGCAGTTAGCAGGTAATGCAGCGGTTGTCAGGGCTATGCCAAACACTCCCTCGGTTGTTGGCTTGGGCGTTACTGGAATTAGTAAAGGCTCGAACGTAACAGAAGTGCAACTAGATCTAGCGGTCAAGCTGTTTTCTAGCGTGGGTAAAGTGCTGGTAGTGGATGAGAGCAAAATCGATGCCCTCAGTACAATTTCTGGTTCCGGCCCAGCGTATGTTTTCTACTTTGCCGAAAAGCTCATCGCTGCCGCCAAGTCACTTGGATTTAGCGACAGCGAGGCGAGCATGATGGTGAAAGAAACTTTCCTTGGTTCAGCAACATTGCTGGCTACGTCTTCGAACTCTCCCGAGGAGCTAAGGCAGCAAGTCACATCTCCAAACGGGACCACTATGCAGGCAACGGGAAGATTTGATGCTGCGGATTTGGAAAAAGTTTTTATTGAAGCAACCGAAGCAGCGTTAGCCAGAGCCAAAGAGTTGGGTAAAGTTAAACCATGAGCGATATTTTCAAAGCACTAGCAAACCCAAAAACCCGTTTAGTTCTAGAGACCCTAGCTAAGACTCCGTCTTCGACCGTTGCGAAGCTCGCTGAAGCCAGCAAGGTTTCTGCGGATCAAGTAACTACCCAGCTGACAACTCTGGTTGAATCTGGACTTGTTCGCTCAACAGGCTCTGGAACAAGCAAGAAGTACTCGATTAACGCCAAGGGTTTTACTCCTTACTTGACCTGGTTTGCCAAGGTAGCCGAATCCCAAGCGGTAGCAAGACTTGAGCAGCAGGTGAGCGAACTTGGTGGCAAAGTCGGAAGCGCAGTTTCCACCGGAACTAGCTGGGTTTCAGATCAAGTTAATGCAAACGTTGAGATCAACCCCAAGAAGTGGGGAAAGCAATTAGGCAAGATGCTTGCTGATGTCAAAGTTGAAGCCCAAAAAGAAGTTAAGGGCGTTCAGAAGGACGCTAAGAAAATTGCCAAAAACGTAAAGGCCCGCATTAAGACCGGGAAGTAATTTCTCCCAAAAGCGCTTCAACCTTTAGCTTGATTGCATCTCGAATCTCTCGGACCTTTTCAATTGGCTGATCTTTAGGGTCATCCAAAGGCCAATCAAGGTAAGTCTTACCTGGGAAATATGGACAAGCATCACCACAACCCATTGTGATTACGTAATCGCTAGCAATTACCTTTTCGTCAGAAAGCTTTTCTGGAACAGAAGAGGACAAATCAATTCCCTCCTCGAGCATCACGGCCATCGCCATGGGATTGATTTGTGTTCCAGGATCGGTTCCAGCTGATAACACCTGGACATTCTCTCCGCCAAGGTGCTTTAGGTAACCCGCTGCCATTTGTGAGCGGCCAGCGTTGTGAACACAGACAAACAAAACCGTTGCTTTAGTTTCCATTTTTTGTACCTGCTTTCTTTACGCGAATAAGTACTTCATTGTGTTTTAGGAATCCTGGCTTCCAAGGAGGATCAAATCTGGACCAGTAAAGGTTTCCGACTGGAACTAGACCGGCTTTTGAAACTTCCTCAAGTAGCCTGGCCCCTTCTTTTTCAAACTTCTCTTTGTTCCAAGACCCACCGAATTTTCTGGCTGCTGCAAGGTGAGCGGGCACCTCAATGGTCACCACCCTAGAGTCTGCGGGTGAAGGGGTGGAAGATTGGTCCATTTCCTTGGGCATAACAAAGCGGACCTTGTGTCTGTTTGTGGTTACCGATTCTTGAATGACTGGGGCGGTCATTGCTATGGCTTGCCCCGCCTTGTTGTTACCACTTATAAAGTTCACCAAGGGTCTAAATCCAATGCTGCCAGCGTTGATGAAGTCACCTTTGACCTCAGTTTCAATTTGCATACCTGCTGGATACTCGCGCAGCTCCAGTTCTGGATAGCGCTCTAGAACGCTGTAGGGCTGCTTCTCGGTCATGTCTCTAAGTGTAGTTGTGCTAAATTTTCAAGAAGAAACTCCAAGTAAACAAGGAGAAAACTTTGAGTCAACCAGCAAGTAACAATGATTTAAGAAAGCACGCCGCCAAGCTTCTAAAGAAACGGCAAGACTTCAAGGAATACATGTGGGTGTATCTTGTCGTCACCGCAATCACCAGTGGAGTCTGGTTCTTCACTACTCCAAATGGTTACTTCTGGCCAATTTGGGTCATTTTTGGAATGGGTATCGGAGCGGTTTTCACAGGCTTAGATGCCCTAGGCAAGCTTTCTAGCAAGCCAATTACTGAAGCAGACATTGATGCTGAGGTTGAGCGGCTCAAGCGCAACAGCTAAGCTAGCTAAGTTGCCCAATCAGGCAAGAAAATAAATGAGGTTTCCGTGGGTTCAGTAATCAAAAAGCGTCGCAAGCGTATGTCTAAGAAGAAGCACCGCAAGCTACTTCGTAAGACTCGCCACCAGCGTCGCAATAAGAAGTAATCGCGCTATTCGCGGTTAGCTTTTAGTTCCCGCTTCTTGAAATCGTAAATCGGCCAATCTGCTGCCTTTGCGTATCTAGTCAAAATCTTGTCTGGGTTAACTGCAACCGGATGACCAACAGCAGTTAGCATCGGAAGATCGTTCTGTGAATCGCTGTACGCATAAGAGCGTTTCAGACTCAAGTTTCTTTCTTTTGCCAAAGCCAAAATGGCTTTGCGCTTTTGCGGCCCATGGATTGGTGTTCCAACAAGCTTGCCAGTCAGAATGCCATTTTTTCTTTCCACCTTGGTGCCAATCGCACCGGTGAGCCCAAGCTCGTGAGCAATCACATCACCTAGTTCTTGAGGTGCTGCGGTAACCAACCAAACTTCTCGACCCTGCTTGATGTGATCTTTGGCAAGCCGCACGGTTTCTGGCCATAGCTTTAGCTTGATGTGTTTGTCATAAACCTCGTCAACCAGGATCTGAAGATCAGAAACCAGTTGACCTTCAACAAGCGCGAGAGCGCGATCTTTTAGGGCGCTTAGTTTGGTATTGTTTTCGCCCTTCCAGATAAATAGGAACTGGTGCCAGGCGAAGCGCCAGAAGTCTTTTCTACTGAAAAACTTTCTTTCAAACGCAGACTTTCCAAATAGAAAGCTGCTAGATCCGCGCAAGATGGTGTTATCAACATCAAAGAAGGCAGCAGCCAACTTGGACTGCTCTTTCTTTACGGATTTAGCTTTATTAGACACCCGCTAAGTTTAACCTGTGGCTACAGTTATTTCTCTCCAGCTTCTGACCAAACCAGGCTGTCATCTATGTGATGAGGCCAGGATGGTTGTAGAAACAGTGGTTTCGCAGTTTCGCAGTGTTCACGCTGGAGTAGCGGCAAATATTCAGGTTCAAATCTATGAAACCAACATCTTGGAAGACCAAGAGCTGTTGAATCTTTACGGTGAAGAGATACCTGTTCTTCAAATCAATGGGAAAACTCATGGCTACTGGCGAATTGATCCAATTCGCCTACTTGCCGCTTTAGAGGAAACTGTAAGTTAGGGCTCTAGTCGGTTAGGTCCGCGGAACAAGAAACCAACCTCACGAATGCTTGGCTGATGCAACATCAGCATGATTACGCGAAGTAGTCCCATTCCAAAACCACCATGTGTAGGTGCTCCGTAACGGAAGAAGTCGATGTAAGTTTTCAGACCTTCTGGGTCAAGACCTTTTTGCTTAGCTTGTTCGATTAGAACATCAACACGGTGCTCACGCTGGGCTCCGGTAGTGATTTCTGTTCCACGCCAAATAAGGTCATAGCTCTTAGTTAGCTCTTGGTTGTCCTCGTGTCTCATGTGATAGAACGGGCGAACAGTTGCTGGGTAGTCAGTTAGAAAAACAAACTCGTGGTTGAAAGTTTCGGCAACGTGAGCTGCAATTTGTCTTTCACCTTCTGGGTCCATGTCGCCACCGCGAACAACCTCATGGCCACGAGCTTTGACGATGTCGACGGCTTCGGCGAGTGGGATTCTTGGGAAAGGTCTGGTTGGGACAATTACATCAATATCAAATAGGCGCTTGATCTCTTCGCCATGAGATTCCTTGACGGCTGAGATTGCAGCAACCATGAGCTCTTCTTGGATGTTCATCACATCTTCGTGGGAATCAATCCAAGATACTTCCATGTCAACCGATGTGAACTCAGTTGCGTGACGGGAGGTGAAGGAAGGATCCGCTCGGAAAACTGGTCCAATTTCAAAGATGCGTCCAAGCCCGGCCATCATCGCCATCTGCTTATAAAACTGTGGGGATTGGGCAAGGTAAGCAAAGCCCTCGAAGTACTCGAGTTTGAATAGCTCGGCGTTTGACTCCGAAGCTGATGCCATCAGCTTCGGGGAGTGAATTTCCGTGAAACCGTTCTCGAGCCAGTAACTTCTCCAGGCAGCCTCAATGGTGGTTTGCACCTTGAAAACCAGGTTCATTTCCGGACGTCTCATGTCCAAAAAGCGCCAGTCCAGTCGCTTGTCAATTGAGGTGTCATCGGCAATTGGAGTCTCTGGTTCAGAAAGAGTGACGATCTCTAGATCATCTAGCTGAATCTCCAGACCGCCAAGCTTCACTCGCTCGTCGTGAACCAGTCGACCCTTGACCCAAACGAAGCTTCCGTTGGTAAGTGTGGACACTTTGTCTGCCAGCGCATCTTCGTCCGCTGGTCTTGGGTAGGTTACCTGAACGTCGCCTGACTCATCCCTGAGAATGATGAATTGAATGCGCTTTTGGTCTCTGAGTTTTTCGACCCAGCCACCTAGGACAACGGGACCATCTTTCATGGCCGCTAGGTCTTTAACTAAGTGTCTTTCGCGCATCAAGTTTGCTTTCTTTTTCTGGCTTAGGCCCCAAGTTTAGCGGAGGGTAGACTTAGTGTTATGCCCGCAACCCGTATCCATCTGGTGCGCCACGGGGAAGTACATAACCCTGATGGTGTCCTTTACGGGCGTTTGCCAAACTTCGGTTTATCCCAGCTAGGCCACCAAATGGCGGAAGCTTCAGCCGACCACATTCGCTCAAGTGGCGCCAAGGTCTCTAGGTTGTTAGTTTCCCCGCTTCAAAGAACACTCGAGTCTGCAAAGCCAATTGCCGAGCGCTTCAATGTTCCAATTGAAGTGGAGGACGAAATCATCGAGCCAGATAACATCTTCGAAGGTCACTCAGTGAGCCTGAAAACCATCGTTCGAAACCCTAGATTCTTGCTTCGGCTTCATAACCCTTTCCGTCCTTCTTGGGGAGAACCCTTCCTTCAAATCCAAAAAAGAATGGTCACTGCCATGCAGAAGGCCTGGGCAGAAACTGCCTCAGGCGAGGTGGTCATGGTGAGCCACCAGCTACCTATATGGATGGTGCACCGCTACAGCCAAGGCCAAAGACTCTCTCACGACCCGCGCCAAAGACGCTGTGATCTTTCGAGTGTGACGAGCTTTGAATTCAGTGATGGAACCTTGCGCGAGGTTTCCTATCAAGATCCCGCTAAGCCACTTCGCGTGAAGGCTACCGATCGAGGTGCCGTATGAAAAAAGTAGCAATTGCACTAATGCTTGCAGGATTTGTTTTAGTTTCATCAGGCTGCACCAACGACTCTTTAGCGCAGCAGTTCCGTGAGGGCGACAACAAGAACTACATCGCAGGTGATGGCACAGTAACTGAATTCGCACCAGGATCAAGACCAAAGGCAGCCGATTGGGCTGGCGTTAGTGAAAGCGGAGATAATCTCTCGAGCGAGCAACTAACCGGTGTGATTACAGTTATGAACTTTTGGTACGCGGGCTGTGCACCGTGTCGAGTTGAGATGCCAGAACTTATCGAATTGCAAGATCAGTTTCTTTCCGATGAAGTTCAATTCATTGGCGTAAACGTTAGAGACACTCCTGAAACAGCATTGGCTTTTGCAAGACAAGTGAATCTAAATTTTCCATCTGTCATGGACGCAAAAACTGGATCTGTGGTTTTGGGCTTCACCGGTGTAGTCACTCCGCAAGCGGTGCCAACAACTTTGGTTATTGATTCTGAAGGAAACGTCTCTGCGAGAGTGCTCGGAAGAATCGATAAAGGAATTCTTGAGGAGCTAATCAAGACTGTGGTCAGGGAGAAAAATTGAATCCCGCTGAGATAGTTCTAAACGGCTCGCTGCTTGCCGCCATGCCGCTTGCATTGCTTGCCGGCATAATCTCATTTGTTTCGCCATGTGTTTTGCCGCTGGTTCCTGGTTACCTCGGATACATCACTGGAGTGGCTGATGGCTCTGCCAAAAAATCAAAAATGATTGTTGGTTCATTGCTGTTTGTGCTGGGTTTCACCGCAGTGTTTGTCTCATTCGGTGCACTGTTTGGTGGCATCGGCATGTTGATCTACATCAACAACTTGGCTTGGGTGCAGCAGGTTCTTGGAGTGATCATCATCTTGCTTGGACTGGTGCTAATCGGCCAGTTTTCTTTCCTGCAGCAAACTTTCAGGACTTCGCTAAAGCCCAAGATTGGCTTAGCTGGAGCACCACTACTTGGAGTCGCATTTGGTCTAGGTTGGACACCTTGTATTGGCCCAACTCTGGCAGCAGTGCTAACTCTTGCCTCTGATGCAGGTTCACCTGGTCGGGGTGCGTTGTTGGCGTTTTTGTATTCCATCGGAATTGGATTGCCATTTATTGCAATAGCGGCAGGGTTTGGTTGGGCTACCAAGTCAGTGAGCTTTGTGAAAAAGCACATCAGAGCTTTCAACATCGCCGGTGGCGTGATGTTGATTTTGCTTGGTATCGCACTTGCTACCGGTCTATGGATCGGATTCGCATCTTGGATTCAGGGGGTGTTCGGTGTCTTTACCCCAGCGCTATGACGCTCCTGACATAGGACTAACCGGTTGGTCCAGGTGGATTTGGCGGCAGCTAACCAGCATGAAAACTGCTCTCATACTTCTGTTGCTTTTGGCAGCTGCAGCCGTTCCAGGTTCGATTTATCCTCAGCGCTCTGCCGATCCAAATGGAGTAAAGCAATTCTTTGACAACAACCCGGAGCTAGCGCCAGTTCTAGATTTCTTCCAATTGTTTGATGTCTACGGATCAATATGGTTCTCGGCGATTTACATTCTTCTTTTCACCTCATTGGTTGGATGCGTTCTTCCTAGAACCAAGGTGCACTACGAAGCTTTGCGCCAACAGCCAGTCAAAACTCCAACAACACTTTCTCGCATGCCCGCTTACCAAAAGTCTGCTGCGGTAAAGGGCTTAGACCCGGTCGCTGTTGGAATGCAGATTCTCAAAAGCAGACGCTACCGAGTCATTAAGCGCGGTAATTCCATCAGCGCTGAAAAGGGCTACATGCGCGAGACCGGAAACCTGGTCTTCCACCTTTCTCTAGTTGGTGTACTGATTGCAATTGGTGTTGGTGGGGGATACAGTTTCTCCGGTCAAAGAGTGCTTGCTGAAGGCGACACTTTTGTGAATAACCTCGCAGGTTTTGACTCATTGTCGCCTGGCCTATTTTTCAATCCAGAGACTCTGACACCACTTAGTGTGACTTTGGACAAGTTTGAAGTCGACTACGACTTCAGCAATGAAACCAACATTGGAGCTCCGCTAGATTTTCGCGCGACAGTAACTAGAAAAACCTCCCCTGACGACCCGGGTGAAACGTCTCTGGTTCAGGTAAACCATCCCTTAGATGAGCCAGGTGCCAGCCTTTACCTAACAGGCCACGGCTACGCGCCAGAGATCACAGTTCGAGACGCCAACGGCGACATCAGCTACTCCGGCGCAACAATTTTTCTTCCTCAAGATAGCAACATGACTTCAATTGGAATTATCAAGGTTCCAGACAATCAACCAGAGCAAATTGGAATTGTTGCCTTTTTCTACCCAACAGTTGCAGAACTATCTACCGGAGCCTACACCTCGATTTTTCCTGGAGTTATTGATCCGCTTATTTCAATGAATGTCTACACCGGTGATCTTGGACTAGATAGCGGTCAGTCACTGAACGTATACGCACTCGATACCGACCGGCTCACTCAAGTCGCTGGTCGTGACGCACCAAATCCAGGGGTGGTTTTGTCACTTGGTCAAACCAAAGATCTTCCAAATGGTTTGGGCACCGTAACTTTCGATGGCATCAAGCGATTTGCTTCGCTGGACATCGCACACAACCCAGGTCAGGTTTGGGTGTTGCTGTTTTCACTGCTTGCTTTGGGTGGAGTGATTGTTGGTCTGATTACTCCTCGCCGCAGGGTTTGGGTCAAGAGCACGGCTTCGGGTTTTGAGGTCGCAGCACTTTCCAAGCGAGAAGATCCAAGACTCGAAGAAGTTGTTAGAGAATTAACTCAAGAGATAAAAAAAGGAAGTAAATGAACGCTGTAGTGCTGAATGAGAGCCTGTCCCAGGCCTCTCTACTTGTTGTGTTTGCCTCAATGGCGGTATTCACTGCGGCTTTCTTGGTATCGGGTTGGCACCTTTCAAAAGCCGCGAGCAAGAAGGTCAAAGAGGTCAAGACTTCCTCAGCCCTTGAGCGCGTCGGGCTTTCTTTAGCTTTTATCGCCACCCTGGTTTTGGCCGCTGGTGTCATCATGCGCGGAATTGCCGCATCGAGAGTTCCTTGGGCAAACCTGTATGAGTACTCAATAACAGGCGCACTTATTTTGATGATGATCTTCTTTATTTCCATTCGCGTACAAGAAGTGCGAATCCTGGCCACCTTTGTAGTTGGGTTTGTGCTGCTAGTACTTGGTACCGCAGTCTCGCTATTTTATGTAGAGGTTCAGTCACTGATGCCAGCACTGCAAAGTTTCTGGCTTGTGATTCACGTTTTGGTAGCGCTTTTGGCAACAGCTTTCTTTAGCATTGCGGCAGCGCTATCCACTGCCTATCTACTAAAGACCGCGAACTGGGTTGAAAAAGCAAAAACTAAAGGTGTTGCGAATTTCAAGCGCGTAATGGGGATCTTTCCAAAGAAAGAAACTCTTGAGCAGCTTGCGTATCGATTCAACATCGTTGGTTTCATTCTTTGGAGCTTTACGTTAATTGCTGGTGCCATTTGGGCCGAGCGTGCCTGGCACCGCTACTGGGGTTGGGACACCAAAGAGGTGTGGACCTTTATTATTTGGACAATCTACGCCGGTTACCTACACGCCAACGCAACTAGAGGCTGGACCGGTAAGCGTGCGGTTTGGTTAGGACTTGTAGGTTTTGCTGCGGTTGTTTTCAACTTCACCATCGTGAACATGTTCTTCAAAGGGTTGCACGTTTACTCAGGACTCTAAACCTAAAATCTTGGAGCAGCGCTCCAACCTCGCGATCCACCAGTCATAGCGGTGATCTTCTGCCTTCAAGATTTCGAGCGATGAGGTATTTATCTCTGGACGACGAAGCTCAAGAATTCCATTTTCTGGAATCAACCGGTCGGCTGTTAGATCCCCACCAAATAGGTAACCTGTGCCAAGTCCGGCGTCATAATTTAGTTCCGGAAGACATGAAGCAAAATGCAATTCGGCAGCTAGGCCAATTGAAGACTGCATCGCACTAGAGGCGCATATTTCTAGCTTTGAAGACTTAGCAACAGCGAGTGCGCTATTGATACCGCCAAGCGGGGCACTTTTTAGAACCAACAAGTCCGCTGCTCCCGCAAGCTCAACTGCCAGGGGATCAGAAGATCGTCTTACTGATTCATCGGCTGCAATTTTTACCTTTACCCCACGCTTAGCTATTTCGACTCGTAGTTCAGCCAGCTCGGCAATTGTTGCAACGGGCTGTTCAAAAAATTCAATTTCAATTGAATTGCTTGCAAGTTCTGCAATTAGCTCTAGAGCTTGTGAGACTGTGTATCCGCCGTTGGCATCTAGTCGCAATTTGATTTCGGCGTATAAGTTTCTGACTTCAAGAATGCGGGCTAGATCGTCTGCAAGTGTTTGATTTGGATCGGCCACTTTGATTTTGACTGTGGAGAATTTTCCAGCACGACCCAGCACCTTGGCAACTTCATTGGTTGGAACCGCTGGCAAAATGGCGTTTACCGGAACCTGTTTTCTTACCGGTTCAGGAACCTGTTCGAAGCCCCATTCAATGGCGGCTTGTAACCAGGTGGCGGCTTCCTCATCTTGGTATTCAGTAAAGGCTGCCCATTCACTCCAGCCATTAGGGCCTTCAAATACCAGTAGCTCTCGTTCAGTTAGTCCGCGGAATTTGGTGCGTAGCGGAATGCTTACAACCTTGGCGGTAGAAACTAGGTCATTCAGGCGAGGCTTCACATTGTTAGTCTAGGAGCATGGCAAATCAAGTTTCTGAGCTTTTCGACGCCAGCATTTGGACCCAAGTGCCAGGTTTTGAGAAGCAAACAGACATCACTTATCACCAGCACAACTCATTGGGCGTGGTGCGAATTGCCTTTAACCGCCCCGAAGTGCGCAATGCCTTTAGACCAAAAACAGTTGACGAGCTAGCTTCTAGTCTCGAGCACGCCAGAACCAATTCAAAAGTTGGGGTTGTGTTACTAACCGGAAACGGACCGTCAGCAAAGGACGGTGGCTGGGCATTTTCAAGTGGCGGTGATCAAAGAGTTCGTGGCAAAGATGGATACCAGTACGCCGACGACGAGCAAAACCTAGACCCTGAGTACTCAGGACGTCTACACATTCTCGAAGTTCAGAGACTGATTCGTTTTATGCCAAAGGTTGTTATCGCTCTGGTTCCAGGCTGGGCGGCAGGTGGCGGACACTCATTGAATGTTGTTTGTGACCTGAGCATCGCAAGCATCGAGCACGCCAAGTTCAAGCAAACCGACGCTGATGTTGGATCCTTCGATGGTGGATTTGGTAGCGCCTATCTTGCACGCCAGGCTGGTCAAAAGTTTGCTCGAGAAATCTTCTTCTTAGGCCAAGAGTATGACGCCAATAAAGCAGTGAGCATGGGGGTAGTAAACCTAGCGGTAGCGCACAAGGACTTAGAAAAAGTAGGGCTCGAATGGGCTGCAGAAATCATGAGAAAGTCCCCCACTTCAATTCGAATGCTGAAGTATGCGATGAATGCGGTTGATGACGGTCTTGTCGGGCAACAGCTTTTTGCAGGTGAGGCAACCAGGTTGGCTTACGCAACCGAAGAAGCCGCCGAAGGCAAAAACGCATTCTTGGAAAAGCGCGCTCCAAACTGGGCGCCGTATCCTTGGCACTTCTAATCAAAAAATGCCAAAGCCATTAGTCGTAGTTCCCGCCAACGAAACCGTTAAGGCTCTGCAAGTGATGCTTGACGTCGTTGCTTCTAAAAAAGCTCTGTTTGTTTCACCACCGGCAATCGCTGGCGTGATGCCAGCAATAGAACCAACACCAGAATTTGTTGATGATCACATCGCTTGTGTTGTTGAGAGTTCGGGATCTACCGGGATCCCTAAAAGAATTTCAATATCACTTCAGGCACTCGAGCATGCTGCAACTGCCGGGCAGGAAAGATTGGGACCAGCTGGTCAATGGTTACTAGCACTGCCAATCAATTTCATCGCGGGTCAGCAAGTCCTGCTGAGATCGGTTCTTGCAGACACTCAACCGGTTTTGATGAATACCGCTTTACCTTTTACTACCGAGGCATTTTTTCGATCCGCCAACATGATGAGCCACAGCAACAAATACACCTCACTTGTTCCAACCCAACTTGCAAAGCTAGTTGCCGCTTGCGAGAGCGATAAAGCATTACTTGAGGTACTTAGAAGCTTCAGAGCCATTTTGGTAGGGGGACAAGCAACAGCGCTTGAACTCCAAGAGCGTGCTTTGGCACTAGGACTAAAGGTAGTTATTAGCTACGGCATGACTGAAACTTCGGGTGGCTGCGTCTACGACGGGATTCCACTTGAAGGCGTAAGGCTAAAAATTGCACCCGATGGACGATTGCTTATCCAAGGAAAAACTTTGGCTGAGGATCAAGATGATTGGATCTTTACCAATGATCTTGCAGAACTTTCCGAAACGGGAAAGTTAGTCATCTTGGGCCGGGCTGATCGAGTGATCATTTCCGGAGGACTCAAGGTTTCACTTGATCGTGTTGAATACCTAGGTTCTGAACTACCCGGAGTCGAAGAGATCTCAGCGGTAGCAATTAGCGATGAAACCTGGGGTGAGCGAGTTGGTGTTTGCTACGTCGGATCACCAGAGGTTGCTGATGACATCGCAAATCAACTTGCTTCGTTGCTGGGCCCAGCCGGCAAGCCAATAAGGGTTATCCGTGTTGATAAACTGCCAAAGCTTGCAACATCAAAAATAGATACCAGCTCGGTTGCAAGCTTGTTTTCTCAGGAGTCAAATTGAAAAAGAAAAACATCCGCCTCTGGATTGAAGGAGCGAGACTTCGCACTCTTCCGTTGGCTATTGCTCCAGTGGCAATTGGAGCAGGGGCCGCCGATGCCATGCAGCGCTTTGACTTACTGCTTACCGCTCTCGCACTAGGTGTTGCTCTGTTTTTGCAAATAGCTGTCAACTTTGCCAACGATTACTCAGACGGTATTCGTGGAACAGACGACAAGAGGGTTGGACCACTACGGCTCACTGGATCAAAGTCCGTGAAGCCAGAGTCAGTAAAAACTGCCGCGCTGATGTTCTTTATCTTGGCAGCAGCCAGCGGTTTTGAGATTGTTGTCATCACTGGTCAGTGGTGGCTCATAGCAATTGGATTACTAGCGATTGTTGCCGCTTGGTTTTATACCGGAGGAAAGAATCCATACGGTTACGCAGGCTTCGGTGAACTTGCAGTCTTTGTCTTTTTTGGGTTGGTGGCAACAATCGGAACCGCATACATTCAAATCGGTTTTGTTGATTTGAACTCAGTTCTAGGCGGTATCGCGGCTGGAAGCTTTGCCGCGGCTGTATTGATGGTCAATAACATTCGCGACATTGAAACCGACAAGCTCTCTTCCAAGAACACCCTTGCCGTTCGAATGGGGGCTAAGTGGGCAACAAGACTGTTCATTTTCATGATCTGGTTCCCGTTTGTGATTCTTCTCTACTTCACACTTTTATACCCAGCTAGCTTCTTGGCCTTTGGAGCAGTATTCCTGGTGGCACCAGCGACCCTGATTGTCTTGACTGCAAAAACAGCAAAGGAGCTGATTTTGGTTCTGAAGCTAACGAGCTTTGCTTCGCTGGCTTATGCCCTACTTCTTACCCTCGGGCTGGTCGTCGTCTTTTTCTAAGTCGAGAATTCTATTTTCGAAGTCTGCGTCGCTATCTGGTGTAGCGGAATTTTTGTCTTTCCCGAATTTCTTGTAGATCTCTCGGGAGAGCTCATCCCGCTGTTTCTGCAAGAAAACTAGGGATACCGCCAGAGCGAGGGCTCCAGAAACCAGTGTGGAATAGAGCCAATCAAAGCCAAGAACGAGGAAAATCGCTAAGAAGCCCGCGAATAGACCCAATCGAGCAGCAATGAAGACTATCCAAGGATTTTTCATAGTTTCATTCTAGGTTTGTATCTGGCTTAGAGTTAAACCATGGTTAGAACGCTTATTTTCATTTTCGCAGTTTGGTTGTTATTCACTGTTTTTGTCACAGTTTTTGCTGCTAGCGCCAAAAAGAACGAAGTTAGAAACCTACCCAAGTGGGCCTGGATTGTTATCTGCCTATTTGTCCCAATTATTGGTGGCTTGTTGTACCTAGTTCTTGGAAGACCAGCTGGTGGCCCTAAGAGCCGTTTCGGTAAGACCAGAATTGTTGCCCCTGATGATGACCCAACATTCTTGCGCGATCTTTCGGACAAGCTAGAAAAAGAAAAGCCAGACGCTCAAGCTCCTGAAAACAAGACTGACCCAGAAGAGGATTCTGGCGACAGTGCCAGTAAGGACAAGTCCTAACGCTAATGCACTCAGCAGCCCAAGTTTTCTCCGCAAACCTCCTCGCAGCTTTATCAGAACTTCAAGTTGAGGAAGTGTTTCTCTCACCAGGGTCTAGATCACAATCTCTTGCTATTGCCGCTCAACAGCTTCACGATGCCAACCGGCTGATACTTCGAGTTCGCATCGACGAACGCTCGATGGCTTTCACGGCCCTTGGAGCGGCTAAGGCTAGCGGGAGACCGGTTGCCATAATCACCACATCAGGAACCGCGGTTGCCAACTTGCTTCCAGCTGTTCTGGAGGCAAGCCACAGCGGAATTCCACTTATTCTTCTCACTGCCGATCGCCCGGCTGAATTGCGAGGGGTAGGAGCAAACCAAACCACCAACCAGGTTGGCATCTTTGGAGACTCTGTCAGATCTTGCATAGACGTCGAAGCCCCAACTGATCCGGTAGACACCAACTACGTCAAAGAACTTGCCGAGCAAGCCATTGCAACAGCACTTGGTATCAACCAGGGCGCTCCTGGTCCGGTACAGCTCAATCTCTGCTTTAGAGAACCGCTTTCATCTGCTGAACCAAATGCCAGTGATCTATACCCTGGCGCCAGGCTCAGTGACCAAGAAACCTACCAACCAACTTTTGCAATTTTGTCAGGAGAGAAAAACACAATCCTGGTAGCTGGAGCAGAGGCAGGACTCGAAGCCCTCGAAGCGGCCGAAGCATTTGGCTGGCCAGTTTTTGCAGAGCCAAGCTCGAGATGCCGCGTTGGAGCAAACGCCATAGTTGCTTACCCGGCTCTTTTGGAAGAAGAGAAAGATCTGAGTGAAGGAATTCAACGCGTGGTGGTTTACGGAAAACCAACTCTTAGCCGTCAGGTGCAAAAGCTAATTGCGCGAAAAGATATTGAACTCGTTGTCATCAAATCCAAGTTGATGGGCCCCTTCAATCCCTATGGAAATGCCAAAGAGATTGCCGATGAAATTACTGTCAATGGCGAAGTTAGCAATGACTGGTTGGCAAGGTGGAGAGTAGCCTCACACAACTGGCTCTCCGTTCAAGAATCAAGCAAGTCACTTGATCGAAGGCAAGTTATTGAAGCCGTGTATGACGTAAGTGAAATCGAAGACACCATCGTGCTTGGAGCCTCGCGAATGATTCGCGAAGCTGATACCTGGGCTCCCGCCAAAGCCATACAGGTCTTTGCAAATAGGGGATTGGCTGGAATCGATGGAACCATCGCAACAGCTACCGGCATTGCTCTTGGAGGCGAAGGTTCTTTCACTCGCGCAATTATCGGAGATCTAACTTTGATTCACGATGCCTCTTCGATGATTGAAGACAGTGAAGAAGATTTGAACCTGCAGCTGATTATGGTCAACGATCAAGGAGGCTCACTCTTTGAAAAACTAGAGGTAAGAAACGTTGTTGAAGAAGCTGTCTTTGATCGAGTGTTTAGAGCTGGTCAAAAAGTGGACTACTGGTCGCTGGCAAACGCGTACGGCTTTAGTTACTTCTGCCCAACAAACGAAACTGAGTTACGTGAGGCACTGACTATAACGGGTCGAGTGCTGATCGAGATAAAGCTCTAACTTAGAGCGCCACGAATCGGTGCGAACTTAAGTTCGGTTTCTGCAAGTTCATCTTGCGGATCGGATTCGGAAACCAACCCACACCCTGCAAAAGCTGTGACAACGTTTTGCTCGATGAACCCACCACGAATTGCGATTGCCCACTCTCCGTCACCGTCGGCACCGATCCAGCCAACGGGCCCTGCGTATCCGCCACGGTCGAAGGGCTCTAGTTCGTGAATTAGATCTTGTGCGGCTTTGCGTGAGGTTCCTGCAACAGCAGCCGTTGGGTGCAAATAAGCAGCCAAATCCAAAACAGAGATGTTCTTTTTGAGCTTCCCGTAAACATCACTCGCGAGGTGCCAAACATCTGGCAGTGCCAAGGTGAATGGCTTTTCGTCAGTATCAACTGTCGTGCAGAACGGCGAGAGCTCTTGCACCATCGAGTCAACCGCGAACTGGTGCTCGTGCAGATTCTTTTCAGAAACCAAAAGACCGGCAGCAATTTCCTTGTCAGTGTCATCGTTTTCTCCCCTGGCTGCGGTTCCTGCAAGAACTCGTGCCGAAACCTGCCCGTGGGAAACCCGGACCAAAAGCTCTGGTGATGCACCAAAGTTCCCAGCCACGCTGTAAACCCAACAGCTTGGGTATCTAACTGCAAGATTTCTAAGTGAGGTTCGAAGATCAAAACCAGTAGGTAGCTGGGCAACTATGTCTCTGGCCAGCACAACCTTTTGAATTCGACCAGCTCTGATTTTCTCGATCGCGGCTTCGGCCTGGCTCAAAAACAGTTCAGCGCTCATCGCACCGTCGTAGAACTTCAGCTTCTCATTGGCTCGATAAGTTGATGGTTGGGTTAGAAAATCAGCACTTATTGACTCTTCGCCTTCAGAAAGAATTTCTGTTATCCAGCTTCGTCCATCCCGGGTACCAAGAACGAGTCTTGGCACGACAAGGACCGAATTGATTGTGCTGTCTTCAGAGAAGGTGACAGAACCGAAAGCTACGAGGCCTGTGCATTGAATACGAAGCGAATCGGTCACTTCTGCAAGCGATACCTGATCGCGCCAAATGCTCGCGAGCTCTGAAATGCGGTTTGGTCCGGAAGTCTCGAATCTGGCAACCTCGCCAAAACCAACAATGCCCTGTCCGCCTCGAATAAATACGGTGGCGTCTTCGGGAAAGTGCTTGGTGATGTCGAAGCCTTCAGGCGTGGCAATCTCGCGCGTTAGAACACGGAGTTTTCCAAGTTTTGACATTCAAACCAGTTCTGATTGGGACCAAATATGGCCGGCTCTCTAAATTCTAAGTCAAAGCTAAGATTGAATAGTGAGTAAAGCTGACCTATCCAAAAAACCGCAACAGGTAGCGGAGATGTTTGATGGGGTAGCGAAAAACTACGACAAAGCTAACGATTTACTCTCATTCGGTTCCGCCAGAATCTGGCGCAAAAAGGTAGCCAAACTAGTTAATTCCCAGCCCGGTCAAACCATTCTCGACCTCGCGGCTGGCACCGGATCTTCCTCCATCGTTTTTCTGCGCGATGGCGTAAAAGTGGTGGCAGCTGACTTTTCGAGGGGCATGCTCGAAGAGGGAAGAAAAAGGCACCCGGAGCTCGAGTTCGTGTTTGCTGATGCCTCAGCTCTTCCTTTTACTGACCAGGAGTTTGACACAGTAACTATTTCCTTTGGCATCAGAAACGTAGAGAAAATTGAGGTCGCGTTAGCTGAAATGCTGCGAGTGCTAAAGCCCGGTGGCAAATTAGTGGTTTGTGAGTTCTCCAGAATCCCAAACAAAATTCTGCACAGCCTCTACCGTTTCTATTTGCGAAACATTCTTCCAACCCTGTCGGCTTTGGTTAGTAAGACTCCCGAGGCCTACAGCTACCTAGCCGAATCGATTGATGCCTGGCCAAGCCAGCAGGAATTGGTAAAAATCATTGAAGCAGCTGGTTTTGAATCCGTAAGTTACCTCAACCAAACATTTGGCATAGTTGCCATCCACAGTGGTTTCAAACCTAAGGTGGTCTAGATGGCTCGCACGGCCCTTCCAAGACAGCTGAGAAAAGTTGCCGATAAGGAACTGCTACAGAAACTTGAAATTGGTTTAGACAAAGTTGAGCTCCAGTTAGTAGAGGCCGTAAAGCACACCGATCCAATTGCAAAGGTAACCACTCGTCATCTAATTGACGCCGGTGGAAAAAGAATTAGACCAACTCTTGTTCTTCTAACCTCGCAGCTTGGTGAAGCCAATCTCGATGAAGTGGTTCAAGCTGCAGTGGTTGTGGAGCTCACTCACATTGGAACTTTATATCACGATGACGTAATGGATGATGCGCCAAGAAGAAGAGGCGTTGATACGGCCCATGAGATTTGGGGAAACAATGTTGCAATTTTGACCGGTGATTTGCTTTTTGCTAGAGCGTCGCAGTTGGTTTCCAAGTTGGGCGAAAAAGCACTTACCCTGCAAGCAGATACATTTGAAAGACTTTGCCTCGGTCAACTAAACGAAACAGTTGGTCCGCAAGAAGGTCAAGATCCAATCGAGCACTATCTGAAAGTTCTTGCGGATAAAACCGGTTCACTTATTTCAGCATCAGCTGAGCTCGGTGTGATTTTCTCTGGTGCGGATCAAGCACTTCGTGAGCCGGTCAGAAAATACGGCGAAGCCATTGGTATCGCCTTCCAACTAATCGATGACTACATCGATCTCCATTCAGATGGTGCGGTTTCTGGCAAGACCCCAGGGACAGACCTTCGTGCGGGAGTGCCAACCCTGCCAGTTATGTACCTAAGGCAGGAAGCCAAGAGCGATTTGGAAGCAGCCAAGTTGATTGACATAATTGACTCCGGCCTCGACGATGAAGCCAAACTCCAGACCGTACTCAAAGCTCTCAAGGATCACTCTGTGACAGAGCGAACCTACCAAGAAGCCAAAAGATGGGCTGCGCAGGCAATTAGCGCGCTGGATGAATTACCAAAGGGTCCAGTTCGTGAGGCTCTAACTTCTTTTGCCGAAGCGGTAATTGAACGCAGTAACTAGGTTTTAGCAAATAAGGAATAGATAGATGTCTAAGCTCAGGCTTGCGATTGTGGGTGCTGGTCCAGCAGGAATTTACGCAGCTGACCTGATCATCAAATCCGAACTTCGTGACTTCGATGTCTCTATTGATCTTTTTGACTTACTCCCTGCACCATACGGACTTGTTCGTTACGGAGTTGCTCCAGATCACCCGAGAATCAAAGGCATCATCAGAGCGCTCTATGAAGTGCTCGACCGAGGCGACATTCGTTTTTTTGGAAACGTCGAATACGGCAAAGACATCACTTTGGATGATCTAAAGACCCACTACAACGCGGTTATCTTCTCAACAGGTGCCGTCAAAGATGCCAACCTAAACATTCCAGGTATCGACCTTGAGGGATCTTTTGGTGCGGCTGCTTTTGTGAACTGGTATGACGCTCACCCCGACTTCGAACGCACCTGGGACCTTAGCGCCAAGGAAATTGCAGTTCTTGGCAATGGAAACGTCGCCTTGGATGTTGCCAGAGTGCTTGCCAAGCCAGCCGAAGTCATGCTTTCAACTGATATTCCAGACAACGTATACCAGGGACTTCGAGCATCACAAGCTACCGATGTTCATGTCTTTGGTAGAAGGGGACCTGCACAGGTGAAGTTCTCACCGCTTGAGCTACGTGAAGCGGTTCACCTAGAAGATGTTGACACCATCGTCTACGACGAAGACTTCCAGTACGACGAGGGGTCCCAGCAAGCAATTGACTCAAATAACCAAACCAGAGTCATGGTGAAAACTCTCGAAGATCTTCGATCAAATGAGGTCACCGGCGCTAAGCGCAGACTGCACCTGCACTTCTTTAGTGCACCGGTTGAGATCTTAGAAAAAGACGGCAAGGTTGCCGGCATCAAGATCGAGCGCACCAAGCTCGATGGAACAGGCAACGTGAAGCCAACTGGCGAGTTCCGTGAGTTCCCGATCCAGGCTGTTTACCGCGCTGTTGGCTACTTCGGTTCTGAGTTATCAGAAGTTCCGTTCGACGAAAAGGCCGGAGTAATTCCAAACGACAAGGGACGAGTTTTGGATTCAGATGGGAAGCACATCCAGGGCGTTTACGCGACCGGTTGGATAAAGCGCGGTCCGGTCGGACTTATTGGCCACACCAAGAGCGATGCAATTGAAACTATCGCTCAGATTATTGAAGACAAGAACAACTGGTGGATCCCAGCTTCACCTTCTGAGGATTCAATAACTGAGCTGCTGACTTCAAGAAAGATTGATTATGTTGGTTGGCCAGAATGGCTAAAAATTGACTCTGAGGAAAAGCGTTTGGGTGAAGCACAAGAACGCGAACGCATCAAGCTTGTTGAGCGCGAAGACTTCCTAGCTGTTGCAAAGAAGAAGTGAGAATTGCCTCTAACCCCAGAAAGACTTAAGAGTGCACAAACAGCCCTTGCTGTTTTCTTCTTTACTCAAGGCTTTGTTGCAATCACCTTTATCCCGCGAATTCCTGAAATCATCGAGCAGATTGGCGTCTCATTCGCAGTCTGGGGGTTGATTATTGGATTTGCAGGAATCGGTTCCTTGTTGCCGCTCTTGGTTGCGAACCGACTAGTTGGAAAATTCGGCACTAGGCCAATCATTAACATCTCGAGCGTATTCATAGTTCTATCGGTTATGAGCTTGGCATGGGCACCAAACGGTTTTGTTTTCTTCTTATTTCAAACCGTGATGATGTTCAGCATGAGCTTTTTCAACATTGCGATTAATGCTCAATCAGTCATGCTTCAAAAGCGAG
>ERZ1022724.41-NODE-41-length-34023-cov-15.245437_pt1 | contig 34023 bp, 32 predicted proteins | sample MGYA00521091_ERZ1022724 | MGnify/ENA primary metagenome ERZ1022724 (study PRJEB33162, sample SAMN09537610) | freshwater metagenome | isolation source: freshwater | place: Canada:Alberta | collected 2017-07 | study: EMG produced TPA metagenomics assembly of the... | reverse complement strand
GCCTACCGCGCTTGGGTTGCTTGTAGGGGCGTCTTTGTGAGCGCATGAACGAAGAGGAAAACGCTTCTTCAGTCGCATCGGCGGTCATAGACACGCCGCTACAGGCTTTTCCATTTGCCTACCGCGCTTGAGCTGCTTGTCGGGGCGTCTCTGTGAGCGCCCGAGCGAAGGAACAAAGAGGTTCTATGGGAACAATCTCGCCTCGATTCTGTGAAGGAAGTTCGTCTCGGCAGGGGTGATGCCGTCCGACCCCAACGCTCTGGAAAGCCAGGTCAAAGCCGCAGCCTGTTCCCCATTTTGCTCGATGACGGCCAGACGGGACTCCAGGAACAGGTTCGTCTGTGATTCGCAAGTGGAAGCCTCGCGAGCGGCTGCGAACGCCTTGGAAATCCAAAGATCCCTGGGCTCGGCAGATTCCCAACCCAGGATGTTCACCGCATGATTGATCAGATCATCCTCCTCTTCCGACAAGTGGTGGTCCTGATACACGACCAGGAAGAGCAACTCAATCAAGACCTCGCGCGACTGCTGTTTCATCGCCGTGGAACTTACGGAGAGAAACGCACAACGCAACAAGTCATTACGCGGGCGACCGCATCATTCGGGTTCTTACCGGTTCTGAAGCGCGGTAAATCGTCCCCGCAGCTTCAGCACCCCTTGATTCACTGCGCTGCGGACGCCAGCCCAACTCGTTGCCGGAGTCGCCTCGCGCTTATGCCCGAGCCGATGATCCATGAGTGCGAGCAGGCGCTCACCCGTGAGCGAGTCCACAACCTCGCCCTCAAACGAAACATTCGAGATGAAATTAGCCAGAGCCGCCGAACCCAAGTTCCCGGTCAAGGTCGCAACAGGCGCGGTATGGATCGTTTTCACGGGCCTGCCGGATTCCTTGCCCTCGATCACATCGGTGAGATTGGTGCGGATTCGCATGGTCGTGGGCCCGGGGACGCTGACAACCCTCAAGGAAGTCACGGCGGAATCGCTCAATGACCCCGCAAGGTAGGAAGCCAGCTGGGCGCTCACCGCCGGACTGACCTCAGGGTCGGCAACCACGGTGCTCACCGGATCGATGATGACACTGTCATACTTCTTGAGATCCACGCCCGGTTTCACATAGGACGACACCGCGTCCGCCGTCCCATAACCCGCATTCAGCTGCGCATAGTTCGAGAAGAACCCTGATGGCGACTTCCCTCCCGGAGCACACGAGGAAATGCAGATGACCGAAAGCGAGGAGAGGATCAGACCAAGGCGGGTTGTGGTTTTCATGAAATGACGGGATTGGAAAACAGGATGCGCACTGCGGGATTGCAGGACACGGGGTTTCTGCCACATGCATACCACTAGGTCAAGGATGTGCTACCCGATTTCCAGCCCTTGACGATCCAGCCGAGCTTCCACCCATGGAGAAATCTCCAGCAGCGTCCTGGGCAAGTGCCTTTCCGGCAGTGAGCGCACCGGGGCTCAGCCGATGCCGTGCTTTTTGAGAAAGGGCACCAGCTCATCCACCCCGAAATCAGCAAGCACATGACCATGCCAATCCATCGTCGGAGCCTTGGACTGCCCCGAAAGGTTGACCATTTCCTGCATCGCCTCGCGATCCCCCGAGACTACGAGCGTCCGCACCTCGATCCGGTGCTTTTTCAAATAAGCCACAACCTCGTCGCACCAGGGGCAACCGCGTTTGATGTAGAGAACAGGTAAATTCATTCCGAAGGGACTCACGGGTTGCTGACCGCGAGCGCTGGGGCAGACTGTTGAGGAGCCGGAGCCGCGGGTGCAACCATTAATGCCACTGCAGGCTTCGATTCCTCAGCAGGCGCGAGCGGTGCGGCCCGGGCGATGAGCTTGACCCCGCAGAGCAGGGAGCTGAAACAAACCATGGTGCAGGCGCAGGTCAGGCCGGTGTTCCACCCCAACATGATCCAACGTTTGGGCAGCGTGAATCGAAGCATCAGGGCGAAGGCGACCATGAGAAGGCCCGCTACGATGGCGATGCCCGGAAGGATCGGCACCAACGAAGCGGGAAGATCTTCCCCGAACAAGCGCCCCGCCGCCCCCACTCCACCCGCCGAACCGATGCAGAGGGTGATGAGGGATACCAGCGACAGGCGTGGCTTCAGGTAATTCAGCTGTTTGGACGGGTTCGAGCGATCCAGCAGATCCTGGACGGTTTTGACGCCGAAGCATTTCATCAAGCGGCGTGACTCGAAGGATTTCGCCTTTTTATACTGGACCCGGCGGTGGGCGCTGAGCTGCTGGATGCGAAGCCGGGCGTAAGTCGCGAGCGCTTCCTGCCGCTTCCCCTGACTGGACGAAAGCGCGCTGGCCCATGTCCCCGGGTCGAGGCGGTTCTCGAGGATTTCCTGGCCGACCTGGGTCGTCACTTCAGCATCTACAGTTGGCTCATAGGTCATGAGTTTTTCGATCGGGCGGGCTTGGGTTCTCGCTTGCATGGTAGTGATGACGTTGAGAATTTGTTAGTTTCTGCGGCGGCGGAGCACGACAAGACACGTGGTGACGATCAATCCAAGTCCCACGCCTGGCTCAGGAATCGCCGCGAGCGGAGCTTCCATGGTGGTAACCATGGCGCTCGTCAGGGTCGGGGCCAGGGTGCGGTTGATCAAGGAAGACGCCACCGTGGGGGCAATGCCGTCCACCGTGCTATCAACCACGTTAGCTCTGAAATAGTTCGCGATGCTGGTGGCTCTCCCACCCAGAGCGATGGCGTTGATGACATCGACTCCCGAGGCGATGGCAGCGTCTCCCGCTGCACGGACTGCGGCGGTGGTGCGGTTGTTAGGCACCGTGGTGGCCACCACGTCGATGATCTGCAAATTGCTCTCGAACCCGTTGGAAGCGCCCCCCGTTTCCGTGCCGAACGAACGAGTGGCTGCGGCGAGGGCAGGCGCCACCGCCGAGGCTCCGGAGGAAACCGGTCTCACGACAGATTGGGTCAGCGCCGCGAAATTCGCAGCCTCCGTGGCATTTCCAATGGACATCCAAGGAATCCCGACCCGTTGAAGCGATGCTCCTCCATAGAACTGGAGCGAGACGGCGATGCGGCCGTATTGGCCGGATTGAATCGAATTCAAGACCTCCGCACTGGTGAATGACGAGGCGTAGGCGCTCATCAAGGTACTGAACTGCGTCTGGTTCGATCCGGAGCGGCTAATGTCAACAAGAAGGACCAGTTCCGTATCCACCCTCTCAGCGCGGGCTTGTGGTGCGAATCCCATCAACAAGGCGCACAGCAGCACCCTTGCCCTGCGTGGCAGGAAAGAAGGCTGACTCGGGGACATTGGGGATGCAGTTTTCATGGAGGCGAATCGTTACGAACTGATAAAAGATTAAGATGGGTTAATGGTCAATATTATTTTAAACTTTTCCAAAATATTTTTGAACATTCTTAAAGATTGGAAATCTAATCGACTTTCAGATGATGATTTTTTTCAAAAACGTCCGATCGAGCGAAGGTGGCGAGAAATCCGCGCGCGCGATCGAATCCGCTTCTGCAAGCTCACGATTTGCGCCTTTGGCGGCAGAACAGCCCGAGACAAACAGCGAGCATGAACCCGGTCGCCGCGTGAGGCTCGGGAACCGCCGTGATCGAACTTCCCAGCTGACTGTTGAGAACGGTGTTCAGTGATCCGCTGAATACAGGAGAAGTCGTCGAGGAAGGCACCACTCCAGGGAGAGTGGTCCCGATCACATGGGCTGAATAATAGGCGGCGATGTCCGCAGCTTTGTTTCCGAGTGCGAGGACATTGATGAGATCGACCCCCGAAAGGAGCGCCCCGTTCCGCGCAGCGAGATCAGCCGCCGCATTTCCCGGGGAGGGCTCAACCGCCGCAGCGATGTCGATGATCTGAAGCGTGCTCTCGAAACCGTTGGAAACGCCGCCGGTCTCTGTGCCAAAACTGTTCCTGGCAGCCGTGATGGCCTGCCCCACCCCGGCTTTTCCCGTGCCGTTTGGCTTGTTCAGTGAGGTGGCGAGACTTGTGAATTGAGCTGCATCCGCCGCATTGGCAACCGACATCCAAGGAATACCGACTTGCTGGAAACCCGCCCCGCCGTAAAGCATCAGGGAGACCGCAATCCGGCCGTGGGTTCCCGCTTGGATGGATGCCAGGACCTGCGAGCTCGACATGGCGGAGGAGTAACCCGCCAGCAGCGAGTCGAACTGGGATTTGCTGACTCCTGAGTTACTGACATCCACCAGCAAGACCAACTCCCGGTCCACCGCCACGGCCCGGGTGGATTGTGGCAAAGCGAGCAGCACCCACAGCAAGATCAGCCGCAAAAAACCACCCCAGAAGGAGAATCTTGACTGCTCGGTGATTGCTGGATGACTCATGGAGATGACTTTCTACGGCTTTATTAATGATAAATTTTAAAGAAACGTCAATTATTTTTGAACATTTTCGCGCTTACGGATTCAGAAGGCGTCAAAAACGGCTGAAATTTTAGATTTGATCCCGAAATCCATAAATTTAATATTGCTTTATGATTAAGTAAACACGATCATTTGTTCATGATTAATCCGAAGAGTGCATCTCAAACACCGCTTTCATCGAGGATCGCGTTGCTGACAGGCCTGCTACTTGCGGGAGCGTTCGGCCTGGTGGCTACGATTGTGCTGCCGGTTGGCAACTTCAAAAAGACCAACCATCGGGCAGCCGTGATCGCCGGGAATGCGGGTGAAGCAGCGTCAGTCATTCGAGCCGATTCCTTTTCGGGGACCACCCCGGCGCCCTCGGCAGCGGATCTGGTGAAATTTTGTTCGGAAAATGTGACTGAAAAGCGCAGTTTTGTAATTTTCCAGCGAGGAAGCTGCGTGATCATCGATGAGCCCTGCCAAAATCCGCTGGCAGAAGCGCGGAAAAAACTCGCCACGTGCGCCGAGTCCGACGCCCGATTCATTTCCGAGCCGACCACCGAGGGCGACCTGATCGTCACTTTTAAGGAGCCCGTTTTCCAGCGGTTCAATGCAGCCGACCTCAAGAACCTGGCGGCATGGGTTGAGCATTCCGCAGCGGCCCTACTCACCCCCACTGAAGCGGTGGCGGCGGGTGGCGACTGGTCCCCGCCTCAGAACGCGCGCTTCGGTTTGCTGGCCCGGCGACGCTTGCTGGAAGACTCGGCAGAACCCATCCCCGTGAGAATCATCCGCGCCAAGAACCGCGAAGTGTCTTCTGGCACCCCGACAAATTGAGGAAAATCGACCGAGGGAACGCTTGAAATCCTCCCCTAGCACCAGCGGAGGTAAGCGCCATCGGACTCAAGGTCTAAGCCCAAAATCTCCGGGTGCTTGCCCCCTCTCGGTGTGTAATATTTACCAATGGCCGAACTTGCACGCAATCCCTTGTCCGATGTCGTAGGGTTTTGGAGATTCATGAACTCATTTCGTGCCTGTTTGATCATCGTCACCCTGTCCTGCATGGCCACCGCTGCGGGGAGAGCCCGCGTTCTCATCCTGAGCGGCGCGAACAACCACGACTGGAAACAAACCACCCCCGCCATCCGCGCCGCTCTGGAGGAGACCGGGCGCTTTGAGGTGGATGTTGAGGAAAACGTCGGAGCCATGAAACCCGAGGCCTTCGCCCCCTATGCGGCGATCCTCGGCAATTATAACACCTACGGCGAAGGCGCTCCTCAGGAAACCTGGTCTGCCGAAACGAGAAAGGCGTTCCTGGACCACATCGCCAAGGGCCGCGGGCTGGTCATCATTCATGCCGGCAGCTCGGTTTTTTACGATTGGCCGGAATTTCAGAAGCTCGCCTGCGGGACGTGGAAAGACGGCACCGGCCACGGCCAGATCCATGTGAATCAAGTCACCTTCACTTCGCAGGAGTCCCCCATCACCCGAGGCCTCGCGCCCTTCTGGATCCGGGATGAATTCTGGCAGAAAATCCTCGTCGCACCCGGTGCCAAAGCCCTGGCCAGCGTTACACCGGACCCGGCATTCGCGGGCAGCGGCATCCCGGAGAACATCCTCTTCACCGCCGAGTCCGGCGGCGGCCGCGGCTTTGCGCTCTTCCTCGGCCATGACACCACCACCATGAAAAACACCGCTTGGAAGACCCTGCTGCAGCGTGGCACCGAGTGGGCTGCCACCGGCGAGGTCACCCTCCCGCCCGCGACGGATTGGCCATCCACCAAAGAGGACGCCGAACGCATGGCGCGCTGAAATTTTACCTAACAAACCACAACAAAACTTATGAAAATCGGCTGCTTCGCCCTCATCCAACCCTTCTCGCCCATGCGGCGGCAATTCGAACTCATCCGCGAGCTCGGCTTCGACTACGCGGATCTGACCGACAACCACGACGGTGCCACGCTCGGCACGGAATACGGGTTTTCCGCATCCTTCAGCCTGGACTCCCACCCGGCGACCATCCTCGACATGGTCAGCGAATTCGACCTCACACTCACCAGCGTCTGCGCCCACGCAAACTTGTTAGACCCGACTTCGCCCGACCGCTACGCCACGGCGGAAATCATCAAGGCGATCAAGCTCGCGCATTTCCTCGGCGTCAAACAAGTCATCACCACCGAGGGCGACCCCAAGACCGACTTCGGCCATCATCTCAGCGATGAGCAACGGCTCTTCAGCATCCGCGAGAAACTCCACGAGCCGATCCGCTGGGCGGAAACCTTCGGCATCGAGCTTTTGTTAGAGCCCCACGGCATCCTCACCGACACCGTGGACGGCATGTCCCGCATCCTCGAAGCACTCGGCCATGAGGACACCGTGGGTATCAATCTGGACACCGGCAACTCCTGGCTCGGCGGTGGCGATCCGCTGGAGTTCGTGAAAACCTTCGGTCCGCGCATCAAGCACGTACACTGGAAAGACATGCCGGAAGAATGGCTGCCCAAGCGAGGCACCCAGTTCGGCTGCGGCATGGGGCTCATCCCCCTCGGTGCAGGCATCGTCGGCATTGAAGCCATCGTCAAGGAGTTGCTCGCCACCGGCTTCGATGGACCCACCACCTTGGAAATCGCCGGCGAAGAAGCCGTCAAAGTCTCCGCCGAACGCCTCCGCCAATGGGCGGTCTGAAAATTCTCAATTCTCAAATCTCAAATCTCAAATCTCAAATCTCAAATCTCATGACTACCCGTCGCCGTTTTCTCACCACATCCAGCGCTGCCTTCGCCGCGCCATTCATTCTTTCCTCCCGTCGCGCGGCAGCGGCGGAGGCATCCGGTCGCACCATCCGCCTCGGCCACATTGGCGTGGGCGGGCAAGGATCCGGATTGTTGAATAATTTCCTGTCCGTGCCCGGAGCCAAGTCGGTCGCCATTGCCGATCCCTTCCGCCAGCGCCGCGAGGCTGCCGGACAGAAGGTGAAGGAAATCCAAGGCCACGATCCCAAGCTCTTCAACGACTTCCGCGAGATGCTGGCCGATCCTGAAATCGACGCCGTCATCATTGCCACGCCAGATCACTGGCATGTCCCCATCGGCCTCGCTGCCGTCCGTGCCGGCAAGGATGTCTATGTCGAGAAACCGCTCGGTCACACGCTGGCCCAGAACAAGGCGATGCTCGACGCTTGCGTGAAACACGATCGCATTTTCCAATACGGCACCCAGCAGCGCAGCCAGGAAATTCTCCGCCGCGGCATCGAACTCGTGATCAACGGAGCCATCGGCGATATCGAACGCATCGATATCTGGGCCCCCAAAGGAAGTGGCGGCGGATCGCTGGAGGAAATCCCCGTGCCGGAAGGTCTCGACTACGATCTCTACCTCGGCCCGGCACCCATGAAACCCTGCACCAAGGACCGCATCACCGGTTCAGGTTCGTGGTATTGCTCGGACTACGCCATCGGCTTCATCGCCGGTTGGGGTGCGCATCCGTTAGATATCTCCATTTGGGGGCTCGACTATGATCAGCAAGGACCCTTCAAGATCCGCGGGACCGGAACCGTCGAGACCCCCGATGCGTTGTTCAACACGATCAGCTCATGGGACGTCCACATGGAGTTTGCTGGCGGAATCAAGTCGCATTTCATGAGCTCGAATATCGCGAAGCCATTGATTGATACTTACCGGCAGAATTGGTGTGACGACGGCACCACCTTCTTCGGCAGCAAGGGCTGGATCAGCCTCAGCCGCGGAGGTTACGCCGCCAGCAATATGGAGTGGTTCCGCTTACAACAAGGCCCGGATGCCAAGAGGGTTCCCTATCAGAATAACTATTACAAAGCCTTCGTGGATGCCGTGCGCGACCATACACCCTCCATCGGGCCCATCGGGGATGCCGTGCGCTCGGACGCGCTCAGCCACCTCTCGGTGCTCGCCATCCAATCCGGCAACGAGGTCGTTTGGGATCCGAAGGCTTACCGCATCGTCACCCCGCAAGCACTCAACGGGCGCATGAGCCACCCGGTGCGCGGCGATTGGAAGCAAAGCTGATCCATCCGCTTCGCCCGGGCGCATGTCAGGTCGATGAAAAAGCGCGTAAGCTCTCCTTCATCGGCACGTCATGCGCTTCGGCGGTGCGGAGACCGCCGCTCCTTGGGGCATCTGGCAGTAACGAAAGACAAGAAATCAAGATTTGCGCCGCCAAAAGGTGTTTGTCTCTGAATTCCGTTTTACTCGTTCATTAACCAAGCTCCGAGTGATGCGCCGGTTTAGCCGTTGAGAATTCAACAAGCCATGCTTTCTTTCAGCGATCCCCTCACCATCGCTCCACTCGCAAAACCCGTCCTTGAAGATCGTCGCTCCGCAGCGCCATCAATGACGAGAGACTTGAAGACGCACCTAGCCACCTCAACGCGCCGAAAGTCCAAACATTTGGAAGATGGATGCGGTGGACCGCATCGGATCGGGACTTCGGCAGAGTCGTAACTTCAATCTTGCGCCATGACGGAACAGGGTGGCGGAAATACCTTGTGTCACCCAACAGAAATGATTCCCTTTCTTTTGTGAAAAGAAATCTTAGCTGCGCTCTTTTTCTTTGCCTCGGCACCTCCGCATTCGCCGTGGAAGCCGCCTTCACCACCCCCGTAGGTTTCGCTACGCTTGGAGGTTCCCCAGCATTAGACGGCTTCGATTCCGGGGGGGTGCAACCGGGCATGAACCTGGTCGGTCTTCGCCTCCACCACAACGTCGTCACCCAAGGCCGCATTGGGTCCATTGGCAAAGACTTCGCCGAACTCTCCATTTTAAATGGCAAAGACAAGGTCCTATCCGAACTCCCGCTCACGGCTGGAAAGACCTACATCCTCGAAATCACAAGCGGCGACAAGGCCGGCGTGATTCAGGAAATCACCTGTTGGCAAGGTATCCGGCTCACCTTGTCCGATGATCTCGCCGCCAGTGGCGTGAAACCGGGCGATCGGTTCAGTCTTCGCCCGGCCGCCACCCTGAATTCGGTTTTCAATCCGCGGTTCACCGGACTTCTTTCCGGCGGGAATCCAGATCGTGCGGACATCGTCTTGATCCCGCAGGGCGCCACGTTCGGCGATTTCCGTCGCTGTTTCATCCTCCAACACCCGGATGGCAGCGCTGGCTGGGTGGACGCCGCCACCCTCGAGCCTGTCGGCGATGTGCCTTTGGTTCATGTGGACGGGCTAATCGTTCAGCGTAAGGGAAAAACCGCCGTAAAAATCACCACGACCGGCGAAATCAAGACCGGGCCGACCCGCCACGTTGTCAAGCCCGGCCTTAATCTCGTCGCGACCCCTTATCCCGCCTGCTCCGATCTCCAGTCGCTCGGTTTGGAAAACGACCTACAAAAAAGCGACAGCTCCGTGGAAGCGGATAAAGTCTGGGTGACGGATGGCATCTCCGGAGGATTTTCCACCTACTACCTCACCACGGGCAACCAATGGATCTGCGTCGGCAATGGAGAGCCTGTGACTGGGAAGTTACCCGTGGGCTCCGCTGTTCTCATCGAGCGCAAAGGCGCGGAGGCTTTATTCTGCCTCGGAGATTGATAGGAATCACCCACCCGCTTTTTCGGATCACTTGGCTGAAATCCGCTCAGTGTCCGGGTTGGTGTTCCAGGTGCTCTTTCAAACCGGCGAATTCAAACTGTCAGCAGATCAAGTTAGATCGTCAGGGGCGGGGATTGAGCGCCCCCCCGAAAGTCCGGCCACTGATGGGCTCAACCATGCGATGGTGATGAGATGCAGCACCTCACAAGTGCAATGACTTGTCGATGATCGACAGGAATTCCACGCGGTCCGCTTCGAGTTTTCCCGAGGCGACTTCGCGTGCGAGGGCGGCGACGATGTCCGCGTCGATGAAGCCGACTTGCTCGCCTGCGAGCCACTGGGCGTAGGTGCAGGCGAGGACCGCGAAACGGGCGTCGTTTGAGGGTTCCGCCTCGTCGTTGCGCATGAGGGAGATGGACGGGGCCTGGGCGGAGTTGATGAACCACTCGAGCGCGCCGAAGTCAAGGTCCGCACCGGATGGCTCGATCTCGATGGCGAGCGTGGTAGCCGCCTTGGCAGCGAGGCGACTGGAGCTACTGGCGGCCGGCTCGCCCGTGTCCGAGGTGGACCCGAGAAGCCGGTAGCGGAGAACGGTGGATGGATTCGGGCGGAACACCAACTTGGCCTCGCAATCCGCCTGCGCATTTCCCCGCAGGGAAACCAACAACAACGTTGCGGAAGGCTTCCAGGGGCACGCGATCATTTCCGTGGAAAGCGTCGCGAGGTGTGAGGTGATTCCGCTGTCGCGATTGTCAGGATGCCAATTCCCCGCGGGTCGCTTCGCAAGCGCGGTCACGCCGTTGAGCCGGAGTGGGAATGCGTTTAAAATCTCCTCAAGCCTGACCTGTTTGACGGCGGGCAGCTTTTCTTCGTCGAGGATGGATTTCCGGATCAGATCCAGGTTTCCCGAGCCGACTTGGATGGGGACTTGGAAGGTTGGAAAATCAGCGACCTTCACCGAGCCGCGGTGGGGAGACCACGGCGGAGTCGGCTTGAGGGGTGGTGGAGGCTCCGCCGCAGCGACAGGCGCTTGGGTGGGCGGTGATTTCTGGGCGAGTGGCGGGGCTTCATCGTCGGGCATCTGAAGCAGGATCAGGGTTGCCGCACTGAGTACGAGCACCGCCGCCGCAGGGATGAGCCGGGGCTTCATGATTTCACAGAAGGAGGCGAAGGCAGCTGGCCTTTCCAGGCGTAACTCTCCTTGGGATGCCCGCAGCACATTCTCACGCTGCTTGGGAAGCATGCTCACCGGGCGGATCGCAAGCCGCTTTTCCAGCAGGCCTTGCATCGCAGCGGAATCGTCGATGACCTGTTGAAGTGAAGGATCGGCGGCGGCAGCGCTTTCGACTGCGGCAGCTTCTTCCGCATCAAGCTCACCCAAGGCGTAGGCGCTGAGCCGGGGGTCTTCTGGATAGAGTCTCATGAATTCTTGGAATGGCTTGATTTAAGAAAGCAGATCGTCAGGCAGGGAGTCCCGCAGGCGCCTCAATCCGGCGTGGATCAGGAATCCGATGTTGCTGGTGCTGAGACTGGTGACCTGATGGATTTCCTGATAGGTCAGGCCTTGTTGGAACTTGAGGATGATCACTTCGCGTTGATTGGGTGTGAGATGACTCAAGAGGGAGCGCAGCTGGGCAAGCCGTTCCTGGAGATCGAGGCGTTCATCGGGTTGGAGGCCGGGACCGGCGACCTTTTGCCAGTGGATTTCTTCGAGAGGTTCCGTGCGCTTTTCTTTGCGCAGCACATCGAAAGCACGATTCCGGCAAACCGTAAAAAGCCAGGCCTTGAGCTGATCCTGGACCTTTGCGGGATCCTGACGACAGAGCCGCAGGAAGGTATCCTGAACCACGTCCCGGGCGCTGTCGATGTCATTGAGCAGGGTGAATGCATAGCCGATGAGTGGTGATTCGTAATCGTGCAGCGCCTGCTCGATGAACCGCTCGCGACTGGAGCTGCCGGAGGAATCATCAAGTTCTGGAGATGGCACTTCCAAAGTAACGGATGATCCACCGGAAACTTTAGAATGATTTTCCGGTATCTCTGGCATTTTATCGGATGAAGTAGCTGAGGTGTTCGAGTTCCAGCGCCAGATCCACGTTGTTGACGGTGACTTCCGGGCCTACCTCAAGCACGATCGGCGAGAAATTGAGCACGCCTTGAATGCCCGCCGCCACCAGTCGATTGACCACGGCCTGCGCAAACTCGACCGGCACGCAGAGGATGGCGAGCTTCACGGACTCCGATTTGATAAACGACTCCAACTCCGAGTCAGCGAACACCGGAATGGTTACCCCACGGGCACGGGTGGCTTCCGGATTCGCATCGAACGCGGCGATGACCTCGAAGCCTTCTTTTTCAAATCCGTGGTAGCGCAGCAAGGCCGAGCCCAGATTACCGGCCCCGACCAGGATGACCGGCTGGAGGTGCTCCCGTCCCAGAGCTTCACGAATCGTCGCGGCCAGGATCTCCACCGGATAGCCAAGACCCCGTGTGCCGAATTGACCGAAGTAAGCCAAGTCCTTGCGCAGCTGCGCGGGCTTCACTCCGGCCGCACGCGCGAGGGTGGTGGAACTTACGGTGTCCAATTCGTTGGAGCTCAACTTCTGAAGGCAGCGGTAATAGATCGACAACCGATAGATTGCCTTCTTCGGGATGTCGATCTTACCAATTTTTTCAACAGGTTCCAAAATGGAGTCGGGAGCAGGGGTTAGAGATCGGCGGGTTTTTGAAGAAGGGCCGCCACGCGGTTGAGCAGGACACCCGCGCCGCCGCCGTCAACTACCCGGTGGTCGAAGGTGAGGAGCAGGTCCGCCTCGGTCGCCGGGACGAACGCCTCGATCTGCGCGCTCCACACCGGCCGCTTCGCCCCGGCACCGATCCCGAGGATCAAGGTTTCGTTAGGCAGCGGAATCGGCGTTCCGGTGGTGAGGCCGAAGGTTCCGAAATTCGTCACGGTGGCGATGCCGCCGCTGCAATCCTGTTCCGTCAGGCGGCGCCGGCGCGCGCGATCCACCAGATCATCATACTCGGCGACGAGTTCCGCCAGAGGCTTCTGGTCCACCTTTCGCACCACCGGAACAAGCACCCCGTCTTCCACCTGGACGGCCACGCCGATGTCGAAGGACCGGGGGTGCACGACCTTGTCACCGATGAGGTATCCGGCGGTGGCTGGGCTTTCCGTGAGGGCTAGCGCGAAGGCCCGGAGCAGATAGAGTGTCAGGCCCGGCTTGGGATTCTGCCCGCGGCGGTGATCGAGCGCCCGGTCCAGAAGCAGCGGCAGGCCCACCGTCGCCAGCGGGCGGGTCCAACTGCGGCGCATGGCGTCCGCCACGGCCAGACGCATGGGAGACGCCGGGGAACTCGGCCAGGCATCGAGATAGTCGAGGAAGCGCTCCAGGTCCTCCACCGTGACCCGGCCACCCGCGCCGGTGCCGACGATGGCAGAGATGTCTGCCTCGCGGATTCCGAGATCATCCATGCGCGCCCTCATCCTCGGGGAAATGTAATGAGCACCCAGAACTCCGGTGGGCACGGGCAGACCTTTGACGCTTGGCACCACGGCGGGTGCTTCTTCGTAAGCGTCATCATCCAGGGCGAAGTGCAGGTTCGCCTCCGCCTGCGTCGGGTTGGAGGCCTGCTGCGAGGCGATCCGCTTGGTTTCGATCGATTCGAGCGATTCCACGCCGGTTCGCGCCACTTCCGCATCTGTCACCTCAAGCAGGCCTAACAACGTTCCGACGGAATAGGAAACGCCTTCCTGGGCCCGCAATTCCGAGACGACTCCATCGCAGAGCGTGGTCACCCCCATCACCGCCTTGTTGGTTTCCACCTCGATGATTTCCTGGTCCGTGCGGACAGCATCCCCCACGGCGATGCCGAGGCGGATGACGGTGGCCTCGGCGATGGACTCGCCGAGCTGTGGCATTAAAATGGGGACGGTTGGCATTTTGGTGAAAGCTGAAATGCGGGGATGACTAGAAGGAGAGCAGTTTCCGGAGAGCTTCGCAAATGGACTCGGGAGTCGGCCGGTGCGCCGCCCAGAGCTTGGGGTGATATGGGACGGGAGTGTCACGGGCATTCAAGCGCTGTGGCGGGGCATCCAGCAGGTGGAAGCCTTCTTCCGATACCCGTGCAATCACCTCTGCCGTGACGCCGCCCCAGGGAAACGCCTCACCGACCGCAAGCAAGCGCCCGGTCCGGGCGACCGAGGCAAGAATCGTGTCGAGATCGAGGGGCTTGACCGAGCGCAGGTCCACCACTTCGATTTCCCAGCCATCCTGCGCGAGGCGGTCCGCCGCACGCACGGCCTCGTGGACCATGGCGCTGTAGGCCACCACCGTGGCGTGCTTGCCGGGGCGGGTGATGCGGGCCTGACCGATCGGGAGGTGATCACCGTTAATGGACTTGGCCTTGAGCCAGCGGTAGAGGAACTTGTGCTCACAGAAAATGACCGGATCATCCAGCGCCACCCCATCTAACAACATGTGATAGGCGTCTGAAACCGTGGCCGGTGTGAGAACGACCAGGCCCGGGTATTGAGCGTAGATTCCTTCCATGCTCTGGCTGTGGAAAGGCCCGGAGCCGGGAGTTCCGCCCGAGGGCAGGCGCACGGTGATCGGGATCGGCACCCCAGTCCGGTAGAAATGGGTAGCCGCTTGATTAACGAGTTGGTTGAACGCCAGCGACGAGAAGTCCGCGAACTGCATCTCGACGATCGGCCGCATCCCTTCGATCGCCGCACCGACAGCCATGCCGATCATCGCGTCTTCCGAGATGGGCGCGTCGAACACGCGGTTGGGAAACTGCTCGGCGAGTCCCTTGGTGGCCTTGAACGCACCGCCGAAGGTCGCGATGTCCTGGCCATAGAGAAACACACGGTCATCCTCGCGCAGGAGCTTTTCCTGCGCTTCACGAATCGCATCGATATAGGTCACACTCACGGAAAGATGGGTTGGGGAATGGGAAACCGGGTGGCGAGGGCGGTCCAGTCCTCCTGATAGGGATCCGGCACGGCTTCTTGCTGGGCTTGGGCGACCGCGCGCTGGACGTCATCGCCGAATTCATCCTGCCACGCGAAAATTTCATCCACCGTGGCCAGTTGGTTTTCGACCAACTGCCGCATCGCCACCTCGATGCAGTCACGCCCGTAGTGGCCGTTGCGGATTTCCGAAGGGACGTAGGATCCATCGTCATGCTCGCCATGGCCGGAGAGTCGCAGCAAGCGGGCTACCACCATTTGCGGTCCGCCGCCCTCGCGCGCGCGCTTGACCGCCTCACCGATGACGGAGGCGCAGGCTAACAGGTCCGTTCCATCGACCGAGAATCCTCCGACGCCGTAGCCCTTGGCCTTTTCCACCAGGTCCTTACAGGCGAACTGGCGGTGATTGGGCGTGGAGTAGGCGAACTGGTTGTTGCCGATGACGATGACCAGCGGCAGGCCTTCGATGGCTGCCAGATTCAAGCCCTCGTGGAAGGCACCGGTGGAAGTGGCGCCATCACCGATGCAGGTGGCCCCGACGCGCCCGGCAAGCGTCCCTTGCAGGCGCTTTGCAAAGAGCATTCCAGCCACGACGGGGACCTGGGCGCCGAGGTGGGAAATCATCGCTGGCATGCCCATGCTCGGGCGACCGCGGTGGATGTTCCCGTCCCGTCCGCGCATGGGGCCCTCCACCGAGCCGAGATAGGTCCGGGTGCAGTCGATCAAAGGCTCGCCAAAGGCAGTGCGGCCCGCTTGATCCCGGATCAAGGGGGCGAAGAAATCGGTGCCCTGGATGAGCGAGGTGCCGAGGCAGGCACTCACCGCTTCCTGACCACGTCCCAGATAAACTCCGCCGACGATTTTTCCGGCCTTGTAGAGGCTGGAAAGTTTGTTTTCCAAGATCCTGGCAAGCAGCATCGACCGGAATGCCGAGCGCAAAAAATCGCGGTTCATCACCGTTCCATCGGAGTAAGGTTTCATATCCAAGTGCGGCACGGCTCAAGCCTAAGACAGGGGATAGGCAACCTGCAACCGCTTTCCAGCAAAGTCATGATTCGCGGCGATTCCATGATACCAAGTCATTGTAAATAAGGCCATTACCTCCAAAAAGATCCAAAGCGCTACCCACCGTCACATCCACCGCGCCGCGTCCCGCGTGGTCCACGAGTAACAGATCTGCCATCGACGCCGCACCGCCGGCGTAGGTGACGGGACACTTCCCCCAGGAGCCAAGCAGCGTGACCAGGTCGGCATCGATTCCCCCGCACAGGCCTTCCACATCGGCAGCGTGGATCAGGAACTCGTCACAACTCGGGGCCAGCCGGTCGAGCGTTGCATGGGTGACGTGGAGATCGGTGAGCGTCTGCCACCGATTCATGGCCACCGTCCAGCCCTCGGCGGTGCGGCGGCATGACAAATCGATCACCAGTTTGTCCTTGCCGATTTTTCGCACCAGTGACTCCAGGACCGCGTCAAGAAAGCATCCTTGCGCGTCGAACAAAGCGGATGTGACGATGACGTGGCTGGCTCCGGCATCCAGCCAATCCGCCGCGTGATGTTCATCGATGCCCCCGCCGACTTGCAGGCCTCCGGGCCATGCGGCGAGTGCCTCGCGTGCGGCCAGATCATTTCCGGGTCCAAGTTTGATGACATGGCCACCGGTGAGAGCGTCCTTGCGGAACTGCTCTGCAAACCACGCCGGCGGGCGATCCGAAACAAAATTCTCGATCGGGCCAGCTCCCTCGTCGCGCAGGGTGCCGCCGACGATTTGTTTTACTTTACCTTGGTGCAGGTCGATGCAGGGGCGAAATCGAGTCATGGTTGAGGGATGGAATGTTTCAACGGGACAGACAAGCCGCATCCGCGATGCGCAAGCCGTCCATGGCGGCGCTGACGATGCCACCCGCGTAGCCCGCGCCTTCGCCGCAGGGGAAGAGTCCCTGGATTCCGGGATGTTCCAGCGTATCCTCGCGCCGCGGAATCCTAACAGGCGAGCTGGTGCGCGTTTCAAATCCTAACAACAAGGCCTCCTCGGAAATGTAGCCGTGCATCTGCCGTCCAAACAGCTTGAAACCCTCGCGCATCCGGCTGGTGATCCACGGCGGCAGCAACTCGTGGAGTGGCGCGGAATTGAGCCCGGGAAAGTAGCTCGTCTCCGGCAGCGTTGAGGAAATTTTTCCCGTTAGGAAGTCGGTGGCCCGCTGGCCCGGCGCGACCTGCCCCCCGCCCCCCGCCCGCTTGGCGGCGCGTTCGAGTTCTTTCTGGAACACCAGACCTGCGAGAACCCCGTGCTCCTTGACGAGGTTCTTGACGTCCTCAGGCTCGACCGTGGCCACCATGCCCGAGTTTGCAAACGGGGAATCACGGCGCGAGAGGCTCATGCCATTGACCACCACCTCGTCATTCTCCGTGGAAGCCGGGACGATCCAGCCACCCGGGCACATGCAGAACGAATGCACCCCCCGCCCGCGGATCTTGGTCGCCAGGCGGTAGCGGGCGGCGGGGAGCAGCCGTGGCCGCTCCTGACCCGGGTTCAGGTGGTATTGAGTGCGATCGATAAATGGCTGCGGATGCTCGATGCGGAAGCCCACGGCGAACGGCTTCGACTCTAACAAAATATTCCTCGCCGCAAGCAGCCGGTAGATATCACGGGCGGAATGACCGGTAGCGAGAATCACCGAGTCTGCCAGAATCTCCTCGCCGGCCCCGGTCAGCACGCCGCGGATGCGATTTCCGCTGGTGAGGAAATCCGTGACCTTCGTCTGGAAGCGGACTTCTCCCCCGGCGGCGATGATCGAGTTGCGGATCGCCTTGACCACGTTCGGCAGCAGATTGGAACCGATGTGTGGGTGCGCGTCGGTAAGGATTTGTTCCGGAGCTCCATGGGCCACGAGCACTTCGTAAACCTTGGCCACAGGCCCACGTTTGGTCGCGCGGGTGTAGAGCTTTCCATCCGAAAAGGTGCCCGCCCCTCCCTCGCCGAAGCAGTAGTTCGACTCCTCGATCACGCGACCTTCACGCAGCAGCGGTGCCAGATCAAAGCGGCGCGCGCTGGCATCCTTGCCACGCTCTAACAAGATAGGACGTTGGCCGTTTTCAAGCGTTCGCAACGCCGCAAACAGGCCGGCAGGTCCGCAGCCGACGATGATCACCGGCCTGGCACTCGCCGCGAGCGGCGGAACCGACCACCCGGGGGCGGCGTCAGGCGGCAGCGGGCCATCCAGCGCCACATCCAGCCGCAGCTGCACCTTCACCGCCCGCTGGCGCGCATCGATCGAGTGCTTGCGCAGCTTCAGCCCGCCGATCCGCGCGGCAGGGATGCCAAGCTTGACCGCCGCCGCATTTCGCCGCGCTTGATCGTCCTCCGACTGTTCAAGCGGGAGCACGACATCGACAGTCTCTATCAGAATATCCACCATTGAATCAGACACGGATGCTGCGTTTTTTACCCTCGTCATCGACACTGACGAAGGTCACACGGGTTGAGAAGATCGCACGCTGGCCGGCGCGTTCGTCGAAGACACTGACCTGATAGGCAACACTCGTGTTTCCCTCGCGCTCGCGGATGCAGGAGATCCTCAGCACCGTGCCGTCCCGCACGCTATGATGGAACTCCACGGTATCCATCGCCACCGTGACGAACTGGCAGTGCGGGTAGTCCAGGCTCGCAGCGATCCATGACGCCTCATCCACCCAGGCGAGCAGGCGGCCTCCGAAAAGAAATCCGTAGTGATTCAGATCGCTAGGAAGAACGAGACGGTGGGTTTCCATGGGTTCACCAGCGGCGGCGTTTGCTATCCTTACAAATGGCGGCATCGAGCGAGTAGGCACCAGCACCCGTGAGGATCATGGCGACCATCGGGATGAGATACATCACGGCCAGCTCCTTGGTCTCCACCAAGGTGGGCGACTTGAGGAACCAGGGTGCCGCCCCCAGCGCCCCGAAGGCAGCCACCGTCATGCACAACCCTAACACAAATGCGGCGGGGCGTGCCGCCAAGCCGATGATAAGCAGCGCGGCCGCCACCACTTCCGCGCCGATGCACGCCAGCAGGCTGGCCGAGGGAGGCATCAGGCTGAGGGGAAAAAGATCGGGCACATAAAAGAAGTCCTTGCGGGTGGCAAAGTTCTGGATCTTGGGAATCCCGTGGCCGATCAGCATCATCAAGCCGGTCATCACGCGGAGGGCGAGGATGCCCAACGAGGCGGTGGCATCGCGGGTTCCGCAGTCGAAGAAGAATTTTTTCATGAGGGTGATCCTGAGGATTTCTTGAGGGAAATGGTGATTCGCTTCAAGCGCTCCTCGCCCTGCGGAGAGTGCGACGAGATTTCGGAGTCGTCGATCAGTGAGTTATGCACCAAGCGGCGATAGTAGGCGTTGAGGGGCCGCATTTGGAAAGCCTTGCCGGTGGCCTTGACCCGCTCGGCGATTCCACGCACCTCCTCGGCCAGTTGGTCCTCCTGCATGGAGCGGAAGTGGGCGCAGTCCACCTTGATGCGTTCCGCCTTGGGCTGGTGCCTGCGGAGGATGCGGTTGACCAGATATTGCAGGTCATCGAGGCGGTCTCCATCGTTGCCGATGAGGGTGGCGTTCTCGCTGGAATGAATTTGAAGGCAGGGTCCGTCGTGGGTTTCCTGAGGCTCGATGGTCGCTGTGAACCCGAGGTGCCCGAGCATCGTATCGAGGATCTTGCTTGCTGATTCCACCGTTGTCATGGAGGCAGTCTAGTCACAACCACGGCGTGGTCAATCATGTCCAATTCTTTTGTGCTGAAAAATCCCGACGATGGCGGTGGCGTGCTCCGCCAAGCGCCGTTTTTCCGCCGGGGTGAACTCATGAGCGGTGGTTTTTCCGATTCCGAGGGTTCCGATGACCTTACCGGTGAGCGGCTGGATCACCGGCACCGCGATCGAGCCGGAGACTCCGGTTTTCTGGGCGTCGGGTTTGGCAATGCCACCGAGGTCCTGTTGGAGATTACAAAGCTCGACCGGTTCCCTGCGCTCGGCGGCTGCGCCAGCGATGCCCTTGCCGAATGGGATGATGGAGACCTTTTCGAGCAGGAATTCGGGCAATCCGATCTGCGCGACTAGGTGCAGCTCATTTCCGGATTCCCCCGTCTGGTGGATCGTTCCCGTCTGGCAGCCAAACTCCTCAAGAATGGAAACAAGCATGTGAGTCAATGAATCAGGGATAGCCATGGGAGAGGGATTATCAGGTGAGCCCGCCAAGTCACACCCCTAATTTCCAAAAATTCACGCTTGGCAGAGCCGGGGAATAGCCGCAAACCCTTGGGGGTATGAAAAACCATGTCTGTTTAGTTTCTGCGCTCGCAATGGGTATTTGGATCGGTCATCACACTCCCGCGATGGCGAATGAATTACAAAAACCGACGGAAGAGATCTACGGCAAGATGCCAGACGGTCGAGAGGTGAAGATTTTCACCCTCACCAACAGCAATGGGCTCCGGGCAAGGGTGACCGAATACGGCGCCATCCTGGTCTCCATGGAGACCCCTGACAAATCAGGCAAAACCGCCGACCTGACCCATGGTTACGACACGCTCGCAGGCTGGCTGACCAATGATTCCTATCTGGGTGCCACGGTCGGGCGTTTCGGAAACCGGATCAAGGACGGAAAGTTCACCCTCGACGGAAAAGAATACTCACTCGCCACCAACAACGATCCGGGCGGCATCCCCTGCCACCTCCACGGCGGCGTCAAGGGATTCGACAAGGTGCTCTGGTCCGGAAAAATCACCCCGGAAAATGGGGTTGAGTTTACCTATATCTCCAAAGACGGAGAAGAGGGCTACCCGGGGACCCTCACGGTCAACGTCACCTATACGCTCACCGCGAACAATGAATTGAAGTGGGAAGCCAAGGCGACCACCGACGCTCCCACCATCGTCAACCTGGTCCATCACTCGTATTGGAATCTTTCGGGCGATCCCACGACTCTCATCAACGACCATGTTCTCACGCTGAATGCCGGGAAATATCTCCCGACGAACATCGGGCTGATCCCCACAGGGAAGATCGATCCGGTCGCCGGCACCCCGCTGGATTTCACCAAACCCACCGCAATCGGCGCGCGGATCGATGAGGATTTCGAGGCCCTCAAGTTCGGTGGCGGCTACGATCATGCCTGGGTGCTCGCGGATGGGAAAGGTGTCCGACTCGCCGCGCGTCTGGAGGATCCCAAATCAGGCCGCGTCATGGAAGTGCTCTCCGACCAGCCGGCCATTCAGTTCTACGGCGGCAATTTCCTGGATGGCACCACCACCGGCAAAGGCGGAGTCGCCTACGCCAAGCGCACCGCGCTGTGCCTTGAGACCGAGGGCTTCCCGGACGCGCCGAATCACCCGTCCTTCCCCTCAGCGGTCCTTCGCCCCGGTGAAACCTACCGCCACACGATGATTCATCAGTTCTCGACCAAGTAAAATTCAGCCACAAATAACCCAGCAGACCATGATATCAATGCCCTACCTAGCAGTTGCCGAAACCGGTGCCATGAGCACCTTGGATATGATTCTTTTCCTCGTCGCTGTCGTCGGCGTCATTGGATTTGGCATCCGCCAAGGCAACAAGGAAAGTAAAGACGAAGCCGAGTCGGGTGGCGCAGCGGGATACTTCCTCGCCGGCCGCGGACTCACCTGGTGGCTCGTTGGCTTTTCACTCATCGCCGCGAATATCTCTACGGAGCAATTTGTCGGAATGTCCGGCCAGGCTGCGGACTGGCTGGGAATGGCGATCGCGTCTTATGAATGGATGGCGGCGATCACCTTGGTCGTTGTGGCATTCGTGTTCCTCCCCAAGCTTCTCCGCTGTGGAATCTATACCATCCCGGAATTCCTGGAATACCGCTACGGGGTTGTCTCCCGCACGGTCATGGCCATTTCCACGCTGGTGATTCTCGTGGGCGTCCCCACCGCATCAGTCATTTACTCGGGAGCCAAGGTCGTATCGGTGTTTTTCGCAGGGCAGCACTTGTTCGGCTTGGATCTTGGATCGATCACGGTGGGCTGCTGGATCATCGGACTCTCCGCTGCCGCTTACGTTTTTGTAGGTGGCTTGAAAGCGTGCGCATGGACCGACCTGATCTGGGGTGCCGCGCTCATCGCTGGCGGAGCAGTCGTGATGTGGCTCGCTTTGGGCGCGATGAAAAAGGCCGACCCCAACGACCTCATCGCCACCAAGGTGGCAAACTCCTCGGCCACGGTCGCCGATCTTGAAAACGCAAGTGGCTGGAAGCGTTTCACCCTACTCAATGGCGGCAAAGATGGCGAAGCGGTGGCTGTAGAGGGCGAAAACATGGCCGGAGGCAAGCTGCACATGGTGCGTCCGAAAAGCGATCCAGCGATCCCTTGGACAGCCCTCGTTCTGGGGCTCTGGATCCCTAACTTTTTCTACTGGGGTCTCAATCAATACATCGTTCAACGGACCTTGGGCTCCAAATCTCTCGCGGAGGGCCAGAAAGGGATCGTATTCGCCGCAGCGCTCAAGTTGATCATCCCCTTCGTGGTGGTGATTCCCGGGATTCTGTGCTTTAATCTCTACAGCAAGGATCTCCACGCGGAAGCCATCAAGAAGAACAAGGTCACCTTCGGGGAGATGCAGAAGGGTGGCAACAAAGTCTATCCGATCACGGAGAATTTCGCGCTTACCAATCCAGCCCAAGCCCGCGAGGTGATGGCGCACAACGCGAAAATCGTCTCATCCACTGCCGAGATCGCAGCCACCGCGAGCCCGAAGGAGATGCTCGCCGCCAACACCCTGATGCTGGACGCGGCAAAGGCCGCCAAAATCCCTGAAGGCACCAAGCTCATCGGCTATGATTACGATGCGGCATTCCCGATGCTCTTGCGCAAACTGCTCACGCCGGGAATCACCTGGTTCGTGCTGGCCGCCATCTTTGGAGCCGTCGTCTCGTCCCTCGCCTCGATGCTAAACTCGGCATCGACCATTGCCACCATCGATATCTATCAGAAGCTGAAGCCGAAAAGCTCCCAGGATCAATTGGTGAATGTCGGCAAGTTTTTCACGGTCCTGTTTGTGCTGATTTCCTGCGTGATCGCCCCCAACCTCGGCAATCCCGGCTTCGGCGGCATCTTCACCTTCATCCAGGAATTCCAGGGCTTCATCAGCCCCGGAGTCCTGATGGTTTTCCTGTTCGGCTTCTTGGTGCCGCGCGCGCCGCGCTTCCTCGGCTGGCTGGGGATTCTGGTGAATGTCCTTCTCTACGGCTACCTCTATCTGTTCCAAGGAGACATTCCCTTCCTCAACCGCATGGCCATTTGCTTCGGGGTGGTTTTTGTGGTGATGATGGGCATCACCCTCGTCAAGCCGCTCGCTAAGCCAGTCGTGCTACCCACCACCGACCTGATCGCCCTCGAGTCCTCAAAAGTCGCCAAGTGGGGTGGAGTCGGAGTGGTCATCGCCACGCTGCTCCTCTATGTGGTCTTCTGGTAAAAGGCCGGCAAACGAAGAGGCCGCTGGGTAAGAGAGCTTCGCTCCCCCCCATCGGCCCCTCATCCGCTCGGACGAAGCTGGGTCCGCCCTTACTTGCGTGAGTTGTGAATCGTGCGCCGTTGCCAGAGGCAACGATCGCACTTCACGACTCTTCTGAAACACAAGGACCGTTCACTTGGCCGCTGCCACGACGTGATCCTTGGTGATGCCGAGTTCCTTGAACACCACATCCCCGGGAGCACTCATTCCGAAGCGGTCGATCCCCAGAGCCTTGCCCTCGGTACCAACATACTTCCACCAGAGGTCGGTGACGCCCGCCTCGATCGAGACGCGCTTGGTGCAAGCCTTCGGCAGCACGCTTTCACGATACGCAGCACTCTGACGCTCGAAGCGCTCGAAGCAGGGCATGGACACCACACGCACGCCATCGCCGAGCTCGCCGGCCGCAGCCATCGCGTGCTGCAACTCGGAACCGCTTGCCAGAAGAATGGTCGTCAAGGACCCCGTCTCCTTGCGGGCAATGTAGCCCCCGCGCAAAACTCCATCGCGACGCTCCTCAACGGAAAGCTCATTCATCAGCGGGATCGCCTGACGGGTCAAAATCAAAGCCGTAGGCCCGTCCGTGCGTAACATGGCCGCGACGAAGGCCCCGGCCGTCTCCTCGGCATCGCCCGGGCGGATGACGTCCAGGTTGGGGATCACCCTCAGGCCGCTGACCGTTTCCACCGGTTGGTGAGTCGGGCCGTCTTCACCGACACCTACGGAGTCATGGGTGAAAATGTAGGTAACGGGAAGATTGGAAAGAGCCGCAAGCCGGATCGACCCACGCAGATAATCCGCGAAGACCAGGAAAGTCGCACCGCTCGCACGGAACAGGCCGTCGTAGGCAATGCCATTGCAGATCGCGCCCATGGCGTGTTCGCGAATGCCGAACCAGATGTTGCGCCCAAGGGGATTTTTGGCAGAAAAATCACCGCCGTCCTTGAGGTAGTTCTTGGTGGATCCGAAAAGGTCCGCACTGCCGGTAAGGAACTGCGGAACCGCCTTGGCCACCGCATTGATCACCGTGGCCCCGGCGGAACGGGTCGCATCCTTGTAATCCGCCGCAAAGGCCGGGATATGGGCACTCAAATCACTTGGCACAGACTGTGCCACACTCGCAGTCAGTTCCGCAGCAAGCGCCGGATTCGCGGCAGACCAAGCATCATAGCTCGCCTGCCAGGCCTCGAAGGCCAGCTTCGACGCCGCCTTCTTTGCCGCAAAGAACTCAAGCGTTTGGGGAGAAACGTAGAAATGCTCATCCGCAGGGAGCCCCAGCCCGGCACGAGCACCTTCGATAAACTTCGCGCCGCCTTCACCATGGCCCTTGGCAGTTCCTGCGACTTCAGGAATCCCCTTGCCGATGAGAGTCTTGGCGATGATCACCTTGGGCCGGCCGTTTTTCGCAGCCTTGGCAGCGGCGATGGCGGCGGCGATCGCTTCCAGATCATGACCGTCGATGGTCACCGCATCCCAGCACTGCGACTGGAAATACTGCTCCGCATCCTCACCTTGGGTCACCTCCGCCATGGCGTCGAGCGTGACATCATTGGAATCATAAATCAGGATCAAGTTGTCCAAGCCGCTATGCCCCGCAAAGGCGATCGCCTCCTTCGCAACGCCCTCTTGAAGGCAGCCATCGCCCATGATGGCGAAGACGTGTTGATCGAAAATCGTGTGCTCCGGCGTATTGAAGCGCGCTGCGGCCCGTTTCCCCGAAAGGGCGTAACCCACCGCATTTCCAACGCCTTGACCGAGCGGGCCCGTTGTCGCCTCCACACCCGGCGTCTCGTGATATTCGGGGTGCCCCGGAGTGATCGAGTGCAGCGCCCGGAACTTTCTCACATCGTCACGCGAGACCGCATAACCCGCAAGATGCAACCAGCCGTAGAGAAACATCGATCCGTGGCCCGCGGAAAGCACGAAGCGGTCACGGTTCAACCACTTGGGCGCATCCGGGTAGTAGCTCATGGATTCCCCGAACAACACCGCGCCGATCTCAGCGCAGCCGAGCGGCAGGCCGAGGTGGCCGGAATTACAGGCATGGACGGCATCCATGGCGAGACCACGGGCTTCATTGGCGGCTTGGGCAAGTATTGTCGTATTCATGGAAAGGAGGGTTCCGCCATCATGATGCGAGGCGGAGTGCCGAACCCTAGAAATCCCCCCTCCCATTGACAAGTCGGCATTCGCGAAAATTCCCGGATCATCACGAATCCCCCTCATTTTCGGCATGATTCCGGCGCTTGAAAAAAAATTAGCGAAAAAACCTTGCAATACCCCGGCGGGTGAGTTTCTTTTCCGCCCGCTCCGCGACACACGACCCGTTCGTCTATCGGTTAGGACTCCAGGTTTTCATCCTGGCAAGAAGGGTTCGACTCCCTTACGGGTCGCCAATTAAATCAGCCTCCGCCCCGCGGGGGCTTTTTAGTTTATGTCCCGCTCGCACCTTCATTTTCGCCCAAAGTGACTGCCCACCAAAAAGCCCATGCCTTGCAGCTCCGCAAAGGCTCCCGCCCGATCGCCGCACTCACCGCCTACGATTACCCCAGCGCCCGCCTGCTCGACGACAGCGGCGTGGATCTCCTGCTGGTCGGCGATTCACTCGGCATGGTCGTACTCGGCTTTCCAGACACCACCCACGTCACCCTGGCGCACATGCTGCATCATGTGGCGGCTGTCGCCCGCGCCCAACCACGCGCCCTGATCGTCGGGGATCTTCCCATCCACACCTACGACACCCCCGCCCAGGCCCTCGCGACCGCACGAAGCCTCGTCGCCGCCGGAGCGGAGGCGGTGAAGCTCGAAGGCGGCATCCGCCAAGCGGAAAAAATCCGGGCGATCACCCAGGCAGGCATCCCGGTGATGGGCCACCTCGGGATGCTTCCCCAGCGCGTGCTCGAAGAAGGCGGCTACCATAAAAAAGGCAAAACCCCCGCGCAGATCGAAGCCATCCGCGAAGGTGCCGAGGCCATCATCGACGCCGGGGTTTTCGCAATCGTGTTCGAGTCCATCGTTCCCGAAACGGCGCGCCTGCTCTCCAACTCCATCTCCGTGCCCACCATCGGCATCGGCTGCGGGCTGCGGAATTGTGACGGAGAAATCGCGGTTCTTACCGATCTGTTAGGCTCATACCCATGGTTCGTGCCTCCCTTTGCCAAGCCGGAAGCAGACGTCGCCACAGTCACGCGCGACGCGGTGGCCCGCTACGTCGCCCGGGTCACCGCCTGCTAGCCCGCTGCGGGTGAATCGCCATGCTTCTCTACCTGCACATTCCTTTTTGTCATCGGGTCTGCCCCTACTGTTCATTTTACAAACACACGCCGGGCGACACCCCGATCGGAAAGTTCATCGACGCCCTCACCACCGAGGCGCGGTCCCGGATCCAGAGCCCGCCCCGCACCCTCTATCTCGGCGGCGGCACCCCGAGTATGCTTTCCCCGGGCCACCTCACGCGATTGTTCACGGCGCTCCACGGAATCATCGACTTCTCAAAACTCGCCGAAGTCACGCTCGAGGCCAATCCCGCGACCTTCGACCTCGGTAAAGCCCGCCTCTTCCGCGACCTTGGCGTCACCCGGGTCTCGCTCGGCATCCAGTCATTCACCCCCCACGTCCTGGAAACCCTCGGTCGCGAGCACAGCCCCGCCCAGGCCAGCGAAGCGGTGCACCTCCTCCGCCAGGCCGGCATGCCTTCCATCAACATCGACCTCATGTTCTCCATCCCCGGCCAGTCCAAGGCCGATTGGCAAGCCACTCTGGAACATGCCATTTCCCTGAAGCCCGACCACATCTCCGCCTACAATCTCACCTACGAGGAGGACACCGCCTTTTTCGACTCCCTGCGGCGTGGGGAAATGCGCGAGAACGAGGATCATGACGCCGAGTTTTTCCATCTTGCCGACGAGCTCCTCACAAGCAGTGGATTTCATCACTACGAGACCTCCAACTACGCCCGGGCCGGCCACCACTCCACCCACAATCAGGGCTACTGGCAGGGCGAGGACTACCTAGGCTTGGGGCCATCCGCCATCTCCACACTCGGCAACACCCGCTGGAAGAACCTCCCCGACACCGCCGGCTACGTCGCGCAGGTGGTGGCCATGGGACATGCCCTTGCCGAGTCAGAGACCCTCGACCCGGAAGCCCGCCGTCTGGAACGTATCGCGCTCGGGCTGCGCACCACCGAGGGTATCCCGCTCACTCTCCTCAGCCCGGAGTCCCGCCAGCATGCCAGCCACCTGGCCAACGAAGGACTCGCTTCCATCACCGGCGGGCGATTCATCCTCATCCACCACGGCAGGGCGCTCGTCGATCCCATCGCCGCGGAACTTGTCTGAGCCTGCGGCATGGCATCCCCCACCGCTCCTCATCTCCCCGGCGTGGGCGGCCGGACATTGAGTGCCTCGCGGGATTGACCCAGCGGGTGCAAGACGAGCCCCCTCCTAACAATTTCTAACAAATTACGAAAAGCCGCTTGAAATCCAGCTTCAACTGCGGATTTCTGGGTGAATGCCACTGCGCCTCAATGGGAAGGTGCCATGTCCAGGACGAACTCCAACATGGGGAACGGCTTTCCATTCAGCCTCGGCTCGAAGCGGTGGATCCCGGGGTGATAGACCCGGGTGGTGACGGGCTTGAGCGGATGGCGCCCGGTGATCTCCCACACCTCGCCAGCAGGAAGAATGCGGTTCCGCCCCTTGAAGACCTTGGGCGCGAGACTGCCGTTTGCCTTGCGGTGAAACAACGCGTAGTCGAACATCACCTTGACCGGGTGGCTGGACGTATTACGCACGAGGAGGCGGTACCCGAGAGAATCCCCCAATTTGACCAGGGATTCTGATAGCTGGAAACCGGTCAGTTCCAGAGCCTTGGCGGAGCCGTATCCATGAAGTTCCAGCGCTCCCGGATCGCCCGCCTTCAGCAAGGTGCGACAGGCGTGGCGGGCGAGCTTCTGGAGCGCTGGATCGTCGGGATGCAGCGAGGTCCAGCGCTTGAGGATGCCGATGACCAGAGCCGGGTGATGCTTGCTGAAGTCGTTAAGGTGGTTCGATACGGAAAGGCGGACGTAGTCGCTGGGGTCCTGATAGAGTTTTTCCAGAAGGTCCAGAGTCGGGTGAGGAGGGCTCAGCAGATGCGGCAGATTTCCTCCCCATGGCAGGAGCGGGCGGCTCCCCTCGGAAACCAAGCGCCGCACGTGGGGGTCCGGGTGGGCGCACCAGTCGTGCAAGCGCTTGAGCGTGCGCTTGGAGTCATGAAGCAGAAACGGCCGGATGGCAAACTCGCCGGTGAAGCGGGAGGTCATCTCGCTCAAGGCGGCCATGGATGCTTCAAAATCCGCCAAGCCGTGGGTGGCAACGATTTCCGTAAGAGGCCAAACAAGGAATCCACGCAGGCCGTGCTTGTCATCCGGATCCACAGCGAGCGCCTTGACCAGGACGGGAAACATCTCCGCAGGGCTCGGCGGGAGCTGGACGGCGATGCGTTGCGCGATGAGTTTCACCCGCTGCTTCAACTCCAGCGGCTGCAACTCGACATCTAACAACTTGCTGAAGCGCGGGATGGAGAACCTGGGTTCCGCGCGCTTGAGCGCCTTGGCGATGCGGCAGGCGTTGGGGAAGGACAGTTCGTTCTTAAAGGGCTCCATGGAAGCGGGGAGGAGGAACGGGACGAATGGCCCCTGCCCGTCATGCGATCTCGGTCGAGCCGAAATAGGGGACGAGCGCTTCCGGGATGCGGATGCTGCCGTCCGGCTGCTGGCACTGCTCTAACAATGCGACATAAAGTCTCGGCAGGGCTGTCCCCGAGCCGTTGAGCGTGTAGGGAAAACGGTTTTTCCCCTCAGCATCCTTGAAGCGGAGTTTCATGCGGCGGGCCTGGTAGTCGCCGAAGCAGGAGCAGCTGGACACTTCGAGATATTTGCCATGACCCGGGGCCCAGACTTCGATGTCATAGGTCTTGGCGGAAGAGAAACCGATGTCGCCGGTGCAGAGCTCGATGGTGCGGTAGTGGAGGCCGAGCTTCTGCAGGACCGACTCGGCGTGGGCGGTGAGCTGCTCAAGCACCTCGAAACCAAGGTCGGGATGGACGATTTGCACGAGCTCGACTTTATCGAACTGATGCATGCGGATGATGCCCTTGTTATCCCGGCCGGCAGAGCCAGCCTCGCGGCGGAAGCACGGGGTATAGGCCACCATTTGAATCGGCAGTTCCGCTTCAGCCAGCAGGGTGTCGCGATAGAGATTGGTGACCGGGACCTCGGCGGTGGGGGCGAGGAACAGGCTGTTGATGCCATTTTCATCGGCATCCGTGCCATACATGTCGTCCTCGAACTTGGGGAGCTGGCCGGTGCCTTCCATGCACTCGCGCTTAACGAGATGGGGCACGTTGACCTCCTCGTAGCCGTTGGCCGTCTGGGTATCTAGCAGGAAGTTGATGAGGGCACGTTCGAGGCGGGCACCATTTCCGCGATAGACGACGAACCCAGAGCCGGCGGTGCGGATGCCATCATCCCAATTGACCAGGCCATGCTTGAGGGCGAGCTCGACATGGTCCTTGGGGTCGGGGAGCGCGGGCTTGGATCCCCACTCGCGGACCACAGGGTTGGCGGTCTCGTCGCTGCCGATGGGGCAGGCTTCATGGGTGAGATTGGGGATGTTGAGAAGCAGCTCGGACTGGCGGCTGGCGGCCGTCTCCACGGCGGCGTCGAGCGCGGTGATCTGGTCGTTGATGCCACGGACCTCAGCCTCGATGGCGGCGGTGTCCTGTCCCTGCGCCTTGAGCATGCCAATTTGCTTGGAAATGGTTTTCCGGGAATTCTGAAGTAGCTGCTTGGAAGTCTCCGCAGCGCGGCGGGTCTCGTCGCAGGCGAGCACGTCGGCGACGAGTTTCCAGTGGTCACCGCCTCGTGTTTTCAGGCGGTCTTGAACGGCGGCGGAGTTTTCGCGGATAACGCGGATGTCGAGCATGGCGGCGAGACTCTCACGGGCAATGGGGTGGAGAATCAACGCGAATCTTCGCGAGGGCGGTAGATTAGTCGATCCTGGAAAGCTCGATTTTGCGATAATGAATCTCCGCGCCCTCGCTTTGGAGGCAGATGCCCCCCTCGGTGGCGCTCAGGCCTGTGCCTTCGTTCATGAGTTGGCCGTTGATCCAGACGGTGACCTTGTCGCCCTCGCAACGGATGCGGGCAAGGTTCCACTCGCCGGGTGGGTTCTCGTTGTGATCGCCTTTTTTCCACCAGCGGCGGCCTTGGGGCTGGGTGTTGGTGACGGTGAGTTTCTCGCCGATCATCCAGAAATCCCCGGCGTTTTCGTGGGCGAGTTGGACTTCGATGGATTTCGGCCAGGCAAACATCTCCCGGGGCTTGGACGCATGGATGAGGACACCGCTATTCCCCGGCTTGGAGGCCGCGGGCCAGCGCCACTCGACGGTAAGTTCGTAGTTTGAGTATTCCTTTTCCGTACGGATCACTCCGGGCGGGCGGCCTTTGCAAATGAGAACTCCGTCGCTGACGGACCAGACGGTATCTGGCTTCACGGCGGGGTCGATGATGTCGAAAGTCCAGCCTTGGAGGTCCTTGCCATTGAACAATTGGATGATTTCGGCAGCGTCCAGGGAGGCTCCAATCATGAAAAAACTGATCAATAATTTTCCGAGCATGGCCTCCTCTAGCAAGCCGGGGTTACTTTGACAAGGATATGAGGAATTTCTTTCGATGGAGATGGCTGCGGGCTGGGAGGTCGCAGCCCTCCCACCGCTAGAGGCGGGATCTCAATCACGCCGCTCGAATCCGACTCCTTCATTTTCCAAGCGGGCCATGAACCGCCGTATGGCGTGCGAGCGCCTGCCCGGTGGGTGACTTCGCGTCCCCCTGGATCAAGGCAGGCGGACCTTCTGCCACGAGATTCCCCCCGTGAGATCCCCCGCCAGGCCCGAGTTCGATCAACCAGTCGGCGGCGGCAATCACATCCAGTTGATGCTCCACCACCAGAACGCTGTGCCCCGCATCACGCAGCTGAAAAAATGCGGCTAACAATTTCTCCACATCGCCGAAGTGCAAGCCCGTCGTCGGCTCGTCAAAAAGATAAAACGTGTGTGGTGCCTGGGGTTTCGCCAGCTCCACCGCCAATTTCAAGCGTTGCGCCTCGCCACCGGACAGGGTGTTTGCCGCCTGGCCGAGCTCGAGGTAACCCAGGCCCAAATCCTCCAGCGTTTGCAAAATCCGATGGATCTTCGGTATCGGCCGAAAGAACTGCCGAGCCTCGCTCACCGACAAGGCCAGGACATCCGCGATCGACTTCCCTTTGTATGTCACCTCCAGCGTTTCGCGATTGAAACGTTTTCCTCCACAAGCGGGACAGACGACCCAGGCATCAGGGAGAAAATGCATTTCCACTTTCAAGCGCCCGTTTCCCTGGCATCGCTCACAACGCCCGCCCGCCGCATTGAAACTGAACCGCCCGGGACCATAACCTCTTTGTTTGGAAAGATTGAGCTTGGTGAACAAATCCCGCACCAAGTCGAAAACTCCCGTGAACGTAGCCGGATTGGAGCGTGGACTGCGGCCGATCGGCGATTGATCCGCCACCACCCATTTTTCGATCCGCTCCAAGCCGTCGATTCCATCATGCGCTCCCGGCACCTCACCTGAGCCATGGAAGTGCCGGGCCATGGCGCGACGCAAAATCGAATCCGCGAGGGTCGATTTCCCACTACCGCTCGGTCCGCTCAGACAAACCAGGCGGCCTAACGGAATCACGACGTCCAGGTTCTTCAAATTATGTTCCCGTGCCCCACGTATCACCAATCGCCCGCGCTCCTCATCTTGGGAGAAACCGGAAGCCTGAAAACCCTCAAACCTCTTCCGTAACCACTCGCCTGTGGGCGAGGCCAGGGTCGCTGGCACCCCAGCCCCGATCACCTCACCGCCCGCAGCGCCCGCTCCCGGCCCGAGATCGATCAACCAATCCGCCGCACGGATGATCTCCTCATCATGCTCCACCACGACCACGGTGTTTCCCAAATCTCGCAGCCTGAGTAGCGCGCGGATGAGGCGCCCCGTATCCGCCGCATGAAGCCCGATGCTCGGCTCGTCCAGGACATAGATCACCCCGGAAAGACCCGCACCCAGCTGGGTGGCCAGCCGGATCCGCTGCGCCTCCCCCCCTGAGAGCGTGCCGCTGGCTCGGTTCAAGCTGAGGTAGTCCAAGCCCACCTCCTCCAAAAACGCCAGCCGCTTTTCCACATCCGCCGCCAACCGCTTGCAAACCTCCGCCTTCGATGCCTCAGGCTGGAATCCCCGGATCCAGTGCAAGGCATCCGCCACCCCGAGCGCACAAAAATCCTGAATCCCCAGCCAGCACGACGCCTCCGGGGCTTTCAGCACGGATGGCTCGTTTTCGCTGAAAACCGGACACTCAACACCCGCAGCCCCCCCTCCTTGAATCTTCACCGCCAACCACTCCGGTTTAAGCCGCCTCCCCCCGCATGCCTGACACGGGCGGTGCGCCATGAATTTCGCCAACTTGCGGCGCGTGATCTCCGACTTCGCCTCGCGGTATCTCAGCAAGGTCTTCTCCGCATCCTCACCTTCCCCTAACAAGCCAGGATCACAAAACAACTCAGTCCCCAGACCCTCACAAGCCGGACAGGCACCTCGATGGGAATTGAAAGAAAAATGCTTGGGCGACAGCTCCTCCATCACCCAGCCAGTCCGCGGATTTCGATAGGATGTTTGAAATGCCATGTCTCGCCACCCATCCTCACCCGGCTCTTGAATGGCCGCCCGCGCCTCCGCCCCACACAAGCGCAACGCCGTCTCCACCGAGTCCGCAAGCCGCGACTCCACTCCCGGACGAATCACAAACCGATCCACCACAATCTCCACCGCCGTTGGTTGCCCGGGCCACTTTGCTCCCGCCTCCTCGATCTCCAACACCTCACCATCCAAGCGCACCCGGATGTATCCCTGGCGCTGCAAATCACCTAACAACCTTGCCGGATCCCCCAACTCCTCACGAGGGACCGGTGCCAACAGCACCACCTTGCTCCCCTCCTCCAGCGACACCAAAGCATTCACGATGTCCGCCGCGCTCATCCGCTCCAGCCGTTCCCCGGTCTCGGGATCATGCGGCACCCCGGCCGCCGCCCACAGGACACGCAGGTAGTCATGGATCTCCGTCGCCGTCGCCACCGTCGAGCGCGGATTCAGCCCGCCAGCACGCTGTTCAATGGCGATCGCCGGACTCAGCCCTTCGATGGAATCCACATCCGGTTTTTCTAACTGATCCAGAAACTGCCGCGCATAAACCGATAGCGATTCCACATACCGCCGCTGCCCTTCCGCATACAGGGTGTGAAAGGCCAGAGACGACTTTCCCGATCCGCTTGGCCCGGTGATGACCACGAGCTTCCCCCTCGGAACATCCACGTCGATGTTCTTCAAATGATGCTGCCGTGCGCCACGGATTCGAATCGCGTCCACCGCCCTAGCGAGACCTCTCGAGCATCAATAAGCGAGCGCGGAATCATCCGGGGCACTTTTTCCCCCCGCTCCCTTCTCATCCTTCGATGCCCATGCCCCCAACC
>ERZ1022724.40-NODE-40-length-34641-cov-19.598363_pt1 | contig 34641 bp, 15 predicted proteins | sample MGYA00521091_ERZ1022724 | MGnify/ENA primary metagenome ERZ1022724 (study PRJEB33162, sample SAMN09537610) | freshwater metagenome | isolation source: freshwater | place: Canada:Alberta | collected 2017-07 | study: EMG produced TPA metagenomics assembly of the... | reverse complement strand
GAAAAAAGCGGGAATCGCCTCTTCAGTCACTTGGGCGGTCATAGACACGCCCCTACAACGCCTTGAGGCGGTCCCAGAAAATCAGGCCAGCGGCTAAGCGATGATGGTGGTGTGTGGGAGCGGCGTTAAAGCCGGACCGAACACACAAAATGAAAGACAAACGAAGACGACACGACCCCGATTTCAAGGCCCGAGTGGCGCTTGAGGCGCTCAAGAGCGCTAAAACCATCCAGCAGGCTGTCGAACAGGACTGGCTGACAAACCTGTGTGCCGTGATGGACTGGCATTCGCGCAAGGCGCTTGGCGGGGCGCTTTCCAACACCATGGGAAGCGACCTTTGGCTGGAAGCCTTGGAGAAGGCGCTGAACTCCACCGGCAAGGTCTCCGAGATCTTCAACGCCGACCAGGGCTGCCAGTTCACCTCGGCGGAATGGACGGGCCGCCTGACGGATCTGGGAGTGAAAATCAGCATGGACGGCAAAGGGCGCTGGATGGACAAGGTCTTCATCGAGCGGCTCTGGAGGGGCGTGAAATAGGAGCGGATCTACCTGTTTGAACACGGCACGCAACCAGCCTTGCGCGAGAGTCTGGAGGAATGACTCGACCGCTACAACCACTGGCGGCCGCATGATTCCCCCTAGGCGTCCCTCGCCAATCCATCTTTGATCCAACCTCCATGATCTCCCATCAATCCGCCGCCCCCCGCACCATCGCTTAGTTAAGCCCCTGAGTGGTCGGATTTTCGGGGCCGCCTCACACCTCCGTGCATTCCGTGCATCCCGTGGTTTAACAATCTTCTAACCACAGAGTGCACGGAATACACGGAATGAAGAGGAGAATGGAATTGGTTAGAAAGCGCGGTGCTCCACCTCCGTGAATTCTGTGCATTCCGTGGTTAAATCATCTTCGGACCACGGAGCGCACGGATGAAGATGGATTTGGATCATGCGAGTTCGGGGCACATTTCATGTGGAGGCGTGCATTTGTCCCGCCCCTTTAGGGCTTGCGTTTGGTGAAGCGGTGGACCCAAGGCGGGGAAAAAGTGGGGTTGCCTTTCATTTTGTGTGTTCGGTTCGGTTTACAGGCCGATCCCACACACCACCATCATCGCTTAGCCAATGGCCTAATTATCCGGGTCCGCCTCAAGTGCGGTATTGAGGTTGAAATTGACGATGACTTCGCTGAGTCCGCCCGAGCCTGAGGCGAGGGGTTCGAGTTGATCGCTCGTGATTCCGGTTGCGGCAGTCGCGGATTCCGTTGCTTTGGTGACAGGTTTTGCGGCTTGGAAGGAAGCGTTGCCGGGCTTGAGTCAAAAACCGGAGTGGGGATTTTGAGATGGGTTCGTTTCGGGAGAAGGGTTTGCAAGCTTGTTGGAGCTTGTGCGTGAGACTGGCTCCGCTGGGTGTGGGGATGGATTCCGGATCTCGGGTGCCAGGGGGGCGATGGCGGAAGGATCTGGATGTTGTGGGTTGAGGGTGGGCTGTTCGACTGACAAGACCTGAGGCTGTCGCGTGGTGAGTGAGTGGCCCGCTTCGAAACGGGCTCCTTTTCCGGACGAGGGGCTGCGCTTGGCCGGGCTGGGAGCTGCTAGATCGACGATAGCCGGTGCATTTTTCGATAGTCTTGCCGCGCTTGAGGTGTAGGGCGCCGCCCAAGTCCGGCTGATTCCAAGTCCGGCATCGGTTGAGTGTTCCGAGAGCTGGCCGTCGGCGAGCGGCCCCATCGGGGTGATCGAGGAACTTATTCCGACATCGGGGAAATTTCCGTCTGCGGCAGCCACGGCAGGAGCTGCTACCATCTGCCGTTGTGCGGATTGTCTGGCGAGTTGAGTCTGTTCTTTCGATTGGATCGATCCGGGGATTTGGGATTTGGGTTTTGCCTCCATCGCATATCGGCCGGGTGTGGCGGGAGGATGGGATTTGATCGAATGGACAGGATTCACGTGATCTGCCGGACCCAAGAGCTTGATCACGGTGAGTGTTAGAACGAGGCAAGCAGCCAGGGCAGCCAGCGCGTTGCGGCTGTGGTTGCGACGTCCTTGTTTCTGAGTCTGGTGAGCGATTGCATTCGGCTTGCCGAGGACTTCATCGAGGATTTGGCGTTTTTCAGGAGGGAGCTTCCATGAAGTATCGGGTTCTGCGGGCTCGGCTTCGGTGAGCAATCCGTGGAGCGTTGTCATCCGTTGATGGAAGGCAAGGAGTGCGGGTTGTTGATGGCAGAGGCGTTCGAGTTCCGCGGCTTCGAAGTTGGAAGCCTCACCGAGTACCCAGGCAACGATGCGGGCCTCGATCGCTGCATCGCCGAAAGCGTCGGATGGATTTGGTGGCTGTTGGTTCATGGGAGCAGATGGAAATTAGGAGATGGGAGATGTGTGCCTGATCAGGGAGCTGATTGATCGACACCGAGTCGGCGGAGGGAGTCGGCGAGGTGCTTGAGCGCGTGGTGAAGTTTGTAACCGACATTGCTGATGCTGAGGCCGGTGCGTTGGCTGATTTGGTCGTATTTCAGGCCTTCTTGGTATTTGAGGGTGATCAGGATGCGGTCGTCATCCTGGAGTTCGGCGACTAACAACTGGAGGATTTCGATGGTTTCGAGTTTCTCGAGAGTGTGTTCAGGATCAGGAGAGTTGGCATCCCACTCGTGTGTGGCATCCATGGGAACTTCGTGGCGATGATCGCGAAGGTGGCTGAGGGCGAGGTTGCGGGTGCAGCGGAACAACCAAGCGCGGGGGTGGGTCACATGATCCCAGTGGGCGTGGAGCTTGAGGAAGGCGTCTTGGACGAGGTCTTCTGCGGTTTCGCGTTGCCTTACGAGGCCTTGGGCGTAACGGAGCAGCGGAGATTCCTCTGCTTCGAAGACCTGGCGGAGTGTGGGTTTGGACTCCATTTCCGCGGAAGCAGGAGGGGGGGGAGGCAAGGAATCCTGGCTCGATTCAACCATCTGGAAGGAGTTGGCGAAGTGGGTTTCCATATGAGGGTGACGGGCAACTTATGCTTTGCCTGTAAGGATGACACACCTGTCTGGAATTCCTTAGAAAATAATTTGAAAAGGTGGTCCAGTGTCAGGGTGGGCCTGTAATCTGAGATGATCAGCGGAGAGGTCGAAGTCAGGCTGATTTGCCGAGCTGACATCCCGCGACGGAGATCAACCGGCGGAAAAGGGGGCAGCGGGGCGACCTTGTAAGGGAAGTCCAGGTCTTCAAATTTGTCATCGCGGGAGGACGGTGTTCTATCGAAATCAAATTGTGCCCTTGAATCATTCCGGATATCGGTTATTCCACCGAGTATCGCCAAGCAGATTTTCAAATCACCTTTCACCAAATCATGATGAACAAACCACGCATCCTCGCCTTGAGCGGCAGTCTTCGCGCCGGGTCTTACAATCAGAAAGTCGCCACCATCGCTGCGGCAGTCGCTCGTTCGGCAGGTGCTGACGTTACGTTGATTTCACTGCGGGATTTCCGCCTGCCGCTGTTTGATGAGGACCTTGAGTCTGAGGAGGGCATGCCGGCGAGTGCGAGTGAATTGAAGAAGCTTTTCCTGGCGCACAACGGCTTGATCATCGCATCTCCCGAGTATAACAGCACGCTTACGGCCGCCTTGAAGAATGCGATCGACTGGGTGTCTCGTGCGACTTCACAGGATGAGGCGCCTTTATTGGCCTTGAAGGGGAAGTCTGCGGCGATTCTTTCTGCATCGCCGGGTGCCTACGGTGGCTCGCGGGGCTTGGCCCAGCTGAGGCCATTTCTGGTGAATATCGGGATCTATGTGATGCCTGAGCAAGTGACCATTCCGAATGCCTATGAAGCGTTTGATGCGGACGGGAATCTAGTGGCGGCCGCCCAAACAAAGGCGATAGAATCCTTGGTGGGTGGTCTTATCACAAAGCTGAAGATGTAGGGTGTGCGGTCAGCGCACAGGGGGATCGCTTTTCATGGGGCCGTTTTTGATCACGGTTGTGTGACCCGCAGTCGGATAAATCGTTTTCCACCCATGCCAAGCGGTGCGCTTGCCTTGATCGTCTGCCGGTCCGGGTGGGTATCGGGCAGGACGATCGTTTCTATCACATCCTGCTCGCTCCAGCTTCCGTCGGCTAGAGAATCGCTCCGTTCCACATGATAGGAAATCCCGGCCGCGCTGCGGGCGCGGGTGTAGGTGTATTCCATCACACCTTCCGAAATACTCAGCTGCCCCTCCCATTGGCTGGGAATTGCGGGGTTGAGGAAAAGCGCAAACTCTAACAGGTTGGCCAGGCCGTCGCCATCCGGGTCTGCGTAGGGTCCGGTGATGTCGGGATTGCTGACACCCGGCCAGTGGATCTCCTGCCAGTCCGGGAGCAGCGAAGGATTCGGCGCGACGGTGATCAAGAGATCGGAGGAAGCTTCCCCGGCTGCGTTGGCGGCGGTGAGGCGCAGCAGGTAATCGCCCGGGGTGTTGAAGGTGGCGGCGGTGGCTGCCTGGTTCGTGGAGGTGAAAACGGCGGCTGCGGGCCCGCTGAGCTGGCTCCATGTGGCCATGGAGGCATTCGTCACGCTGGGATTGATCTCAATGGCCTGGCCGCTGGTGGCAGCAAGTGCCTGGCCGGTGTGGATGCCGGGCAGCGGCGTGCCTGTGAACTCGAGAGTGAGGAGAGGCCGGTTGCTGGCGGTAGCAAAATCATCCGAGGCGAAGCGAACGAAGCGATTGGATGCACCGAGCGCCGTCACGGGCGAGACGATGATGAGACGGAGTTCCTCGCCAGCGAGCGCCGCTGCTTGGGCGGCGTTGACGAAAGTCGGACTGTTAGGAAAGGTTCTGCGCTGGTTGGTTCGAGTCGCATCGAAGCCTGGCATGGTGGAAAGCACGTTGCTATTGAAGTCCCCGCCCGGGGTGGACCAGAGGTTTTCCGGTGTGCTGAGTCCGTTGCGGGAGGTCCAGGTGACGCCGCTGCCTGCGCCGTTGCTCGTGTTGCTGGAACTTGATCCGGTGCCTTCGACCACCGTGCCGAGCAAGGGGCGCAATTCGAGTTCGTCCACGGTGCCGGGTCCTGGCTCGCCGCTGGTCCAGAGGTCGAGTGTGGCACTTGTGAGGGTGGTTCCTGCCGGGATGCCACTCAGGCCGAACGTCAGGACGCTGCGCAGGCCTTGGCCACCGCTGAGTTTGCCGACGAGCATTTGATCGCGTGTGCCGGAGTTCCAGGTGGTGGTGTCCCCGCGGATCATGGCGGCGATGTGCGAGTAGCCGTTTTCACCCTGGCGGTAGGTGATTTGGCCGTTGCCAACGAGGATGGTTCGGCGGGCGGTGCCGCTGCCGTTTTGATTCGTGGCGGTGCATTCGATCAGGTAGCTGCCGTTGGCCGTGAAATTCGCGGTGGTGCTTGGTGCCGTGGCGGTGCCGAAGGAGATTTCCCCCGGTCCGGAGACCATGGACCACGCGATGGTGGCAGGAAGTGTGGAATCGACGGTGGCCGTTAGATGCAGGGTGGTGTTCGAGTTCTCAAGCGTGGCGGCATCGATGGACGGGCTGGTGATGATGACTTCCGGGCGAAGTGCCGGGTTGGGCGCCGCGACGACTGTTAGGTCGGTCGATGTCGTGCCATTCGGATCCGTGGCGGTGAGTCGCAGGAGATAGTTTCCAGGGCGGCTGAAGGTGACGTTGGTGGATGCTTGGGCCGAGTTTTCAAAGGTCGCGCTGCCCGGGCCGCTGACCAGCCTCCACGAAGCGACCGGCGTGCCGCCCGAACCTGCGCTGATGTTGCCTGCAAGGGGTGCCGCCACCCCAGCGATGGCAGCGGGTGCGTTTCCGGGAGCCGCGGCGGGTAGCAGGGTGCCGGAGAGGTTGATGGTGAGAAGCGGGCGCTGCGCAATGAGACTGAAATCATCCGAGGCGAAGCGCATGAGTTGGTTGTTCGTGGCGGTGGCGGGAGAATGGATCAACAATCCCAAGGGCTGCCCGGAGTGGATGGCGGATTGTACGGAGGCGACGAACCCGGCGGAGGAGGGAAAGGTTTTCTGTTGATTTCCGGCGGCGGCGGTGAAGCCGGGGATGGTGGAAAGCACGGTGGCATGGAAGTCAGCGCCGGCGGTGGTCCAGTTGAGATTCCCGGTGGAATCCGTGCGGCGGGACCAGGTGACGCCGGTGCCCGCGCCGTTGGTGGAGTCGGTGGAACTGCTGCCGCTGCCTTCGGTGGGAATCGCGAGGAGACTGTGCAATTGGAGATCGCCCACGGTGCCGGCGGCGGCGGTGGAGAGATCGAGCGAGACGGAGGAGACCGCGTTGGCTGGCAGGCTGGCGGGGAGCGGGAATGCGAACACCGCGCGGAGGCGTGAAGTGGTGCGGCCGATGAGGAATTGATCACGCGCGCCGGAGTTCCAGGACGGGGTGTCCTCGCGAATCATGGCGCAGGTGTGCGAGTAGTTGTTTTCCCCTTCGCGGAAGGTGTAGGTGGGGGCAGGGCCTATCAGCACGCTGCGCCGGGCGATGGCCGTTCCGCTGTTGTTTGTCGCGGCCAGCTCCAACACATAGACTCCCGGTGCGGAGAATCCGGCGCTTGTTTGCAGCGCTGCGGCATCGCTGAAGCTCACGCTGGCGGGGCCGGAAACCATCGACCACTCGTGCACGTTGGCACCGACGACGGATCCGGTGAGTTCCAGCCGGGATGAGATTCCAGCGATGGAAACCGGGTCGGCCGCCGGGCTGGTGATGGCGACGGCGGGCAGCGGCGCGCTGATGATGGTGCCTTGATTGATGAAATTCGCCGGCAGCGTGCCGCCCCAGGTGCCGAGGTCGAGCGTGCCGTAGTTGGTGAAGGTGCCGCTGACGGATAGGACGTCGCTGCCGGTGACGCGGACGGTTCCGTAGTTGGTGAGATTGCCGATGATCACGCCGGCCGGAGTGAGCGTGCCGCCGGTTTCGATGGTCACGTTGCCGGTGATCGTGCCACGGTTTTCGAGGGTGGCGGCGGATTGCACCGTCAGGTTGCTGCCGGTGATGGATCCGGTGAGGATGAGCTTGCCCGCGCTCACCGTGGTGGCTCCGCGGTGGGTGTTGATGCCCGCCAAGGTCCAGGTGCCGGTGCCGACTTTTTGAATGGCGGTGACGGAGCTGGTGTTTTGCTCGCCGATGTTGCCCGCGAAAGTGGCGTCCGTATTTCGTCCGCCGACGCGCCAGGTGAGCACGTTCGTCGCGGTGGCCGCGCCGCGCAGGCGGGCGGCGGGGGTGCCTGAAAGCTCGCCGAGATCGAGGCGGATTCCGGCGGCGGGCACGGTGATGATGCCGTAGAGATTGGCATCATCGAGGTTCACCGCCGCAGCGCCGTAGCCGAAGGTGTTGGCAATACGGATGTCGCCGCGCATCTGGATGTTTCCTGTGAATTGCGACCAATCGCCGAAGAAGTCCGTGCGCACGTAGGGCCCGGAAACCGTAAAATTGCCGCTGCCTGTTAGGTTTCCGCGCAACGAGCAACGGCCGTCCGCATTGAGGAGGCCGGAAAAGCCTGCGGGCACGATCATGTTCCACGAAGCGTTGGCGGAGCTTTCGATATTGGCCATGGTCAGCGTGCCGTTTTGAAAGGTGACCGGTCCGCTGCCGAGTCCGTTGGCATTGGCGGCGGAGCTGCCGAGCGAGATCGTGCCGCCTGCGATCACGGTGCCGCCGGTGTAGTTGTTCGCGCGGGTGAATTGCAGGGTGCCCGGGCCGGTTTTGGTCAGTCGCCCGGGACCGGTCACCGTGCCGCCGATGGTCATGCCGCTTCTGGTTCCGACGACCTCCAGCGTGACGCCGCCCGCGCCGAAGGTTGCGCCGCGGTTGGTGAAGCCGCCACCTTGGTCGAGCATGCGCAGGGTGCAGGAGTCGAGGAGGAGATTGCTCGGGCTGACGCCTGCTGCACCGATGGGACTTGCTTCGCCCGCTTCGGCGAGTGTGGCCACTTCCAGCACCCCGCCTTGGATGTGGGTGATGCCGGTGAACTCGTTGGCGGTGAGGATGGTGAGGGTGCCGCTGCCGCTTTTGGTGAGGTTGCCGCTGCCGATGATGCGGCCCGGTCCGCCGAGGGTGTAGTTTGAGGTGCTGTTGACGGTGATGGATGCCGGGTTGAGGAAGGTGCTCAGATTGACGGAAGGGCTGGCCGCGCCGCTGTCGTTGAAGGTGACGGCGTCGCCCGGGACGAAGGTATCGGGATTTCCGGCGCGCAGCCAGTTGTTCGATTGGGCGAGGTCCCAATCGCTGTTTGCGCTGCCGGTCCAAGTGAGGCTGGAAGCGGCGCGGAGGTTGGGCACGACGAGAGTGATGGCCCCGGGCGGATTGGCGAGGGTGGCGGGCACTCCGGGTAGGCCGGCGAGCTTGAGATTTGCTAGGCTGCCGGTCAGCGAACCGCTGTAGGTGATGAGGGTGTAGGTGCCGGGGGCGAGCGAGGCGTTCAGGCGCTTGATGAAAATCGTGCTGCTGCCGGACAGGTTGAGATTTCCCGTGATCTGAATCCGGTCGTTCGCTTGGGTGGTGCCGGAGGGATCGTTTGATAGATCGAAGGCGTTCACCGCGCCATCGCGCTGGGTGAGCGTGCCTTGGATCGTAAGGGTTCCCGCCGCGCCCATGCCATTGCCGGGGGTGATGGCTGCGCCGTATTCCAGGGTGACGCCGTTGCCGAACTCGCCGGATCCGCCGATGCGACCGCCAGTGTGGCCACCGGCGAGTGCGCCGCCCCAGGTGCCACCGCGCACGGTCACCGGGCTTTGGGTGAGTTTGCCATTCACGAGCAACGCGCCGTCCCAGACGGTGGTCGGGCCGGAGAAGGGATGGCTGCCATTTACGGTCAGGCTACCAGCGCCCGCCTTGACCAGTGGCATGGTGCCGGAGAGCACGCCCGCGCCGCTGAAGGTATAGGGAAGCGGCGAATGCACGGTCACTGCAGAAGGCGTGAGCGTGTTGCCCAACTGGACGGGGGCGGCGGTGTTTCCCGTGAGGTCGAACAACACGCTCTGGCCTTGGAGGTATCTCAAGGTTGCGGTGTTCTTTTTCCAATTCGAGGTGCTGTTGACGTCCCAGGCATTCGAGGCAAGTCCGCCTTTCCAAACGAGATCGGAATCGACGATCGGTGGTGGCGGGACCGCTTCCATGCCGGTGCCGAGATAGTAGTCGGGCGACATGGCGCCGGTGCGTCCCTTGCAGGTGGCCCCCACACGATAGGCCGGGTTGTGCATGAGAGTGTAGAAACGGTTTTCCGCAGGGATCCTGGTGGCGTAAACGCGGATCTGCGTGCGGTCGCTGGAATCCAGCACGACCTCCTCGCGCCAGTCGCCTAACAGATCGCCGGAGAAGGGTGGGAAACCGCCGAAACCTTGGGTCACGCCTTCGTTGTAGATGGAGTAAAGCCGGGTTTCATTGTGATCGGCGTTGATCTTGTTGATCACGGGCGCCATCTGCCCGCTGCCCGCGCCGCTGAAGATTTCCCGTTGCAAATCGCGGTCCCACCAGATGCCGCGTGCGGGGAAGATCGATTTGTCTCCGATCAGCTCGCCCTTGGCGCTCCAGATGTTCGGCATGATCGACCACACCTCCGCGCCGCGGAAATTGGGGTCCACGTCACCGGCATCGCCGCGGCTGGGGTCGCCTGGAGTATCGAGATACCACTTGCGGATCGCCCGGCCGGTGGATCCGTCATAGATGAGAGCGCCGAGAGCCGCGTCCTGCTGGATGGCGTAACACTCGAAGCCCGGGCGGTCCGGATCGAGATCGGCGAAGCGAATGTGATCCCCGTGGCCGAGTCCGGTGGAGTAGAGGAATTGGCCGTTGTCGTCGAGGGCACCGCCGATGAAGACGATCTCGTCCTTCTGATCGTTATCGAGATCATAAACGAGCATGTTGTGGCCGGTGGCCATGTATTCCGTGGAGTTTGCAATCCAGCTCCAGCGCTCGGTGATGGCACCGTTTTTGAAATCCCAGGCATGGACGTGCAGGCGGTTGCCGCCGATGCCACGGCAGGTGATGAGACTCGGGTGGACGCCATCGAGAAAAGCGGTGGCCATATACATATAGAAAGGCCGCATGTTTGCCCCCCAATAGGTAAAATAATCCGGGCCGAGCGCCGGCTTGAAGGGGATGCGCGCCATTTCCACGCCGGTCATGCCGTTGACGATGGAGAGAAACTCCTGGCTGCTGGTGTCGGTGATGGTGACGCCGTTCGGGAATACGGTGCCGGCGGTGGTGCGGATGGCGACTTCCGCCTTGCCGTCGCCGTCGTAGTCCGCCGCGTTGAGGTAACCATCGCCGTCGTTGCTGGCGAGGAGATTGGGCCCGCTCAGGACCCGCCAGAGATGGGTGCCATCGAGTTTGTAACAATCGAAAGCAAAACGCCCGAGAGGCGCGGTGCCGCTGCCGAGGAAATCGAGCCGGCAGATCAGTTCGAACTCACCATCGCCATCGACATCGGCGGGATAGGTTTGGCTGAGCCCGTATTGGTTGGCGCCGACCGGCACTTTCGGGATGGTGAGGTATTGGCGGACCGGTGCGTTGGCCGGCAGGGTGAATCCGGTGCTGGCGCTTCCCTCCACCGCGTTGATGATGGGTCTGACGAAATAGGAATTCGCGCTGGCGAGCAGAGTGGAGCCGGAGCTGTCCAGGAAATCGGTGGTCTGAACGATCGGCGAGGCATTCAACTTGACGGGTGCGCCGCCGTTCGTGGAGCGATACAAGTTGAAGGCGCGATCGGCGGGTTCATGGCCCAGAAGCCGCCAACTCACATGGACCTGGGTGCTGGATGAGCGCAAGGCGATCAAGCCGCGACCGAGGGTTTCCACCTGCCGCTGTGCGTTTGCGGGAAGTAGGGATGAACTCAGGGCGAGGCACGCCAGAAGAGCTATTTTCTGGATCGAGGAAAGCATGGGTTTATGGGGGAATATGGCTTGGAGATTACCATCATCGGCGATTACTTCACCGAGTCCAGCAGAGAACCATGTCGGGGTGAGAGAGTCGCTGAATTGGGGTTCAAATGCAAACTTATCCTGCACGGCCGCCTTGCCGCGGATGGAGATGAATTCGAGCCCGGTGCTGGTTGTTTCAGGTGTGGTTACGGTGCCTGTGGTAGCATTCGGATTCTGGCCGGCGGCGAATGCGAGGAGGTGACCTGCCCAGCCGTCAGGATTGGCTGAGCGGGGAGGGGCATGTGATGAGAAAATATTCCACCAGGCCTATGGGGTCTCCGCAGCGGAGAAAGTCCATTCGCCTGGGCCGACTTCATAAACCTCGTGACCTGCGATGGATCCTCGGTGGGTGGCCCCTGCGACGGTGGATGCGGGTTTGCCATTGAGGGTGATGGGTCCTTTGACGGGCAGGTGGATCGTGCCTTGGGTGCCTGCCGGTGCGATCAGCTTGAAGTTGAAGCGGCCGGCTTTCCGCAGGATGGCTGCTTTGAGATCGCCCTTCACCGTGGGGATGGAAATATTGACCCGTTGCAAGTCGCCGGGTTGGGGTTTGACTTGATAGGTGGCGAATGCGGGCGATGTCGGGGTGATGCCGGCCATGTATTGATGCATAAGCGTAAGCGGGCCGCCGGTCCAGGCGTGGTTGAGCGTGCCATCCCGGGTGAACAATTCCCAGAGTGTGCTGGTTTCGCTTTCGACCATTTCCTTGTAGCGTCTTTGGAGGCGTTCGAACGCGGCTTCGGGTTCTCCCATCAGATAGAGCGATTCCAAGATATACTTTTCGATGTAAGGGCTGGCGTGGTTGGTATTGGCGAGCACGGTCTTGATGGCGGGGAATTTGTTGCGGTCCGCGATGCCGGAGACCACAGCCATACCTTGGGCGCGGTCATCGGTGGGTCCCTTGTAGGCGGGATCGTGGTAGGCGCTGCCATTCCAGAACTTGGTATTGGCGGCGGTGATGAGGGCTTCACGTTGTTTGCGGAAGCCAGCTGCTTCGTCGGGTTTTCCCAACTCATCGGCCATGCGGGCGGCACCTTCGAGGGCGAGGCAGAACCAGGCCTGGTCGAGCATGCGGATGTCCACATGATCGCCCCAGTCCGCCCAGTCCCAGCCGTTTTCTCCGGAGCGATGGACGATGAGTCCGTCCGCATCGGTCTGCCAAATGGATAGATAGGCCACGACATTTGGATAGAGATCCGTGATGGCTTTTTTGTCGCCGGTATAGAGATAGTAGGTCCAGAAGCCATACTGGCCGATGCTTGCGAGCATTTGCTGGGGAAGTTCCTTGTCCCAATTACCGGCGGGGATGGGAGAGAAGAAGGTTTTGCTCGGGCGCTGCCAGTTGGCGAGATTATACATGCACTTGCGAATGAGCGAATGGCTTTGGGTATCATAGGTGTGGAAGACCTGGGCGAGTTGGATCACGATGTCACCCCACCAGGCGGCGCGCTCGCGGTCCGGGCAGTCGAAGAAGGTGTCGCGCATGTTGATATAAAGCGTGCGTTCGCATTTTTCCCATAGCTTGTTGAGGAACTCGTTGTCGGATTGGAAGCTGCCGGTGAGTTCCGTGTCGAACCCGCTTTCCCGATATTGCAGGCCGAGGATGCGGACGTTTTCGGGGATTTCATAAATGACGGCGTGACCGCTCATCCATGCGGGAGTTTCGAATTCCTGCTCGCCCTCGCGGGTGATGTATTCCGCGAAGATTTCATTGGCTGGGTTGTCGGTGCGGATGCGGATCATCAGTCCGGCAGGTGCGGAGACTTTGAGCCAGGGTGTGATTTGCGCGTTGTAGGGGAGGCGGGCCGTGATTGCGGTGCGACCACCGGATTTCGGCAACTCGGTGGCATTGGTATAACTCTTGAGGCCGAAGTCTTTCCACTGCGGGATGCTGCGCCGCCACAGGCGGTTCCACGGCGCGGCGGGTGGCGCGCCGGCATCGGCGGGCGCGCTCCAGGCGGAGTCATCGAAGCCGGGTCGGACCCAGGTGGAAATGTCCTCGCGGGCATCGAAGCGGACGGAGCTTTCCGCGAGGCGGAAGTTGGGGGTGTTGGATGCTTGCCCGAATGCCGGATGGCGGAGGGTCTTCCAGGAAGTGTCGGAGAGGATGTGGGTTGCGCCTGCCTGCATCTCGAACAAGAAGCCGGGCTTGCCGCTGTTTTTGTGGGAGAATCCCTCTTTTCCGAAGAACCAGGCGAGCACGGCGATCTGGTTTTTGCCTTTTGTTAGATGCGGAGCGAGATCGATCCAGTCATAGTAGGTGTCTTCCGGGTTCGGGCCGCGTTTTACCGCGCCTTCGCGGATGATCAGTCGGCCATTTACCCACAGCCAGTATTTGGAATCCACGGCGATGCGGGTGGGTGCGCTGGTGGGGATCTCGGCGAGTTCGAAGGATTTTCTCCAGCAGGTCCAGAGGTTCTGGGAAGGGCCGGATGCGTTCGGTGCCACGGCGGTCCATGGGGCGGTGCCGCGCGGTCCGATCACCTTGACCGGTGGCAGGCCCGAGGCGGCGTGCGCGTCCGTTCCACCTGTCCATGCGGCATTGGTCTCGAGGATGACGGGTGGATGGTCCTTGAGCAGCACTTGGAAGCGGGCGATCAGTCCGGCGGCGTTGATGGCGCCTTGCGCAGGGTCGTTTTCCGCGTGGATGACAATCGCGTTGCGGCCAGGGCGCAGGAGTTTTGAGATCTCGACGTTGGCCGGGTGCTGCCATGAGTCACCGCTTCCTGCGGCGGTCCCGTTGATGGTGAGGCTGAAGCGGTTGTCTGCGGCGATCTTTCCGGTGGCGCGGGTGATGGTGGCTTCCGGCGGGAGGTCGAGTGTGGCGTGGAAGCTGCGTTTCCCGGCGGGCGCGTTGGTGGTCGGGTTCACGCCCGGTTCGTCCGCCCAGATCCACGATGCGCCATCGAGCGAGACTTCCGGCGTGGCCGGAGGAAGCAGCCAGCGGGCCTGCCATGGTTCGGTGGACGGGCTTTCGGCACGGGCTGTTGGCGCGGCTCCGGTGATGGCGCAAGCCATGGTGAGGCAGCCGAGGAGATGCTTGATCTTGCGGGTCAATCGGGAAGTTAGAATCATGATCAGAGTGATGGTTTTGATTTCCGCCAATCAGCGGGATGTGTGACTATTTGGAGCGAGGTTTGGCAGTCCCGCCATAGCGCTGGTATTCGGCGTTGAGCGCGGTGGCCCCGCCGATGCCGGGGTGGATAAAGACGCGGTATGCCAATTGGAAGGATTTTCCGGCCTCAAGGGTGATGGGTTCGGCGTAAATCGGGCCGGATTTGATCGCGCCGAATTTCCCGTCGAAATAAAGATACCACGGGGTAGGGTGGCGGAAGCTTGCGGGATGCTCGAAGATTGTCACGCCAGCCGTGGTCTTGGTGGTCTCGTCCACGGTGCCGCTGAGGTCCATCCAGTTGGCGGTTTTGCCGGAGCCCATGATCGGGCCGCTGTGGGTGAAGCCGTTGGAGTCCAGCGCCACGCGGTCGGTCATGGTGGCGGCGGAACGGAATGCGAGACCGGCGTATCCACCCCAGGCCGGGCCGCCGGCGGATTGTGGGGGCGTGCGGTCGAGCACGACTTTCTCGCTGGCGGCGGTGAAGGTGTGATTGAAATCGATGCGATAGGCACCGCTGGCGTCGGGCGGCGAGATGTGGAGGGTGCGCAGTTCACCGAGGACTTCCGGCGCATCCGGAAGGTGATAGGAGATCCGCAGTTTCACTTCGGCGGATGAATCGGCGTTCTTCGTGACCTTGGAATGGGTGACTTCGGTGACGCCCTCGGATTTTCCCGTCGTCCGGTCGCTCTCCCAGTAGTTTTTGCCATTGATATATTTCCAGGAAAACCAAAGCCCGAGATGCCATGGGTGATCGTCGGGCCGCAGCCAGGTGAGATCATGTCCATCCAAGGTGCGGAGCGGGTGGAAGAATGGCTTGGGATCTTCTTTGCCGAAGTTGAACTGCCAGACGAGTTTGCCGTCCTTTTCCAGGGCGAGCGATTGCTGCGGGACTTCCTTGAGAGCCAGTTGTGCGGAGGCCAGTGGCAACGCACAGAGGGCGGCGGTGATCGAAGGGATGAGTGCGGTTTTCACAAAAATGTTGGAGTCATGGCGTACCCCGGATGAGCGAAATTTCGCGGTAAACATTGAAGCCTACAGGGCTGTTGGCGAAGTCGAGTCGAACGGCGGAGACTCCTTGGGCCTTGACCGGGACGCGGAGTTGGGTCGCCCCATTGCTGGCGGTGACGGTGGCATCGCCGATTCGTATCCAATCGTCTGGTTTGTCCGCCTTGGTGATCCAAATGCTGTAGGCTTGGCTGGCACGGCTGTCAGCATGACCTGCGAAGCTGCGGATTTCTTCGAGTGGAAGGCCGCCGGGATTTTTGGAGAGATCGAGCCGGAACAAGAGACTATTCCCTTGGCCGTAGGCGCGGAAGGTTTTGCCATCGTCGGCAGAGGCTGCGGAGTTGGAGCCGTTGCGCGTGGTGCCGTTGCGGATGGCGTCGGCATCGGTGCTGCCGCCACTTGCCTCCATCGTGCCGGTTTCGGAGACCGTGGCGATGGTCAACAGGCGCTCGGCCGGCGGGATGTCCGCCTCGAAGGCATCCTCGGAGGAGGCATTGGCGAACGACTCGGCGACAAGAACCCCGGCGAGTGCGGATTGTTCCTGTTTCCAGTCCGCCGCCATCACTCGCACCGGACCTAACAAGCCGGAGGAAACTGGTTTCGAGTCGCGGTTGAAATAGTTCCATGTGGTGAAGGTGTAGCGTTTGGACGAAGGGCGGTTCCGGCCATTTACGAACCAATCGGGGAAGCGCTTCAGGTAGCCGCCGTGGCCCATGTGGCCGGGCTGCCATTCGCAATCCGGCGCTTCCTGTTCGTCGCCGATCAGACGGTTGGCCCAGACATTGGTGACGGCGATTTCGAGGCGGTTGCCTTTGGGTTTCAGCAGGCCGGGGGGGAGATCCACGCCCCATGGAGCGCACCATACGACGCCGAGGTCCTGCCCATTCAGGCGGACCCGTGCGAGATGGTGAACGGTGCCGAGTTCGAGAAATGACGCCGCCTTTCCCGTTTGCGGGACATCGAAGAGGGTCCGGTAAACGGCGGTGCCGCTGTAGTAACGGATGCCGGGCTCGGGGCGCGATGTCCAGTCGTCCAACTTCGTGAACTCGACTGCTTTCTCAGGTCCGCCCCAAGCGGGATCGAAGCTTACTTGCCATGTGCCAGAGATGACGGCGGCTTCCTGATGTGTTGGAGAATTTCGGCGGGTGGGTTCGGGTTTTGCACCTGTCTTGCGAAAGACCACGAAGCAGCTTTGGGCGGGGGCAAAGTCGAGCGTGAGACGGGTGGTGGTTTCGGAAACCTGGAAATCGGTTAGAGGGCGCATCGTGGCGGTGACGGGATCCCATAACTCCGGAGTCATCCCTGCGACTTGGAAGGTGCAGACGGCGGAGCCCGTGCCTTGGCTGGTGTTGGCGATGAAAAACACATGGGATGGGCCATCGCTGCGATGGATGCCTTGGATTTTTAATCCGGTGGCATTCACTCCCGAGATACCAGGAGCCGGTGCGGGGTTTCCCCACTGCAAGAGCGCTTGGCAGCGAGCGAGATACGCGAGCCATGCCTTGCCCGGTTCCCACCACGTCTGGGTGCGGCCGAAGTGGGTGCCCCACTGACCCATCGTCATGCCCGGGCGGATCTTGTCATTCCATGGCTGGTGGGGATTGGTGTGCAGGATGAAGCGATTGATGCCTGCACAGAATGCGCCGTCGCCGGCTTGCTTGAGTGCGGCAGGTGTCTCGATCCATGGGCTCCGGCCGGGGCTCCCGGTGAAGGCCTCCGCTTCCAGGATGTTGTGACGTTTTCCGCCCGCTGCGTTGAAGATGCCATCCATGCCATGGGGCGAATACGCATCGCCGGACCAGAACTCGGTCATCACGCGGTGGACGTGTGGAGAAACCTCGCCAGTCTGGAACGGTCCTCCATACGGTTCGCAAACGAAACGCAGGTTTTCCTTTTCCAGCATCCTTGCCATCGTGACGAAAAGCACATCGCGGTAGAGATCCGCGATGGTGCGGCCGAAGTCCGCGCGGAACTGGTGGGTCGCGCCATCATTGCCAACCACGCGCCCGGCGAATGTCGGTAAAAATGCGGTGATATCATAACCACGGCGGGTGGAGAACTCTTCGGGCATCCGCGGAGTCCACGATGGCGTGCCTGCCTCATAACTATCTAACAAAATGTGCTGCAAGCCGGTTCCCACCAGTGGTCCGAGGTGTTCCTTGAGTTTTCCGATCACATGGCTGAGGTGGAATTCGACGGCCTTTTCGCTCATCTTATCGCATTCCAAGCCCATGATCTCCCACTGGTTCGGCTGGGTCAGCGCGCCCATGGTCGTGTGGCCGAACCGATAGATGACCCATTTGCCGGCAGGGGGCGTCCATTCGAGTCTTCCGTCCGCGGCCATCTTAGCGGTCAGGTTGATGATTTGTTCCTTGGCGATCACCCCTTCCGCCGGGGTCGCCAGCACGGCGATATCCCGCCAGTAGGTGTTCCGGCCATCAATGATCGGTTTCTCGAGCACGCCGATCTGTTTGTTGACCATCGGGAAAAGCATGTTGCCCCGGGGATCCACGGCGGGTCTTGGCAAGACGCCGCGGAAGGTGGAGCCGCCATCGACGATCGTTTGAGATTGGAAAATTTCCTGCATCGACAACTCCGGCGTGATCCACGGGCCGCCGGTGCTGGTGTAGCCCGGGCAATTGTGCAAGCCGACATCGACACCCAAGCGCTGCCCCTCCGCCGCCGCGTGGCGGACGAGTTTCCACCAAGGATCCGTGAAGGCTAACAGGCCGTCGTTGGGTGAGTTCTCGATGTGGCCCGCCCAGGGGGTGCAGACATCGGCCATGCCGAAAATCGTCGCGCCGCTGATGCCAGCTTTCTTGAACTCTTCCAAATCCCGAGTGATGCCCTCCTTGCTGACATTCGAGCCCATCCAATGCCACCAGACACCGGGTTTTGCAGATTCCGGAGGATTGCGGAACACGGCCTCGGGATCGGCGCTTGCGGGAAGCAAGGTGGAGAGCAGGAATGATAAGAGGCTGCTGAAGGATCGCATGATAAAAGGTGAGATGTTGTTAGGGCTGTTCACTCGGCCCGGAACATCGCGACAAAGCCGCCGCTAGGAGCGAGTTTGACGGTGAGTGGTTTGTTGGAATTTGCTCCGGAGGATTTGCCGGTCCGGAATTCGTCGGGTTTCGTGCCATCGGCAACCCACACGCTCGCGTGATTCTTGGTGCCGAGGAATGGTAGTTCGAGTTTTTCGATCATCACCGCTTCATTCTCGTTGCCGTTGATGATTCCGACAAACCAATCCTTACCCTTGCGGCGTGCGAAGGCGGCGATGCTGCCGGGTTTGCTTGCTGATAGAACGATGGTTTCATCCCACGTCGGAGGAATGGATTGATAGACGGCGCGTTGCAGTGAGTCTTGAGGAAACGCGGCCGCGGTGAGTTCGGGGCCGCTTGCCCAGTGCTGCATCGGCGAGCAATATACCACGCCCAGTGCAAGTTGATGCGCCCAGGTGGACTTGCCACGCAGTTCCGGGTTCTCGCCCTGTGCGAAGAGTCCGGGGGTGTAATCGCAGTATCCTGACAGGCCGCAGAGGAAGGCGACGACGGTGGCATCTGCCGGAGCGGCACCGGCTTCCATGCCAAGCACGGGTTCCTGGGTGATCGCGTTCGGCCAGGTGCGGGCCTGGCCGGTAGGTTTGACCGCGCCATGGAAATTCACCATCAATCGGCGCTCGGCACACATGCGATAGACGACTGGCATATAACTCAAGGTTTTGGTGCCCTCGCCGATGAGTGGATTGCCGTGGAGGAAGTCGATCTTGATTCCGGCGAGGCCAGCATCGCGGCACTTGTCGAGGAAACTACGAAGGTTGCTGTAGTTGTCGGCGGGATCCGGGACGCGATCGCCATCGGCAGTGTCCTTCCAAGCGATGAGTTTCACATTTTTTGATTTCGCGTAGGCAGCGAGATCGGCGAGGGTCTTCCATTTGTCCGGCCACATTTCCCAACCATCATCGACCGTGTTGTATTCAAAGTCGAGTTCGGCGGCCATGTCGATGAAGCGCTTCTGGTGGTCCACGGTGACGCCGCCGCGTGCGCGGGCGTGGGGGTCGAGCCAGCTCCAGGCCGAGCGGCCGGGTTGGATCCAGGAGGTCTGTGATCCTTGTGGATAGAGTTGCGGATCCGGGGCGGGGGAGAGATGGGTGACGAGCTGGCGGCCTTGCATCACGGAGTGGAGGTCGCTGCCGACCATTACCACGCGCCATGGGGTGGGCGATCCTCCGTTCATGGTCCACTCGGCGTCATATTTGAATTGTGAAGCGATGTTTTCCGCAGAGTTGAACTTGAAGCTGAGTCCGGAGTAGTTCCATGGGGCCGCTTCGGTAATGCCGACGTAGCCGTGGCCACCCGGGAGTTCACCTAACAGCGGTCCGACGACTTCCTTGCCGACGGGCAAGGTGCCGGTGTTTGCACTTGCAGCCCGGTCCGAGTAATCCCCGTGGGTGTTGGTGCGGGACCAGACTTTGGTTTGCGCGGGCAATTTCCAAGAGGTGGCTTCACCGGATATCCTGCGTGTGGTATCGCCCGGGACGATATAGCGGAAGCCGAGTCCTTGATTGAAGGCGCGGAGTTCGATGACGAGTGGCTCGCCGTCACGCTCGGCGGTGATGGTAACCCGCTTGTCATGGCTTTTGAGCAGGCTTTCATCGCCGTTGAGACGGTATTCTTCCTGATGGCTGGTGGTTTCACCGAGCTTGATTTCCTTCACGCCCGCACCGAGGTCCACGCCATCGACGGTGACGCCGAGACGGGAGTCTTCGAGCAGGGTCTTACCGCTGAGCTGGAGTTGATAGAAGAGTTCCTTGTCGCGAATGGAAACCTTGGTGCTGATGCGTTGGTCAGGGCTGGTGAGCGTCACCGACTCCGCAGCGGATGTGGTGAGTGGAATGCTCGCGATCAAGGTGATTGCGAAAAATGGAAGGTGTGTCGTCATGATAAGTTTTCTCTCTTGAGGATCAGTGATCGATGAGGGTGAAGTGTTCGTTTGTGATTGTTTGGATGCGCTGCGAAAGCGCCGTGATGTGGGATTGGTTCTAACGAATCCACTTCGGGTTCAGTTGCCTGAATTCGCAGTATGCAACTCGCGATCAAGGAGGATGCGTTCACCGGGCTTCAAGAGCAGCGGAACCGTCTTGTTGCCATGGCGCAATTGATTTTTGCCACCCTTGATGCTGCGGATGCCGACTGAACTGAGTTGGCCATCTTTCCAGGTGAGGTCGACTTCGAAGCCGCCGCGGGCGCGCAGACCGTGGATCGAGCCGTTCTGCCAATTCGGAGGCAGCGCGGGCAGGAGTTCGATTTCGCCATCGTGCGATTGCAGGAGCATTTCGGCGATGCCGGCCGCGCCGCCGAAATTCCCGTCGATCTGGAATGGCGGGCAGCTGTCGAAAAGGTTGGGCAGGGTGGAATTGGCAAAGAGCAGTTGGAGGTGTTTTTGGGCTTCTTTGCCATCGTGGAGACGGGCGAAAAAGCTGACCAACCAGCAGCGGCTCCAGCCGGTGCCGCCGCCCCCGTTGGCGAGGCGTGTTTCCAGGCTTTTGCGGGCTGCTGCGGCAAGTTCCGGGGTGCCGCGCTGGGTGATCTGGCTGCCGGGGTGCAGTGCATACAGGTGCGACATGTGGCGGTGGCCGGGCTCGGGTTCCTGATAGTCGCGAACCCATTCCTGGATCCGGCCGGATTCCGGGCTGATCTGGACGGGGGCGAGGCGGGCGAGGGTATCGCGGAGTTTTTGCTGGAAGGCGGGCTCGAACGATTCGCCGCCAAGATCCCTAGCTGCCGCGAGGCAATTTTCTAACAAATCCCGGATGATCATCAAATCCATGGTGGCGGCGTAGGTGAACATGCCACGGCTGCCATCGGGTTTGAGGAAGGCGTTTTCCGGCGAGTGCGATGGCGCGGTCACGAGCTTGCCGGCGACGGGGGAGCCGGGCGGGGCTTCTACCAGGAAATCGAGGATGAATTCCGCAGCGCCTTTCATTTGTGGCCAGGCGCGTTTGCCGAGGAAATCCTTGTCACCGCTGAAGAGATAATGTTCCCACGGTTGGCGCACCAGCCAAGCGGCACCCATCGGCCAGACACCCCACACCCCATCGACCGGGGTGGTCGCGCGCCAGATGTCGGTATTGTGGTGCAAGGTCCATCCGTCGCAACCGTAGTATTCCTTTGCAACCCGCGAACCGGTGAGCATGAGATCGTCGATCATCTCATAAACCGGCATACCGCATTCTGATAGATTGGCCACCTCGGCATGCCAGTAGTTCATCTGGAGATTGATGTTGGTGGTGTATTTGCTGCCCCATGCAGGGACGGTATCCTTGTTCCAGATTCCCTGAAGGTTCGCGGGCTGGGATCCGGGGCGGCTGGAGGAAAGCAACAGGTAGCGGCCGAATTGGAAATAGAGCGCGGCCAGGGCCGGATCATCGGCACCGGCCTTGACGGCGTCCGATTCGTTGATTGACCGGTTTGACGTCCGCTTCCGCGCCGCCAAGGTCGAGTTTCACGCGGTCCATCTTCCCCTGGAAGTCCGCCAGATGTTTTTCTAACAGTATTTGATGGCCGGCAGCTTTGGCGGCCTTCACCTTGCCCGGCCATTCGGACGAGGGATCTCCGGAGATGTCGCGGAAGTTGCGGAAGCTGGTGCCTGCGCCCATCACAAGGGTGACGGAATTGGCTTTTTCAACGCGGAGTTTGTCTCCCGCGGATTGGAGTTGTCCACCGTCGTGGATGGCTTGCAGGCCACAGGAAAACTTCATGCCGGGTTTGTCCCATTTCGCGATCCAGTCCTTCGGTTTGCCATCCTCATGCCACTGGCCGTTCATCACCAAGCTTCCGCCAGCCCCGCTTTCGGTCCGGTGCGGGTAATCGGAATCCATGCCTGCGGTGAAGGAAATGCTGCCCGGTGCGGAGGCGGTGAAACGGATGACCATGACACGATCCGGATGGGAAATGAAATACTCCCGGGTGTAGGTGACATCCGCGGACTGGAATGAGACCTTGGCCACGCCCGTGCGCAGATCGAGTTCGCGGCGGTATTTTGTGGTTTGGTCTGGCAGGGCATTTTCGAGGCGGAGGTGCCCGAGCGGTTGATAGGCTGCCAAAAACGGTGGATCGCCCATGAAGTGGGCGTTGGCGAGGTTGGTAGCGTCGCCTTCCTTGCCTTCGAACAACAAGCGGCGGATTTCTGGCAAATGCTTTGCCGCGCCCGGTTTTACATAATCGTGCGGATAGCCGGCCCAGAAGGTGGATTCATTGAGCTGGATCACTTCCTTGGCAGGGTCGCCGTGAACCATGGCGCCGAGATGCGCGTTGCCCAAAGGCAAGGCTCCGTTCCAATCGCGCGCGGGTTCGTCGAACCATAGGGTCTGGGGATTCCCGGTAGGCTGCGCGCCGTAGGCTGCTGACCATGGGATGACGAAAAGGGAACCTAGGGAAAGGAATCGAGATAGGGATAAGAAGGGTGATTTCATGGCTTGGCTCGGGAGAGCTTAAGCCCGTGGGCGAACTTGCCAAGTGCTTGTGAGGGGAGTTTGACTTCAAGTCCTTCGCTGGTTTGGCGCCAGGTGAGTTTCGCGCTGCTGCCGAGCAGTTTGATGTCTGAGATTTCACCGGAGCCTTCCGGCAGCGAGCGGATGAGCACTTTGCCATCGGCTGGCCAGGCCATGAGCCAGGCGTAGAGGTCATCGCCTTTTTGGGTGAAGCGGATGTCAGCTGCGGTGTATGGCGTATTGACCTGATGTTGGCTGAGCGGTCCGTTCGGCATCACCACCGAGCCCTCGCCCCACTTGTCCCAGGCTTGGCTGCCGTAGATTCCCTCGCCGTTCACGCGCATCCACTCGCCCATGTCCTTGAGCATTGCGACGCATTCCGGTTCCATGCCACCTTCCGGGTCCACCGGCACGGCGCAGGCGTAGTTTCCGCCACGCGAGGCATACTCTAACAAGCTACGGACCAGGTTCACCGCGTTGTATGTGTAACCGGGGCCGTAATACCAATCGCCGATCGGGTTCTCACCGATCCATGGCTGACCGCTCAGGATCCTGTCTGGCACGTTCACTTCATAAGTCATGCCTACGGCAGGATTCCCGGCCTGGAACTTGATGAGCGCGAGGGTGTCCACCTTGCCATGTTTGGCGAGTGAGCGGTTATAGTAATGGGCGACCACGCGGCGGCCGGCGTCGCACTTGAAACCGGAACCGCTCAGGGTGCCGCAGAAGGGTTCCGGGCCATTGCCGTCGGTATAGAACATGTCCGGATCATACTTGTCGATGGCGTCCATGATGCGGAGTGCCCAGCGTTCCGCATACCATTTGGCATAGTCCTGGTGATCCTGGAATATGCCCTTTTGTCCGAAGGCGATCTCGGTGACCGACTTGCCGGTTCCATCGGTGTATTCGCCGAGGTTGATATTATATAACAATCTGGGATCGAGTCCCTCCCACCATTTTCCCTTGCCGTCGGCGAGGGTGAGGTTGCCGTCGTAGGGGATGCCGGCTTTGGGGCCGTTGCGGTCGGCGCGGTAGGCATCCGCCCACCACCACCAACTGTATTCATGGTGGAAGGTGATGCAGAAGCGCATGTCGCGTTTTTTCGCTTCCTTCGACCACTCGCCGATCATGTCCTTTTTGGGTCCGACGTTGACGGAATTCCAAGGGTTGTATGTCGAGTCCCAGAGGTCGTAGTTGTCATGATGGACGCCGACGACCATCATGAAGCGCATGCCCGCGTCGTGAAACGCTTCCGTGAGTTTTGCGGCATCCCACTTCGGGGCTTTCCAGGCATTTAGCACGTCCTTGTAGCCGAATTCGGAAGGGTGGCCGAAGTTCTGGCGGTGGTTGTTGGCAGGTCCTTCGCCTTCGCGGTAAAGTTTGCGGGCATACCAGTCGCCACTGCGCCCGGATGCCTGCGGTCCCCAATGGACGAAGACACCGAACTTCGCGTTGTTGAACCATTGCGGTGTGCCGGGGTAGTTGTTTTTGATGGATTCCCATGTCGGCTCGAAGGGGCCGGGTGCGATCTTGAAGTCCATTTTGGCTTCCGGGAATGAGGCGGGATCCGCGGGGTTCTTGCTGTTAGGCGCGGCGGGCGGCGGAACGGCCGGAGCCTTGTCGAGAGCCCAGCCCGCGGATGGCGCGAAGGTGGGGGCTGCCTGGCCAAGGGAGACAAGAAGGCCGGAGATGCCAGCGATCAGAGCGGTTTTGCGATGGGATTTCATCATGGGATGCAGGATGGTGGATTTCACGGCGGATTTAAACGGGGTGGAACGGGGTTAATCGACTCTGAAAACGACGCCGAAGGGAAAATCTGCGGATGTTGGATAATCGATGACCAGGGCATCCGCTTCCTGTTTCCACCGGAGCTTCTCCTTGGCGCCTAACAAGCTCACGGTGGTTAGGGGTTTTTCCAGCAATCCCGCATTGCGGCCGAGGGCGCGGATGCGCAGGGTTTCGCTGGGCTTGGGGGTGGCCATGATGAAGGCATAGACCGCGCCATCCTTGCCTTGGGTGAAACGCACATCGCTCGTTGCCATGGCGAACTCCGCGTGTTCACGGACGATCGGGCCGGATGGAAAGGCGCGGGGGATGGTGGCGTCGGCGGCGGGGCCGAAGCGGGCGTCGAGGATCTCCAGCGGGCCGTTCCCGGCGATGAGCAGCCGCTCGCCTTCGGCACGGGTGATCGTGCCCGGCTTGCCGTGGAGCTTGTATTTCACGACGAGGACCTTGGGGACGCCGGGGGCGGGGTCACCACCCAGGGCTTGGGTAGACACGATGAGGTCGAGTCTCTTGTCGGCGACGAGCGCGCGGACCTTCGCCCCGACATCGGCGGACCGGGGATCGGCTCCAGCGGCGCCGTCCTCGCCGATGATTTTCCATGCGCTGCTGCCATAGATCGCGGCGGCGTTGCGGCGGGTAAACTCGCCGAAGTCCTGCCACATCTTCACCCCGCCGGGTTCGAGATCGCCTTCGGGGGTGAGGCCGATGTTGAGATTGAAATTCCCATCGCGCGAGATGGCTTCGATCATTTGGAAAATCATGGCGCGGGAGTCATAGAGGGTGTTGTCTTCGTAGAACCACTCGCCGAGCGTGTTTTCCCAAACCCAGGGATCGCGCTTGATGGGGCCGGTGTAGCCGTTTTCATGCGGCGCGGCGATGCCGGGGATGCGTGGGCCGCCCTTGATGACCGCCATGCAATCGACCGTGCCGCCGGTCTTGGCGGCGCGTTTGTTATACATGTGGGCCACCGCCTTGACGGTGGCATCGCTGATGACGCCCTTGGCCGTGCCGCTCCCAGTGAAGGGTTCGGTGCCGTCGGTATAGAGCATGTCCGGATCGTAATCGTCCACGAACTGCTTCACGCGGTGAAACCACTTGAGTGTGTATTGCTCGGCGAACTTGCGGTTTTCCGGGTCCACGAAGAGATCTCTCACAGGAGTGAAGAAGCCATCGCGGATGTTCTTGCCGGGGAGTTCCTCCGCCTTGAGATCGATGCCGTAAAGGTCCTTGGGATCGAGTCCCTCCCACCATTTGCCCTTGCCGTTTTCCTTGGTGCGGGTGGCGGCGTCGTAGGGCACGCCGGCTTTCGGGCCGGTCTTGTCGGCACCGAAAGCGGTTTGAAACCACCACAGCGAGTAGTCGGCGTGGAAGGCCATGCCGGTGCGGAAATTGTGCTTTTGGGCCTCGGTGAACAACTCGCCGACGATATCGCGCTTGGGGCCGACGTTGACCGAGTTCCAAGGTTGATGTTTTGAATCCCAGAGATCGAAGTTATCATGATGCGCGCCCTGGACGAGGATGTAGCGGGCGCCGGAGTTTGCATAAAGATCCATCAGTTTCTTCGCATCGAACTTGGGAGCTTTCCATGCATTGAGCACATCCATGTAGCCGAACTCGGAAGGGTGGCCGAAATTCTTCACATGCTGGTCATACATCCAGCGGTTGTTGGCGCGGCCCTTGCGGCCTTCCGGTGGTTCCTGATAGAGAAAGCGAGCATACCAATCCCCATTGCGGCCCATGGATTGCGGCCCCCAGTGGAACCAGACGCCGATTTTCGCCTCGCGCCACCAATCGGGTTCGCGTTTGAGCTTGTCCGCGCTGAATGATTTCCAATCCGCGGAAAACGGACCCGGCGCGATTTCATCCGGGATCAGGTAGGGAGCCTTCGCGGCATCGGGTGTGAGCGGTTGTTCCACCTTGCGGTTGCCGCCGTAGGCATCGGTGGGTGTGCGGTCGCCGTTGACCTCGGCTTCCTTGGTGAGATCGGGAGCTGCGCCTGCAAGCGAACATGCGGCGAGCGATAGACAAAGGATATGGGCGTGGTGTTTCATGGCAGTGGATATAGGTGTGGCCGGACCGATGAATTCAGCGGGGAGTTTCTATCAACAACACGCCGCCACCGGTTACAAGATGCGGGTGGGTGGCAGAGGTATAGGTTCCGGTGGCGAGTGTCGTGCCATCCGGCAGGCGGACCGGGAGAGCGAAGGTGGCCTTTGCGGCATCAGCGACATGGATGCCGGGTTTGTCACCGGTGAGATCCAAGCTCTGGCCACGGAGCACATAGCCGTTTCCACGGAAAACCAGACGATTGGCACGGACCGGGGCAGCGACGTTGATGACGCCGCCTTTGCCGGAGAAGATGGCGGTGTAATCGCTGGCACCGAGGTCGAGCCACTGGGTGGCGGAAACACCGTCGTGCCAGTTGGCGGATGAGGCGATGTCCCAAGTGCCGTTTCCGCCGGCGGCATTCGCACCCCAGAACAAGGGCGTGGCGGATGCTGACTCGCCCTTGTGAACACGCAGGGCATCGATGTTCAACCGCACGAAAGAGAAATTGACGCCGGAAGGATTCGCCGCGTTGGAGAACCCGACCTTGTAGCTGCCGGGCAGCAGGTTCAGGTAACGGAAAACGCGCTCGCCGGGGATGGTGACGGGCGAGTAATGATTGAGCCCGACCCACAGCGAACTGCCGCCGCCGTCCAGCGTGTAATGGACGGTGCGGGACTCGACATCCCTGGTGGTGTGGATTTCCACACCGGAGCCGTTGAAGGAGTAACTTCCGGTGGAATCCTTGATTTCGCCGACGTGGGCGTCGTCGTTGAGTTCACCGAGCTTGCGGTCTTTCTGATGGCTCCAGAAGTCCGGGCGGGTGACGTCGAAGCCGTCGAGCGCGGCGATGAATCCAGCCGGATGCGGGTTGGTGTAGTGACCGACCACCGTGTGGTCGGCCTTGGGGAGACCGGATATCTTTGCCAGGCTTCGGCTTGTCTGGTCGCCGTGACAATGGGCGGTGGAATGCGTTTGGCCATTGATGGTGATCACAAGATCGCCGCTGCCATGGGCGGACCCGCCGAAGATCTCTACGCCCGTGCCATGGAAGGCAAAACTGAAACTCTGTCCATTGATCCAACTGCTGCCGCGCGGCTCCCACGGGCCTGTGAGAGTGGCGGCCCTCGCGCCGTAGCGGGTGGTATCGGGAAACGCCACATCCGCATCGCCGTCATTGATGAGTTCGCTGACCTGGAAGGCATCGACAGTCATCACCGCGCCGCCGCGCTTGGTTCCGGTGAGCGTGTGGGTGCCGCGCGGCAGTCCGGATTTGGAGAATACGGTTTGAAAGCCGCCGCTGCCTTTTGAGAGATCCACGGTGCCTTGGGGAGCTCCATCAATGGCAAGATCGACCAAGCCGCGATCCGGTCCGCGGCTGCTGATCCATGAGATGTCGGTGCCATCGAAGGTGAACGAGAACGAATCGCCATCGGCAGTGCAGCGATGCGAATCATTGCGGAACTCGCGGCCCTTGCCATCGCGCTGATAGGCCCAGGAAGTGCCGGAATAGCTTGCCGCGCGGCTGGTGTTGTTGACGAGTCCCACGCCGCCGGGTGCGAGCACGTCCATGACGATGACGGTATCCGGTTTTTTCCACGAGGTGCCGGCCGGGAGTGTGAGGGTGATGCCGCGGTTGCTCTGGGACAAGGTGACCGCGCGGCCGCCATCGAGAAGGCGGGCCTTGGTGAAGACCTTGCCATCCGCAGGTGGCGGAAGCGTGAGGGAGTTTCCTTCAGGCGCCTTGAGGACGTGGAGGTATTCCCGGGTGCCATCGAGCGATTGGGTGGCCACCCCCCAGTTGAGGCTGGAAAGCTTGACCACCACGCCATTGAACGGCGGCGGATAGGAACTGCTGGGTTGGGTGTGGTGGACGGAATCCTTGATCGGTTTGAAGAGTTTTACAAAGCCATCGAGGATCGGCCGGGAGCTGGCGTCGAGTCCGCCGCGGGAGTTGTTGCCCGGGCCGTGGGCATCGATGCTCCACTGGATGCCGCCGCCCATGGTATTGGCGGCGGCTTGAATCACGGTGGTGACGAGCATGTCCTCCGGCGATTTTGCGGTCTGATTAAAAATCTGATAGATGGAAGCCATGCGGCCTTCGTGATATTCCCATTGGACCTCCTGGACGCCGCCATCGACGCCATAACTCTGATAGCCGCCATTGTTATGGGTCAGCACCAGATCCGGGTTGCGTTCCTTGATGGTTTTCATCAGGCGGCGGTAATCGACGACCTTGTCCTGGGTGCAATCCTGGAAATTCTCATCGAGCCAAAGTCCGTCAAGACGTGAGCTGTAGCGGTCCACCAACTCGGCGAAGAGGTCATTGATCCAATCGTTGTGCGGGTTGGCGACCGGTTGGTAGGGGTGGCAGTAGAAGAAGGTGCGGATGCCTTTGGCGCGGCAGGTGTCGAGCAGTTTTCCCAGCAGGTCATGTTTCGGGCAACTCGGTCTGCCGGGTGCCCATTTTTCCATGGCGGCGCTGGGAAACAGCGGGCAAGTGCCGGAGTGCCAGGCGGTGAAGACGACGTATTGCGCTTCTATTTCCACCAATTGATTGACGTAGTTTTCCACATCGAACTTCTCGGCCATTTCATCGATGTTCTGCGCCCGCGATCCATCCGCATTTGCCGTTCCCGCGGTCATGCCGTAGCCGTTCCATGCCAGATGGCTGAAGATGCCGTATTTCAGGCCTTTCCAGATTTCGCGGCGGGAGGGTCCGGTGTCCGGGAGTTTCACGAGTCCGCCGAGGGAAGGGGACTCGTGTGATGCTTTACCTGCGGCCACGCTGCCGGGTGGTCCCCAGATGCCGGGGCTGAGTTTCTGGTCATTGATATGGATTTCCGAGATCGGGATACCGGCTGCGGGCGGGATGAGAATCGCATCTCCCATGACATTGACCCGCACGCCCTTTGCGAGCGTGGCTTTGGAAAAATCCAGAGTGCCGTCATAGACCGTGATGAAGCCGCCGAGTCTCACCTCGCCTGCCACCTGCATCGTGCCCGGTCCATCTTTGACAAAGCCGCATGAGCCATCGACCTCAGAGATACCGCCGGAGATTTGCAGGTCCGGCGCCGCCGCGCCATCCTCGACGGTGAACGAGCAGACGGAATACTTGTCGTAGGGAATGCTGACTTTGTTCGATAGGGTGAGCGTTTGCGGAGCGGACTGGATGATGAAGCCGGGAGACTTGGGGTTGGGAGTCACGCCGGGGAGCTTGGTCCAGTCTGTGGCACCTTGGGCGCTTGCGAGGCCGAGGAGCATCAAGAAGGTGGGAATGGTCGGTCTTTTGGACATGGTTGAATCGTAATGGTGAGAGAAGCCGTCACTTGAGGATTTTCAAGACAGGTGACGGGCAAAAGCCAAGATTGCGGTGACACGATGCGTTGGCGGAATCCGCTTGCACCAAAATCGCTTGAGAATCAGGTGGCACCGATGATGCTTTCGGAAAAGCCTATTCACAAAAACGTTTTTCAGACCATGGATTTTCCCTTGGTTTTCTTGGATTTAATCGAGCGGGATGGACACGCGTGCTTGCGTTTCCGGGGTCGCTGTTGGGGTGGGTTTGGCAAGCGGCGGGCGATTACTTCACGGCTTTGAGCCGGACAAAGATTTTCGCTGCGGGAGTTCCGGAAAGGGTGGCGGTGACCTCGATGAGGTCATTGGCCGGGGCTGTGGTGTCCGTGATGACGGCGGTTCCAAAGGTGACGGTGGTTCCTGCCACCGTGCTTGCGGAGGTATTCCAGGTTGTCAGGTCGCTTGACCACTCGTAGCTCGGAGTGAGATCGCTTGCGGGGGTGTTCGAGCGGCTATGCTGGAAGACCAGCGTGGTGGCGGTGGCGGAGACCTGGGTGAGGCCGGGGTTGGAAAGGTCCGGAGCGGTTCCAAGAAGGTTTTCAATTCCGTTAGGCAGGCCGTCGCGGTCGAAGTCATCCGTGAGTCCGGTAGCGTCTCCCAAGGACGGGAAGCCACCTACCCACGTGTTGAAGGTGCTGCTTGAGCCTGAGGTCACGGTGAGAGTGAACGATTGGGAGATGGTCTCGCCCAGTGAGTTGTAGCGCTCGATGACGATGAGGTAAGGGCCGACCGGATTGGCGGGGTCGATGGTTCCGCTGAGGACGCCTGAACCGGGGTCCAAAGTGAGACCGGCGGGGATCACCGCACCGACTCCGGCGCGGAAGAGGGCTGGGCTATTCAGGGAGCCGGAGCGCAAGGCTGCTACAAATCCCGAGTTTTCCGCGTTGTTCGCCGCTGCCGGAGTGACCCCCTCGACGGAGGGCTCGTTGTCGGTGATGGTGAGCGTGGTGGATCCGTTCTGATAGCCGGGGGCCGTGGCACTCAGGATGGCGGTCTGGGGGCCGTCGGAATCAAGGTCATCCACCGCAGTGATCGCGAAGCTCGGGCTGCTGGTCTGTCCTGCGGCGATGGTGACGGTGGCGGGGACCGTGAACTCGCCGGTGTCGGATGATGTCAGGGTCACCGTCACCGGGGATGCCACGGCGGCTGGGATGCTGACGGTGGCGGTGGCGGCGGCGGCACCGAGGTTCTCGGCGAAGGTGGCGGGATTGACGGTGAGAGTGAGCCCGTTGGTCCCGCTGGAACCGACGCTGTGGCTACCCAGGCCTGAAAGTGTATCGATATTGAAAGAGTCCCATTCCAGCGACGGGTTGAAGGCATCAGAGGAAACGGGGTCGCCCTGGGTGATGGTGGACTTCCGGCGGAGGGTCTTGTCCGAGGTCGTGACGCCGCCGACATTCCATGCCGTCCCTGGGTCGAAGCCGACTTGGCCGAAGCTATCGACAACGAGGGTTCCTTTTTTCAAAAGGATGGCGTCATCCCCGTTAAAGTTCATGTTGCCGGAGGAAAGTTGGGCTGTGACAGCCGCGATGGTCCCGGTGGTGGAGTTGTTTTTGATCACAAAAGTGGCACCCGGCAGGAGGGTTCCAGTGAGATTGGTGGTGGATGAGGCGGTTGTTGCGCCGTTCAGATAGATTTCTACCTTATACCCGTCAGTAGTCAGGTTCACGGGAGAGGCGGAAGGGTTGTAAATTTCAAGGGCCTTGTTGTTGCCGCTTCCTTCGACGTATTCCGAGATGAAAAGATCACCGAGGGCACGGGTGGTTTTGACGTTTCTGGCCATGGTGGAACTGGTGGTCCGCCAGTTGGCGGCAAGGTCGGCCTCGGAATCGGTATCGCCGGTGAAGTAGGCGCTTCTTCCGCTGCCGACGCTGCCGACGTTGGGAGTGGTGGCGACGCTGTTGCCGTAGGCGAGGGAGTGGGCGACGACTTGCCCGGGATCGCTGAGGAAAATGGAGTCCCCGCTGTTTCCGAGGGGGATCCAGTTGTCGAAGGTGGCATCGAAATAGCTGGGATTGGTGCTGCTGACGATCATTCGGCCATCCCTCGGATCGAGATCATCGGCGGGAAGCAGTGGGTCTCTGGAGTCCCCATTGTAAACGACAATCAGGGTGCCGGCGGGGATGTCATCCCAGACGGGGTCATCCAGAAACACGATCATGTTTCCGGCGGCGTCGGTGAGATCCCAGAAGGCGAGGCTGCCTGACTTGAGCGTGAGAATTTCCACCCATTCCGAAGTGCTTGAACTCCCTTGGCTGAACTCGTGGATGATGGCTTGGCGGGAGAGCGGCGAATCGGTGCCGCGGAGGACGAGGCCGCTGCTGTAGGAATAGGGGGTGTTGACCGCGGTGGTGGTGCTGGGGCGTGGTAGCAGGTTGACGGCCTCGGTGGTGAAGGCTTGGCTGTTAGAATTTCCGTCCGATGCGGTGATCACGCAGCGCAGGAGTTTCCCGGCGAGTGGGGGTGAGGTGTTAGAGTTCGCGGCGGGCTCGTCGGTGAAGACGGTCTGGTTGATGCTGGACTGCCATTGGTAGGAGTAGGAAAGGGGAGCGTTTTCAGGATCAGTTGCGGTGATGGAAGAGACGGTCAGCGGAACGTCCGAGAAGCTTTGGCCGCTGGCCGACAAGGTGGCGGCGGTGATGACGGGGGCTTGATTGATGACGCTGATATTGACGGAGGAGGAGGTGCCGATGGCCGCCTCGTTATCCGTGGCCTTGGCAATGAGGGTGTGGTTTCCCGGAGTTGGGGTGTAGGTGAACGAGTAGGGAGCGGTGGTGTCTGTGCCCAAGGAGATGTCGTTGGCGAAAAACTCCACCTGGGTGACCGAGCCCGGGGCATTGGTGACGGTCCGATCGGTGGCGGTGACGTTGATGGTGACGGGCGTTCCGGGGCTGAAAACCTGGGCGGTGCCGGGTTGGGTGATTTGTACGAGTGGCGGTGGGTTCACCGGCGTTCCCGGGGTTCCGAAGATTTTCAACGATGCTGCGGTGAGGGTGCCGCCGGTGGTGTTGCCGGTGGCGCTGAGATCGGCGACATTGAGCGTCCAGGTGCCGGTGGAAAGTTCGCCCCAATTCCTAACGGTGCTGAAGGTCCAGTTGGAATAATTGTCGCCGCTGTCGGAGCGGACGGCCGCGAGCGTGCTGGACATGCCGCCGGGGGAGGTGAGGGTGATTTGCAAGTTCCCCCGTGCGGTGTGGTTGGCGCTGAGGGTGAGGGTGACATGCTCGACGCGGATGTTCGATGTGGAGAGGTCGAAGCTGCGGCTGACGCCCGTCGTGTTGTTGTTCGGGATGGCGGCGGTGAGTCCGGTCTGGTTGGCTGTGGTGGACGTCTGGGCGGGTAGGTTCACCCAGGTGGCGGCGAGATTGACTGCGGCGGTGGCGTTGATGAGGCCGGCACCGAAGTCATGGTTGAATGCGATGCCTGCGGGATTGGTAATCCAGCCGGTGGAGCCAGGGGGGCGGGCGGCAGTGCGGATGAGGATTTCCTGCACGTCACGCCAGCCGAGGTTGGGATTTTTTTCCAACATCAGAGCTACGACTCCGGCTGCGGAGGGGGTGGCGGATGAGGTCCCGCCGAAACTATTGGCATAGTCACCACCGCTTGCGGTGGAGGCGGTGTTGTAACCGAGAGTGCCGGTGCGGTCGGTGGTGGTGATTCCCAGGGTGTCGGTGATTCCCGGGGTGCCAGTGATGCCGCTGGAGGGTGCGCAGACGACGAGATTGCTGCCCGGTTCGCTGTAATAGGCCCGCCTGCCAGCGCTGTCGGTGGCTCCGATGGCGATGGTATAAATCGAGTTCGCGTAGCCGTCGTAGTTCGAGTTGTCTTGGACGTCCCCGCCATTTCCGCCGGCCCAGAGGATGATGCTGCCCTTGCCGCCCCGACCGCTGGTGGTGGCGGTTTGCAGGGCGGTTAGAGTAAGGGGGCCGGGCCCGTCGAGGAGGGTGCCGGTGTCGTTGGGGCCCCAGCTGTTGGATTTGATTTCGATGAGCTGTGGCAGGTATGCCATGGCTTCTGCTTCCTGGGCGTCAGTGGTGGCTGCGGCGATGAGGCGCATGCCGACGAGGGTGGCATCAGGCGCGGAGCCGGAGACGCCGATGCCGTTGTTCCCCTTGGCGGCGGCATTTCCGGCGCAGGCGGTGCCGTGGTCGTCACCCGCGCCGGGGTTGGGGTCGAAGTCATTTCCATTCCAGTCTCGATCATTGACGGTGTCGGTATTGGGGGCGAGGTCGGGATGGGCGGTTTGCAGGCCGTCATCAATCACGCCGATGCGGATGCCCGCACCACGGCTGCCGGTGGCGGCAGGGTAATTCCACGCGCCCTCGATGTTCATGTCTGAACCGACGACGGCGCTGCCAGAGCGTTTTAAATGCCACTGATTGGTGACGAGCGGGTCGTTGGGCAAGGCGCGGGGGCTGTGTTGCATGGCGAGCAGCACGTCGGCAGAGGTGACTTCCCGGGCGGCGCGGAGATGGATCATGGCGTCGAGGGCGGCGAAGGCATCGCCGGCGCTCAAGATGACCCAGCCGGGGGCATAGTCGGGCCGGTCCTTGATTTTGAGTCCGTTTTGTGAAGCGATTTTTTCGAAATCCTCAGGGTCCAACTGGACGCGAAGATCGGGGGTGATGATGCGGCGTGATGAGACGGAGCGTTCTTCCCCGACGAGATAGGCGACGGGAAAAACGCCGCCCGATGCGGCGAGTTGGGCGAGGCGTGCGGGAAGCATTTCCTGAGTGGCAGGCGGGACCAGGCGGTGGATGGTGTCCTTGCCATCGCGGTCACGGAGGCACGCTTCATCCAGCGCGAGTTTGATGGAGCAGGGGTTTCCAGCGAGGCCGATGTCCCAGGTCTCCTCGGAATCGACGATGGGCCCGGCGGTTGAGATGCGGGATTTGGGCGCTCTGACTTCGCGTTCGGGGGCGGGAGCTGTCTCTTATACACATC
>ERZ1022724.39-NODE-39-length-35103-cov-29.079263_pt1 | contig 35103 bp, 28 predicted proteins | sample MGYA00521091_ERZ1022724 | MGnify/ENA primary metagenome ERZ1022724 (study PRJEB33162, sample SAMN09537610) | freshwater metagenome | isolation source: freshwater | place: Canada:Alberta | collected 2017-07 | study: EMG produced TPA metagenomics assembly of the... | reverse complement strand
AAAACTAGCCCTCGACCACAGGAATTCGGGCTGAAAGCACGGCAATCGAGTCAATTACCAGGGACCCCAAAATGGCTGCGACCAGGGTCAAAAACAGAACCGGCCCATTTATAAACTCGGCCCCTTGAAGCGACCTTGCCAAAAGAGCGAAGCCGATTAGCTTAACCAGCCAGCCGCCCATGACCACTCCAAAAAAGCCGGCCAAGGAAAGCTTCCTGCCAACCAGCATGCTGATCACTGTCAGTGCTCCAAAAACAAAAGCCAAAGCCGAGCCAATCAAGGCACTGATAACTCCGTTTTGCCCCTCGACGAAATACCCGGCCAGCGAACCCAAGGAAGCTATCAGACCGGTTAGTAAGGCAGTCTGGCCTAGTACTCGCTTAAATAATTGATCTGCGGTTGTTGAGGCTTTCACTTCGACTTTGCTCTCTTTCTTCTTCGTTTTATGACCGGCCAAACGGTGTAAACCAAAACTGGGATGCCGGAGGCAATGCTCAAGGCAAGGACCAGCTCGGCGGGAATAAACAGCAGAGCCAAGGCGCTAAGTGAGATAACGGCCGTCCACAAGTAGAACACGAGCACTGATCCCGTGTGGCTGTGTCCAAAATCCTGCAGCTTGTGGTGGATGTGCTTTCTATCGGCCGAAAACGGCGACTTGCCGGCACGGATTCGTCGAAGCACCGCAAGTGTCAAATCAAGTAATGGAAGCATCAAGATAGCCAGCGGAAGAACAAGGGGCAAGAAAGCAGGGGCTAGCAAGGATGTTGAGACCGCCCCCGGGTCAACTTGACCAGTGACTGCAAGAGCTGAAGTTGCCATCAGCAGACCCAAAAGCATCGCACCGCTGTCGCCCATAAAGATCTTGGCTTTGTGCCAGTTCAGTGGCAAAAAGCCCAGGCAAACACCGATAACAATTGCCGAAATCAAGGATGCCAAGTTGAAGTAGTTAGTTGGTGAAGTCTGCTGGGCAAGCAGATAGGTGTAGACAAAGAACACACTGGTACCAATCAGCACCACGCCTGCCACAAGCCCGTCCAAGCCATCGATGAAATTCACCGCGTTCATTACAAGCACCGTGACAAAGATCGTCACAACGATTGAGACGCCGTAGCTACCAATTACCAATCCACCGATTGGCAAGGAAACGATCTGCACACCCTGCCACGCAAGGATTCCTGCTGCCATGAACTGACCGGCAAGTTTGATTGTCCAGTCCAGATCCAAAATGTCATCCAGTACTCCGATGACTGCAATCAAAGTTGCGGCAGAGGCGATAGCGAGAATGTGAATAGGGTCTTCAAAAACCGACCTAAACCAACCCAGGGATGCTGCAACTGCTAGTGAAATCAGGAAGCCAATCAACATCGCAAGCCCACCAATTCGCGGGGTTGGATCAGTGTGGACATCCCGCTCACGAATCTCAGGCATGATTGAGTGCTTGCGGCTAAGGCGAAGAGTCAAATACGTGGCGGCAAAAGTCACCACTGCGGCAACTGCCATGATCAAAAGGTAGGCTCTCACGCTCTAACCCTCCAAAAATTCGCCGAGAACAGTTGCGAGTTTGTCTTTACTAAGGGCCCCGCGTCTAAGAATTTTAGCCTTGCCGGTTGTAACTATCTCACCAGAGTCAGAAACGGTATCGACCAAATCAGTCATATCAACAATCGTTGACGCCTCACCCTTAGGACTAGCTCCACCATCGAGGTAGATTTTCACCTTGGGTCCAAGGGCTTTCTCGGCTTGCTGGCAAGTTGTTGCTGCTGGCTCACCAGTCAAGTTTGCGCTGGAAACGGCGAGCGGTCCAGTTTCCTGTAGTAGGGCTAGCGCAATTTTGTGATCAGGCATGCGCAGTGCAACCGTTCCTTTGGTTTCCCCTAGATCCCAGGTGAGTGAGGGCTGCGACTTCAAAATCATGGTCAAAGCACCAGGCCAAAAAGTCTGTGCAAGTTTGTGAGCTAACTGTGGCACCTGCTGAGCAAGCCCATCGAGTGCAGATGGGTTTCCAATTAGAACTGGTGGGGGCGATTGCCTGTCTCTTCCCTTGGTATCGAGAAGTTTCTTGACACCTTCGTGTGAGAAGGCATCACACGCCAAACCGTAAACAGTATCGGTTGGAACTACAACCAACTCTTTTTTTCCAAGAGCGGACTTGGCAAGCCTCATACCAGTTAATAAATCAGTGTCGAGAGAACAGTCGTAGATACGCTCCACTCAACACCGCCTATTGTCTCTGCCGCTAAGGTCTTACTGCCGAAATCATCCGGTTTTTGCCGGTTAGGTCCTGACTAGAAACAATTTCCTGCCAGCCTTGACTCAATAGTAGTTCACCGATTGCAGGGGCTTGAGTGTTGGCATGTTCTAGCACTAAGTGCCCCCCATGCCTAAGTAGATAAAGAGCCCGAGTAGATATTTCACGAATCACGTCCAAGCCGTCTTCTCCCCCGTAAAGGGCAATGCTTGGATCGTGAAGTTTAACTTCAAGATCAATTGGCACTGCGGCATCTGGAATGTATGGAGGATTCGACACCACCAAGTCCACCTTGCCTTCGAGCTCATCCAGCGCAGTTGTTAGATTCTCGTTTCTAATGGTTTTGATGTCTAGACCATACTTTTGGAAATTGCTAGTCAAATACTCAAAAGCTTCCTTGGAAAGCTCGACTGCATAGACGGTTGCAGATTCAAGTTCTGTACTCAATGAGATAGCGATTGCGCCACTTCCAGAACAAAGATCAACAATCAAAGGACTACTTACCTTTTGAATCTTCTCCATAGCCAGTTCAACCAATTGCTCTGTTTCCGGACGTGGAATAAACACTCCGGGCCCAACTTCAAGTTCTAGGTGTCGAAACGGAGCAGATCCAGTGATGTGTTGAAGAGGCTCGCGCTTTTCCCGCCTTTGCACGGCTTCCAGAAACTCAGGCAGTTTGTTTTCAGGAAATGATTGGTTACTAATTGCCAGCAGAGTGAGTTCTGATCTATCAATTTCGAGAATGAAACAGCCCAGCAGTTCAGCATCAACGCTTGGGGATAGAACCCCCGCAGCAGAGAACTTGTCGGTAGCTAATTCCAAAGCTTCCGAGATCAGCAATTACTTCTGCCCCAGTGCTGCCAGTCTGGCTTCTTCGTCAGTTTGAATTGCTGACTGCACGACCGGCTCGAGAGCACCGTCCATTACTTGGTCTAGGTTGTAGGACTTGTAACCGGTGCGGTGATCGGCGATTCGGTTTTCAGGGAAGTTGTAGGTTCTGATGCGTTCAGAGCGGTCAACCGAGCGAACCTGAGATTTTCTGGCAGCCGACTGCTCCGCATCGATTGCTTCTTGTTTCGCAGCCAAGAGTCTCGCGCGAAGTACTCGCATCGCAGCCTCGCGGTTTTGTAGCTGGGACTTCTCGTTTTGCATCGAGACAACGATTCCGGTTGCAAGGTGTGTAATTCGAACAGCGGAGTCGGTGGTATTCACGGACTGCCCACCGGGACCAGAGGAACGGAAAACGTCAACTCGAATATCGTTTTGGCTAATCTCTACTTCTTCAGGCTCATCTACTTCGGGAAACACCAGTACGCCAGCAGCTGATGTGTGAATACGCCCTTGAGTTTCAGTCACCGGAACTCGCTGAACGCGATGAACTCCACCCTCATACTTCAAGTGTGCCCACACGCCCTCAGCGGGGTCATTGGAATTTCCCTTGATCGCAAGCTGCACGTCTTTGTATCCGCCAAGATCAGATTCGTTCTTGTCCAGAATCTCTGTCTTCCAACCCTTTGAGTTGCAGTACTGGATGTACATGCGTAGAAGATCGGCTGCAAACAAAGCTGACTCAGCGCCACCTTCACCGGCCTTGATTTCCATGATGACGTCTCGCCCATCATCAGGATCTCTTGGGATAAGTAGTCTTCGAAGCTTTTCGTTGGCTTCAGTTAGCTTTACCTCCACCGCCGGAAGTTCAGCCGCAATGGTTTCGTCTTCTTTTGCAAGTTCCTTGGTGGCAGCCAAGTCTTCGTTTAGCTCAACTACCTGATGGTAGGCGGCAACAATTGCGCTGACCTCGGCATAGCGACGGTTTAGCTTCTTGGCCAAAGCTGGATTCTGATGCACTGCTGCATCAGATAACTGCTCCTGAAGCGAGGCGTGCTCAGCCAGCAGGGGCTGGACTGAATCAAGCATTATTCTCCGTCGGAACCTGAAGGAATCGGCATGGACTTTTGAACCTGCATTAGGAACTCAACGTTGCTTGAGGTTTCCTTGAGTCTGTTTAGAACAAGCTCAAGAGCCTGCTGCTGTTCAAGACCGGCAAGTGCGCGACGAAGCTTCCAAATGATCTTGGTCTCGTCTGGGTTCATCAGCATCTCTTCGCGTCTGGTACCAGAAGCGTTTAGATCTACCGCAGGGAAGATTCTCTTGTCGGCAAGTGAGCGAGACAAGCGAAGTTCCATGTTTCCAGTTCCCTTGAACTCTTCGAAGATAACCTCGTCCATCTTGGATCCGGTCTCAACCAAAGCAGTTGCAAGGATGGTTAGCGATCCGCCATCCTCGATGTTTCTCGCAGCACCAAAGAAACGCTTTGGTGGGTAAAGCGCTGATGAATCAACACCACCGGAAAGAATTCGTCCTGATGCTGGAGCGCTTAGGTTGTAAGCGCGGCCAAGTCGAGTAATCGAGTCCAACAGAACAACAACATCGTGGCCTAGTTCAACCAGGCGCTTGGCGCGCTCGATTGCAAGTTCGGCAACTGTGGTGTGATCTTCCGCTGGACGGTCAAAGGTAGAAGCGATAACTTCACCCTTCACTGTGCGCTGCATGTCGGTGACTTCCTCAGGACGCTCATCAACCAGCACAACCATTAGGTGAACTTCTGGGTTGTTGGTTGCGATTGCGTTGGCAATTGCCTGAAGCACCAGGGTCTTACCGGCCTTTGGAGGAGAAACAATCAGACCACGCTGACCCTTACCAATTGGTGCTACTAGGTCGATGATTCGAGTAGATAGCTTGTTCGGCTCAGTTTCTAGACGAAGTCGAGTCTGTGGGTAAAGCGGAGTTAGCTTTCCAAACTCCACGCGCTCAGTCGAGGCATCCTGATCCAGTCCGTTGACAGAGTCAACGCGTACTAGAGCATTGAACTTCTGGCGACCCTGACCTTCGCCTTCGCGTGGCTGACGGATGGCTCCTACTACTGCGTCACCTTTTCTAAGTCCGTACTTCTTTACCTGCCCAAGGGAAACGTAAACGTCATTTGGACCTGGAAGGTAGCCGGAGGTGCGCACAAAAGCGTAGTTATCCAAAACATCGAGAATTCCTGCGACGCTGATTAGAACATCATCTGGAGAGATCTCTGGTTCGGCTTCTTCGCGGTCATTTCCGTTTCCGCCGCGTCTGCCTCGGTCACGATCACGATAGCGGTTGCGGTTTCTGGAATTGCGGCCACCGCCACGACGCTCGTCGTCGAAGTCGCGGTTTCTGCGACGTTCGCCACCTTCTGAGTTTGAGCTTGATTCGCTGCTTGATGAGTCGCTTGAAGAGTTTTCTCTCGGGGCTTTGGCCTCTGACGAGTCTGACTTATCTTCTGATGGCTTTGAGCCTCTGGTGCGAGTCTTTTTTGATGCTGATTCGGTTGCCTCTGCTGGAGCGGCTGTTTCTGCTACAGCTCTGCGTGATTTGCGAACCGGCTTGTTGTCTTGGATTTCATCCATTTATTTGATTGCTCTTTCTTGAGTGTTTAGATAATCGACCCTAAAAGACCTGATTATCGCCACCACGATTTCAATCGCGTGGTATCGCAGTTAGTTTCTGCGGGGATTGCACCTAGATTTGACGCTTATTTGCCGTCTTGTTTTTGGTGTACCTCTAGCGTAGCACCTTTATTGTCCACGGCCAACAGCAGCGGTTGCCACTGTGGGTACTTCTTTTCCACCAATTCCTTGGCCCTTAGCCTCTCAGCTGGGTCGCTGGCTAGCACCAAAACTGAAGGTCCAGCCCCAGAAACAACTGCCGCATGGCCATTGCTTCGAAGCAACCTGATTAAGGCATCCGTCTCCGGCATCGCCGAGGCGCGGTAGTTCTGGTGAAGCTTGTCTTCGGTTGCTGCAAGCAGAAGTTCCGGAGACTGAACCATAGCCGCAACCAAAAGCGCTGATCGTGACACGTTGAAAACTGCATCAGCGTGCGGAACGGATTCAGGCTGCATGGACCTTGCAAGCTCAGTAGACATCTTGGTACTTGGAACTAAAACAAGTGGTGACACCCCGCGGTGAACAGAAAGCTTCTTGGTGTGAGGTCCCGACTCGTCCTCCCAGGCAATACTCAATCCCCCGAACAGTGCGGGGGCAACGTTGTCTGGATGATTCTCAAATTCAGTTGCAAGATCAAGCATCAGCTTGTCGCTTACTTCAGCAACTCCGGTGAGTAATCCCTTGGCTGCCATGATTCCCGAAACAACTGCGGCACCAGATGATCCCATTCCGCGTCCGTGAGGGATTCGGTTAACCGCGCGAAGAGCAAGACCAGGTGCAGTCTGCTTTACACGCTTGAAGGTTTCAAGAATTGCGCGAACAACAAGATGTGATTCATCAAGTGGAACTTGGCCTTCGCCCTCACCACTTACAACAACCGAAATGGTCCCAGGCTTTGTGGCGGTGACTTCTAGGTCGTCGTAGTAGGCAAGCGCTATTCCAAGCGTGTCAAAACCAGGTCCAAGGTTGGCAGAGGTTGCCGGTACCTTTACCTTGACTACGGTTCCTTCAGCTACTGGCATTTTTAGGCCAATCCCAATCTTTCTGCTACCTCAGCGGCGTTGGTCGATACCGCTTCCGGGGTGATCTCGTTTCCGGCCTCATCCTTTAGTGCCCAGCCTGGATCTTTTAGTCCATGGCCAGTCACGGTGATAACAATAAGTGCTCCGGCAAAGCTTTCCCCAGTCTGGGAGGCCTTATACAAACCAGCTGCACCGGTAGCCGAGCTTGGCTCAACAAAGACACCAGCTTCTTGAGATAAGAAGCGGTGCATCCACAAAATCTCCTTGTCGGAAACCGCGCCAAACTTGCCCTTAGATTTCTCCCGAGCAATCTGGGCTAGGTCCCAAGAAGCTGGGTTTCCAATCCGAATTGCAGTTGCAATAGTGTCTGGGTTCTTTACCGGTGAGCCCTGAACAAAAGGCGCCGAACCTTCAGCTTGATAGCCATACATCTTTGGCAACGCCTTGATGCGGCGAGCCTTGAAGTCTTCTTGGTAGCCCTTGTAATAAGCCGAGTAGTTTCCAGCGTTTCCTACCGGCAGCACGTGGAAATCTGGAGCCTGACCTAAAGCATCAACTACTTCAAAGGCTGCCGTTTTCTGACCGTCGATGCGATCTGGGTTCACAGAGTTCACTAGGTGGACCGGGTAGTTAGTCGACAGATCTCTAGCCAGGGTTAGGCAGTCATCAAAGTTTCCCTGCACCTGAAGAATCTGAGCCTTGTGTGCAACTGCTTGAGATAGCTTTCCGAGTGCAATCTTGCCTTCTGGCACTAGAACAACTGACTTGATTCCAGCTGCAGCTGCATATGCAGCAGCCGATGCTGAAGTGTTTCCAGTTGATGCACAAATAACAGCTTTGGCGCCGTGTCCAACAGCTTTGGAAACTGCCATGGTCATTCCGCGGTCCTTGAATGAGCCAGTTGGGTTCATACCTTCGAACTTCAAATAGACGCGGTCCGCGCCAACGAGCTTTGCCAGTGCCGGTGCATCAATAAGTGGTGTGCCTCCCTCACCGAGGGTGATGATCGGAGTGCTCTTGTCGACATCAAGGCGGGAGAAGTATTCGTTGATGACTCCTCGCCACTGATGAGCTTTCTTTGGTTTACCAAACAAGGTAAACACTCCTTTCGATAAGCAAAATTGTCATTACAGGCCCTCTACCCGAATAAACGAGGAAACGGCCTGCACTGCATCGTTGGACTTCAAGGCCTTGACCACACCGGCTAAAGCTGCATCGCTTGCCAAGTGAGTTCCAATCTCCAGGCTGGCAGTTTGAAGATTACGTCCCAGCACAGCCTGCTCAACTGTTTCGATAGAAACTCCGTGCTCGGAGAACAAGCTTGCGATCTTTGCCAAAACACCCGGCTGATCCTTAACCTCTAGCTGGATCACGTAGCGAGTCTTGATTCGACTCATGTCCAGAACATCAAAGTTTGCGTGAATAGAGTCCGCAAGTCCTGGTCCGCCAGCTACGTGACGCTTGGCGGCTGAAACCACATCACCCAGAATTGCAGACGCTGTCTGGGTGCCACCGGCACCAGATCCATAAAACATCAAACGGCCAGCAGCTTCTGCTTCAACAAACACAGCGTTGTAAGCACCGTCAACCGAGGCCAGCGGGTGGCTTCTTGGAACCAGAGCTGGGTAAACGCGAACCGAAACTCCCTCAGGACCAGATTCATCAGCGTCAATAAACTCACAGATCGCAAGTAGCTTGATCACAAAACCATCGCGCTTGGCTGCTGCAATCTGCTCAGCACTGACTCCGGTGATTCCCTCGCGATAAACCTTCTCGAGCGGAACTTCAGTGTGAAAAGCAAGGGAAGCAAGAATTGCGGCTTTTTGAGCAGCGTCGTAGCCATCAACATCTAGAGAGGGGTCGGCTTCGAGGTAGCCAAGCTCAGTTGCTTCCTTCATCGCGGCTTCGAGTGTGATTCCGCTTTTGTCCATTCGGTCAAGAATGTAGTTGGTGGAACCGTTTACGATTCCCATAATTCTTTTGACTCGGTCTCCGGCCAGTGATTCACGTAGCGGGCGAATAATTGGAATAGCGGCAGCAACTGATGCCTCGAAGTAAAGCTGAGCCCCAACTTGCTCCGCAGCGTTGAACAGTTCTGAACCATGAGTTGCAAGAAGTGCTTTGTTAGCCGTGATGACATCAGAACCGGAATTTAGTGCAAGAAGAATGTAATCCTTGGCAGGCTGTAGACCACCCATTACTTCGATGACTATGTCAGCGCTCAGAATCAAACTCTCTGCGTCGGTGGTCAATAGTTCTTTTGGAAAACCGTTGCGCTTGGTCTTTAGATCTCTAACTGCAACTCCAACAAGTTCGAGTTCGGCTCCGACTCGGGCAGCTAGTTCACTTTTTTGTTCAAGCAAAAGTCTGGCGACCTCGGATCCAACTGATCCGGCGCCAAGCAATGCGACCCTGATTGGGCGATATTCACTCAAATTCGATTCCTTACTCATCCAAAACTACCCTGTCTTTTCTGCCGAGTAGCCAGGGTCGCGAGCAAACATGTCGGCTTCGGTCTCTGCTCTAAGAATCAGTTGAGCGTTTCCAGCCTTTACCGCAACTATGGCGGGCCGAGTGACGTAGTTGTAGTTGCTGGCCAGTGAGTGGCAGTACGCGCCAGTGGCGGCAACAGCAACCAGGTCATTTGGGTTTACATCTTCCGGCAAGAAGCAGTCCCTAACGACTATGTCGCCACTTTCACAGTGCTTACCAACCACCCGTGAAAGTACTGGCTTGGCGGCCGAAGACCTCGAGGCAAGAAGTGGTGAGTAATTCGCCTTGTAGAGACTTGACCTCAAGTTATCGCTCATTCCCCCATCGATACTTACGTACTTTCTAACACCGCTAACTCCGTCTTCTGAAAGCTGGACGTCTTTAATGGTTCCCACGTTGTAGACGGTTATTCCGGCAGGTCCTGAAATAACGCGGCCCGGCTCAAAGCACAGCACTGGAACTTCAATTCCAAGATCTTTACAAACCTTGGCAACTTCCTGGCTTATCTGATCGGCAAACACTTCGATGGCTGGTGCATCATCAGCCATTGTGTAGTTGATTCCAAAGCCACCACCGATGTTTAGTTCAGGCACTGGCCCTCCAGCCAAGAGCTGCTTGTGCAGTGGAAGCAATCTACGCACTGATTCAATGAAGCCATCGAGCGCGAAGATCTGAGAGCCAATGTGTGAATGCAGCCCAAGGAATTTCAGGTGCGAATGTGACCGAATCTTTTCAACCAAAGCCGGAACATCAGAAATAGCTATTCCAAACTTCTGATCTTCTCTGGCAGTTGCAAGATATTCGTGGGTGTGAGCGTGCACTCCAGAATTGACGCGAATGCGTACCCCTTGAATCTTGTCCTGTGCACCTGCAACCGAAGCAATTCTTTCAATCTCAATTTCAGAGTCGATAACAATCGCTCCCACGTTTGCCGTCACAGCTCGACCGATTTCGTAAAGTGACTTATTGTTTCCGTGCAGCCCAATTCGAGCAGGGCTTATTCCGCCAGAAAGTGCCAGGGCTAGCTCTCCCCCGCTAGAGACATCAAGGTTTAGCCCAAGCTGGTCAATCCACTTCACAACTTCGGTTGTGAGCAGAGACTTTCCCGCATAGTAAATCTTCGCGCTAGAGCCAACGCCGGCTGCTGCCTTCTCAAACGCGCTCTTTACTTTGTTGCCTCTTGCAAAAAAGTCATCCTGATCAATAAGCATTAGAGGCGTGCCGTACTGGGCAGCTAGTTGCCCAACAGGTACTCCTGCCAGCAACACATCTCCAGCAGCAGATCTCGTCAATCCCGCCGGCCAGATCTTTGCATCGATGTGGTTTGCATTCTTTGGCTCAACTAGCCATGCTGGCGCAAACTTTGACTGATTCATGTTCATGATTACATCCGTTCCGGAGCAGAGACGCCCAAAAGATTCAAACCGTTGCGCAGCACAACTCCTGCCGCGTCATTTAGCCACAATCTGGTGGAGTGGATTGGCTCAACTGGTTTGTCGGACAAAGGGATAACTCGGCAGTTGTCATACCAGCGGTGATAGCTACCAGCAACTTCTTCCAGGTATCTTGCGATTCGGTGTGGCTCTCTAAACTCTGCAGCCTGAATTGCAAGTCTCGGTAGTTCACTGAGCTTGGCCAAAAGATCAGTTTCGGTAGCGTGATTTAGCAGTGATGGATCAAAGTTTGAGTGGTCAACTCCCATGCTCTTGGCATTTACCGCAACCTGCTGAGTTCTGGCGTGAGCGTACTGAACGTAAAACACTGGGTTGTCATTGGTCTTCTTTGACAGCTGAGCCAAATCGATATCAAGCTGCGAGTTTGAAGAAGATCTTGCGAGCGCATACCTTGCCGCATCTACACCCACTGCTTCAACGAGATCTTCCATAGTCACTACAGTTCCAGCGCGCTTGGACATTCGAACTGGTTCACCGTCACGAAGTAGATTCACCATCTGCCCGATTAGGATTTCTAGATTCACGCCTGGCTCATCACCAAAGGCAGCACACATCGCCATCATGCGCTGAACATACCCGTGATGATCTGCTCCAAGCATGATCAGGCAGCGATCAAATCCGCGCTCTCTCTTATCCAAGTAGTAGGCAAGATCTCCTGCAATGTAGGCAGCCTTGCCATCGGATTTCACGATTACTCGATCTCGGTCATCTCCAAAATCAGTCGAGCGAAGCCAAACGGCACCATCTTCATCGAAAACATGGCCGAGTTCGCGAAGACGGGTGATGGCTTTCTCAACTGCCTTTGACTCGTGAAGAGAGTTTTCATGGAAGTAAACATCGAAGTCAACACCGAACTCGTGAAGAGACTGCCTGATTTCGCCAAACATCAGCTCAACACCCTCGGCTCTAAATGCCTCCTGGGCATCCTCGTCACTGAGAGTAAGGATGTCTTTCGAAGATTTGGCCATTACAGCGTTTGCAATTTGCTCGATGTACTGACCTCCGTAGCCATCCTCTGGCGCAGGTAATCCTTTGGCACGTGCCAACAAGGATCTTGCAAACCGGTCAATCTGCTCACCGTGGTCATTGAAGTAGTACTCGCGAGTGACAGCTGCGCCCTGAAACGCCAACACTCGAGCTAGCGAGTCTCCGACGGCAGCCCAACGGGTTCCACCCATATGAATCGGTCCAGTTGGGTTGGCTGAAACGAACTCTAGATTCATCTTCAGTCCCTTGAGAGACTCGCCCTTACCGTAGCCGGCGCCTGCCTCAACGATGGTTTTGGCTAGTGCTCCGGCACTTGCCAAATTCAAAGTGATGTTTATAAATCCAGGGCCTGCGATATCTACTTTAGATACTTCATCCAGAGCTTCAATCCGCGGAGCCAGCAGCTCGGCAAACGCTCTAGGGTTTAGTTCAAACAATCCAGCCAGTTGCATTGCAGCGTTAGTTGCCCAATCACCGTGCTCGCGATTTCTTGGTCGCTCGACCACAATTTCGCTTGGCAATTCGGCCGCTCCTAGCGAGCCATCAGCTTGCATCTGTTCCAAGATGCGCCGAATGGCTACAGCTAGTTCTGCTGGAGTCACGATTTTGCCTCACGAGTAGGAGCTAAATGAATTCAAAGATCTCGGCGGTGAGAAACACCTCAGTGAATAAAGGGAATTCTTTACAAATCATACCGAGAAAGGCCCATTTCTAGCCACGCTGTTAGGCTGAAGCAAGCATTGCCCCCATAGCTCAGGGGATAGAGCACCGCCCTCCGGAGGCGGGAGCGTAGGTTCGAATCCTACTGGGGGCGCAAAAAGCTAGCCAGTTGTGAAAGCGCCATAGAGCGATGACTGATGGAGTTCTTCACCATCGGCTCCAGTTCTCCAGTGGTTATCTCAAATCCCTCAGGGATAAAGATTGGGTCGTAACCAAAACCATTCTCACCCGATTCTGCAAACGCAATTCTTCCCGGGCATACTCCTGTAAAGCTCTGCTCGCCTTCTTCGCTCACAAGAGAAATGGTGCAGATAAAACTTGCCTGACGATTTCCCTCTGGAACATCAGCTAATTGTGAAAGAAGCAACTGACGGTTCTTAACATCATCTTTTGAACCCGACCAACGTGCAGAAAAAATCCCAGGTGAGCCTCCAAGAATCTCAACGGCAATTCCAGAGTCATCCGCAATCGAGGCCTTGCCGGTGTGAGCAAATGCGGCCCTAGCCTTGATCAGAGAATTCTCCAGAAATGATGTGCCGTCTTCTACAGGCTCTGGTCCGTCGTAGCCGAGCAACGAAAGACCAGGAACAATCGGCTCCAAAATGGCAGCCACTTCTTTTACCTTATGGGCATTGTGGGTTGCTAGAACAAGTTCCAACTTCTACGGCCTCGGGCTTTTCAGAATCTGAGCCTGCAAAGCAGTTAGCTCTGCAGTTCCCTTAAGCGCAAGATCCAAAAGCGCATTTAGTTCAGCGCGGTCAAATGGAGCCGCTTCAGCAGTTCCCTGAACCTCAACAAACTTGCCAGAGCCCGTGACAACAACGTTCATGTCGGTTTCTGCCCTAACGTCCTCGGTGTATGCCAAATCAAGCATTGGTACCTGATCGATGATTCCAACTGAGATAGCCGCGATACTGTCTGAAAGAGGCTGCTTCTTTTCTGATATGAACTTCTGCGCCTTACCCCACTCGATTGCATCTACAAGCGCGATGTAGGCACCAGTAATCGCAGCGGTTCTAGTTCCGCCATCGGCCTGCAACACATCACAGTCGATGACGATGGTGTTTTCTCCTAAAGCTTTGAAATCAACTACCGAACGAAGAGCTCTTCCAATTAAGCGAGAAATCTCGTGAGTACGACCTCCGATTTTTCCCTTGACTGCTTCGCGGTCGGATCTGTCGTGAGTTGCACGCGGCAACATCGAATACTCAGCCGTGACCCAACCTTCGCCCTTGCCAACTTTCCAGCGCGGGACTCCATTGGTAAAAGATGCCGTGCAAAGCACCCTGGTCTCGCCAAAGCTAATCAGGGCGGAGCCTTCAGCGTGCGAGGACCAGCCTCTTTCAACTGTTACCTTTCGAAGCTGATCAGGAGATCGTCCATCTACTCTTTGCAAGTTGTATTCCTATTCCTTTTTCTAAAGCTTTTCCACTTTGGAAACTTCTGGGCCCAAGAACCGTTTGGCCAACTTCTCAAAGCTTGAGGCGTCGCCGGTTGCTCTAAAGCTCAGCGTTGGCGAAGCTGTATCGGTTCTTAGCAAATCGTTATCCACCAGAACCTTGTATAGATCTTTTGCAGTTTCTTCAGCCGATGAAACCAGGGTCACACTATCTCCCATAACAAGAGAAAGCGCTCCGGTTAGGAGTGGGTAGTGCGTGCAACCTAATACCAGCGTGTCAACACCAGCTTCTTTTAGAGGAGCGAGGTACTGCCGGGCTGCCGAAATAATCTCGGGACCGCTGGTTATTCCTTTTTCGACAAATTCAACAAAGCTTGGGCAGGCTGCGCTAACTAACTCAACATCAACTGCGGCAGCAAACGCATCGTCATAAGCTTTCGAGGCAATTGTTGCTTGAGTGCCAATCACACCAACTTTTCCATTTGAGGTTGAGGCAACGGCTCTGCGCACTGCCGGTTGGATAACTTCAACTACAGGAATGCCGCGGCCTTCGGTGTATCGTTCTCGAGCATCTCTTAGAACAGCTGCTGATGCTGAGTTACATGCGATTACTAAAACCTTGACACCTTCGTCGACTAGTTTGTCCATCACAGTTAGCGCTAGCTCGCGAACCTCGGAAAGTGGTTTCGGTCCATAAGGAGTGTTGGCGGTATCGCCAACGTAAATGATCGACTCATTTGGAAGCTGGTCGATAATGGCCCGAGCTACCGTGAGTCCCCCAACGCCGGAGTCGAAGACTCCAATTGGTGCGCTGGCTTGAGGTTCATTCACGCCCCAATTCTATTGCGAGCCCCTCGGGCTAGGCTTATTAGGTGCTTTCCACTTCCGCCTTACTAACAGACCGATACGAGCTGACCATGCTCCAGGCGGCACTAAAGTCTGGAAAAGCTCACCGCAAGGGTGTCTTTGAGGTTTTCTCACGAACACTTGCTGGTGGCAGGCGCTTTGGAGTGTTTGCAGGAACCGGTCGACTACTTGAACTAATCAAGCAGTTCCGATTCTCAAAAGATGAAATCGATTGGTTGCTTGGCGAAAACATAATCGACCAATCAACCGCCGCATGGTTGGCGGACTACAAGTTTTCTGGAGACATCCACGGCTACGCAGAAGGAGAGATTTACTTCCCTTACTCCCCTGTTCTGATTGTGGAGGCCAGTTTCGCAGAAGCTGTGATTCTTGAAACCCTGATCCTTTCAGTTCTGAACTATGACAGTGCAGTTGCAAGTGCTGCGGCCAGGATGGTCACAGCTGCTGGTTCCAGGCCAGTATCTGAAATGGGATCTCGAAGAACTGGCGAATCTTCGGCGGTAGCCGCCGCAAGAGCTGCTTACATCGCCGGCTTTAGTGCAACATCAAATCTTGAAGCAGGTCGTAGCTTCGGCATCAAAACCATGGGCACTGCATCGCATGCCTTCACTTTGTTGCATGACAGCGAGACTCAAGCTTTCGCGGCTCAACTAGAAGCCTTTGGAGAAAACACCACGTTCCTGGTTGACACCTACAACATTGAAGCCGGCATTGAAAATGCCATCAGCGTTGCAGGTACGAATCTAGGCGGTGTACGAATCGACTCAGGAGATTTACCGATCGAAGTAGCAAAGGCTAGAGCGCTGCTAGACAAACTTGGGGCTCACGAAACAAAAATCACGGTCACCAATGATCTTGACGAATTTGCAATTGCATCCTTGGCCGCAGCGCCCGTTGACGCCTACGGTGTTGGTACATCCGTTGTCACCGGATCCGGAGTTCCTGCCGCTGGGTTCGTATACAAGATGGTCGCATTCCAAGATGAGTCGGGTCAGTGGCATGAAGTTTCAAAGCAGTCAGCCAAGAAAACTAACCTCGGAGGAAAAAAGCAAGCAGTTCGCTCTCACGAGAACAACACTGCAACAGCGGAACTGATTTCTGCCTCCAACCCAAAGCTTGCTACAGGCGACAGGGCGCTCTTGGTTGATCTAGTAATTCAAGGACAGATCCAAAACGGTCTGGTTGGACAAGCCGGTGTTGAAGCAGCTAGATCTCACCATGCGAGAGTGAAGGCAGCGCTTCCTGCAAGTGCTCATCGTCTGACTAAGGGCGAGCCTGCAATACCAACGAAGTTTGTTTAGTTTTTATCCTCGTCGCCAGGCCTTAGCTTGGAGTGAATTTCTTTGCAGGCCGGGCAAATAGGAAAATTCTTCGGATCTCTTCCGGGCACCCATACCTTGCCGCAAAGTGCAATCACCGGCGTGCCCATAACAGCGGACTCGACAATCTTCTCTTTCTTTACGTAGTGAGAAAATCTCTCGTGATCGCCTGGTTCAACAAGCTTGGGTGCCGAGGTGGTGTCGGTACCAAACTCGCTGGTTTCAGCAGGTGCACTCTGATTCAATTGGGTCTCTTTCAGCTTTAGTTGTCAGCATCTTGCAAGATGACATCAAAACTTAGCTTGATTTCATCCCGCAGTAATTCGATCTTAACCCTTGAACCAGCAGGCTCTTGTCTAACGGCTGCAGTTAGCTCGCTAGCTGTTGTAACTGGCTTTCCATTGATTCGGGTTATGACATCGCCGGGCAAGATTCCTGCTTCCTCTGCTGCTCCGCCTGGTGTCAACTCAACGACACTAACTCCAATTGGAAAACCAGCACCATCATCAGATGACATTGCATCAGACACCAGTGCACCAAGCAGACCGTGACTTGCATCTCCGGTTTCGATAATTTCAGCAGCAATGCGCTTGGCAACGTTAGCTGGAATCGCAAAACCCACTCCGATGTTTCCTGACTGGGAGAACGAACCCGCGCTGGCGATAGCAACATTGATGCCAACCAACTCACCTCTATCATTCACAAGTGCACCACCGGAGTTTCCTGGGTTGATGGCAGCATCGGTCTGAATCACACTTAGGTTGATTGGTCTTCCTGCGTTGCCCGACCAAAACTCAAGGCTGCTCTGATCTGGAGACTCTGATGAAGCTACCTGAATGGTGCGATTTAAAGCGGAGATGATTCCGCGCGTTACTGTGGCTTCAAGCCCCAGCGGTGCACCAATTGCAACCACTTCGTCACCGACGTTAATCAAAGAGGAGTCTGAAAACACAATCGGAGTAAGCGGCTTGGTTGGCTCGATTTTCACAACCGCAAGATCATTGGTTGGGTCCGCGCCAACTAGCTTTGCTGGAAACACACCTCCGTCATTGGTTCTAACTGAAAGTCGAACATTTTCGGTGCTTCCGTTGATACTGACAACGTGGGCGTTGGTAAGGATATAGCCATCGCTTGATAGCACTACGCCTGAGCCGTTGCCCCCGGAGGTTGAGCCGGCTACTCGGATTGTGACAACGGCAGGAGCTGCAGTGGCCGATGCTGCGGTAGCCCAATTGACGTTTTCTAGGTTGTTGACCACAATCGCAGCTGGGCGAGTTAGGTAGTTTTGAGCAACTACTCCTGCGCCTGCGCCTACCGTAGCTCCGACAATTGCTCCGAGCAATGCAACAGAGGTAGCGGTAAAGAAGGTCAGTCGCTTTTCGCGAATTCGCTTCTTCTTTGCCTTGGCAGGGGAAAGTGTTGCAGGTGGATCGAACAGGAACTGATTGTTGTAGCTGTTCTTTCGACTGAGCGAAGTTGGGTCAAGTTCTGGCTTGGTCAATTCTGTGGCCTTTCGTCTGTTCACATAATGACAAATTTGTCTGAACAGATACTGAGAGAAACCCTAAACCAACCAGTTAGATTCCCCTGAACTTCCTAAGTATCGCAGCCGAACGCCCCGGCCCGACCGATGCAGTCAGCACCAACTAGCAAGGCCCCTTGGCTAGCGCGGTCGGCCTTGAAATTGAAGGCTCCAACCGCTATCTCTAGTGTGTTGCTTTCGATCAAGAGAGTGCCTTCGATCGCTTCCCAAGCGCTCTCCCCCAAAAGTCGATAGCTAACCTGGTACTCAACAAATGCCTGTACTTGATACTTACCGGCCGACCTGAAAGCTTTCTGGGTATCAGCCCCCACCAAAGTCGCTCCGTCGCTGAATTTCCAACTGGAAGCTGCCGGCACAAAGTGAACTTCTGCCTGCCTTCCCAAAACTATGGCTGAACCAAAGTGCGAGCTTGGGTTGGATGAGAACTTAGCAATCTGACCGATACTTAGAATCTTGGCGGGGAAAACTGAGGCAACTAAAGCGTTGGGCGAGAAATCAACGTAATCCGCAGCGGATGAGAAATCACCTGGTGTATCGATGGTTATGGTCTCGGTGATTGTGAAGGTCTTTGTTTTCAACGTCGGTTTTGGAGCTGGCTTGGGAGCGGCTATGACCTTGGGTGCAGGTGAGCACACTGACTCAACCCAACGTTCGGCAGCATCAGCAGAGCGAGGCATGCTGGATAACTGAGAAGCACTTGGACAACTCACCTGAGCAACAACTGGTTTGGGGGCCGAAGTAGCAACTGACTTAGCAGCCGGTTTGGAAGCAGGCTTGGGTGCAGGTTTTGGTTTTGGCGGAACCGGAACCGTCACGGTTTTAGTGATGGTTTGAGTTGTGGTTGCTCCTGGAGAGGAGCTGGATGAACCAACACAAACGGTCACTGAGCCTGAGCCCATCTTTGACCCATGAGTTAGACCTGAGCTTGATGAGCCGCCACCTGAGCACGCCGTTGCAATCTGGGAATCAAAACCAACCAGAGCAGCTGCCACCAAAATACTTACAAAACCAAAACTTGCCTGCTGAATTCTTCTCATGTCGGAGAAGCTAAATCAGATTGCAAAGATTTGCAGAAATTTTCCACAAAGTAAAAACCCCATCCGATGGATGGGGTTTTTTCAAGTGGTTGCGGGGGCAGGATTTGAACCTACGACCTCCGGGTTATGAGCCCGGCGAGCTACCGAACTGCTCCACCCCGCGGCGAAGTTCTAATCTACCACTTTTGAAGCTTGTGCTGCCAACTCCTATCGGCCGGCATCTAGAGCAGCTTGGATTGCTCGCTTGAGTTTTTCCTCAGCTTGACCAAAAGCGGTCCAGTCTCCGGCAGCCATTGCAGCTTCCTTCTCTTGGATGGCTTGTAGTGCCTGCTGCAGAGCAAGCTCTAGGTTCGGTGAAACCGGAGCATCAGTTCCAGGCTCAGTTGGTTCAGCGTTTGGATCAGTTGGAGTCGGGGTCGGGTTCATGCCGGAAGAACCGAACAGTGAAGTTAGCGCCTGATCCAAAGTGTCCTCGAAGGCAATCTGGTCACCGAAAGCAACCAAGATTTTCTGAAGCAACGGGAAGCTAGTTTCACCAGTGGACTGGATGTAAACCGGCTGAACGTAGAGCAAACCTCCACCAACAGGAAGAGTCAATAGGTTTCCGTTGAGAACCCTAGTTGATCCCTGTCTTAGAACGTTAAGCAACCTTGAAACTTCAGAGTCAGCGTTGAAGTTGTTCTGAACCTGACCAGGTCCTGGAACAATCGTGCTCTTTGGAAGTGTCAAAAGCGTCAACCTTCCGTACTCTTCGGACTTCTTACCGTCTTCAGAACCAGCATTGGCATTGGCCACCAAGTAACCGGTCAGTACGTTTCTTGATGACTCACCTGTAGATCTTGGAATGAAGGTTGAGTAAATCGAGAACTCAGGAGACTCGGTACCTGGTACCTGCATAGTTAGGTAATAAGGAGGCTGCAAAGTACCGACGCCTTGACCGCCAACTGGATCGTTAGGTGTCATCCAAGCGTCCTGCTGTGAGTAGAAGGCTCCTGCTTCGTCAACGTGGTAGCTACCCAAAAGCGCACGCTGAACCTTGAACAGATCAGCTGGGTACCTTACGTGTGAAAGTAGCTCTCCAGACATCGAAGAAAGCGGCTGAATGGTGTCTGGGAAAACCTTCATCCAGGTTTTTAGAATTGGATCCTTCTCATCCCATTCATACAAAGTCACCTTGCCGTCGTAAGCATCAACTGTTGCCTTGACGGAGTTGCGGATGTAGTTGACCTGTCCTCTCAGGAAAACACCAGGTGAGTTGCTGTCAGAAACAATCTGAGCCAACTCCTCGGATCGAGAGTATGGGTAGTTGTTGGAAGTTGTGTATCCATCAACAATCCAAAGTAGCTTTCCATCGACGATGGCTGGATAAACATCAGAGTCCAATTCCAAAAACGGTGCTACCGCGGCAACGCGCTGACGAGGGTCGCGATCGTAGAGAATCTGTGACTCAGAGTTGATTGCATCAGAAAGCAAGATCTGCTCGCTCTGGAACTTCAAAGCGTATGCAAGACGAGGAATGATTCCAGAGATGTTTGGACCACCCTCACCAGAGAAGGTGTTGTAGGTCTGGTCGTTTTCTCCCTCACCGGCTGGGAAGTCAAGCTCTAGAGGCTCGGCTCCAGCTGGTGCTCCAACGATTGAGTAGGCAGGTGAATTCTCACCAAAGTAAACCCGAGGCTCGTAATCGCCAAGTTTTCCAGTGGTTGGAATACCGGATTGCATAAACACCGGCTGACCATCAACAGTTCTCTGGTTTCCGTAAGCGGCAACAACTCCGTAGCCGTGAGTGTAAACAATTGTGTTGTTATACCAAGACTGTGAATCTCCAAGACCTGCTTGGTTTAGTTCACGAACAGCCAATACAGTGTCCTGAACCACTCCGTCGATGTTGTAGCGACCAACATCAAGCAAGTTTGGGAAGTTGTAGTACTGACGGAATTGCTCTAGCTGCCTAAATGAAGAGCTCACCAAAGCAGGGTCAATAATTCGAATCGAAGCGGTGGTTTCAGCATCTTCGCGCAAAGCACCAGGGGTTGCATCCGTAGTTGCGTTGTAATCAACCTTGAGGATTTCGTCGATGCCGTAGGCAGCGCGGGTGGCCTGTAGGTTTCGATCAATGTAAGGCGCTTCTAGAGTTCGCTCGTTAGGAACTACCTGGAAGGTCTGCACTACCCAAGGAAACAATCCGCCAAGAATAAGCGAGCTAACAACCATCAAACCAGTAGCAGTGACCGGAAGGCGCCACTTACCAACAAATGCTGCAACCAAAAACAGCAAGGCCACAACAACTGAAATCATGGCAAGAATTTGTAGTCCTGGGATCGCGGCATTTACATCAGAGTAAGTAGCTCCGGTGAACAAACCACTTGAGCTAGTCATGGTCAGGAATTGATCTAACCAAAGCGATGCACCTTGAACAAGAAGGTACAAAAACGCCAACAGGCCAATTTGAATTCGGGCTGCCTTAGAAACAAAAGTCTCTCTACCGTTGAACTTGATGCTGCCGTAAATGATGTGAACACCAGCGGTCAGTAGCAAGCTGATCAATAAGGCTCCAGATAGGAAACCAACTAGACCTACAAGAAATGGAAGCTCAAAGATGTAGAAAGAGATGTCCAAACCAAACTGCGGGTCAGTTTCGCCAAATGGAGTTCTATTCAGGTAGCTGAGAACAATTCCCCAAGAAGGTGATACTGCAAGTCCTGCAAGCACACCAAGTCCCAGAGGAACACCAATCATTACTACACGACGAAGCTGCTCTAGCAACTGACGGTACTGCTCAAAGGGAGAATTCTCATCAGGGAATCGGATGTAGACAGGTCTAAATCGGTAAGCCAGCCACAAGCTCACCCCAGTGATAAGTGCAAATGAAATTGCACCTGCTGCAAACAGAGCCGACTGAGCAAAAATCTGAGTGCTCAGCACACTCAAGAAGCCAAGCTGGTCAAACCAAAGCACGTTGGTGTAAAGGTCTGCGACGCTAAACAATATGGCACCGATTCCAACCAGAATCACCAATGCGATGGTTGCAGGTGAAACCCTCGGTCGGCCCAAAGGTGCAGCAGTTGCTTGAGTCATGATTCTCCCGTTTTCTATTTGGTACAGCTAGGCAGGCTTGCCAAGTCTTGATTCTTTGAAAGTTTTTCGAGTGCCAAAACGGCATCTGACAGCTTGTCTATTTTAACAACCCGAAGCCCATCTGGTTCATTACCCACTATTTCTGGGCAGTTACCGGCGGGAGCCAAGAACACTGTGGCTCCAGCAGCTTTGGCTCCGTGAAGTTTCAACACCACCCCGCCGATCGGGCCAACAATGCCAGATTCTTGAATGGTTCCGGTGCCTGCAACATGAAGCCCACCGGTCAAATCTCCTGGGGTCAGGCGGTCAATTATTCCAAGGGCAAACATCATTCCGCCCGATGGTCCGCCAACTTCTCCGAGCTGGAGATCGACATCAACAGGGAAGTCGTACTTATAACCAACCAAAATTCCAAGTCGGTAGTTACCTTCTGCGTCCTTAACCGGAGTCACCTCTTGGGAAACCAAGACTCCATCTCGGTTGACAGTGACCTCAACCGGATTGGCTTGATCCCAAGCTCCAACAATTTCCCTTAGCTGCTCGATGTTGGTAAGTCTTTCCCCGTTCACAGAGATGACAAAATCTGCCGCAACGAGTTTGCCGCTAGATGGTGAGTCGGCCGTAACCTGGGCGATGTAAATTTCTCTAGGAGTTTCATAACCCAGATATCCAAGGCCTGCCGCAACGGCATCTTGCTGCGAAACTTCCATCATGGCGCTGGATTCGGCCCGCACTTCTTCGCTGGTTCGATTCGGCGGGTATAGCGCCTCAACTGGAACAACCTTCTGTTTTGAATCGAGCCATGCAAGACCTATTTCTATCCAGCTCGGGGTTCGCTCTGGTCTGCCAACAATGCTTACGGTTAGAACATCCAGTTGGCCTTCGGACTCATAGCTTTGCTGATTGTTGATCTTTATGACCTGCTGGCCATCAATTTCTCCAAGAACGTCAAAAGTAGGTCCTGGACGCTCGATTAGATAAGGAGTTGGCAAAACCACCAAAGTCACAAGACCGATAAAAAAGCTCACTGCAACAAAGAAACCCAGACCACGCTTGGCTGAAACCATTGCCTTCGATCCACCCCGTTGTCTTTGAAAAAAAGTCATTACCGCCCTAAAAGCTGTGATTGCTATCAAGCCTAGGTCAGCCCCAGATTCATTTGAGCCTAATCAGGCACGCTCTCGGCGAACACCCAGAAAGCAACTGCGCAGCTCCCAGCTAGTACCCATTTTCAGCAAGTAACCTAAATGCGTAGGCCAGCTAAGGAGCAATTTTGGACGAGCAAAGACCAGAGGATTTCGAAAGCTTGCTTCGACGTTTCCTCGCGGGCGAGCCACTAGATCCAGAGCAAATTGCCAAAGCTGCGGGGTTACCAGTTGATCCAGCAACGCTTCAGCAACTTCTTTCCAAGTTGACCGCCGCTATTGTTCCAGGAGAAGCCACCGAAGGCTTGAACTGGTCGCTGGTTGAAACCCAGGCTAAGCAAATTGCCAAACAGGGATCCAGACAAGTTTCTGATTCAGTAGCCAAAGCTATTTCCAACGCCATGGCCACTGGAAGCTTGTGGCTTGATGAAGTAACTGAAGTTGCATCAATAACTTCCGAACCGAAACTTTTATCCCGTGAGTTGTGGGTGGTTGACTCACTTGGACTTTTCAAAGACTTGGCAACTCCAGTTGCCAACCGAATGTCTGAAGCGTTGACCGAGAACTTCCAAGAGAATCTTCCGGAGGAATTTTCAGGCTTTATGTCCCAAGCCAGTGGAATCATGAAATCAGCAGGCTCAGTGATGTTTGCCATGCAAATGGGTCAAGCACTCGGGCGGCTATCGGAAGAAGTTCTTAGTGCGGGCGATATTGGTCTTCCAATTTTCAAGGAGCCACGTCCGGCATTTGTTGCCCAGAACCTAGCCGAGCTCGTGGAATCCCTTGAGGAAGAATCTGATCAGGTCTATTTCTACTTTGTAATTCGGGAGCTTGCCCATGCCAGACTCTTCAAGCAAAGCAAGTGGCTTCGCGAATACACCGTGAATCTGATTACCGCCTACGCTCGTGAGATCTCAATCGACAACACTCGCATTGTTGAGATGTCTGAAAACTTTGATCCAGCCGAAATTGGCAACATCCAAAAAGCCTTTGAATCAGGAGCCCTGATAGCTCCGCGAACTCCCGCACAGACAATTGCACTGGAGCGCATCGAGACAGTACTAGCCCTAATCGAAGGCTGGGTAGATTGCGTGACTCAAGCGGCAACGGTTCGTCTGCCAAGATCAGCTGCCATTGCAGAACTTGTTCGTAGAAAGCGCTCCTCGGGAGGACCTGCTGAGAAGACTTTCCTTACATTGATTGGACTTGAGCTTCGTCCAAGAAAACTTCGCGAAGCATCAGCGATGTGGAATGCGGTCACTGAGGCTGTTGGAATTCAAAAGCGTGACGCCATCTGGTCACACCCTGATCTTTTACCAACTGAAGCCGACATTGCTGACCCGAGTGCATTGATTGCCAAACTTTCTAACGGTGCGCCTGAAGATGACATGGACGCAGCCCTTCGGGACCTACTTAGCTAGACCAGGCTGCAACAGCGCAATAAAGCGCGATGGGGATCGTTCCCTGGAAGCATCAAAGGTTGCAAAGGAAAGCCTGAGATCTCGCATGGCTCTAGTGATACCTACATACAGCAATCGCTTTTCTTCTTGAATCGCAGCATCAGTTTTGGCGTAGGTAATTGGAAGATAGCCTTCGTTGAGTCCGACGATAAACACCATGGGCCACTCCAAGCCCTTAGCAGCATGAATCGTCGATAACGTCACAGCTTCGGTGGTTGGTTCGTGCTGCGAGTGAGCGCGGTCTGCAAGTTCAAGTGCGAAATCCTTAATTCCAGCACCTTCTGGAAGATCATCCAGCATCAACAACAAAGCATTTAGCGCTTCCCACTTACTTGCAACCACGCCAACTTCAGTTGGCTTGTTTGCTTGCCAACCTAGTGAGCGAACAATGTCGCTTACTGCTTGGTGCAAAGGCTTACCCGATGGGCTTAGCGCTTCTGCGCGAATTAGCTGCACTGCACTTTTGATTTCAGCGCGAGCAAAAAAGCGCTCTCCCCCGCGAAGTTGGTAGCTGATTCCAAGAGCGTCTAGTGCGCGCTCCAGAAGCTCAGACTGGTTATTGATTCGATACAAAACTGCGATATCGCTTTTGGAAACCCCACCAGCTATTGCCTCGGAGATTGCTGTGGCAACGGCCTTAGCTTCGGCGCCTGAAGATTCGAAACTTGCAACCTGTGGAGCAAGACCGGCAGGTCCTGCCGCCTCGAGTTCTCCACCTAAAGCTGCATCGCTGGTTAGGCGATTTGCGAAGGCAACTATCTGCTTTGTGGAGCGGTAGTTGGTTGTTAGATCAACAACGCTGGCTCCCGGGAATCGATCTGCAAAGTTTCGAAGAAATTCACTACTTGCGCCAGTGAAGGAGTAGATGGTCTGGTTTGGATCTCCCACTACGCAAAGCTCAGCGTGCTCACCAAGCCATTGATCTAACAGCGCATGCTGCAAAGGGGAAATGTCCTGGTACTCATCGACCGTGAAGAACCGATACTGACTTTGAACGTGCGCTAGCGCACGAGGTTCTGCCTTTAGAAGCCCAAGGGTTAGAACTAGAACATCTTCCCAATCAAGTTTTTGTGCGCGAATCTTCTCTTGCTCGTAAAGCTTTTGGATCTCCAGATTTTTCTGAAAGGAAAGTCCGGCAACCTTGGGTCTGGAATCTGCAAGCTGGCCATACTCATCCATCGATAACATCGAGTACTTTCGCCACTCAATCTCACTTGCCATATCCCTAAGGGCTGCGTTATCGAGATTGATAGATAGAGACTTTGCGGCAATTCCAATCAGCTTTGCTTTCGAATCCAAAATCGACGGCGCTGGAACTCCAACAAGTTGTGGCCAAAAATACTCAAGCTGTGCAAGAGCAGCAGCGTGAAAAGTCCTAACCGATACTGCTCCTACGCCCAAGGAGCGAAGTCTGGAGCGAAGCTCCCCTGCTGCGCGGTTTGTATAGGTAAGGGCCAACACACGGTTCGCGGCGAAATGCCCGGTTGCAATTCCATAAGCGATGCGGTGGGTGACTGTTCTGGTTTTTCCAGTTCCTGCACCGGCAAGAATGCAAGTAGGTCCAACTAGCGATTGAGCAGCAACCTGTTGTTTGGGATCGAGGCCTGCCAGAATGCTCTCGGCGTTAGCGTTTGCCATGACTTGCATTTTCAGTCGCCGAAACTAGTTCCTTGCCAAACCAAAGCTCAATCATTGCCCGAGAGATGCTTGCGCGACCAGGAAGCAGAATCTGACTTGCCTCGGCTTCAAGTTCTTCACGAGAAAACCAGCGAAGTTTTGTAATCTCTTCACCGTCTGGCCGAAGCTGCTGCGAAGAATTAGCCTTCGCGCTGAATCCAAGCATCAGTGAGTAAGGGTAAGGCCAGCCTTGCGAGTAGGTGTATTTGGCATCAGTGACATCCAGCCCTGATTCTTCTTTCATCTCTCTGGCTACTGCCGCCTCCAGTGACTCCCCCGGCTCAACGAAGCCGGCAAGAATCGACCAACGATTTTGCTCCCAGATTCCTTGCGAGCCAAGCAGGATTCGATCGTTCTCATCGATAATCGAAACAATCACCGCCGGGTCAGTTCTTGGAAACAATTCCAGATCTTCAGCTTTACATCTTCGTACCCAGCCGCCTTGCTCAATAAGCGTTTCACTTCCGCAGCTTGGGCAATAGGTGTGACTCTTGTGCCAGTTGCTTAGCGCCAAGGCCTGGGTGAATACTCCAGCATCAAAGTCGGATAGTCCTGCACCGGTTGCTCGAAGAGAAATCCAGCGTTCTGAGTTTGGCTCGATCAGGGAAGCTTGCGCCTGGTCAATTACAACTAGACAGATTGCGGTTCCGGCAGGAACCGAAGATGCGTCCTCGGTGCTTCTACCCAGATACACCAATACTTTTGATTCTGGAGCAGAGCTAAGAGGAACAAGTAAAAGAGATGCGTCTTGGCCCAGCAAGACCTTGCCCTGATGCATAAGTATTGCCATTGAGCCTGCTTGATTTCGCAGCAAGGAAAAAAGGTCGGGATTAGCCCGCAATAAGTAGTCTCTATCCAGCGCCGAGCGAGCCAGTGGTGGCAGCTGATTCTGGCTCACTTTATCCCTCGCGTGGCGAAACTGAATAGATCGGGCAACGTTGTCTAACCTTAAAAACATGGCTAGATCTCCCTTGATTTTAGCGGCCCTAGCGAAGGACGCCGTTCCCCAGTTTGACTTCGCCCAGGTGAAGAACCTTGATGGTGGAGCCTCCGGTGCTTTCGATGCAGCCCTACTAACCGCTAAAAGCGGTGAACACTTTGTAGTTCGCATGGCAAACAGCGCCAGCGCGGGAACTGAACTAGAGGCTGAGATTCGAGCAATCAAAACTTTTACACCTGTTATTCGCCTAAACCTTCCCTTTGAACTAAGCGAGCTAGTTGGTGGAACTCAGGATTCAGATGGCCAAAGAGCGATGGTGTTCAACTTTGTCTATGGCAACCCAATCGAGATAAGCCGAGTCGAGCCACTTTCCGATTTGACCCTGAGTATTGCAACCTCCATTGCAGCAATCCACAAACTTCCAGTCGAGCTAGTCCAGAACGCAGGATTTCCAGAACTAGACCCAGCTTCAAACCTGAAGTACCGAGTATCAGAACTTGATCGAGCAGCTCAGACCGGAAAAGTTCCACCGGTTCTACTGCATCGCTGGGAACAGGCATTGGAAGATGCCAGCTTGTTCCGCTACCAGCCAACTGTTATTCACGGCAGCCTAAATGGCCAAAGCGTTCTTGAATTGGATGGAAAAGTTTCTGGAGTGCTGCACTGGTCAGGACTTCGAATCGCAGACCCAGCCGAAGATCTTTCTTGGATCCTTGGCGGAGCGGCACCTGAGCTTTCAAGAAACCTAATGGCTCGCTACTTCGAAGCAAGAGCCGGAGCTGACAGCAACATTTGGCCGCGTGCACTTCTATACAGCGAGCTAGAACTTGCCCGCTGGCTACTGCACGGTTACTCAACTGGCAACCAGGAGATCATCGAAGATGCTGTTGGCATGCTTTTGGTACTTACTGAAGAAGTTGAAACTGGCAAAGCTGAGCGCCTTCACGCAGCTCCCCTGGCAGCCTCAATTGCGCAGGCCAAGCTAGCAAGTGAGCCAGCAGCTCCTGCTATCAAAAACGACGAACTGTTCTAGGCAAACAGCTCTTCCCACATCTTTACTAGCTCTTCTGGAGTCGGAACCTTTTCTGGGCGAAGTTCTTTATTTTCCCCAACAAAGTAAAAGCACACATCGATTTGCTCAATTGGAATCTTCTTGAGGGCAGAGTATGCAAACCGGTATAGAGCAAGCTGAAGAATCATCTGCTGCTCGGTGGCTTTATCTTTAGGAGCAGCCCCGGTCTTCCAGTCCACAATTTCGAACCGATCTCCGGATTGAAAAACAGCATCCAACTTGCAAACAAAAGTGTTAGATCCTCGGGTCAGGTTGATTTCAATCTCAACATCTGCAGGGCTTTGATTGTTGAACCTGGAGTTCTTGAAGATCTCCGTTAGCTCAAATATCTCCTGCGGTGCCTGGTCAACTTCCGAGATTATGAAATCCTCAACCCAGGAGTGAAAAGCGGTTCCCGTTTTGGTAGCACGATAAGGCTCGGTTGGTACAGGCCTTAGATACCTTGCTGCTTGTGCAGGTAGATCAGTTATGAACTCCTTGAACTTTGAAGCTGGGATGCGAACAGGAAGTTCAACTTGGCCAAGTCTTTGGATGCGATCATCTTGCTCCTTGAGTAGCAGATCGATTTCCTGGTGGATACTCGAGCTTCTAAGATCTTCCGCGCTTATTCGATCCAACTTCGCCGACGCCTTATCAACTTCTGACGCCGAGTTCTCAACAACTGCTGCATGCACTTCACCGATTGGCTCCAGGGGCCAAAATTTTTGCCTAGGAGATAGATCAAGTGGATTTTCAGCCGACTCTAAATCTGGAAACTGAAAGTGACCTTCAGCAAGCTCGGTCATAAAACGGGACGGTTTTCTAGAACCAGAGTTGGCTGGTTTCCAATAGGAACCAGAAAGCAAAAGTGCTTCTTTAGCTCTGGTAATTGCAACGTAAATTAGCCGGAACTCTTCTCGCAGCTGGTGTTCTTTATTGTCTGCTTTGAACTGATCAGTTGCGGCTTTGAGTTCTGATTGGATCGCAGCGCTCTTAAAATCAAACACCGGTAAAGATCCGGCATCTCCTCGAAGTGGGTAAGGAAGCTCCGCTCCCGATAGCCAACCGGAAACTGATCTTGGCTTTGAAGGAAAGTCATCTTCGACCAGGTTTGGAATTGCAACAAAGTCCCACTCGAGTCCTTTGGCTGCGTGAATGGTAAGCACCTGTACTACGCCGGCGCCCGGAGTCACCCGTGGAATCTCAAAACGTTCTTTCTTGGTGGCATACTCCAGCCAGTTCAGGAACTGACCAAGTAGGGCACTTGCCGAATTCGATCCAAATCCGGCCACTATTTCATAGAAGGAATTCAACTGTGCCAAAGGGTTAGAAAGCTTTGGATTGGCACGAAGCTCAATATCAAGCCACAGCTCTTCGGCACACAGTCTTACAAAATCCGTCAAAGGCAAGGCTGTAGCGGAGCGAAGATTTTGAAATAGCTTTGCTGCCTCTTGCAGACGTGCCAAAGACTGCTCGGAAAACTCATTTAGAAGCTCGAGCTTTTCGTTAAGAACTAGATCTAAAGCTTCAACGATTGTGATCTCTTCGCGGAACACCCCTTCTTGCCTTGGGCCAGATAGCTTCCTGGCCATCACAAATAGTCGATCTATGTCCTTGACCCCAATGCGCCATCTGGCACCGGTGAGCAATCTAATAAGTTCACTACCTGAATCGGCGCGCTGAACAACCTTGAGGGCACAAACCAAATCAACGATTTCAGGCATCTCAAGTAATCCCCCGAGCCCGACAACTTCTACTTCTATTCCTTGAGCCTGAAGCTTTTCAACAAACAAGGCCATGGACGAACGCTTTCGCATCAACACCGCACACTTTTTACCTGCGGTGGCTGCTGGCTTTAGCCAACCTGCAACAACTTCTGCCTCATCCTCGATGGTTTGCTCGAAAGCAAAATCTGTATCTCCTTCGATTGCGTCGGGTTTAGCTACAAGCTTTACCGGAAGCACATGCTCTACTCTCGATGAAACTTTCTCGTAACTTGCCGGCTCCTGAAGTGGCAAAGCTATCCGGTTTGCCATATCCAAAACCTTGATTGGGTTTCGCCAGCTAGTTTGAAGCGAGAAGTGCCTAACGCTTCCAAAATCTTGTCCAAACTGATCCAGGTTTGAGGAGCTTGCTCCACGCCAGCCATAAATTGACTGGTTTGGATCTCCAACTGCGAATACAGACTTGTTTCCAAACAGCGTCGACAACAACTTGGTTTGAAGCACGGAAGTGTCCTGGTACTCATCTAGCAAAATGGCCGTGAAGTTCTCCCTGATTAGCTGCGCAGCTTGAGCATTTTCGGAAACAGCCTTGTAAGCCAGGGCAACTTGATCCGAGTAATCAACCATTGATCGACGCTTTTTTTCCTGCTGGAATTTCTCAGCGAGTTCAGCAATCAAGGGTGTTGGCTTCAGGCCTTCCACTATTTCTTCGATATAGACAAAGCGCGAGTCAATCTCTGCCCCCGCCTTTTTTGGAAGCGAGCCGATGTGGTTGGCGGTAGCTTCAATAACATCTCTCACCGCATCTGCACTTTGGCCGTTATCGCTTAGAGCTTGGGAAAGCTCAAGTACTTTTTGAACCAGGGTGTCGAGATTTAGATCAAGATCGCTCAGGCTTCCAGATACTTCCGACCCGTACCTAACGCACACCTCACGTGCCAACTGGAATGCAGCTGCTTCGCTAAGCAGCGTTGACTCACTCTCATAACCCAGGGCCAAGCAGTTATCCCTAAAGATCTGGTTCGAGAAGGCGTTGTAGGTAGAGATAGTGGGTGCGACGAATTCGTAATCGACATTCTCTGGCCAGTAGCTAGTTTCACGCAGCTTGAGCAGTGCCTCAAAGATTCGCTTGGATAACTCGGTCGCGGCTTTCCGAGTAAAGGTAAGTCCAAGAATCTGTTCAGGGCGAGCGTAGCCATTGGCAACTAACCAAAGCACACGAACTGCCAGAAGTTCCGTCTTTCCACTTCCCGCACCCGCAACCACCAGAGCCGGGGAATCAAGAGGGGCGTTTTCAATGGCATCAATTTTTTCTGGAGCAAGATCGAAGTCCTTGATGACCTTGAAAATCTCAGGCGCTGAGTATCTAGCCGACATAGCTCACCGCCGGTGTTAGATGCAATGAGCAAGAACCGTAGGATCTTTCCGATTCACAGTGATTCGAAAGCTGGGCTACGAAAACTGATTTCGACATTCCTTCAGAGCAATCCAGTAGAAGCTTTTTGAATCGAGCTGATTCGTCAGCATCCATCGCTGGCTGCTTGCGCTCGGCAAACTTAGCTCCCCCAACAATTAATAGCTTGGCTCCCGCTAGTTGTTTAGGGTCAATCGAATCAAGATCTTGGAATCCGCCTTCGAGCACTGCCATTTGATAAAGCGCTAGCTGAGGATTCACAAGAGTATCCGCGGCAGTGGCAGCTTGTTTTCCTGTTTTTAGATCAACAATCACAATGTTGCCATCGGCCAGTTGCTCTATTCGGTCAACTTGTCCTCTGACCGAAATGTTTCCCAGTTCAAAGTTAAAGTTTTGCTCTTTGGCTAAAACTTGCCCGCCGTCCGATTCAAACTGCTTCAGGTATTCGGCAAGGTTGGCGAGCATTCGAGCAGCCTGTCGCTTCCCTAAATCCTCCAGCCAATCGGCTTCGAACTCCAATGAGTTCCAACGCGAGAGTTTTAGCTTCTCAAGCTCGGCCAGATCTGAAGAGTCAGACACTTCCAATACCTCATGGATCAATGAACCAAGTGAGGCTTGAAAAGATCCAGCCGATCCACCGTGGGTTTCAATGAACCAGTGAAGTGGGCACTGTAAGAAGTTATCTAGCTGCGATGGACGAATCTGCAGCTGCTGGTTTTCCAAATCAGTAAGTGGCTCAGTGGTAGAAACAGGAAGTAATCCATACCAACTGCGCGGCGATGCACCTGGCACCCCAGCAGCAGCTAGTCGAGCAAGCCCGAGTGCGGCTTGTTCAGGATTTAAGGATTTGCCTGAGGCAAGTTCCCTGCGGAGCTCACCAACAAGTGATCGAAGTGTGTAGGTCTTGGCAACGTGGGATTCGATTTGCGGATAACTGCCGTGAACAAGAGGTAGAAACTGCGATAGCTGCTGATCTTCTTTATCTGTTGCGGAAAGAATCAAAAGCTGCCCGCAAGCACCTGCTGCCTTGTTTAGCATTCGAAGCTCGCCTGGAAGCTCTGAACGCTTTAGGTCACGGGCTTGGCTAATCTCTCCTGTAACCAACGCATCTAGAACGTTTGCCCCAAGCAGTGAAGATCGTGGCTTTAGATTTGGCCAAACCCCTTCGCTCAGACCAGGAAGCACAACAGTGTCAAAGCGCTTTCCGATAAGACCGGAAGGAGTAAGAAGTGCAACATACTCACCGCTTCGGTTATTCAGCGCTAGCGAATCTTCGGGTATCTCTCGCTCTAGTTGATCCTGAATAAATTCGATTGCCAACGCGTTTGGAAAACGATCGGCAAATCTTGCTGCAGCGGCAAACAGTGAAAGTATCGAATCAAGATTTCTTCCAGCTTGGATCGAAATCTCGGATACACCTCTAGACAGCGATTCCCAGCGCTTTAGGACTCCGGTTTCAGAAACGATCTTCCAAAGCACTGCCTCGGCTGTTGAGCCAGCTTGGTTTCCAAGCTCCTTGGTTGTTTCCATCAGTCGAACCAGCTTTTCGGCTTTTCTAGCTTCTGGGCTTCGAATTAGTGAAAGTGAATTTGGGTTTGCAAAGGCATCAACAAGTAACTGATCGGATGAGCCCTCATAATCCTCCGCTTGCTTTCTAAGCGATCGCTTGAGCCTCAAGATTCCAAGCTGGTCCAAGCCTCCAAGTTCCGATGTCAAAAGTTCTGTTGCTAGCTCGATACCTACTGGTTCATCGCTCAAACAAACCTTGGCAAGACTTAGAAGCTGACCTGAAGAGTGATCATCTCTCAAGGATGTGGCAGAACCAACAACCTGCACTGGCACAGATTCTGCACTAAGGGTTAAGGCAAGTTTTTCAAGCGCTGGTCTGCTTCTTGCAACAACTGCCATCTTTGACCAAGGAACCTGATCAAATAAATGCCTTCTTCGAAGCTCCCCTGCCACAAATGAAAGCTCCTCGCTCTCGGATCGAAAGACTCGAACCTGCATCCCTTCTTCGCTTGATTTAGCTGCTTCAGGTGGGTTTAGCCCCTTACGTTGCCTTCCGGCACGCGCTGCATCAATTGATGAGCTGATCTTGGCAAGTGCAGCTGAGATTTCAGGACGACGAATTGCGTGAGTTGGTTCCAAAAAAATCGGTTCGATTCTTTGATCCGATCTGGCACCGATGCGTTCACAAAGCTCAGTCATGGTCTTTGGATTGGCAACTCTAAATCCGAGAGTTGCAACATCAGGATCGCCAAGGAGTGTCAGACCTGCTCCAAATCGGGTTAGCTGAAAAAGCAATTCAGCTGCTGCTGGCGTAAGCTCCTGCGCATCATCAACCAAGATCGTCGAAAGCTTGGCTAGTTCTATCGGAAACTGCTCTAAAGACTCAAGCGCCTTGGCCGCCGAGCGGAGTAGTGAAGCTGAGTCGTAGCGTGCCAGGTCTGATACCTCGAGTTTTTTCAAATAGCTCGCGTAGCAACTAGCCGATGCAATCCACTCAGGCAACCCCTGGGCTTTTCCAAGTTCGGTTAGTTCATCGGGGGATATTCCATGCTCTAAGCAAGCTGAAATCAGATCTCTAAGTTCGGTTCGAAATCCAGTTAGCGAACGAACTGTGGAGTCAAGATGTTTTGGCCAGAGGTTTGAATCTAGTTCGGTTAGTACCTCTTTTAGGAGTTGGTCCTGCTCACTACCGCTAACTAAAACCGGCGCCTTCTTTCCATCTTGCTTTGCCGCGGCAGCCAGAATCGAAAACGCAAGGCTAGTTAGGGTTTTGGCAAGTGGGCCAGGGGTTGCACCTTGGTATTCCAGAGCTAACTGATCGCGAAGTGTGTTGGCAGATTCACGGGTTGCGGCGATCACTACTATCTGGGCTGGTTCAAGCCCTTTTGCCGCAAGCGCTAAGAACCTCGATACCAATGCAGTTGTTTTTCCAGAGCCTGGGGATCCAAAAACTGGCGTGATGGTATCTAGAGGAAGGTCCAAAACCCTTTGCTGGGTTGGAGATAGTTCGAGGGAATGGATAGATGAAAAGCGAGTGGTTTGCACAAACTTCACATCGGTCATTCCCCCAAGATACTAAAGCCCTCTGACAGCTGGTTTAGGCCTTTGTAAAATGGCCGTAATCTAGTACCAGAAAGGTTGGTCATGGACATCAGAATTGGCATCAAGCACTCAGCTCGCGAGCTAAGTTTCGACACATCGGAGTCAGCGGCGGCAGTTGAGAAGAAGGTTGCTGAGGCAATCAACTCCAGCTCAAAACTGATCAACCTAACCGACTCAAAGGGCAACGTCTTTTTGGTTCCAACTGAAGCTCTTGCCTACCTAGAGATCGGTGCCGAGGAAGCTAGAAGGGTTGGGTTCATCGCCTAATGGAATTTCTATTTATTGTTTTTTACGCTGCGATTCTTGGGCTTGTCGCCCCTTACGTCCAGATTGGCTCTGACCGCTACGGATCTTTTGTTCCTCCGGTGATTGGACTTGCAACCGGATCCGTGCTTTGGGTTTTGTTGACCTGGATTGGCTTTGGATATACCGACGCTTGGATCTGGTCGATTGTGATGCTGGGTATGCCAGTAGCTATGTTCTTTGGATCAAAGGCACTGGACAAACAGCGTGCGAAGTTGGACGACCAAGCTCTAGCTGCTACGCGGTAAGTCCAACCGCATCCATTCGCAGCGAATGTGCTGCAATCATTTCGGTCACTAGTGGCTCAATCTTTGAGTAAGACTCTAGGTTGACCTTTCGCTCCTGCTCCAGAGTCAACTTCGAATTCTTATCTATTCCGGCAAGCTTTCGGTTATCGAAGGCGGCTCTCACCTCCAGCAGAACATCACCCATCAGGCGTCTTCCCCAAAGCGCTAGGCGAGATTCAAGTTGTGGGTTTCCGGCCATCCCCTCAACCAGAACCTTCTTGGCAAATTTTTCAAAAGTCTTATCTGAAAGGGCCTTCTCAACTGCTTCGCGCAATTCCTTGTTTAGACCAGAGGCAAGTCGTCCGTAGAAATCATCCAGCAAACCTGAGACCAGGTAGATCTTGA
>ERZ1022724.38-NODE-38-length-35228-cov-17.284082_pt1 | contig 35228 bp, 28 predicted proteins | sample MGYA00521091_ERZ1022724 | MGnify/ENA primary metagenome ERZ1022724 (study PRJEB33162, sample SAMN09537610) | freshwater metagenome | isolation source: freshwater | place: Canada:Alberta | collected 2017-07 | study: EMG produced TPA metagenomics assembly of the... | reverse complement strand
CACTACTGCTACCACCCCAAGCTTTCCTCACCCGGAAACTGCCGGATGTGCCTCGTTCAAATGGGCATGCCACCCCGCCCCGCCCCCGGCCAGGAACCGCAGCGGGATGAAAATGGCTACGAAATCATCGGCTGGATGCCCCGCCCGGTCATCGCCTGCGCCAACACCGTCGGCGAAAACATGGGAATCCGCACCACTGGCGAACTCGTCGAAAAATGCCGCGAGGGCGTCATGGAGTTCCTCCTCATCAATCACCCGCTCGACTGCACCATCTGCGACCAAGCCGGTGAGTGCCGCCTCCAGGAACAATCCGTCCAACACGGTCGCGGCGTCTCACGCTTCGTGGACATGAAGGTGAAAAAACCGAAAAACGTCGAGATCGGCCCCCGCATCCGCCTCGATGACGAGCGCTGCATCATGTGCAGCCGTTGCATCCGCTTCATGGACGAGGTCGCCAGCGACCCGGTTCTCGGCTTCACCCAACGCGGCACCCACACCACCCTCACCGTCCATCCGGGCCGCCTCCTGGACTCGAACTACTCCCTCAACACCGCTGACATCTGCCCCGTCGGAGCATTGACATCCAATGACTTCCGCTTCCAAATGCGGGTCTGGTTCCTCAAGGAGACCCCCACCATCGACGTCAACTGCGGCACCGGCACCAACATCAACGTCTGGACCCGCGGAAATCAAATCCACCGCATCACCCCGCGCCTGAACGACGAGGTGAACTCCGCCTGGATGCCCGACTCCCATCGTCTCAATTTCCACTACATCGACAGCCCTTCCCGTCTCACCGAGCCCCTCGCGGCCAGCCCGCAGGGCCACCAACCGATTTCCTGGACCGCCGCGATCACCGAGGCCGCCGCCAAAATCAAAGCCCATCCGGCCGGAAAAATCGCAATCATCGCCTCCGGGCGCATGACCAATGAGGAACTCTTCCTCACCCGCGCCCTCGCCACGGAAATCGGCACTGACCAAGTCACGCTGGTTCCCCGGTTTGCAGAAGCAGACGCCTTGCTCGTCGCAGCGGACCGCAACCCGAACACCACCGGCGCACAGCTCGTCCTCGGAACCGAGCAGCCCTTCGCCAAGCTTGACGCCATCCGCGACGGCGTTCGAAGCGGCGCGATCCAAGCACTCATCGTGCTCGGAGAAGACCTCATCGCCGACGCCGGCTTCACCGCAGAAGACCTTGGAAAACTTGATTTCCTGCTCCAGACCAGCATTCTTGCCAACGCCACAGCGGACCACGCCCACCTGGTGCTTCCCTCCGCCGCCTTCGCCGAGAAGCGCGGCTCCATGGTCAATCTTTCCGGTCGCCTCCAACGCCTCAACCGCGCCGTCGAGCCCACCGGCCAGGTCCGCGACGACTGGGAAATCCTCCGCGATCTCCTGCTCGCCCTTTCCGGCGGACCCAACGAGGCCCACAACATTGAGGATGTCTTCAAGGCCATCGCGGAAAACATCACCTCCTTCAACGGACTCACCCTCTCGAAAATCGGCCACCAAGGCACACCAATCGCTGACACCGGCTACCAGATCCCCCTGCTCGCCAACGAACGCGCCCGCAAAGCCGCCGGCTTGATCAATGGGTGAAAACTAACAAATAACCTTCCAATCTTCCCCGTGGATCTCATTTTCCAACTCGCCATCATCGTCACCAAGATCGTCCTCCTCACCTTTGTGGTGGTGTTGCCTTTGGTGCCGCTCTCCGTTTATTTCGAGCGCCGCTTCTCCGCCGTCATCCAGGACCGCGTAGGCCCCAACCGCGTGGGCATCCCACTGACCTTGCTGGGATTCAAAAAGGACTTCCACCTCTTCGGCCTGATCCAACCCGTGGCCGATGGATTGAAACTCTTTCTCAAAGAGGACTTCACCCCCGACCATGTCCGCAAGGCCTTCTTCTGGATGGCCCCCGCGCTCACCGTGGTTCCCGCGCTCATCACCGTCTGCGTCATCCCCTTCGGCTCGCCCCTCGGGATCTTCGGCCACACGGAAAAACTCGTCATCGCGGATCTCGACATCGGGCCGCTGTTCATTTTCTCCGTCGCCTCGCTCAGCGTTTACGGCATCACCCTCGCAGGTTGGTCCTCCAACTCCAAATTCCCCTTCATCGGCGGCGTCCGCTCCACAGCACAGATGATCTCCTACGAAATCGCCCTCGGCCTGTCGATCATCCCCGTGCTCATGTTCTACGGCGACCTCAACCTGAGCACCATCGTCCAGAAACAAGCGGAAAACGGCTGGCTACTTCTCCCGCTCTGGAAAAATGGCCAGCTCGGCCTCCCCGACATCAACACCGTCCTCTTTTGGTTCCCCGCCGCCATCGCCTTCCTGATTTTCACCATCTCCATCTTCGCGGAAACCAACCGCATGCCCTTCGACCTCCCCGAGTGCGAGACGGAGCTCGTCGGCGGCTACCACACCGAGTATTCCTCGATGAAATTCGCGATGTTCTTCATGGGCGAATACGCCGCCATGGTCATCGGCTCGGCGCTCATCATCACCCTCTTCCTCGGTGGCTGGTCCATCGGCTTCGGCTTGGACAAATACGTGACAGACCTCCACATCGGCGACTTCTACTTCGGCGGACTCATCCACATGGGCTGCTTCATGACCAAGCTCATCGCCTTCATCCTGTTCTTCATCCTCGTCCGCTGGACCGTACCCCGGTTCCGCTATGACCAACTCATGAAACTCGGCTGGGTGGTCTTTTTCGAAGCCGCCCTCATCAATGTTTTCCTCGCCGCTCTCATCCTCGCAGCTCCCCAGCTCGAAAAGACCATCATCGGCATCGGTGCCGTCCTGCTCGTCATCGTGACCCTCGCCGTCATCTGGGTGGCCAAGGTATCCGAAGAGAATCCGAAAGTCCTTCGCGCTTAATTGGGGATCTCAAATTTCAAATCTCAAATCTCAAATTCCAATGGCCGTCGTCAAACTCCAACGCCCGAAGCTCAATTTCGGGGAAAAAATCTACTTCGGAGCGCTCGTCAAGGGCTTCTTCCTCACCATGACCCATGCGGTCAAAACCCTCCTCGGAAAATCCGTGGGAGCCAAGGAACTCGCTTCTTCCGGACTCGGCGTGACCATGCAGTTCCCCGAACAACGCTGGGACTCCCACCTCCCCGACTACTACCGCGGCGCACCCACCCTCGTCACCGATGAACAAGGCCGCGAACGCTGCGTGTCCTGCCAGCTCTGCGAGTTCATCTGCCCGCCCAAGGCCATCAAAATCAAACCCAGCGAAATCCCCTCCGATGACCCGTGGGCCAAGGTGGAGAAGCGCCCGCTCGAATTCGACATCGACATGATCCGCTGCATCTACTGCGGCATGTGCGAGGAAGTCTGTCCCGAACAGGCGATCTATCTGCGGAAGGACTACCTCATCACCGGCCTCAAACGCGCGGACATGGTCCACAACAAGAAAAAGCTCTACGAAATCGGCGGCGTCCGCACCGGCCTCGTCAACAAATGGAACGAACTGAAATGATGTGGGATGTTATTGGTTACAAGCGATAAGGGCAGTCTCCTATCCACCAATCACCATTAAAGTATAACATATTACCAAATGCCTAGTTACCTCTTCTGGCTTTTTTCCACCATCATGCTCATCGGCGGTGGTGCCGTGATCGCTTTCCGCAATCCCGTCTCCAGCGCCATGGCGGTGGTCACCTGTTTCGTCGGCCTCGCGGGCCTTTTCATCGGCCTGAGCGCCTTCTTCGTCGGCGTGATCCAGATCCTGGTCTATACCGGTGCGGTGATGGTGCTGTTCCTCTTCATCATCATGCTGCTCGACCTCAAGGATGAGGAAAAAGCCGCCAAACCCCTGCTCCCGATCGCCTCGGGGATCGCCTTGTTCCTGGTCTTCACCGTGCAACTCATCGGCGTGCTCTCGCGGACGCCCGACAAGACCGCTCCGCCGCTCGATCCCGCCACGCTTGCCTCCGCAGCCGCCGGTTTCGCACCCACCAGCAAGATCGCCACCACACTCGGTCAGGGAAAACTGCCAGACGTGCACCTCATCGGCCACACGCTCTTCACCGACTACAACATGCCACTCCAAGTCCTCGGCGTCCTCCTGCTCGTCGCCACGGTCGGCGTCGTGGTCCTCTCCAAGCGCCAGGCGGATTGATTCTCCAATCATCAATCATCCGCCAAAAATCTTAACACCGGTCCATCACCCATCACCATTTACCAACCATGGCATCACTCCACGACTACCTGCTCGTCTCGGGACTCCTCTTCGCCATCGGCCTCGCGGGCGTTGTCGTCCGCCGGAACATCATCATCGTGTTCATGTGCCTGGAGCTCATGCTCAGCGCGGCCAACCTCTCGCTCGTCGCCTTCTCGCGCTTCAATCCCACGCCCAACGGCCTGCCGGATTACCAAGGCCAAATGCTCGTCTTCTTTGTCATCACCGTGGCTGCTGCGGAAGTCGCCGTCGGCCTGGCCATCATCGTCGCCCTCTACCGCGCCCGCCAAACCATTCACACCGACGAACTGACATCGCTCAAAGGATAAGCATCTTCACCCATATCCCATCTCATGACCCTTCCCTGGCTCCTCCTCTTCCTCCCGCTGGCCATCGCGGCGGCGAACCAACTCGTCCTCAAAAAAACCGGACTCGCACCGCTCGTCTCGACGGCCTCGACGCTGGCGACCTTCGTGATCGCGGTGTTGTTGTTAGGGAAAAATGAAACCTCTCATTTCAACTGGGCCACCATCGGTGACTTTTCCATCAACATCGGCCTGAAGCTCGACCAGCTCTCCACCGGCATGATGATCGTGGTGACGGGCGTCGGGCTGTTAGTCCATATTTTCTCACTTGCCTACATGAAAGAGGATGAGGCCAAGGCCCGCTACTTCACCGGGCTTTCCCTGTTCATGTTTTCCATGACCGGCATCGTGCTGGCGGACAATTTCATCATGACCTTCATGTTCTGGGAACTCGTGGGACTCAGCTCCTACCTGCTCATCGGCCATTGGTATCAAAAGGATTCCGCTGCGGATGCCGCCAAGAAGGCCTTCCTCTGCAACCGCGTCGGTGACTTCGGCTTCATGATCGGCATCCTCATGCTCTGGGGCATCACCGGCCACCTCGCCTTCGACTCCATGAAGGGCGGCCTGGAGTCCTTCATCGCCGCCAATCCCGCCATCGCTGGTGGAGTGCTCTCCGCCGCAGTCCTCTGCATCTTCTGCGGGGCCATCGGCAAGTCTGCGCAACTTCCGCTTCACGTCTGGCTGCCGGATGCCATGGAAGGCCCCACTCCGGTCTCCGCACTCATCCACGCGGCCACCATGGTCGCCGCGGGGGTCTACATGCTCTTCCGCCTGCAATTCACCCTCGGCTTCGAGCACTTCACAGCGCTTCAAGCCAGCACGGTCATCGCCTGGACCGGCTGCATCACCGCGCTGGTCGCCGCACTCATGGCCACCCAGCAGGACGACATCAAAAAAATCCTCGCCTACTCGACGCTCTCCCAACTCGGCTACATGGTGATGGCCGTGGGCCTCGTGGCCGGGCAGGCGGGCATGTTCCACCTCTTCACCCACGCCTGGTTCAAGGCGCTTCTCTTCCTCGGCTCGGGCGCGGTCATCTACGCCTGCCATCACGAACAAAACATCTGGAAAATGGGCGGCTTGCTGAAAAAAATGCCGCTCACCGGGCTGACATTCGCCATCGGTTTCGCCGCCTTGATCGCGGTTCCGTTCACTTCCGGCTTCTTCTCGAAGGAACAGATCCTCGAGGCCGCCCACCACCAGAACCCGGCGCTTTTCTGGATCGCCGCCCTCGTCGCGGTGCTCACCCCGTTTTACATGACCCGGCTTTTCGTCGTCGCCTTTCTGGGGAAAACCAAGTCCGAAAACGCCGACCACGCGCATGAAGTCGGCCCGCTGATGGTTGGTCCGCTGGTCATTCTGGCCGTGCTGGGACTCATCGCCGGATTCCCCTTCGTCGCCAGCAAGCTTTCTCCGGCTTACGTCGCTCCGGAGCACCTCATTCACTTCGGAACAGTCACCTACGTATCCATCGCCGCGCTCGTCATCGGCGTGATCTTGGGGTTGGTCCTCTACGCCGGAAAAGAAAAGGACCCGGTCTCCATCCCGCTGTTCAAGAACCGCTTTTACATCGACACCATTTACGACAAGGGCCTCGTGCGTTATTTCCAGGACGCCTTCGCCGCCATCATCGCATTCTTCGACGAGTTGCTCATCAATGGCCTGCTCGTCGGGGGCCTGAGCCGCGCGGCGGAATCCTTCGGCAACATCTTCCGCAAGGTCCAGTCCGGCAGCCTCCAAGGCTATGCCTTCTGCTTCGGTCTGGGAGTTCTGCTTGTCGTCTATTTTACGGCTTTCTGAAATAATTTCGAGGCCACGCTCTGACAAATATCCGCGTAATTCCGTTACATTTGGGTGACGCTGAATTTTCCTCTTTACGCCGTCCTAACATCCATCAGGATCGCGGTATGAATTTCGTCCGAGAAGTGATTCCTTGGTGCCTGCTTGGACTCAGCGCTTCGATGACTCAGGCAGTCACCTTTTTGGACGTCACTCCGGGCAATAACAATGCCACCATCACCCAGGTGGTTCTCACGGTGGATGGAGTGGATGTCACTCAGAATTCCGAGGCTCCAGGGCACGGCATTGCCCCCTTGCCCATTAGCGGAACCACGCCGGTGGTCGTCAAAAGCGTCCGTATCAACGATGGCGCCCAGGTGGGCATCAACCTTACTTTTTTCAACACCTCCGGCGCATCGGTGGCGAACGCCTCAACCAACCTCTTCACGGCGAACGGCATCGGTGTTTATAAGAATGGAACCGTCACCCGCAGCATCGACGATCCACTCGGCTACCTCGATGCCTTCGCAGGGACCTCGATGGATACCGACCTCCGGAATTTCAGCTTTCATGATTCCGTAATTCCCGCCCTGCCTGGCCCTTCCTCGCCTGCTGCGGACCTGGATCTCCTCTTCCTCAGGTCCTTCCGCATGGATGACTACTTCATGATCAGCGAGCGCTGGGGAAACAGCCCCTTCAACGTGACCGCCTTGATGCAGAACGGACAACCCTACCCGACCGCCAATGTCCTGCGCCTCGGTGGTCCATTGCCCGGCACTGGCTTCGGCGATCCCTACACCGCCCACGATTGGAATACCGGTTACGCCCCCACAGGTCAGTTTGCCGATCAGGCACAAACCATCACGGTCTTTTCCGCCAAAAAATTCTTCGAGGGAACCGGGAGCTCCGGTGGCCCGATCTTCGGCCTCCGGATTGACAACAACAGCGAGGCTGACATCAAAATCGTCGGAATCAGCAGCAATACGTTTGCCGACAATGAGATGATTCCCGAGCCCTCTTCATGGCTGCTCACGCTCGCGGGGGTCCTTTGCCTCACACTCGCCCGCAAGCGGCAGGCTTGACCACTTCTGCCAGCAGCTTGTGTTCAGGTCGGCAGCTCCGCCCCCTCCGATTTTCGCCCTGGAGCATGTTTGGCCGCTGGGAAAGCGCGAAGCTCTCCCCCTCATCGGCACCTCATGCGCTTCGGCGGTTTGGAGAGCGCCGCACCTTGAGCGCATGCGAACCCGCAGTGAGTCCGGAGTTTCCGGGTTTTTTACTTCGGATTCATGGACTTGAACGGATTTTACGGAAGAATCCCAAATCGAAAAACCGACTCGTCCTCACCTGCCCGGTGAGACGCGGATTCTTCATCACTCATGGATCATCCATGTGGTCCGTGATTTCCAAGTCTGCGGTGGTTTTCATTACCCGGCTACGGATCACCGTGAAGGCACGGATGACCGGGTATTTGTCGCTGAATCACGCAAGCCTCTGGCAGATCGAGGAACGCTTCCGCAGCTCAGCGGGTTTGGGCGGCCCGGAGTAGCTGCCCAATGCCTCCGGGTCCGGCCAAGGACCCCGTTCGAGCACTCGCGTGGAAAGCTATGCCGCATCGAGCTCCGCCATGGCGGACACACCAAGGCTTGATCGATCAGAGATCCGGATGGAGGAACTCAGACGCTGGAAGGCCGCAGTCGGAAAAGCCGTTTTTCAGGACTTCTTCACATCCACCCACTGCTTGGTTCTAGCAGATTCAAGAACCGCATCACAGACATATTGGGTCCCTAGCGCGTGGCGGAAATCAGGGTAGCGTTTCTCGGCGGATGGATCGTCGAGGGATTTGAAAAACTCGGCGAGTTCATGGGTGAACGAGTGCTCGTAACCGAGGCAGAGCCCCGGTACCCACCAGTTGCCGGAATACGGGTGATCCCCATCCGTGGCGTGGATGTTCGTCCAGCCGCGGCGATCTCCGGGGACGCCATGGTCGAAGTAGGAAAGATAGTTCAAATCATGGAGATCCCAGGCGAGGGATTTTTTCTCACCATTGATTTCAAAACTATAAAGCGCCTTGTGACCGCGGGCGTAGCGGGTGGACTCGAAGATGGCGAGGGAGCCGTTCTCGAAGCGGGCGATGAAGGCGCAGGCGTCGTCGATGGTGACGGCCTGCTTCTCACCGGTGGCGGTGTGGACGCGCTCCTTGATGAAGGTCTCAGTCATGGCGCTAACAGAAACGATGTCGCCATTGATCCAGCGGGCGGTGTCGATGCAGTGGGCTAACAGGTCACCGGTCACCCCGGAGCCAGCTGCCGCGGCATCGAGCCGCCAGAGGCCGGCTCCGCCTTGGGGGAGCTCTTCGGAGATGGTCCAGTCTTGGAGGAAATTCGCCCGATAGTGGAAGATGCGCCCGAGCTCGCCAGCATCGACGATGTTCTTGGCGAGGGTGACGGCGGGAAGAAAGCGGTAGTTATACCAAACGAGATTCGGCAGGCCGGACTTCTCCACGGCGCTCACCATTTTTTCACCCTGCTCGCCATTGAGCGCGAGAGGTTTCTCACAAAGGATCATCTTGCCGTTGGCGATGCAGGCGAGGGCGATCTCGGCGTGTGAGTCGTTGGGCGTGCAGATGTCGATCGCGTCGATGTCGTCGCGCTTCACGAGTTCGCGCCAGTCGGTTTCATAAGAATCATAGCCCCATTTTTCGGCGAAGGCGGCGACTTTCTCCTTGTCACGACCGCAGACTGCCTGGCGGACCGGGACGTGCTCGGTATCGAAGAAGTGAGAGAGTTGCGAGTAGGCGTTCGAGTGGGTGCGGCCCATGAAGCCGTAGCCGATGAGACCGATGCGGATTGGTTTTTTCATGATTGATTTAACAGGTGGTGAATGGGATCGGGTTGGTGCGTGGAGGCTTGCTGAAACGTGCCTCTTTAGAATGGTTTATCAAAGTTTTGAAAATCGCAGGGCGCGACAACATCCCGGAAAGAATGCAGCCCGGTTTGGCAGGCGTCTAGTTTTTTTGAGCTCCGCCTGGCGCGCTTATTTAGCACGGCCATTTTTCCATGGCGGGGTCTTGGGCTTCCAAGTCGAGGCCGGGAGCTCATCGTCAAATTCCGAGCGCTGGCTGATCCCGCGCAGCAGGCTGCTGATTTCCTTGGTCTCGTGAAGCAGCTCCAACATCCGCTCCTTGGATAATCCCGGCTGCTTCAACTCCGCCTTCACCGCCGCATCACGGCGCTGCAAGACCGTTCCGGAAAGAAGCGACAGCGCCTGCTCCGCCGCCTGCATCCCATCCAACGTCACTCCTTCCAAGCTGGAAGTCTCAGCCATCAAAGCCAGGCGATCCGCCTCGGAAAGTCCGCTGATGAAAAGATTCACCGCCGCATTCGAGGTGGTGTCCGGTGCAGCGCCGAGAATGGATTCTAACAATGGCACCCCCTCCACCCAGCGGTTCGCCTCATGCAAGGTCTCGAACTGCTCGCTGATGAACCGCTGCGCAGCTCCCGAGGAGAGCGCCAGATGGCAAAGAAAAGCGACAATCCGGTGCAGCGGGGTGGGCTCGACGGCAGAGGGAGCTTCGAGCGAATCCGCCGGTGTTTCCGTAACCGCGCGCTTCGGCTTGGCCTTCGCGCGGGCGATGGCATCCCGCAGCGCAACCGTGGATGTCTGGAGGTAAGAGGCGACGATGTTGAGCTGATTCTCCCGCGCGGCGAAATCCGTCATGAGCGCCAGAAGATCCGCACACTCGGTGAGCGCCTTGGATCGACCAGCCGCCGAATCCAAGACTCCGACCGCCTTGGCACGCCCCAGCTTGAAGTCGAAAAACTCCTTGGCGTTGGTGAGCAGGTTTCTGAACTCCGCCTCACCATGGGCTTTGAGGTAGGAATCCGGATCATCGCCCGCAGGCATCTCGACCACGCGCACGGCAAGTCCCTCTGGAGCGAGTTGTTGATAAGCCTTCTCGGCCGCTGCCAGGCCCGCGTTGTCCGCGTCGAAACAAATCAAGACATTGCTGGTGTAACGTTTCAAAATCCTGGCGTGCTCGCTGGTGCAGGCCGTGCCGGAAGTGGCGATGGCATGGGTGAAGCCATGCTCGTGGCAGCAAATCGCGTCCAGCTGCCCTTCACACAGCAATGCCGCCTTCTCGGTTAGAATCGGTTTTTTCGCGCGATCCAAGGCAAAGAACACCTTGGATTTTTTGTAAATCGCGGTCTCTGGCGAGTTGATGTATTTCCCGCTGTTCTTGTTCTCGCGGAGTTGCCGGGCCGTGAAGGCGATGACGTCGCCAAGTTCATTGCGGATGGGAAACATCAAGCGGTCCTGAAAACGCACGAACAACCCGGAACGCGGTTGGTTGTCTTCCTTTAATTTTACCATTCCGGACTCCACCAGCTCGCGGCCGGTGAACTCTTTCGCCCGTGCCCAATCGAGGAAGACCTTCGGATTATCCGGCATCCACCCGACGGACCAACTCACGGCCATCGCGCTGCCGAAGCCCCGCGATTTCATGTAGTCCCTCGCGTGGCGGGCACCCGGGTCCTTCATCAGCAGCTCGTGAAAAAACGCCGTGGCTTCGCGGTGGATATCTAACAATCGACCACGAGTCTTGCGGTTCTTATCCGCATTCGGATCGGAAACCTCTTCGTCGAGAAACACGTTCGCCCGTCCTGCGAGCTTCCGCACCGCATCGAGGAAGGGCAGGTTTTCGTAATCGCAGACGAAGGAGATCGCGTTGCCCCCCTTGCCACAGCCGAAGCAGTGATAGTACTGGCGCGACGGTGTGATCGTGAATGACGGGGATTTCTCGTTGTGAAACGGGCAAAGTGCCTTGAACTGGGAACCCGCCTTCTTGACCTGAATGTACGAGCCGATCAAGTCGACGATGTCCGTCGCTTCGAGCACTTTCTCAATACTGTCTTTGGAAATCAGGGCCACGGGATCTTGCTGCGGCCCAGACTAAGACGCCCGCCCCCTCGACACGAAGCCGGAATTTAAAAATCGCCATCGAAGAAACTGATTTACTTGCCAAGCGCCCATCCATCCCGCCATTCTCTCCGCCCGACGGCTGAGTTCCCAGCCATTCGCCTATCAAGCATGCTTAGCTCAGTGGTAGAGCACATCCTTCACACGGATGGGGTCGTAGGTTCGAACCCTACAGCGTGCACCAATTTTTCTGGCGCAGGCCGGGTAGCTTGTTTCCAACGGGTCAACTGACGCTCGAGGTATGCCGATTTAGCGCCCAAGAGGCGACGACAGCAATCCATGCGATTGAAATGCCGGAAATCACGCAGAAATGTCAATTTTTCTACTAGCCCGGCGGCAAATGCCATTTACTCTCTCCCCGGGCATGAATCGCTGGGAGACATGCCAACACGTTTCACCTTCATCGCCTTATTTCCATGAACCTCACACTCAAAGTCTGGCGGCAGTCCGGCCCCAACGCCAAAGGAAAAATCGAAACCTACGACGCCAAGGATATTCCGGCGGAGGCTTCGTTTCTTGAAATGCTCGATATCGTCAACGAGCGAATCATCATGAACGGAAACGAGCCGATTCACTTCGAACACGATTGTCGCGAAGGAATCTGTGGCTCCTGCTCGTTGACGATCAACGGGATCCCTCACAGCAAGGAACGTGCCACCGCGACCTGCCAGGTCCACATGCGGAAGTTCTCGGAGGGCGACACGATCTGGATCGAGCCATTCCGTGCGAATCCTTTCCCAGTGGTGAAGGACCTGATCGTGGATCGCTCCGCCTTCGACCGAATCGTGGCTGCGGGGGGCTACATCAGCGTGAGGACAGGATCGAGCGTGGACGCGAATTCGATTCCCATCCCCAAGGCGGATGCGGACGCGGCCTTCGACGCCGCCGCGTGCATCGGATGCGGTGCTTGTGTGGCATCTTGCAAAAATGCTTCAGCCATGTTGTTTGTTGCCGCCAAGGTGTCCCACCTCGGCCATTTGCCGCAAGGACAGCCCGAGCGCCAAAAGCGTGTGCTTGCCATGGTTCGCCAAATGGACGCGGAAGGCTTTGGAAACTGCACCAACCAATACGAGTGCGAGGCCGCATGCCCCAAGGAAATCAGCGTGGATCACATCGCCCGCATGAACCGCGACTACAACAAAGCCGTGTTGATGGAGCAATTCGTCTAAGCCCGGCCCACCTCTCTGGATCGCATGCTTACCCGCCCCGACCGCCCTGCGGATCCTGCCGAACGCGTGGTGAAAACAGCCGCGGAGTGGAGGGAGGTCCTGACCTCCCAGCAATACCATATCCTGCGGCAGGCCGGGACCGAGCCGCCGAATGGGTCGGTTTACAAAGAGTTCAAGCATCAGGGAAAAGGAACCTACCACTGTGCGGGTTGCGGAGCTTTGTTGTTTTCATCCGATCACAAGTTCGATTCCGGCTGCGGGTGGCCGTCCTTTTACGACCCTGCGAACGCGGATCACGTGAAGCTCAGGGTGGATCGCTCACTCGGAAGGACGCGCACCGAGGTCGTGTGCGCGATGTGCGACGGGCACTTGGGCCATGTTTTCGAAGGCGAGGGCTTCGACACGCCTACCGACCTGCGCTACTGCATCAATGGCGGCGGCTTGATCTACGCCCCTGCGGAAAGCGGCCCCACTTAGATCACTCGCGACCACAGCACCTTGAGGTAGCGGGATTCCGGGTAGTTGGAAAGTGTCGGGTGATCCGGGCCGGCCGCCGTGCGATCAAACATCTGCAAGCGCTTGTTCCTGCGGTGCGCGGCGGTGACGACGATTTGCTCGAAGTCCCCAGCCCCAAGCATCCCAGAGCAGGAGCAGGTCACGAACAATCCTTCAGGAGCCACCAGCTGCAAGGCCAGTTTATTCAAATCGGCATACTTCGCCACGCCGGTCTCATCTTCGCGACCATGAATGAACTTCGGCGGATCCGCGATGACCAAGTCCCAGGTCCTGCCATTTTCAATCATCGTTCTGGCCCAGGTAAATGCATCCGCATGGGTGAACTTCACCCGCGCTGAATTGAGATTTGCATTCCGCTTGGCCATCGCCACGGCGGTCTCATCCAAGTCCACCCCCGTGACATCGCTCGCACCCGCAAGGGCGGCGGAAACCCCGAAGCCTCCGGTGTAGCAGCATAAATCCAAAACCGTCCGCCCCTCGGCAAGCGCACCAAATTTTTTCCGGTTGTCCCGCTGATCGCAGAAAAAGCCGGTCTTGTGACCCGCGCTGAAATCCACTTCATAGCGGATCCCATGCTCCCGGATTTTCACGGTGCGCACGTTGTCCGACTCCACACCGCCCCGCTGCGGGATACCTTCGATTCTCGCCAAATCCGCGTCCACACCCACCACCACCCGCTTGGTGTCAAAGCTCTCGTGCAACAAGGGCAACCACTGCGGCAGACGCTGCCACGCTGCGAGATTCGTGATTTCCACGGACAACACATCCGCGAATTTATCCGCCACGATGCCCGGCATGAAATCCGCATCGCCATGAATCGCCCGATAGCTGTCGGTCTCCCCGTCCAATTTGAGCATCTCCCGCCGCAACTTCGCCGCTCGCCGGATCGCATTTTCAAAAAACGCCTGATCCTCAAGTGGCTCCAGCGAGTGACTGACCACCCGCAGCGGCATCCGTGATTTGGGATTCCAAAGCCCCCAGCCGAACGGCGTGCCTTCCTTGCCCAGCACCATTACAAATGAACCCGGCGTCGCATCGCGGGAGACATCACCGATCATCTTAGGCCAGATCGACGGGTGGAACGTTTGGTATTTAAGTTGGACAGTCGGCACGGCGGAAATACGCAGCAGCAGCGGGAAAATGTCGATTGATAAAATTTCTCATCGCCGACATGTCCGCCAATCCCGGAAAGCCGCTCCCAGGAAATGGAGCACATCACTGGGAAGCAAGGAGTCCTCGGAAAGGTGTCGCTCATTCAGAGCGACCTCCGCCGCGCGTCCGCACAGCCAAGCACCGAGTGAGGCTGCGGCCACCGGTGAGTCGCCGCCAGCAAGCCGCGCGCCGATCACCCCGGCCAGTAAATCACCCTGCCCGCCCGTGGCCATCCCCGGAGTTCCGGTACCATTGCACCACAAGGGCTGCCTCTCACGCGTAACCAAGGTCCTGCACCCCTTCAGCAACAGCGTTGCAGGAACTCGCTCGCAGAACCGACGCGCCGCCACCTCCCTGGCCACCCCCTGCAAATCCGGCGCAAGCCGCGCGAACTCACCGGGATGCGGCGTCACCACATGGCGACTATCCAACACCCCCAAATTTCCCGTCCGGGCAAGGTGGTTCAGCGCATCCGCATCCACCACCATGGGAGCGGGGCACTTGGCGATCAACCCGATCAATCCCGTCACGGATGAGTCATCCATTTCTCCCAGACCCGGCCCCACGACCAGGGCATCACCTGCTAGATCGAGCAATTCCCGTGGATCTTGGATTTGACGCACCATCACTTCGGGCGGGCACAGCGCGGCGACCCGCGCCACAGCGGATCCCATCACCCAAAGCGTCACCAACCCCGCACCGCCGCGCAACGCACCGGTTGCAGCAAGGGCGGCGGCACCGGGGAAATTCTCAGAACCTGCGAAAACATGCACCCGCCCCGCCATGCCTTTATGAAAATCGAACGCCCTCACAGGCTTCCCAAACTCAAGCGACTGCGGCGCGATCAACTCCACATCGCGGACTCCGGAATCCGTCAACGGTTCCACCGGAACCAAAGCAAGCGCACCCACCGCCCGGGCCGCACGATGGGTCAACAGGCCGCGCTTGGCATTGCCGATCATGAAGGTGATATCCGCCGTCACGGTGTTTGAAAACACTTCCCCCTCATCCGGGTCGATTCCCGATGGCAGATCCACCGCCGCAACCCGCGCTCCAGCCCCGGTGCGCAGCGCCTCCATTTCCGCGGCAAGCGGGATCAAGGGCCCGCGTAATTCACCTTTCCCCCCACTGCCGAGAAGACCATCTAACAATAAAAACGTGCCGCCAAACCGCTCGGTCTCCGGACGCTGATCGAGCGCCTCGCAAGCCCCCAGCTCCAGCCATTTGTTCCGGGTCAGAACCGCCCACTGCTCGTATGGGTAGGCATGGCGGACCGCGATTTCCCACCCGAATTCGTCACGCAGCACCCTCAGCGCCACCAAGGTATCGCCCGCATTGTGGCCCTTGCCGAGATAGCCCACGACCTTCCCCGCTTGCGGAAAATGGCAACCAAGCGCCCATCCAAGTTGTTCGCCAGCGAGATCAAGCAAGCGCTCCTCGGACCAACCCTTTGAAATGGCCACGGCCTCCCTTGCGAGCGTTTCAGCAATGGTGAGAGATCCCATAATATCGATCAAGTTCGGTCCTCACCCACGGCTTCGGCACGAGATCACTCGCGCCTGTAGCGCTGAATGCCATCGACCACACCCTGCGCCACACTGTCCCGGAACCAGCCGGATTTCATGCGGTTTCTTTCACGCGAATTGCTCACGAACCCTCCCTCCACCAGGATCGCTGGAATCTTGGCATGCCGGATCACATAGAAGCGGGCATACTTCGCACTACGATCCACCGTGCGCGTCCGCCGGATCAAGCCGTTCTGCACGTGCTGGGCAAGGCGTCTGCCCTCCTCGGTCGAATAAAATGTCTCAAGCCCACTCACCTCCTGCTTCCACGTGTAGTTGTAGTGGATGCTCACAAAAATCGCATTCCGGTAACGGTTCGCCACGCTCACCCGTTGCGGGAGCGAAATGAAATAATCACTGCGCCGCGTCATCACGGTTTGATAACCCAAGGCCTTCAATTTACTTTCAAGACGATACGCCGTGTCCAGCGCGAGGTGCTTTTCATACACTCGCCCCCATTGCCCGCCATTGTCATGACCACCGTGCCCGGCATCAATGACCACCGTGCGGAAGCTCGCGGCACTGGCAAACGGATTCAGCGCACATACCGCCGCTAAGATCATAAACTGGAAAAATGCCTTCATGGTGCGAAACGGTTCGTTTAAAAAACGAGATAGATAAATCGAAATTTGTGAAGATTTGTAAAGAAAAATTAATTAAATATGCAGTTCGGCAAGGGCCGAGATTGACTCAGTAGGTGATCGGCGGCCGGTCTGATGCTTTCCTCACCTTGGAGCGAGCCTCAGCCGCTGCCTTTTGATCATAAACCACACTGTTGGTCACCTTCACCGTGCCGTCGCCAAAAGTCAGCAACTGCGGGTCACCGAGCTGCCCGCGTTGGTGGAGTTTGCGATCCACCAGCGCACCATCCAGATTCACCGTACAATGCACCCAGGTCGTTGGAGTCGCCAGGAACAAGACATGCATCCGCTGCGCCCGATCCACTGCCACCAGAGGCTTGCGAAGCATCAGTAACTCCCCGAGGAGAAAGGTGCGAATGTTCCGGCCCGTCTGACTATCGGTGATTTTTACGTAAATCTGGGATTTCTCATCTCCGCTGAAACTGAGGACGTTGTATTCGCGGGTTTGTCCAGGCTTCCCGGCCACTCCCACTTTCTGAGTCCAGTAACGCGCACCCGGGCTCTGCGTAAACTGGACCCGGTTCGTCGAAGCGCCGCCTCCATCACGGCCCGGCATGTGCACCACCGCAGCCACCGAATAATTCCCCGGCTCACCCAACTGGAAGTGCTGGGCGAGATCCACCTCACGTGACAATGATTCTCCGGCACGGATCGACATTTTCCCGAAAATTGACCTTCCCTTCGGTGAAACCGGCTCTCCATTGCGATCTTTCATCACAAAATCCAGCCACTGCGTGCGCCCGTCGCTGGCAAACGTCAGCGCCTGCCCGGCGTGATTCGTCACCGTGACCACCGCCATCACCGACTCTCCCGCCAAGTATTGCTGCTTCGACAGCCGGAGTGTGGTTGACAGCTGGCCATGCACCGCGCTTGTTAAAAAAAGAGCGATCCATAAAACGATGGTTTTCCTGGCAGTCATCATGCCCAAGAATTAGCCCACTCCCCCGCCCGCGTCAACCCGCACTCATGATTTCACCACCAAGCCTGAAAGTTTCTTTTCCACCCCCCCTCAATCCGCCCCCACTCACCGCGAAAAAGATATTTCTTCTAAGTCACCCCGATTTCAGGTGTCATCCTCAACAACATGAAAGCATTTTTCTGCTTCTGCATCGCACTCGTCATCCCCCTCAAGCTCATGGCACAAACCACTCCCGAGCTGCGCGAAGAACGCGACAAGCTCCACAACCGTGGCTTGTTCAGGGACGGCTTGAATTTCTACCAGGAAAAACTGCTACCCATCTCCGACGAGCAATCCGGCAAGGATCTCGAAACCGCCTTCAAGCACATCCAACAACTCGCTGCCTACAACGAGCTCGACGACCTGCTCGAACAAGCCATCTCCAGCCACCCCGACAACCCCCGGGTGCTCCACGCGGCAGCCCTCGTTTACCAAAACGCTCCGCACCACGGCCGCCTCATCGCCGGCCAATTCGAACGCCAGGCTGGCTACCGCGGCCGCAACTTCAACCCCGAAAGCGACCCCACCGCATCAGCCGGCGCAGAAGTCGAGACCACCTACCGCGACCACATCCGCTCGCTCCAACTTCTCGTGCAGGCCCTCCCACTCACCCAGGACGACACCCAGAAATCCGCCATCTGGGACAGCATCGCCCAAAATCTCCGCGCCCCAGCCCCCTGGAAACTCCAAATCCTCAGCCCCATCGACACCCTTCCCGCGTGGGGCGAGCCCGGCCCCGACGGTGCTACCGAAGGCGCACCATGGTCCAAGGACGCTCCCATTCTCTACCAGATTCCTAACACCTGGCAAAGCGCCAGAACCGACGGTGAACGCTGGCGCTTCGCCCTCTCGGAAAAATCCAAACTCAACCCTGCATCCGCTCCCGCCACCACCCTCGAACTCGCCCGCTTTTCCGAGTCCCAATTCGGCACCCAGACCCTGGCATCCTACGGCTGGTGGCAACAACAAGACCCCGAATCTGCGAAAGGAATCCTCGAAATGGACACCCTCGCCGAGGACGAATGCCTCGCCAAAACCTCAGACGGCGTCCGCCGCTTCACACTCCCCCCAGACCAACATTTCATCACCCTCTACCGCTCCATCCTCAACGAGGTCCCCAGCGCCGGTGACGCCCTCGCACAAGTCTTTCTCAATCGCCACCAACCCGCCAAAGCCCGCGACGCACTCACGCAGACCATCGCCAAACACGGCCCCGGCGACAACGACTCCCGCAAAAAACTCCTCAACCAGATCACCGGCAACTGGGGCCGCTTCGAACCCTCCGAAACCGTCCCCACCGGCACCAAGCCCAAGCTCCCGCTCGTCTTCCGCAACGCAGCCCTGATCAAGCTCAGCGCAGCCCCCGTGGACATGGCCGCCGTCATTGACGACACCACCACCTACATCCAAAGCAATCCCCGCGAACTCGATTGGGAAAAACTCAGCCCCTCCCAAATCGCCTCACGCATCATTCGCGAGGACGGTTCCAAATACATCGGAAAAATCACCACCTCCTGGGAATCCACCCTCACTCCCCGCGAGAACCACCGCGATACCCGCGCAGACCTCGAGATCCCCATCACCCAGACTGGCGCTTGGTGGGTCACAGGCACCCTACAAAATGGAAATTCATTCCACACCCTCATCCACATCGTCGATGCCGTGCTCGTCGAAAACGACGTCGGCGGTAAAAAACAATGGTGGGTCGCCGACTCGTCAAACGGCGCTCCCATCCCTAACTCGGAGATCGAATTCATCGGCTACCACCCCGTGGAAACCGAACGCAAACTCCCGCTCGGCCGGCGATTTGACATACTCACCAAATCCTTCAAACGCACCACCGACGCCGACGGCAAGACCCTGCTCAATCCCGGCGACTGGGACCCTCAATATCGATGGATGGTCATCGCCCGTTCACCCGGCAAAAGCCCCACCTTCTTCAATTTCCAATCCTATCAGATCGAATCTCCCCGCCTCGAAAATGCCGATCAAGACCTCTCCTACGCCATCTCGGACCGCCCGCTCTACAAACCCGGCGACACCGTGCATCTCAAGTTCTTCTTTCGCAACGTCGGCTACTTCCAACCCGACGAAAACAAATTCGCCAACCAACCCGGAATCCTCACGCTCTCTAACGGACGCGGCGAGGAAGTGATCAAGATCACCACCCTCAAGACCGACGCGCTCGGCGCGGCCGAATGCGAAGTCATCATCCCCAAGGATGCCGTCCTCGGATCCTGGAACGCAAGCTTCCGAGTCGGTGATCAAATCTCCGCCTCCCTCGCCCTCAGCGTGGAGGAATACCGCAAACCGGAATACGAAGTCACCGTGCAGGCGCCCGAAGCCCCCGTGAAACTCGGGGAAAAATTCACCGCCACCATCAAGGCCGCCTACTTCCACGGAACACCCGTTAGAAATGCAAGCGTCGAGGTCACCGTCAAGCGCGCCTCCATCAGCCAGCGCTGGTTTCCCGCCTGGCGCTGGGACTGGCTCTATGGCCCGGGCGCTTGGTGGAGCGGAAGCGAGGCATCCTGGCACCCCACCTGGAAAAACTGGGGCTGCATCCCGCCCCAGCCACCCTGGTGGCAAGGCGATCGCTGGACCCCTGACGAAGTCATTCTCAAACGGAATCTAACCATCGGCGAGGATGGCACCGCCAAGCTGGAAATCGACACCGCCCCGGCCAAGGAAATCCACGGCGACATGGATGCCAATTACACCATCGAAGCCCGCGTGGTCGATGCCTCACGCCGCGAGGAAACCGGCACCGGCTCGGTCATCGCCGCCCGCAAGCCGTTCGAAGTGGTCGTCTGGACCGACCGCGGCCACGCCCGTGCCGGAGATCCGTTAGAGGCCAACATCTCCGCTGCCACCCTCGCAGGAAAACCCGTGGTCGGCGCAGCCGGCCGGCTCACCATCTTCAAACTCACCCGCGCGGAGGATGGACGCATCCTCGAACAGCAAGTCGAGTCCTTCCCGATCCAAACCGACGCCGCCGGAGAAGTCCGCCAACGTTTCCCAGCCCCTGCCACTGGCCAATACCGCCTTGCCGCCAGCCTCTCCTTCCAAGGCGGAGACCCCGCGGAAGGTGCCACCATCCTCAACGTCCAAGCACCCGGCCGCACCGATCCCGCTGCATGGAACTTCGGCCCGCTCGAACTCGTCGCAGACCGCTCATCCTACAGCGCCGGGGACAGCGTCAAACTCCGTGTCAACAGCGACCAGACAAACGCCCACGTCTGGCTCTTCCTCCACGTTGCAGGCTCCGCCGGACGCGAGGCCCGCCGCATCCAGTTGGATGGCAAAAGCCTCGAAGTCGAGGTGCCGCTTGATCTCCGCGACATGCCTAACATGTTTATCGAGGGCGTCACGGTCTTCGGTGCCAAGGTCCACACCGCCGTCCGCGAGATCCTCCTGCCACCCGCTGGCAAACTCATCGAAGTCACCCTGGAACCCACCAAATCCCGCGTAAAGCCGCAGGAAAAATCCTCGCTCCGCGTCACCCTCCGCGACTCCACCGGCAACCCCATCAGCGGCACCGCCATTCTATCCATTTACGACAAGGCCCTCGAAGCGATCACCGGTGGTTCCAACGTGGATCCCATCCAGGAAAACTTCTGGGCCTGGAAAAACAACTACCACCCCCAGCAATCAGCCGGCTCGATCCCCGAGCCCAGCGGAAATCTAACAAAACCCAAAACCACCGCCATGCAAACACTCGGCCGCTTCAGCAACAGTCCCATGGGCGGCGGAGGCGGCATGATGTTTGGGCGCGGGTTAGCGCTAGGAAACGGAGTTGCCGAAATGGCCGCAGCCCCCATGGAAATGGCGGCCGATGGATTCGCCGCCAAAAGCGCCCTCGCTGAATCGAACGCCCCCTTCGGCGCCAAACCCATCCTTGTCCGCAAGGACTTCGCAGATCTCCTCAAATGGTCCGGCGCGATCCAGACCGACGCGGATGGACATGCCGAGATCCCCCTCGAGTTCCCCGACAACCTCACCACCTGGAAAGCCCGCGTCTGGGTCCTGACCAAAGGCACCCAAGTCGGCGAGGGCAGCACGGAAATCATCACCTCCAAACAATTGTTAGTCCGGCTTCAAGCCCCGCGCTTCCTCGTCGAGCGCGATGAAGCCGTCCTCAGCGCCATCGTCCAAAACGACCACGATTCCCCCAAGAGCGTCAAAATCTCGCTCGAACTGGATGGCCACACTCTCACAGCGCTGGACGGTGCCCCGCAGACCTTGGAAATCGCGGCGAATTCCGAAGCCCGCGTCGATTGGCGAGTCCAAGCCCTGCGGGAAGGCGAGGCAACCTTCCGCATGCGAGCGGACTCCGGCGATGACGGCGACGCCGTCGAACGAAAGATGCCGGTCCGCGTTCACGGCATGCTGCGCCAGGACGCATGGAGCCGCGTGGTCGAACCCACGGCCGACAGCGCGAAAATCCAGATCGAGATTCCCGCCCAACGTCGCCCGGATCAATCCAAGCTCACCGTCCGCTTCTCCCCCACCATCGCCGGGGCAGTGGTCGACGCCATTCCCTATCTAGCAGAATACCCGCACGGCTGCACCGAGCAGACGCTCAACCGCTTCGTGCCCGCCGTCATCGCCCAGCAAATGCTCAGGGAAATGAAAGTCAACCTCGCCGAGGTCAAAGCAAAACGCAACAACCTCAACCCTCAGGAACTCGGCAACTCTGCCACCCGCGCCACCCAGTGGAAACAATGGCAGGGCAACCCCGTGTTTGACGAAGCGGAAATGACCCAAAGAGTCGCCTCAGGAATCGAAAAACTCGCCGCCATGCAGAATGCCGATGGCGGCTGGGGCTGGTTCTCCGGCTATGGCGAGACCTCCTACCCTCACACCACCGCCGTGGTGGTCCATGGCCTGTTCGTCGCAAATCAGAACGGCGCAAAGATCCCCGAGGAAATGCGCACCCGCGGCCTCGCCTGGCTCGCCTCCTACGAGCGGACCCAAGTCGCCGACCTGCAACGCCACGTCGAGCGCGACGCCCTCCGCAAGGAAGGTAAAAAACTCAAACCCTCGAACAAACCGGAAAAAGCCACCACCGACGCCATGGATGCCTTTGTCCGCCTCGTCCTCGGTGAGGCCAAGCGCGACTCAGAGCCGATGCTTGCCTTCCTCCACCGCGACCGCATCACCCTCCCGGTTTACGCCAAATGCCTGCTCGCTCTTGAACACCACCGCCAAGGCGACGAGGCCCGCCGTGACGAGGTGATGAAAATGATTTCACAATTCCTCAAGCGCGACCCGGAAAACCAAAGCGCCTACCTCGACCTCCAAAACAACACCTATCGCTGGAACTGGTATGGCAGCGAAATTGAGGCCCACGCATGGTATCTTAAACTGCTCGCCGCCGTAAAGCCCAACGACCCCGACACCCGCGGCCTCGTCAAATACCTCGTCAACAACCGCAAACACGCCACCTACTGGGACTCCACCCGCGACACCGCCTTCGCCATCGAGGCCATCGCCAGCTACTTCAAAGCCAGCGGCGAGGACAGTCCGGACATGGAGGCCGAAGTTTTGTTAGACGGCAAATCGCTCCGGAAAATCTCCATCACCCGTGAGAACCTTTTCACCTTTGACGGAACCATCACCCTCGCGGGAGACGACCTCGCCACCGGCAAGCACGACATCGAGCTCAGGAAAACCGGCAAGGGCAGCCTCTACGCCAACGCCTATCTCGAAGTCTTCACCCTCGAGGACAAGCTCCGCGCCGCCGGCCTCGAGGTAAAACTCACCCGCAACCTCTCCAAAGTCGTCGCGCTCGAAAAAGAAACCGAAGTCCCAGACGCCACCGGCCTCGTCGTGAAACAACAAGCCGAGCGCTTCCGCCGCGAACCCCTCGCGGATGCTGCCCAACTCCGCTCCGGCGACCGCATCGAAGTGGAACTCATCCTGGATAGCAAAAACGACTACGAATACTTGCTCTTCTCCGACCTCAAGGCCGCCGGTTTCGAAGCGCTTGATTCACTCAGTGGCTACATCGCCGGGGCGGGGCTGAACGCCTACATGGAACCACGCGATCAATCGGTGAACTTCTTCATCCGTGCCCTTCCCCGTGGCACCCACACCCTGCGCTATCAACTCCGCGCCGAGGCCCCGGGAACCTACAAAGCCCTGCCCGCCACCGCCGAAGCCATGTATGCCCCCGAACTCCGCGCCAACTCGGATGACAAGGTGTTAGAGATCCTCGAATGATCTCTCTACCGCCGAAGGCGCGACCAAGGAAGGGCTGCGCCGCCGGGGCAGCCAGCGAATGCGAGGCGATAGAAAACCCCATCCATCAAAGCCAAAACGCTTCCTATGCCCCCCCTTTCTACGCCCATTCGCAGCGCTCCCGGCGGTAGCGCCCTACCGAAAATCGCGCAAATCACCTTGACCCTCGATCGTCCCGCGACTTGGAGGCGTTCCTCCGGCTTGCAAGGGCCCACCATTTCTGAACACCATCCATCATGACGCGCGACGACTTGCCACTGGACCGACAACTGCGGCAGGAAATCCTGCTTGCGCGGGAACGGGTGTACCGCTTTGGCAGGGCGACTCCGCTCGAACAGATCAAGCTCCCCGGCGCGGGACCGGAAATCTGGGTCAAGCGTGAAGATCTATCAGCCGTGAAATCTTACAAATGGCGCGGTGCCTGCAACCGGATGGCCACCCTGTCAGCCTCCGAAACAGCCCGCGGAGTGGTCACCGCGTCCGCCGGAAATCATGCACAGGGAGTCGCCCTCGCGGCGCGGACCCTGCGCATCCGTGCACGGATCTACATGCCGCGCTCGACGCCCAAGGTGAAACAAGATGCCGTTCTTCATCACGGCGGCGAGTTTGTGGAAATCCATCTGACCGGCGACAGTTACGATGAGGCCGTTTCCGCCGCCCGCGCCGATGAAGCCGCCAGCAGGGCGATTTACATTCATGCGTATGATGATCTAAAAGTGATGGCCGGCCAAGGCACTCTTGCGGATGAAGTCGTGCTATCGGGTGCCGGCCCCTTCGATGCAGCCTACCTGCAAATCGGCGGCGGCGGTCTGGCAGCGGGCGTTTCCTCGTGGCTCAAGACCTATTGGCCAGACATCGAAATCGTCGGAGTGGAAGGTGAAGGCCAGGCATCCATGAAAGCCGCGCTCGAAGCAGGAACGACCATCGCCCTGGATTCCGTGGATCTTTTCTGCGATGGCACAGCGGTGCGGAAGGTCGGCGAATTACCTTTCGAAATCTGCAAGCACACGCTTGCCAGGATAGAGACTGTTAGCAATTCCGAAGTCAGTCAGGCCATCCGGGTGCTATGGGAAGGCTTGCGCTGCATTTCCGAGCCGTCGGGAGCGATGGGATTGGCAGGTGTGCTGAAGAACCGTGAATCGCTGATCGGCAAGCGGGTCCTCATCGTGCTCTGCGGGTCCAATATCGACTTCCTCCAGCTCGGTCTCATCGCCCAATCCGTCACGACGAAGACCAGCCGCACCCTGCGCGTCCGTATTCCGGAGCGTGCGGGGACCATGTTGGAACTGCTGGATTCATGCTTCGGAGGGGGCGACATCGCGGATTTCCAATACGGTAAGTCCGATGAACAAGAGGCTTGGCCCGCATTCACGATCCGTGCGGAGGACCCGGCCGTGCTGGATGACCTGCCGGCAAAGCTACAGGCGCACGGATACGCGTCAGAGGACCTTACCGGGGCTTTGGATATCGCCTTTCGAGCGATTCCCCTACGGGGTGACCTGTTGAAATTCCCCGCATTCCTGCGCTTGGATTTCTACGAGCGGCCCGGAGCCTTGCACGCCTTTCTGGGCCAAAGGATCCGCGGCAATGCCAGTCTTTGCTATTTCAACTACCGCAACTCGGGCGAACGCATTGGACGCGCCTTGCTCGGGCTGGATTTCCCCTCGCCCTACGAACGTGATGCCCTGCTCATGACCATCCCACGCCAAGGTGATGGTTACCGGCTATGTGAAGTCGTGGACGAGGCGACCCGAAAGCGGCTGATCGGCATCTAGTGGTCCGAGGCGGCGGCATCGCGGCTGAAATGGTCCCTTTGGGCGATGCCGGCCACTAGGCGGTCCTGCGCCCGGTTAGAATTTTGTAAAACGATCTGGAACGGATCTCCTCGAGGGTCAGGCCCGTTTCAAGCGCTTCGGCCTCGGTGATGGCACCGCAGGCGATTCCCCGGAGGAAGAAATTCAACAGCCCCTGACCCGTGGCGGCGTCGTCAAAAACATCCCCAAACAATGAAGCCAGCGCGGCCTTTTCCACGAAGGCCTTCAAGCGTCCGGATGCGGCCTCAAGCCCCTGAAGAAAGAAACAATACACCGCAGCGTAGCGCGCGACCAGTTGCGCCGGGTGGAGGTCCCACCCTTGATAGATACCGTTCTCCAGGGAATGAAGGTTGTCGCGGTAAGCGAGTGACCATGCGCCATGCACAGCGCTACGGTTGCGCTCCAGCTGCCCGGCACTCAGCGCCTGCCCACGGTGCGGGGCTACGGGAAGGATGTTGGTCGCTCCATCCGACAGGTGGACTCCAGTGCCGGCGAGCGCCACTACCATGTGGGAGCGGGCGAAATCACAGGCCGCGTGCCCCATCGCCTGATAGGCCGCGGTGATCCCGCTCGATGCCGTATAGTCGTAAACTCCAAAGTGCACACTGCCGCAGCGCCCCTGCGCCGCAAGCACCATCTCAAGCAGTGGACACTTGCCATGCCGGTCAATGATGGACTGGGGGGTCTCGATCATCAACTCGATGCGCAGACAGCCATGGGGAAGCCCCAGTTCATGCTCGAGCGAAGCCAGGATCCGCACGGCCGCGGTGACCTGAGAGGCGAGCTGGACTTTCGGCAAGGTCACCACAAACCCCGGAGGAACCACACCACCGGTTTCCTTCATGAGCGTGGTCATAAAGATATCAAGCGTCCGGACCGCACGCTCCCGCAAATCCTCGTTGAATGGCTTGATCCGGATGCCGATGAACGGTGGCAAGGTCCCCGCCGCGAGGCCCGCCGCGACCTCTTTCGCACCTTGCACCGCATGAGCATCCTCCTCCTGATCCACCCGGTTTCCGTAACCGTCCTCAAAATCCAACCGAAAATCCTCCACCGGCTCGCGGGTCAGTTTTTCAAGGATCCGCCCGTAAAGTTTCCCGGCGAATGCGGGTTCCCAACCTGCTTCGAGAATCGCATTCAACGCTGCGCCATCCGGCGCGTATTCCTTGAGCGAGCGCAAGGCCACTTCACCCAGCTTGCCCGGCGACTCGGCCTTGAAAAGGTGGGCCCCTCCATAAACCGTATGCACCGCCTGCCGCCGGTCCGACTCGCCAGGGTAAACTTCCATAAACGCTCGGTTTTCCGCCGCTAGATCCGCCACAATCGGCGCAAGGACATCATCGGAAAGGGTGGTAAGGCTCATATCTTGAATTCTCAATACACCCGCCACGGTGCATTTTTAAGGCCAAACTCACACCATTCTGAAAGCACCTTTGGCGCTTAGCCCGGGGTGAGCCACGAGCGCTTCGCGGGCGTGATATGCGGCGGTTTGAGATAAATCGGTTGGGGCCTCTCGTCGCACCAACGTTGCCGGGCGGCGGGACCCGCCGCCTGCCAGGCACGCCACAAAAGGTCCGCGCTGGGATACTCGTGGCGGACCTCACGACCAAGCTCGGGCGCCAAGGGGAATCGCTCGGGATTCTCGAATGAAAAAACCGGGATTCCAGCCGCCAGCGCCCGGGCAACGACGGCGGCCAAGCCGCTTGCGTCCGTCAGCTCCGGATCGCCCGCCAGATGATGATCTTGGATATGCGCTGTCCAAAAGCTGCCCCGCCTGGCATCGCCGATGGCGAGACATCCGGCACCCTTTTCGGCTGCCGCCACGCCCAGGATCGACGGGATTGCCACGGCTGGGCAGCCCGCAGCCATGGCGACTCCCTGCGCGGCTGCGATTCCGACCCTCGTGCCACTGTAGCTCCCCGGGCCGCTTCCGACGAGGACCCGCTCGATCTCCGCAGACTCCCGCCCGTGGAGAAGCTCAGCAAGAGGGCCGAAAAGCACCGCATTATGACTGCGGTCGCTCGTGAAGCTTCGCAGTTCGGACAGCCCTCCGGACTCAATGAGCGCCAACGAGGCAAAGGGCGTGGATGTCTCAAAAACCAATGTTGTCTGCGCTGTCATTTCCAAAATCGTGGAGATCTTCGCGGCAAATCACCAGCTTGCAATCACGACTGCCGATCAACGAGGGACCTCAAGCTTTGGCGAGCCTCCAAATGAGCACCATCCGTGGCCAGCGCCGGGCTCCGAAGCCGGCTCTGGCGCCTGGCAGCTGGAACCTTCCGAGCTGCTAGAGCCCCCATGCTCCGAGTTCGGCACGTTTTGCGGCTCGCTCCAAGTCTCTGAGGCGGGCAGTTTGTTTCGAGGCGGGCGTGCCATCGGGCAGATCGGCGGGCTTGGTCTTCAGCCGGGCCAGCCCGCGCTCGACGAGCAATTCGCTCAACCAGCGTGACTTACCGTCGTGCACGACTTCGACAAATGCGTGGTAACGGTTATCCTGATAAGGACTATCCCACGCCGTGTAGATGCCGAATGGGCGGCTGGAGAGCAGTCCAAGGGTGAAGCTTTTTCCCTTTTTCCCGATCTCCACGGCCTGCTCGGGGGTGATTCCTCCCAGGTCGGCGGCTTGTTGCCGGATTCGCGGGTGGTTGGTCTCTCCTCCGCCATAGTTTTTGAAGGCGCTTTCCGGGGTATCCACGAAGTAGAGCCGGAGCTCGACGTTCTTGCCATCGGGCAGGCGCACGAGAAAACTATCGCCATCATTGTTGCGGGCATCCACCAAGGTGCAGCCTTGGTAAAACTCGTAAGCCCCCACCTTTTCCACCTTCCGGGTGGATTGAGCGCCCTTGGTGGCGGGAGCTGCCACCTTTTGGGACGGGCTGCTGGAAGACGCGCCGGGCCTGGATCCGGTGCCTCGTGGCGCGGAGCCGGATTGGGTCTCTTGGTAAATCCAAAGGCCCACTGCCGCGATCACCAGCACGGCCGTCAACCAGGAATTCTTGGGCCTTGGATTCCGAATCATATCAAAGTCCCGAGAAACCGCCGTAGTCCTGATAGGTGCCCGTGGGGACGGCGACCGGGCGCCACTCGCGGTTGAGCTTCCGGAATTGATTGATGAACTGGGTCGGATCCGCCCAGTTGACCAGATCGGACGGCACGCCACTCCGTTGCATCCCGATGGTGATGTTGTGGCGGATTTCAAAATGCAGGTGGGCGGGATACATTCCGAAATTCGAGCCGATGGTCCCGATTTGCTGGCCGCGCTTGATCGCCTGGCCGGTCTTCACCATGATTTGGTGGAGGTGGCCGTTCAAAGTGTCACAGTATTTGACCTCTCCGGTCGAGGGGTCGCGATAGGCGTGCCGCGTGAGCACCACATTCCCCCAGCCGGTGCGGACGTTGTAGGCAAAGGTGACCACACCATCCGCCACCGCGTAAACGGGGTCGCCAAGGTCCGAATCTCCTCCCGAGCGGCCGTTCCAATCCTCACCGAAGTGTTGAGGCGCGCGCAGCCGCAGCCCGCGGGCCTTGTAGTATCCCTCCGCGTTTGGCTTACCCACCGGGAAATCAAAACCATCCGCCAGGTTGACTTTAACCTCGGCCTTGGCAGCAGGCAGCCCCAAGACACTCAATCCGAAAAGGAGTGATCTCCCAACTTGCCAAAATGTGCCAGCTGCGCTCATCCCACCCAGTCCAGCCTCCCACGCCGGTTGCCGCAAGCGCAAAAAGGCATCCATCCGAGCCGGGACGGCTTCTCAAGCCTCCGGGGATCCCCCACCCTTGAGCAAGGCAGGCGGGACGAGGTAGGCAAGCGAGCCAGAGCGCGCACCCGGGTGGATCTGAATGCAGGCGAGGGCTCCTTTTTTCATATCCACGCTGCCGACGCTGACGCCCAGGAGCCATTCGATCAGGCCCGAGAGGTCCGGCTCATGTCCGACGATGGCGACACTCTTGAAATCCTGAAAGGCGGCGAGTTCACGCATGGCCGTTTCCGGCGTCATTCCGCAAGCCAGCCAACTTTGCAAGGTGGCTCCAGGGATGCCAGCCGTCTGACAGAACTCGTCCGCAGTCTGGCGCGCACGGATCAGCGGACTGGTGAGAACGATGTGGGGAAGCTCGCCCGCACTCTTCAACAAGCGCGCCGCATTGCGCGCCTGGTCACGGCCTTTGCCAACCAAAGCACGGGAAAAATCGCCATCGACATGGGAATCCTCGGCTTTTCCATGGCGGAGAAGAATCAATTTCATGGCGGAGCATCACATCGTCATTCCACCATCCACGGCGATCACCTGCCCGGTGATGTAACGCGCGGCGGGGCTTGCGAGGAAGGTGACTACGGCCGCGATGTCCTCGGTCTTGCCGAAGGTGCCCAGGGGAATTTGAGCGATGACCCCATCCTTGACCGCTTGGGGAAGCTCGTCGGTCATGTCGGTGGTGATGAAGCCCGGAGCCACGGCGTTGCAAGTGACGCTTCGGCCGGCGAGCTCACGCGCGACCGCCTTTGTGAAACCGATGAGGCCGGCCTTGCTTGCGGAGTAGTTCGTCTGCCCTGCGTTGCCGATGAGACCGATCACCGAGGCGATATTGATGATTCTCGGATCCTCGGCCTTCATCAGGACGCGCATGAAGGCCTTGACGGTGTTGAAGGCACCCTTGAGGTTGGTATCGAGCACGGTATCCCAGTCCTCCTCTTTCATGCGCATGAGCAGACCATCGCGGGTGACACCGGCATTGTTGACGAGGATATTGACGGGGCCAAGCTCGGTGGCGATCGTCTTTGCAAGTTCCTGAACCGCCGCGTGGTCCGCCACATCCACCGCGTAGGCAGTTGCGGAGCCGGGGAAAAGCGCGTTGATCTCTTCGGCCGCCTTGCCGCAGCTGGCAGCACTGCGGCTCACCACCGCAACCTTGGCACCCCCGGCAGCCAGGGCGCGGGCGATTTCCTGACCGATTCCGCGGCCACCTCCCGTGACAACGGCAACTTTGTTGGCAAAACTTGACATGCCCACAACCTGACGATGGCAGGGGGCTGCTGTCAATTCCAGCGATGAAACAGGAAAGCCCCCTAGCGGATGAGCGCTCGGATCAATCCCCGGAGAATCCGTAAAGTCAGGTAAATGGCACCGAAAACCAGCCCCACGGTCATGAACAACACCAGAGCGATGGCTCCCAGAATGATCCACACCGGCCACCAGTAGCCGTCAAACGTCACAGCCCGTCCCCGCCAGTTCTGCCACGGCGGCGGACCGGCGGCGGTTTCCGGATCCTTCACCACGGGCGCGGCTCCATCGATGGCGACAACCTCTACTTCGATGGCTTGAGACTCTTGCGACATGCGCCCTCCAGTTTCCCCATGACGGCCCGGGAAGCAACTTGAATGCTCGGAAATGGAAAAATTGACGCAGATTGGAATTTCACGAATCATCCGCAGCAGATGCCATCACCCTCGTCCCATCCGAACGACCCCCTGCACGGGCTAACCCTGGAAACCGTGCTCCGCGCTGTGGTGGACCGACACGGCTGGCAGGAAATGAGCGTCCGGATTCCAATCCGTTGTTTCATGTTCGATCCAACGATCAAATCCAGCCTGACCTTCCTCCGCAAAACCCCATGGGCACGCAAGCGGCTAGAGGATTGGTATGTCTATGATGCCGTGCGGGATCGCTCGACATCCTGAGGCGACCCTATCCGATCTCATTTTCCAACTGGGCGAGGAATTGCCGCAGGTAGGCGGTGCGCTGGCGGGCTTCGTTTTTTCCGCTTGGCGTCTGCATGGTCGCTTCCAAGGTCAGGAGCTTGCAGTAGAGATGATCCAGCGTGAAGACCCCATCGTCCGCCTTGCGCGTGTGGCAGAATGGATCGGCGGCATGGTAGAACTCGCGCTTCATTTCAGCACCCAGCATCAAGGTGCGTGCCAGGCCCACCGCGCCGAGCGCGTCGAGGCGGTCCGCATCCTGCAGGACTTTTGCCTCCAGCGTCTGCGGAGTGATTCCGGCGGTATAACTGTGCGCCTCAATCGCATGATGAATCTCCTCCAGACGCCCATGCGGCCAAGCCAGATCTTCCAACCAGGTGATGGCCTGCCGCGCCGCAAGCTGCGAAGCGCGGCTGCGCTCTGGAGAAGACTTCGGGATGATCACGCAATCATGCAGCCAAGCCGCAGGCATCACCACCAGCCAATCCGCACCCTCCGCCGCACACAGGCGACGCGCGTTGGTGACCACCCGGTGGATATGCATCGGATTATGCGCGGCATCCTCGGTGGCATGCTCCGTCAGAAGCTTGAAAAAATGGGTGGCCCAAGGCTCGTCGGTGGATAACAGGGACATGATGATTTTGTTAGAGCGAGCGTTCCGGGAACTCCATTTTCCAGCGCCGCAGAGCCTCGCGGATTTCCTCCGCCCGCCGCGTGGGACTCAATTCCCAAATGAGCGGACATGCGGCCGGGAAAAACCGCAGAAGCGCATGATAGTCCAGAGTCCCGCTGAATGGCGTGCGGTGATCGCGCGCGGGCCACTCCACATCATGGACGTGCCCGCCGATCAAATGAGGCGAAATCTTTTCCAGCCACTCGCCATGATCAAGCAGACCCAGATTGTGCTTGAGCTGGATATGCCCGAAATCGTGCCAATAGCCGACCCACGGATTTGTCTCAAAATGCGCCTGAAGCGCCAGCATCTCACGCTCAGTGGGCATGTCCTCGAAACGCGAACGGGATTCGATCGCCAATTTCACCCCGACTTCCGCCGCCCGCCCGGCGATGGCGTCGAGAGCCTCGATGGCGCGCTGGTAGTAGAGCGGGCCAATTTTTTCCCGCTTCCTGACGAAGGCGAGCTTCATCTTGATGAAGTCCGGCGCATGCTGACCGCCTTCCGCTACCATGTGGGTCAGAGGCTTGGTCCAGCGGCTTGGCCTCAGCGGCACGGAGCCCATGTGGAGCACCAGATACTGCGCCGAGAACTCCGCCGCCAGGTCCAGGGTGCGGAATGTCATATCCAGCGCACGCTGGCGGTCGAAGGGACGGTGTGAGGTGAATTCATAAGCATCCGGCGCGTCGATCATCACCTCCACCGGCGAGGGAAAACAATTGTGCACGCCCGAGCAGGTGAAGATGCCACGCGCATGAGCCTTCTTGATTCCCGGAAGCTTGGCGATGGTCATCCCATGGGAGAGCTCGATGCGCGAAAACCCGAGATCGACGATTTCCTCGATCATGCTCTCCCCATCCGTGTGACGGCTGTTGTTCCAGCAGGAAGAAAAAGCAAGCATGTGACAGCGATGCTGGATGATGCCGCGGGAGAATTCCAGTCTAGTATTACAAGTTTCCCAAGGTGACTTGGCGTCCAGCCAGCCAATCTTCACCCGCCAGACGCTTCACCCACCCTTGATCACCAACGGATCCCGCAGGTATTCTTTCAGGCTTTTCTTAACCACCTTTCGCACAGGCACATCATTCATGTGAATCGCTGATTTTCAAAGCCTTCCGAGACCAGGGAATCAAGCAGTGCGCCGCAGATTTTGGTTCACCGACCCGCTTCCTTTACAACGCTGAGCCACTGGGATTATTCGTTGGTTTTCCCTCCGGCGAGTGTGAATCCCAACCAACCAAACCTATGAAACTCACAACCTAGATCACCACCTGCAAGCCCGGGGACCGGGGTAGGTCGGAGCAACGCCGCACTCGCTCGCTCAGCCTTCAGTGCGGCAAGAGCATACCCCGTGCGGAATTTCACAGGCGAATCTTTCCACTACCGCGAATGGTCGGCCTGTGCGGAGAGCTTTGCGCATTTCGAAGGCCACAGATTCACCAGTAACACAGACGCGCGGCGCCCCCTTACCCACCAATTTGAGTTTTACACCCCATTAGCTCACCTTCTGGACGAGTTGGAACGCTTCTTATTTTTAAAATAAAAGAATATTTTGTAAATCAGCACCAAGACGCTGCATGATTGAGCTCCTTGATGGCCGCTTTACTCTCAGCGTGATTCGTCTTTTTCGATCTCATCACCCCTCAGCATTACCGCCTGCCAACTGCAACTCAGGGCCGTCACGCCTGCTGAGCTGGCGTAAGTCACAAAAAAGCCGCTCCATCATACGATGGAGCGGCTGGATTGAAGTGATCTTCAAGCGATCTCAGAGGACCTGCTGAAGATCGACTGATGAATTAGAAGCTGAAACCAACGGCGGTCTTCCAGAAGGTGCCGCTGTCTGCTGCGCCACTGGCGTCGAATTCAAAACCACCTGCGAAGCGGATGAACACACCCTTGTCTTCGTTGCGGAACTGGACGTAAGGTCCAACCCAGATGAAGTTGGTGTCGGTGTCGAAGCTTTCGCCGCCGCTCAACCACTCAACATGGCCACCAGCAGAGAAGATGTCGTTCACCTTGTAACCAAGGCTGAGCCATGTGTGAAGGAACTCAAGCTGATCGCTGTCGCCTTGGATTGGGAGGTAGAGTCCTGCGTAGAACTGACCTTCGAGCTTGCCGGAGTTCAGGTTGACTGTGATGCTTGGAACGACACCCTCGCCCACGTCGCCTTGGTCGGTTGCAGCTCCCTGAGAGAGAAGGCTACCGGAGAGGAAGCCGATTTGCGGGTTGATGGAGATCGAGTCGGTGAGGCTGTAGTTAACACCCAAGCCGAATTCGGTCCAGTCGTCGAATGCTTGGCCAACACCGCCACCACCCCAGTAAATCCCGTAAACGGTGAGGTCCAGGTCCTCGGAAAGGCCGTATGCACCCGCGAAGGATGGGTAGAAACCGAAGAAGCTGTCGGAGTTGAGAGCAACTGCGAGGTTCATTCCTTCTGGATCAGGGCTTTTCATTGGAGTGGTTCCGACGGACATGTCATTGCCAGCAAACGCGGAACCCGCGAGGGCTACGGTAGCGACAAAAGAAAGTGTGGAAGCAGTCTTTAAATAAGTGGATGTCATGGTTGTTTCTGTGTTAATTTGCTGAAGTGCAGATGTGCTGGCTGTATCCCCGAACTCGATTAACCTGTCAATAATAAATTCGGGAACTTTTTTTAACCAGCAGCCGCTGTGCCAAATAGAATACTTTTGCACCCAGTAAACATTAGCACCAAATGGAGTTGCCGATCACGCACGGCGACAGGCTTGAATGCCCCATCAAACTTGGAGTCCATCGATGCATTTTCACATGGACGCACCTCGCCGGCTCATCACGAAAGCCGATGCCACTCGAGCCACCCTAAGTCGAAGAACCGTGGGTTTCTTGAAGCAGCCTGGCGAAACGGATCGAGACAAAGCGCTTGGATCGATCCGTTCAAGGTTGGCCGTGGAACCCCGCTTACCCGCCTCCTGTCGGATCGCATCAGGTCTTTTTTTTCGGGCCACCACGCGAATCAGAAACTTTTCTGGATCTGATCTCCATCCAGATGATAAATTGCCAGAGCACAATGAGTAGCATCGCTGCGTTTTCAAAGGGTACCCATCACCGACATGAATCCATCTAACCAAGTACCGAATCAGCAGAAGCTCCTGAATGACCTGATCGGGCTTCTCGAGCAGAATCCAGAGGCCCTGCAACAGCTGAAAGACCGCCTTCAAGGTGAGGCTGAAAAAGCGCCTGTCACGCCACCGGCCGACACTTCCACGCCCCCTGCTCCAGAAAACCTCCCAACGGTCTCTCCTGATTCTCTGGCAGAGCCATCGGTTCCTGTCGCCACTCCTGTCGCCACTCCTGTCGCCACTCCTGTCGCCACTCCTGTCGCCACTCCTGTCGCCGTTCCTGTCGCCGTTCCTGTCGCCGTTCCTGTCGCCGTTCCTGTCGCCGTTCCTGCGGCCGTTCCCGTGGTAGCCTTGCGCGCTACCACCAAACCCTCCCCACCGATCAAGG
>ERZ1022724.37-NODE-37-length-35847-cov-13.954934_pt1 | contig 35847 bp, 27 predicted proteins | sample MGYA00521091_ERZ1022724 | MGnify/ENA primary metagenome ERZ1022724 (study PRJEB33162, sample SAMN09537610) | freshwater metagenome | isolation source: freshwater | place: Canada:Alberta | collected 2017-07 | study: EMG produced TPA metagenomics assembly of the... | reverse complement strand
TGAGGGCTTCAACAGAGCGCTTAAGTGCGCCGGCTGGCAATATGCGCGGCGTTCGCTGCTGGCATAAGCGGAGCTAAAAAAGGAGACCCTCAGTGATGTAACTCACTGAGGATCAATTGGTGGAGGCGAGGGGAGTCGAACCCCTGTCCGAAACGCCATCTACCCGGGCATCTACATGTTTAGCATGATGTCTGGAATTTCGGATGGGCTGGGCCCTCATGCAGCGTTGACCATCCTAGAAACCTGTTTGATCTCGGAAAGCAGTCCGGTTACCCGACTCCGATCCCAGCCTGCCAGGTGTTCGCCATCCCCCTCAGCAGGTGTCGGGGTTCAGACGTGGTCGTCAATTAAGCGGCCAGTGCGAGCTCGTTAGAGTCTGCATTTATTTGTTTTGAGCGGCTTTTTAAAGAGGCCAACCGATCAACCTCTACATGCAACCCGTGCGTCAAACATCCCGTCGAAACCAGAACGCCCCCGTCACGTGTGACAGGAAGAAGATGCACCAGTTCTCTGTGGGATCAATGAGAATCGAGAAATTCGTCTCCGCTTGGGGCGGCATCGGCGGCTGAGAGGCTGAGCGGCTGGGTAATACGGGGGCGAAGCGGGGTGATGATTCCGGTGTCCAAGCCGTAGATCCAGCTGTGAATGGAGATTTTCTGACCGCGTTGCCAGGCGTCCTCCAAAATGGTGGTGCGGGCGACGTGGCGTGCCTGGGCGAGCACGTTGAGTTCGCAGAGTCGGTCGACCGCGGCGTCGAGGGGCAGGGAGTCGAGTTCCTTGCGGTGGACGCGGCTGATGGCCCGGACGCCTGCCAACCAGTTGTCGATCATGCCGTGGCGGAAGTTTTCCAAGGCTGCCTTGACTCCGCCGCAGCCATAGTGGCCGCAGACGATGATGTCACCGACCTTGAGGACGTCCACAGCGTATTGAATGACTGCGAGCACGTTGAAGTCGGTCTCGGCGACGATGTTGGCGACGTTGCGGTGGACGAAGATCTCGCCTGGGGCAAGGCCGGTGATTTGGTTGGCAGGGACGCGGCTGTCGGAGCAACCGATCCACAGGTATTGTGGATTTTGCTGACCGGCGAGGGTTTTAAAAAACCCGGGATCATTTGCGGAGATGGATTCCGCCCACTGGCGGTTGTTGTTGAGGAGGTGACGCAGGGAATCCATGAGCTTGGCTGGGAGCTAAGCGTGGATTCCGGGCTGCGTCGAGTTCGGGTTTGTGATTCCTCTAAGCCGGGGCTCCGATGGCTCCGGGAATGGGGCCGGGTCCTTCCGGGCGGTCCTCGTCAGCCGTTTTCGGGGCTGGCTTTTTCTTGAGCTCGTCAGGGACTGGAGGTGGCTTGGGAGCTGATGGAGGATTGCGCATTTCACCGAAGTCGATGATGTCCTTGAGGTGGGCTGCGTCCAGCGTCTCGTATTCGAGCAAGGCCTTTGCGATGAGTTCCACCTTGTCGCGTCCTTCATTGAGGATGCGCGTGGCGGTGGCGTAGGCGTCGTCGATGAAGCGTTTGATCTCCTCGTCGATGATTTGCGCGGTGCTTTCGCTGTAGTTCGAGCGGCGGCCGCCCATGTCGCCACGACCGAGGAAGACGGGGCCGTCTCCTTCGCCATACTCGACCATCCCAAGCTTGTCACTCATGCCCCATTCGCAGACCATGTGGCGGGCGAGGGAGGTTGCCTGGCGGATGTCGCCGGAAGCGCCGTTGGAGACGTCGTCGCTGTGGAAGCCTTCCGCGATGCGACCGCCCATGGTGACGATGAGATTGGCAAGTGCTTCCTTTTTCTGCGTGGAGTATTTGTCGCCGTCGGGGAGATACATCGTGGCGCCGAGATACGGGCCGCGGGGGATGATGGTGACCTTGTGGAGGGGGTTGGTATTCGGCAGGACCATGTTGAGGTAGGCGTGACCTGCCTCATGCCATGCGGTGCCGGTTTTCTCCTTGTCGGACATGGCGAGGCTACGGCGCTCACGGCCCCAGCGGACTTTGTCGCGGGCCTCTTCCATTTCATCGAGCGTGACGGCGCTCAGGCCGCGGCGGGCGGCGAGCAGGGCGGACTCGTTGATCAGATTGGCAAGCTCGGCCCCCGAGAAGCCTGGGGTGCCACGGGCGATCTTGGATAGATCCACGCCGGCGGCGAGTTTGATCTTCTTGACGTGGACGCGCAGGATTTCTTCGCGCCCGTGGACGTCGGGGAGGGAGATGGTGACCTGTCGGTCGAAGCGGCCGGGGCGCAGAAGTGCGGGGTCAAGGACATCCGGGCGATTGGTGGCGGCGATGATGATGACGCCTTCCTGGGTGTCGAAGCCGTCCATTTCGACGAGGAGCTGGTTGAGTGTCTGCTCGCGCTCGTCATGACCGCCCCCCATGCCATGGCCGCGGTGGCGCCCGACGGCGTCGATCTCGTCAATGAAGATGAGGCAAGGTGCGTGCTTGCGACCTTGTTCGAACATGTCGCGGACGCGCGAGGCTCCCACGCCCACGAACATTTCGACGAAATCCGAGCCGGAGATCGAGAAGAAGGGGACGTCGGCTTCGCCGGCGATTGCGCGGGCGAGCAGTGTTTTGCCGGTGCCGGGAGATCCGACCATGAGCACGCCCTTGGGGATCGATCCTCCGAGTTTTTGGAATTTGCGGGGATCGCGGAGGAAATCGACGATTTCGAAGAGCTCTTCCTTGGCCTCCTGGATGCCAGCAACGTCTTTGAAGGTTACCTTGTTACGATCCATGGTGAGCAGGCGGGCCTTGCTTTTGCCAAAAGACATGGCACCGCGCCCGGCGGATTTCATTTGCTGGCGGAAGAGGAAGAAAAGGATGCCGATGATGAGAAGGAACGGCAGAAAGGTGAAAATCGCGCTGCTGAGGTAGTTGGTGGTACGCTTGTAGATCGCCTTGTCACCGATGAGGGCGCGCAGGTCATCACCCTGAATGGCGGTGAATACCGGGACGATGAATTCCGTAGTTGCAGGAACGGCGCCTTTTTCATCGACGACCGGTGTCGGGTTGGTGACGAGCTTGCGGGTTCCGACGATCACGGCGGACTCGGAGCCGGTGAAGGTGAGGATCCGGAGCGGATTGACGGCGTCCCCGACGACGATCCAGCCGAGGGCAAGAAACTTGCGCAGCTCGGGCATGGAGAGGCTTTCCACATCGCTTTCAAGCGGCTTGGCTCCTGCGGTGTCGCTGGGCTGGTAGCGGATGTTGCTGCCAAGCAGTTCCTTGATTTCTTCGCGCTGCAGGGCGAGATTCACCGGCACTTGGAAGTCTTTGGTAGGGGTCTCCGGCTTGGGAGCGGCGATTTCAGGAGTGATCCAGCCGGTGATGGTCGCGTCCGTGGTGGTGTCCGTAGTGGTGACCTTGAGCGGCTTATCCTTGGGGCTGTCTGTGACGATGCGGCCCTGATCCCAGGCGACTTTGAACTGGGCGTAAGTCATTTCCTTGGCCGGGCGGTTCCCCATGGGATTGCCGACGAGTGCCACACCGAGGATCACGGTGGCAATGCTAAGCAGGCCAAGCAGACGCCAATTGAAGCCGCTGGCCCCTCCGCCAGGGTTGCGATTTGGGTGATGGGGTGGCGGAGTTGAGTTCGGTGAGTCTGACATGGTAGGCGGTAAAATGTCCCATCGGTCCAGCTCCGCGCGACTTAGGGGGCGTGGAAGGATGCTGCGTAGGACGATTGAATGATACCTGAACATGCTGAAAAGCAAACCCCTTTTTTGCGTGGGTCTTGCGGGTCGGGTGTGGGTCTGCTTACAAAGCGGGCGTGGAACCGCATTTGACCCCGAGAGAGCAGCCGAAAGCATCGCAGTGGAAGATCCGGCTTCTGGGGTGGCTGAGGTTGATTCCCGGGGTGGGACGGTTGCGGGCGCTGCGTCCAGGGGCGGATGCGCATGTGGGGGTGCTGGTGGATGCGTTCGCGGCCTTTGCCACCTTGGACGATGAGTTGAGCGCGTTGGAAGCCGACTTGATTCTTGATATGTTGCGGAGCGCCTTTCCCGAGGTGGACCATGGATGGCTAGGGAGGCGTTTGCAAAAGGCCGTGCGGAATCCTCAACCATTGCAGGGCCTGGCAATGGAGTTGAAGGATAGTTTCGATGATGCGGGGAAGCTGGCGCTGGGCCTCCAGTTGTTCACTCTGGTGGATGCGGCCGGGCGGTCGGAGCGGAACCGGACGAGCTTCGAGGTCTTCATGCGCCGCTTGGGCAGGCCGGACTATGGGACGGCTATTTTACGTGAGATGCGCGGGGATGCGGGTGAACCTGCGGAGGCTGATCTGCCGTTCGAGCGCTTGGTATTCGGACGTGATGAGGCGGATGTATTGTTACCGCCGGCGGCCAGTGATCATGAATTCCGGGTTTATCGCGCGGCGGATTTGGTGTTGGTGAGAAACACGGGTATTTCGCCGCTATGGATCCGGGGACGCTCGGTGGAAACGGGATCGTTTCTGCGGATGCGGGAGCGCCAACCTCTGGTCGTGCCGGGCTGGACCTTGAGTCATGAGGATCTGATGTTTTTCCTCGATGTAAAGCGGACCGGGAACTCGCCCGCGATCTATCTGGCTGCGGGAGATACGGGCCTCACCGTGGAAAGGACCAAGGTGCGCAACAGCGCCTTGCGTGTCCGCTTCGGGCTCGCGGCGGAAGTGGAGGCGCTGCGTGATACCGACCTGCATGCCGGAAGTCGGGGGCCTTTGAAGAAGGGGGATCTTGTCAAATGCTTCAATCACGAACGCCTGGGAGATCAGTCCGGGTTCAGTCTTTCAATCAATGAACTCAGGCGTCAGGCAACCCAGAAGGGTCGGCGCTTTCGGCTTGCGGGTGACCGGCAGGAGTATCTGGTCTCCAATGATGCTTCCGCGCTGTCCCCGGGTGATCTTCTGTTGGGGCCCAAGCTGGCTCCGAAGACGGTTTTGTTCATCCGTTACGACGCGCAGCGCGCGGAGGGCGAGTTGATCGTCCGGGAAAGCCAAGGAACGATTCTGGTGGATGGTGTGCCGGTGCGCCAGACGGCCACGCTTTTGGATGGATCCTTGATCCGTCTCTCCGGCAGCCAGTCGGTGCGCTGCCGGTTCAGCGAGGGCTTTCTCGATGAGGAACGGACCTTGATCGAGTCACTGCAAGTCGAGGATCTGATCCATGACTTCGGGCCGGATTCGAGGGCTCTCGATCACATCAATTTCGAGGTCAAGCGGGGGGAGATGCTCTGCATCATCGGCCCCAGCGGCAGCGGCAAGAGCACCTTGCTCGCCGTTCTATCAGGTCAACGGGAGCCGACGCGCGGCAAGGTGAAGTTGAACGGGATTCCGCTTTACGAACGACGCGAGCAGTTGGTGCCCTTCATCGCCCACATGCCGCAGGAAGAGGCGCTGAGCCCGCAACTGACGGTCCGCGAGCACTTGCGCTATGCGGTGACCATCCGGCGGCCCGCGCTCTCACTTGCCGAACATGAGCGGCGGGTGGACAGCATGTTGGCTGAGCTCGGGCTGCAATCGATCGCACGGCGCAGGGTGGGGGCTCCGGGTGAAAAAACCATTTCGGGTGGTGAGCGCAGCCGCTTGAATCTCGGAGTGGATCTGGGGAGCAGGGCTGAGGTTTTTTTGTTCGATGAACCGATATCCGGGCTGTCTTCGAAGGATTCGGAGCATGTCGCGGAAACGCTGCGGTCTCTGGCGCGGGAAAAAATCGTGATCGCGTCCCTTCACCGGCCCGGGGCTACGGTATTGCGGTTGTTTGACAAGGTGTTACTGCTGGATAGTGGCGGCCGCCTGGCTTATTTCGGCACACCTGCGGAGATGGTCGGGTATTTCCGTGATGCTTGCGAGGAGCTCTCGATTTCCCATCCATCGGTGACGGCCAAGTCACCCTTGGGAGCGGATTTCGTGTTCGATGTGTTAGAGACACCTTTGAGTTCCATCGGTGGCGGCTCGAACACGGGTGCCGCGCGCCGGTTTCCACCGTCGTTCTGGCAGGAGCGCTTCGAAAGTCTGGACTTGATGCATTCGTTGCAACACGGCGGAAGTCCGGTGTCGAAATTGAGTGGCTTGGGTGATAGCGGGCATCTGCCGGTGCCACCGAAGCCGACACGGCGGCTGCGGGCGATTCTGGCGGTTTTCGCCACTCATTTCCTGCGCTCCTTGTTTTCAAAAATCCGCAATCGCGGGACGGTTTACAGCACCTGTCTGGAGGCTCCTTTGCTGGCAGCCCTGGTGGCGATCACCTTGCGTTCATCGCCCGAGGGGGCCTATCAGTTTGCAACGGCGCTGCACGTCCCGGCTTATCTGTTCCTGAGTGCCACGGTGGCGATGTTTCTGGGTCTCACGAATTCGGCGACCGAGGTGTTGCGGGACCGGCCGACGCTCCGGCGCGAGCGGAATTGCCAGCCAGGTGCCAGTTCGTATGTGATTGCCAAATTCGCCGCGCTGGGCTTGGTCGGCTGTCTCCAATGCTTGGTGTATCTGATCGTGGGAAACTACTTCCTGGAGATCGAGGGCACCTTGATCTATCTCTGGCTGTGGATGACCCTGACGGCATGGACCGGGACCGCGATGGCTCTTGTGGTGTCATCGCTGGTGAAATCCGAACGGGCGGCGCTCACGGCGGTGCCGCTCCTGCTGGTTCCGCAGATGTTGCTTGCCGGAGCCCTGGTCTCTTACCGTGAGATGAATCACGGGCTGTTCAACAATCCGGGAGAGGTGCGTGATCGGGGTGGTGTGCCTGTCCCCGCGATGGTGATGCCGCTACGCTACGCCTACGAGGGAATGATCGTGGCCCAGGCGACAAGAAATCCATTCGAGGTGGAGCGGGTGAGGCTCCAGCGCCGGATCGACCGGATGCGGGCAAGGCTGGAGCCGATGGATGCCCAACAGATCGAGCGGTTCGAGTTGGTGAAAGAGGGCCTTCGTCGGCTGTTAGCCGCAGGGGCGGGCTCCTCTGCGGAGGCGGCCGATCTGGTGGATCGAATCCGGCGGACTTCCATCAATGGTTCGCGTCTCGAGGTGGAGACCATGGTCGTCTGGCCGGAAAATGAAAAAAACGCCCGTCCGGCGTCGGAGTTTTTTGTCAACGAGAGGATCGACCTCCTGGTTAGGGAGGCGGAGACTTTCCGCAATGATTACCGGGACAAGGAGCGGCGGATCGTATTCCACGCGCTTAAAAAGCCGATTCCGTTCATGAGTGCCGCGCCTGCTGAATTCCCGAACAAATACGTGGAGCCGGCGAACGAAATCGAGACTCAGAAATACTGCGGAATTGTCCTGATGGGGACCATCATCGGCTGTTTGCTCATTTCCATCCGGGTGATCTCGATGCAAAACCGCAAGACCCGTTAGGTCCTCAAGAAGTTGCCTGATCTTCAGCTCTCGGCGGGGGGGGATGCCACGAGTGTCAGAGCCTCCATCACGGCGGCGACCGATGCGGGCGTCAGCGATTCCGGGACGACGGCACCCAAGACGAGGCAGCCGTAGGCGGTCTCGACTGGAATGACTTCAAGAGTCGCTGCGGCACTGATCTTGACGTGTACGTTTCCGGTAGACGTGCCGGGCCTGCGGGAGGCAAGTGCGAGACTTCTGGCGAGGAAGTGAAGGCGACCGTGGCTGGTTTCGTCAAAAATCACTGCGCCCTCGCGGTCGAGTATAAAGATGCCGGTTGCGGAAAAATTGTGCCGCATCCAGTCTCTGAAGCGGGTGATGCGGTCAAGGAACGGCCCTCTCGCGGTTGTCGGATTCTCCGCCGTTTCATAAGCGGTCGCAATGGTCGGGGCGACGGGAGCCTGCACGGGTTCCGAAATCTGGGGAGCGATCGCCTGGAGTGGAGGTGGCTGGAATGCGGGCGTTGCGAGTGGGACTTCAGACGGATTCTGGCCCGCCGCATAGCCGACGAAGCCATCGTCAAAACCCGCATCCACCACGGTGGTGGCCGGTTCCCGGTTTGGCTTCATCAGGCGCTCGGCCAGGCGGCGGACTTCGACGGGGTCCAGCCATGGATAAATCGGGTCCATTTTCAGAAAAGTGCGGTCTGACCGCTGTTAGGTTCGATTTTTGCCTCAATTTCTCCGCGCAGTGAGTCAAAGACAGCTTGGGCACCCGCGCCATCCTCCAGGACTCCGATGGGGAGTCCCCGGGCGCTGGCCCGAACGAACAGGCCATCGCGTGGAATCTGGGTTTGGAATACCATTTCGGGCGGAAGTAGCTGCCGCAGGGCTGCTGCGGCTTCGGAACTTTCGGCCAAATCATTCTGCACCATCGTCAAGCACACTCCCAGAACGGTCAGGCGGGGATTCATCACGCGCAAGCGATTCAGGCCCTCCAGTAGCTTGGGAACCGAACGGATCCCCAAAGGCTCCGCCTGCTGGGGGATCATGATCGCGTCGCTTGAAGCGATGACATCCCCCGTGACTCCAAAAAGTCCGGCGGCGGTATCAATCAGACATAAGTCAAAGCCACGGGCGGCGACACTCCGGAGAAACGCCCTGACCCTTGCCAGGTGGGCGCCCATGCCTGCCCCTCCCGCCTCGTAATCGCTCGCCTGTCCGCTCGCAACCAGCGAGAATGTCTCGAGCCGAGTGGGGACGATCAGGCGCTCCAGGGGGATGCCCGGATCTGCTAGGTAGTCATAAAAGCCTGTGAGTAAACGAGATTGGCGCGTGAGTGACAGTCCCACCGATCCTTGTGGGTCGGCATCGACAAGTAAAGTTCGCACTCCTGCCCTGGCGAAAGAATGGGCTAGATTGATTGAGACGGTGGTTTTACCCACACCTCCTTTTTGGCTGGAAACGGCAATACTGATCACGCTGAGCTAGGGAATTGTGGGGAGACGTTAGCTTCGGCTTGCCACATCGGAAGTCTTTTCTTCAAGATGCGGCTGCCGAGGGTATTTCGACGACTGATTTTTGGTTACCTTACCCCTTTAATTATGAACTCACAAATGATCTCAGCGAGAGTAGCCACCTGCACCCTTGTGTGCCTTTTGATGCTGGGATCGGGCGGCTGCCGCAAAAATGAAGGGCAGAGCGCAGCGCCGCCCGGAGCCCGTGCCGAGGTGGCGCCTGAGCTTCTGAAAAATGATCTGGTCTCGCTTCCCGGCGCAGTTTACCGGAGCCAAGCCGCCTCGCCCATTCACTGGCAGCAGTGGACCCAGACAACATTCGAGAGGGCCAAGGCGGCGAACCGCTTGCTTTTTTGTGTGGTGGCTCTGCCGCAGCAACCAGGGTTCCAATCCGTGCTCTCCGCTCTGGACGGTGACTCGGATCTGGTTTCCTCCATCAACGACAGCTACGTGCCTGTTCTTGTCGATGGGGATGCCTCGCGAGAGCTCGGGCTGCTCACGGCGGATCTTTGTGCGGAAATCAAGCGACCACTCCAACTTCCCTTGTTCATCTGGATCACCCCGGAAGGAAATCCGGTGGCGTGGATTCCGGTGGCCGCCTCCAACTCCAACTCCGTTTCCGAACTTTTCAACCAATCCCACTCCATGGTCAACCGCATGTGGACGGATGATTCAGGCTACGTGCTGACCAACAGCGGCAAGGACAACATCAACCGCCGGATGCGGATCGGACAGCGCAAGAATGCGACGGTGATGAGCCAGCAGCCCGCTGCGGATTTGCTACGTTGTATTCGTCAGATGTGCTCACTGTATGACACTTATTCGCGGAACTTCGATGAGGCCGGCGGATTGTTTCCGGCCGGTGCGCTCGATCTTCTCTCCACTGCGGCGGTGCATCCCGGTTTATCGGATGAGGTCCGCACGCGCTGCATGGAGACCACCCGGGAACTGCTGATCGACTTGTTGCCAAGCCCCATGTTCGACCCCATCGAGGGCGGGGTGTTCTCATCCCGTCGCGGAAACTCATGGGCCTTGCCAGGCTTCTCAACCGACTGCGTCTCACAGACCCGCGCGGTGGTGGCGCTGATCCATGCCTACCGCGCTACCGGCGATCTGCGTGCTCTGGACAAGGCGCTGGCCAGCATCTCCTATGCCGAAAAATCCTTCACCACGACCGAGGGCCTGTTTGCCGTGGGGCTGGTGCCGGAAGTCGACATTTCCCGCTGGCTTTGGACGGTGGAGGAGATTGAAAAGGAACTGCCCGCGGAAGAGGCCGCATGGTGGATCAAGGCAACCGGCATGAAAGGGCTCGGCAATCTTCCCTCGGAGGTGGATCCACGGCGTGAGTTCTTCCGGGCGAACAGCATTGGCATCGGCAAATCAATACCCGAACTTGCCAAAGAGTTTTCCCTGCCGCCGGAGGAGTTTTCGACCCGTTTTGAGACCAGCCGGAAAAAGTTACTCAAGGTGCGGAATGCCCGCCATGGCGAGGTGATGAGGGACGACGCCTCGCACGCCGGTGCGAGTTTCCGAATGGTCTCGGCCTATGCCGCTGCATTTGGGGTCACGGGTGACGAGCGCTTCAAGGAAAAGGCGATCGCCTTGCTGGCGAAGTCACGCGAAGTCTTTAGCGACGGGGCGAAGCTCCGGAACTTTTCCAAGCCAGCCCCTCAATCCCTGGGCGAGGGACGGGCGTTTCTTTACGGGCTTGCTCTGCAGGCGGCGCTCGATGTTTCCGTGATCACCTCGGACGAGAAATGGCTCCTGTGGTCTGATGATCTCGCTACCGTGGCTGCTGAGCTTTTCACCGGCTCAGAATTTCTCAAAGAATGCCCGGACGACGCGCGGATCATCGACTTGCCCGTTACCGACCTGGTCATGCTTTTTGATGACTCCACCGCCGGATTGATTTCATTCGCCGAGAGTCGCCTGGCGGCCCGCGGACGGCCGCTGGTTCAGAGTTTCAGCGCCTTGGCCATCCCCTTACCGGTCTATGCCATGGACCGGCCGATTCTCCACACCGACCTTTTGCAGGCGACTCTCGCGCGGGAATTCCCCGTAAAAGTGGTCATCGGCCGGGATCTTCCCGCAGACCTGAAGAAGTCGGTGGAAATGCTGCCGCTGCGGATGATCCAGCGCGTGGTCGCCAAGCCTGCAGATGACGTGCCTGCCGGTTCCGTGCTCGTGCTCGACCCGACTGGCCGGAAACAAATGGTCACCAGTCCAGCTGCTTTGCGAGAAGCGCTCTTGCCGACCGCGATTAATTGATCAAGCCTCCTTCCAGCCGATCCAGTCCAGAGATTTTTATGAAACTAAAGCCCTTCCTCAGCCCTCTCGTTTTCCTGTTCCTTTCTCTGCCAGCGCTGGCGGATACCTTCGTCCTAAAAGACGGCAGCTCTCTGGAAGGGACGATCCTAAGCGAGACCGCAGACTCGTATGTGCTCGAAGTCCAGTTCTCCAAATCCATCAAAGATGAACGCAAGGTCCTGAAATCCGACGTGGTGAAAATCCAACGCGCGCAGCACGACCTCAAAGCCTTCGAATCCATTCAGAAATTTCTTCCCGTGCCCGATTTGTTAGGGAGCGACGATTACAGCCGGCTCATTGCTTCGGTAAAGAAGTTCACCCAAGATTTCCCCCAAAGCTCGAAGGCCAAGGATGCCAAGGCCATGCTCGAGACCTTGACTGCGGAATCGAGTCAGATCGCCAGCGGCGGAATCAAGTTCAACGGGAAAATGCTCAGCGCCGCCGAGTATCAGGCCAATGGGTATGACTTGGACGCTCGGATCAAAGAAGCACAGATCCGCCGCTTGCTTGCGGATAATCAGGTTCTCGCCGCGCTCCGGCTGTTTTCCGAGTTCGACCGGGACTACTCGACATCCATCCCGCGCGGCGCGCTGCTCGAAACGATTCGGCAGGCCATTCAACGCCATCTGGGGGAGATCCGGCTGGGCCTTGCCAACTTGGATGTCTTGATCAAGCAACGCAATTCCGGCCTCACTCAGATGGCCGTGGATGACCGTAACAATACCGTGAATGCGATCCGCGAGGAAGAAGAGCGCATCGAGGCGAATTACAAAGCCGAAAAGGAAGCCAAACAGATTTGGCTGTCCACCACTCCCTATCACAAGGCCTCGATGGAAGACGCCATCCGCAATGGCGAGCTGGAATTGACCCGCATCAACGCGGTGAAGACGACTCTCGGGGTGGAAGGGGGCAAGGCCTTCCGCGACGCGTGGAACGCTGTCAATGGCGGCGGGGACTCCGCCGCGATCGCCGCTGCCATGGCTGCGGCCAAGACCGCCATGGTCCCTGAGCGTTATCTCGCACCTCTTGAAGAGGCCGCTAAAAAAATCAAATAACCGACCGGATTCTTATTCATGTCCAATTCCCGCAGCGCCACACGCATCCGAAAAACGGCTGAAACTTCGATCGATCTCGCCATCGACATCGATGGATCAGGAGTCTCCCACATCGAAACCGGAATTCCGTTTTTCGATCACATGCTCACGCTTTTTTCCAAACACGGCCTCTTCGATCTCAAGGTAAAAACCGTCGGTGACATCGACGTCGATTATCACCACACCGTCGAAGACACCGGCATCGTCATCGGTGATTGCCTGCGAGAAGCGCTCGGAACCAAGGAGGGGATCCGCCGTTATGGCTGTGCCTACCTCCCGATGGATGAGACCCTGGTCCGGGTCGTCGTGGATCTGAGCAATCGTCCTCATCTTGAATTCAGGGCACCCGCCGGGACGCCTTCCGCGCCCAACATGCCCTTCACCCTGGTCGAGGAGTTTTGTCGGGCGGTCGCGTCAAATCTCCGTGCGAATATCCACGTCGAACTTCTCTATGGCCGGGACGGTCACCACATCGCAGAGGCTGTTTTCAAAGGTTTGGCGCGTGCCCTGCGGGACGCCTGCGAGCGGGATGCAAGAGTCAAAGGGATTCCCAGCACCAAGGACGCGTTGTGAAAATCGGGATCATTGATTACGGCGGCGGAAACCTGCGCAGCGTTGCCAACGCCATCCGGTCTCTGGGGGAGGAGCCCATCATCATCGCCAGTCCGGAACAGGCGGTCGATGTCACCCATCTTCTTCTTCCCGGGCAGGGAGAGTTCGGCGATACCATGGCGAGACTTGAACAGCGCGGACTGGCCGGTTTCTTAAAGCAGTGGATCGCTGGGGACCGTCCCTACTTCGGCATCTGTGTGGGTTACCAAATCCTCTTTGATTCCAGTGAAGAAGCTCCGGGCGTCGCCGGCCTTGGAGTTTTTCCGGGGGTGGTGCGCCGTTTCCGAGAGGAACCCGGATTGAAAATCCCGCACATGGGATGGAATTCGGCTTCTGCCACCGGCGGCGACACCCGACTCTGGCAAGGACTTGGGACAGATCCTTACTTTTACTACATCCATTCGTTTTTCCCCGAGCCGGGTGATCCCGCGGTGGTTGTGGCGGAGACGACATACGGCATGCAGACTTTCGCCGGCGCGGTAGAACAAGGGAATACCTTTGCCTGCCAATTCCACCCCGAAAAAAGCCAGGAAGCAGGGCTCCGCTTGATGCGGAACTTCCTGGGCCTTGCAGCAAGCCCCCCTTAAAGCGCGCCGAAGCGTCGGTGGCGTCGCTTGTATTCGGTCACGGCTTCGAACAAGTCACCTTGCCGGAAGTCGGGCCAGAATTTTTTGACAATGACGATTTCCGCGTAGCTGATCTGCCAGAGAAGAAAATTGGAAATCCGCATTTCACCGGAAGTTCTTACCAACAGGTCGGGATCCGGAATTCCCGCGGTTTGCAGCCGGGAGGCGAAGACTTCGTTGTCGATCTGGCTCGGGGAAATCTTTCCCGCAACGGCATCACTGGCAAGCGTGCGGGCGGCCGTCACGATCTCCTCGCGGCTGCCGTAGGAAAGCGCAAGAACCAAGGTCATGGCCGTGTGGCCGGCGGTTCGTGCCTGGATGCGCTCGATCAACGCGCGTGTCTTCGCTGGCAAGCGGTCTAACTGCCCGATCGCCAGCAGACGCACGTTCTGGCGATCCAGGTCCTTGGCCTTCTCATCGAGAAATCGATCTAACAGATTCATCAGCGCGCTGACCTCGGTCGCAGGGCGGTTCCAATTCTCGGAGGAAAATGCGTAGAGCGTGAGATACTCCACGCCCAGTTCGATGCAGGCCTCCATCACTTCTCTAACCGATTCCGCGCCGGCGCGGTGCCCCTGCAAGCGCGGCAGGCCGCGCTCCTTGGCCCAGCGCCCGTTGCCATCCATGATGATTGCAATGTGGCGAGGGATTTCCGGATAATCAGGCATGATGGTGAGTCAGCTTTACAGCACCTACGAGACTTATAGGACCTATGACACCACCAAAGTCTGAACCCGGTCCGGTCCCACACCGACGAACGCAAGCGGGGCATCGCAGAGCTCCGAAAGCCGCTTCAGGTAGCCCTTGGCTTGTGGCGGGAGATCCTCATAGCTCGTGCACGCGGTGGTGTCCGACTTCCAGCCGGGAAGCGTCTCATAGACGGGAACGGCGCGCTCCCATGCCTTCCGATCCGCAGGCGGCAGCGTGTGGACAGTGCCGTCAATGTCGTAGCCGGTGCAGATTTGCAGACTGTCGTAATTGTCGAGTCCATCCACATTCGTGACGGCCAGACCGGTGACGCCGTTGACCATACAGGCGAAGCGCAGCAGGACGGTATCCAGCCAACCGCAGCCCCTCGGACGGCCGGAGACCACGCCGAACTCGCGTCCGAGACCGTGCAGATATTCCGACAGACCTTCATCGACCGTCGGGAAGGGACCCGATCCGACACGGGTCGTGTAAGCCTTGCAAACCCCGATCACTCGCTCGATGGCATTCGGTGGCAAGCCGGACCCGGTGCAGGAACCGCCGGAGGTGGTGTTCGAAGACGTGACAAAGGGGTAGGTGCCGTAGTCGATGTCGAGCAGGGTGCCTTGTGCGCCCTCGAAAAGGATCGACTTACCCGCCTTCCACGCCGCGTGGAGCACGGGAATGGTGTTGGTGACATGTGGCTTGAGCCGCGCGAAGGCGGTGTAGATATCTTTCAGAACCTCGTCCGCGGTGAACTGCGGGAGATCATATTTCCCGAGAATTTCATTCACCTCGACCAGCCGGCGCGTCACCTGGGCGCGGGTGAATTCCTCGTCCAGCAGATCCGCGATGCGGATGCCACAGCGGTTCACCTTATCCGAATAAGTCGGGCCGATTCCGCGCTTGGTGGTGCCGATTTTCTGATCGCCCAGGGCAAGTTCGCGGGCTGCATCGAGCTCCTTGTGAAACGGGAAAACCACGTGGGCCCGATCTGAAATCAACAGCTTGCCGGGGGTGACGGACACGCCGAGGGCCTCGTTGCGCTCGATCTCGGCGACGAGTCCAGAGGGGTCCACCACCACACCGTTGCCGATGATGTTCACCTTGCCATCCCAGATGATGCCGGATGGAAGCAGGTTGAGAATGTAACGGACGCCCTTGGCAATCACGGTGTGGCCCGCGTTGTTCCCGCCTTGGCCGCGAACGACGATATCGGCATTTTCCGTGAGGTAATCGACGATCTTGCCCTTTCCTTCATCGCCCCATTGGAGGCCAACAATAATGGTATTCATTTAGATTCTGAGATTAACGCTGCGAACTCCTCGAAAAAGTAGGAGGCGTCATTCGGGCCGGGAGCGGCTTCGGGGTGATACTGCACGCTGAAAACGGGGAATTCGCGGTGGCGCATGCCCTCGACCGTTTGGTCGTTGAGGTTGATGTGGGTGACTTCCACCTCGGGAGGAAGCGATGCTGGATCGACTGCGAAGCCGTGGTTCTGCGAGGTGATGGATATCCGGCCGGTGCGGAGGTCCTTGACGGGTTGGTTGCCGCCGCGATGGCCGAACTTCAGCTTAAAGGTGCTGCCACCGAAGGCGTGGGCGAGGATTTGATTTCCAAGGCAGATTCCGAAGATCGGGAGCTTGCCGATCAGGGCGCGGATTTCCTCGTGCACATAGCCGAGGGCCGCAGGGTCGCCCGGGCCGTTCGAGAGAAACACTCCGTCCGGCTTCTTGGCCAAGACCTCGGCGGCGGTGGTGCGTGAGTTGACCACCTCCACCTCGAAACCCGCTTGCCGGAGGCGCCGGAGGATGTTGTATTTCAAGCCGAAATCATAGGCCACAATCCGGTGGCGGACCGGCGGGAGCTCGATGAAATATCCCTCCTGCCGGGTCATCACGTTCGGCAATCTCCATTCACGGGATTCCTCCGTCCAGTGGTAGCCTTCCGCGGTCGAGACCTCCTTGACGTAGTCCATGCCTTCCATGGACGGCGAGGCCTTGGCCGCGGCCACGGCTGCATCCGCATCGAGCTCGGTGGTCAGACAGGCGCGCATGGCTCCGAGCGAGCGGAGGTGCTTGGTGAGGGCGCGGGTGTCGATGCCCTCAATGCCGAGAATCTGGTGCTCACTCAGGTAGGCGGAAAGCGCCTGGGTCGACCGCCAGTTCGACGGGACTTCGCAGAGCTCCCCGATGACAAATCCGCGGATGTGAGGCGAGGCGGATTCGGCGTCCTCCGGGTTGATCCCGTAGTTCCCGATTTGGGGATAGGTCATGGAGACGATCTGCCCGCGGTAGGATGGATCGGTGATCACCTCCTGGTAACCTGTCATCGAGGTGTTGAAGCAAATTTCTCCGGTGGTGGTTCCTGTTGCTCCGAAGGCAGTTCCTTCAAAGCAACGTCCATCTTCAAGGGCTAGAATGGCATTAATCGGCACGGCGGCGCAAACTAGGCAGCCGATTCGGGCGATGCAAGCGAATGCTCACTCTCTTGCACGACTATCGATCAAAATTGTCACCGGACCGTCATTGATGAGGGCGATCTTCATATCCGCTCCGAACACGCCGCGGCCAATGTTTTGGCCTAATTCCTTCTCCAATGCTTGGCAAAATGACTCATACAGCGGCTCGGAAATCGCCGGCGCGGCGGCCCGTAAAAAAGACGGACGATTGCCTTTTTGAGTTGATGCATGGAGGGTGAACTGGCTCACGACGATGACTTCGCCAGCGCTGTCCATGACAGATCGGTTCATTTTTCCATCGTCATCGGGGAAAATTCTCAGTTTGGCGACTTTCGGGGCAAGCCATGCGACGTCCTCTTGACGGTCTCCCTCCTCGACACCGAGCAGGATCAATAAGCCCCGGCCGATGCGTGCGAGTGTCTCGTTCTCAACCGTCACCGAGGCCTCAAGAACGCGCTGGATGACAAGTCTCATAGGGAAAATCCGGGATACATGGAGATGCGGGCTGGAAGTTCATCGCCCAAAAACAGGGCGATTCCTAGGAATTTTTAACGATTTGACCCTGAAGATTGACGAGTGGCATTCTGCGTGCACAATCCCGCCGCCGGGCGGAAGAGCCGCATCGGTATCTTGAAAATACTGTCATGCCTACTACAATTGCCATCAACGGATTCGGCCGCATCGGTCGCCTTGTCTTCCGCGCCCTCGTCGAACAAGGCCACTTGGGAACCACTTTCAATGTCGTCGCCGTCGGTGACATTGTTCCTGCGGATAACCTTGCCTACCTTCTGAAATACGACTCCACCCAAGGACGTTTCGCCGGCACGGTTTCCTCTAAAAAATCTTCTCCTGAGATCGAGGAGGACGACATCATCGTCGTCAATGGCCACGAAATCAAGGTGGTGAGCGCACGCTCGCCGGAAGGTCTGCCATGGAAAGAACTCGGTGTCGAAGTTGTCATCGAGTCCACCGGACTGTTCACCGAGGCGGAAAAAGCCAAGGGCCACATCACCGCAGGTTGTAAAAAAGTAATCATCTCCGCACCTGCCAAGGGCGAGGACGCAACCTTCGTGGTCGGCGTGAATGACGAGCTTTACGATCCCGCGAAGCACCACATCATTTCCAACGCAAGCTGCACCACCAACTGCCTTGCTCCGATCGTCCACGTCCTGCTCAAGGAAGGATTCGGAATCGCCGAGGGGCTCATGACCACCATCCACTCCTACACCGCCACGCAAAAAACCGTGGATGGCCCATCCAAGAAGGATTGGAAAGGTGGCCGCAGTGCAGCCATCAACATCATCCCATCCACCACGGGTGCTGCCAAGGCGGTCGCTCTGGTCTGCCCTGAAGTGGCTGGCAAGCTCACGGGGATGGCCTTCCGCGTGCCGACTCCTACGGTCTCCGCTGTGGACCTCACCGTGAAGACGGTCAAGCCGACTTCCCTCAAGGAAATCAAGGCCGCGCTCAAGAATGCCTCCGAGACCTACCTCAAGGGCATCCTCGCCTACACCGAGGACGAAGTGGTCTCCACCGACTTCATCCACGACAAGAACTCCTCGATCTTCGACGCGGGTTCTTCCATCGAGCTGAACTCCACGTTCTTCAAACTCGTCAGCTGGTATGACAACGAGTGGGGCTACTCCAACCGCGTCATCGACCTTCTCACCGACGTGGTGAAAAAGGGCATCTAAGTTCTGAAATCCAGAATCCTCAAAAACGGCAATCCGCAAGGGTTGCCGTTTTTTTTGGGTTCTCCAGTGTCCCTCAGAACTCCGCGGCCTGAAGGAGCGGGGTGATGTCGCCGCGCGCGGAGCTCACCCGGATCCGATAGCTTGCGAATCTCCCGTCTGGAGCTGTCAGCGGCAACGTCTCCGTGCTATACTGGAGCGGCTCGCCACCGGACTCTCCCTGGCTGATGTAGTAGCGGACCGTTGTGCCCGCGATTCGGGTGCTTTGCCATTTCTGCCTGACTTCGATCGGGGTGAAGGTCATCTTCTTCGGATCATGTCCGACGTCAGTGTAGGGCGGGGGAATGAAACCGGCTTTTCGGAACTTCTCCGGCGAGCCGAAAATGGTCATGTGTTCGGTGCTCGACTCGGGATTCTGATAGCGGAGCGCGTAGCCGCCCTGCGGACCGACTAACAGCTTTGGCTTGCCCCAGCGTTTTTCGAGGCGGGGTGCACGAAGCATGGGAATGGTGATGCGGCTCGCATCCCGGTGGATGGCGGTGGCCTGCTGATCGAGCAGCATGAAGGGATTCGGGTCGATCCCCTCGGCGGTGCCAAGCAGGATCGGTGCGCAATGGCACAGGCAAAGCGGTAGGAAAACAATGAGGGATGATTTCATGGAAGGAGGAATTTATGGGGATTTGAGACGCTCGAGCAGACTGGCGGTTTTGGCGGCTTCATCAGGCAGCCCGGCCTTCTCATAGGAAACTTTCAATCCTAACAGCGAGTTCATGTCGTTGGGAAAACGGGTGAGTGCCTGTTGATAGGCCTCCACCGCGTCCTGAGGCTTCTGGGCGGCGAGGTAGTATTCACCGACGTGGTTTTCCATCGGCGTCATCAACATCGGAGGGTGCATCATCACCGCGTGGCGCTGGCGATCAGCAGCGGAGGCAAACCAATTGTAGGCCGTGCCGATCCCATTCGTCGGGTCCGCCATCGCGAGCCGCCCGCGAAGTTCGCTGGCCAGAACCTCGAGGGCGCGGAACGAGCGGTTCCAGGAAGAGCGCTCACCTCCAGCCATGGAAGCGGCTTGGTTCTTGCTCATCATTTCTCCGTGGTGGGTGAAGGCGCTAATCACTTCGCGCGCTTCAACGAATTTTCGTTCATCGATGAGGCGGCGTGCTTCCAGAGCGAACCGCAAACCGTCGATCCACCAGAAGGCGAGGGACTTGGCGTGGGTTTTTTTGATTTCCACCGGGGATGGCAGGGAGTTCATGGCCTCGCTGGCATTTCCACTCAATCCGCGATTCAACAGGACGCGGGCGGGCAGGGTCTTGGCGTCCCAGAGCAACAGTCGCACCCCGGGTGATCCGCCACGGTTCGGTGGAAACGGGGTCGCAGCGATTTGGCGGGAGGCGGCGTAGGCGGTGTCAAAGTCGCCCTTGGAGACGAGTGAAACGATGCGGTAGCACTCGGCCTTCACCCATTCCGGACAATCCGCGACCGTCGCCTTGCTGGATTTCATCCATTTTTCAAAGTAGGAGGAGGCTCTGCCGAATGCCGACGCGGCCCGGGCGTGTTCGCCACAACGCCACTCATAGTGCCCGAGAAGATGGAAATATGGTGGATAATCAGGCACCATCTGACAAAGTTTACGAGCCAGCGGCAGAGACGCCTTCAGCTCGGCCCCCTCTGAGCGGATCGAGAGCAGTGCGTTGAGGGGAAGGGGATTTTGAGGATTCTTCTCGACCATTTCCAATAGGTAGTTTTCGGCGGCGGACTGCTCCGGTGTCGCGGATCCGAAGTCGTCGTAGCCAGCGCGGCTGAAAAGCGCGGAGAAAATTCCCGCTTGCAGATCGTTGGGGAAGTCCGCAGCAACCTTGCGGAATGCCTCCGCCGCCGCCGCCGGACCGCCCTCCAGGTATTTGATAAGCCCATACGCGTAACCACGTTCAAGATCGGTTCCTTTTTCCTCGTCGACGAGGTCAAGAAAGCGCTCGGTCGCAGCGCCCCGCGCCATATCGGACTCACCGGATGGGGTGAGCATGGACATGACCATGCCCCAGTGCGCCAGCAGGCATTCGGGATCTTCACGCATGGCGGCGGCGAAGTGCCGGCTTGCTTCGAACTCCCACCCGCCGTGAAGGTGATTGAGTCCTTGATTGACGGATGCCTGCGCGCTTTCGCTTCTGGCGGTAACCGCCGTCTGGATGCCCGATGGGAAAATCGCGATCACCGGGGGCGGGAGTGCTTTGACCGGACCGGGGATGGCATCCTCCACACTCGGCCGCTGTCCGGAACTGGGAACCCCTTTTTTCACTTCCTGGGGAACCTCTGCCATGGCGAGCGCACTACTGATCAAAAAACAAACGGCAAGACGACCTTTCATGGCCGCACGATGGCCATGGCTTCCGATTCATCCAAGGAAAATGACGCTGGCATGTTGCGCTTTCGTTCGTTTAGTCTCCCCGCATGAAGCTTGGCGTCATTGGATGTGGAAAAATGGGCACGGCGCTGATCCAAGGCGCGATTCGTGCCGGGGTAGTCAGTGCGGAGAATGTCATGGGCTGCGATCCCTACGAAAATTCGCGCATGACTTTCCAGTCGGCCACCGGTGCTGCCGTCACTGCCGATCTCGCTGCGGTTGCGGCTGGCTCTGACGTCTTATTGCTATGCACCAAGCCGCTGGACATCTCGCAAGTGCTGACTGCTGCGACACCATGGGTGGAAGGGCAGCCACGACTGGTCATCTCGATCGCCGCCGGGGTGACGCTCAAGGCGCTTGAATCCGTCGCCTCGGAAAACTTCAGAATCATTCGCGCCATGCCGAACACCCCAGCTCTGGTCGGAGAGGGGGCGGCTGGTTACTGCCTCGGCAGCCGCGCTACTCCTGCGGACGCCGCTGTGGCTCAAGCACTTCTCGGCGCCGTCGGGTTGGCGGTCGAGGTCCCGGAGCGCCTGATGGACGCAGTCACGGGGCTCTCCGGCAGTGGTCCTGCATACATCTACGTCGTCATCGATGCCTTGGCCGACGGTGGCGTCCGCGCGGGTATTCCTCGGGCGGACGCGGTCCGACTCGCCGCCCAAACGGTCTTGGGGGCCGCTAAAATGGTTCTGGAAACCGCCGAGCACCCTGCGGTGCTCAAGGATATGGTGACGTCGCCGGGCGGGACCACGATTGCGGGCTTGGCAGTGCTTGAGCGTGACGGGTTGCGCTCGGCACTCATCGAGGCTGTCGGTGCTGCGGTACAGCGTGCCACAGAACTTGGCAGGTAAGGTATTTTGGGCTTCCACACCTTCAAGCAGTCCCTATGCTTGCGCCCATGACCTTTCGGGTAATCGCGCTTTCGTTGCTTTCCGCCACCTCTTTTTTGATTTGTTCCTGTGGTTCTGATGATGAGGTTCCGCTGCTCATGGCGGGTAATACCCAGGTAGCTTCCGATGAGGGGGAGAAAATCTATCAGAAAGCGAAGCAGGCGGATGGCGCTGGAAATACCGGCAAAGCCATCAGGCTCTATGATCAGGTGGCTACCAAGTTTCCTTTTGCTCCTTCCGCCGCCCAAGCCCGGTTCCGCCAGGCGCAACTGTTGGAGGAACGCGGCGATATCGAAAAATCTTTCGAAGCTTACGACATGGTCCTCAAGCGATACCAGGGGAGTGGATTATACACCACAGCCTACAAGCGCCAGGTGACCATGGCGCAATCCGCCGCAGACGGTGACGTCAAGTCAAGCATGATGGGCTTCAAGACCAAGCTCTCGCTGGATAAGACCGTCGCCATGCTCGGCAAGGTCCGTGACAATGCCCCGAAATCCGCCGAAGCGGCAAAGGCACAGTTTACGATTGGTCAGTTATACGAAGGAAAAAAGAAACCGAAGGAGGCCATTGCTGCATACCGCCAACTCGTCAGTGACCAACCAGGCAGTGCGCAAGCACCGACTGCCTTGTTTCGAGTCGGGGTGCTGCTCACCGCAGATGCCGACCGGGGCAATCAGAACCAGGCGAACCTCGATCTCGCCCGCGAGGCTTTCAATGACTACCTCATCCAATACCCCGGTGATTCTAACAATGCTGAAGCCCGCAGGCTGCTTGATAACCTGGGCGGACGTGACATCCAGCGGTCCTATGATGTTGCCGAGTTCTATCAGAAAACTGGCAAGTCGGAATCCGCCAAAGTTTACTATCGGGACGTGATGGCCCGCGCCAAGTCCGGACCTCTCTACGAGAAGGCCCGCAGTCGCCTCAAGGAACTCGGCGAGTAACTCTTTTCATCTTCCAATCCGATGAAAATGGTTCTCATGCTCGCTTCTTCACTGTTGCTGGTTTCCTGTGCGGGTTACCGCTTGGGCAACTCCAGGCCCGCTTCTCTGGCAAACGTAAGGTCCATTACCGTGCCCATGTTCTCGAACGCGACACTCTTCCCCCGTGGAGAGGCCATGGCGACCTCTGCGGTGACTGATGCATTGATCCAGGATGGGACCTATCAGATTTCAAACATCGATAAGGCGGATGCGGTCTTGGAAGGCTCGCTCAGCAGGCTGGAATTCTCGAGCCTCCGGGGCTCGCGCGTCAATGTGCTTCGCCCCGAGGAACTCGAAAACACAGTCACTCTCCAGTGGTCGCTGCGGGACGCCAGAAACCCCACCAGGATCCTCGCTTCCGGAATCTCGGAGGGCTCAAGCATCTTCTTCGCGGCGTCCAACCTTCAGACCGCGAGAAATAACGCCATGCCGGATGCTCTCGAGCGGGCCAGCGCCGCCCTCGTCTCAACTCTTGCAAACGGCTTCTAAACAATCCTCATGAAAAGTCTCACACGACGCATCGCGCTCCCGATTCTTTTTCCAATCGCCTGCGCGCTTGGATCGGCGGTATTCATCATTTCCAACAGCCGCGCCGACACAAACATCTCCACCACGGTGAAAAAGAAGATTGTCTTTGTCGCCGGAAAACCCAGCCACGCCCCCGGTCAGCACGAACATCGTGCGGGTTGCAAGCTTCTTGCGGAGCAACTCAACCGCAGCGGGCTCCCGATCGAGGCCGTGGTCACCACCGATGGCTGGCCGGAGGAACCCTCCGTTTTCAACGGCGCCTCGGCTGTGATCATCTATGCCGATGGCGGCGCCGGGCACCCTGCCATGAAGCAAATGGCCGCCCTCAAAGCCATGGCCGCCGCGGGTGTGGGCATCGGCTGCATCCATTACGCCGTGGAGGTTCCCAAAGGGGAACCCGGAAACTCGTTTCTTGATCTCATCGGTGGCTACTTCGAGACAGACTGGTCGGTGAATCCGCACTGGGACGCTTCGTTCAAAATCCCCAAGCATGAGATCACCCGTGGAATCAAGGATTTCCAGATTCGCGATGAGTGGTATTATCACATGCGCTTCCGCGAAAACATGCAGGGCGTCACTCCGATTCTTTCCGACCTCCCCCCTCCGGCATCCTTGACGCGTAAAGACGGTCCCCATGAGGGAAATCCCGCCGTTCGCGCGGCAGTTCTGGACCGTAAGGAACCCCAACACGTCATGTGGGCCTACGAGCGCCCCGCTGAACTCGGCGGCGGTCGCGCTTTTGGCTTCACAGGAGGCCATTTCCATAAAAATTGGCAACACGATGACCACCGCCGGATTGTCCTCAACGCAGCTGCCTGGATCGCTAACCTTGAAATCCCAGAGGCAGGACTGGTGTCCAAAACACCGACCGATGAGGAAATGAACGCAAACCTCGACCCGAAATAGACGGGCCACCACCCATCGCCGCTTCAAGTCCGGTCGCCGCGCCTTGCCTGCGGGTCTGCACCAAAGCCTCCACCATCATTTACCCTGTGGCATTGCTCCTAGCGATCGAATCTTCCTGCGACGAGACCGCTGTGTCGCTCGTGCGCGGCTCGGCCGGTCTCCCGACCACGGTGCTGGCGTCCGAGATCTCCTCGCAGATCGCTCTCCACCGGGAACACGGCGGAGTCGTGCCGGAACTTGCCTCCCGCAATCACTCGCTTCACCTGCGCGGCCTAGTCGAGGCCGCCTTGCACACGGCCGGCGTGAAGATTGCTGAAATTGATGCTTTCGCGGCCACCACCGGGCCCGGGCTCGCTTCCTCGCTCCTCATTGGCAGCACCGCCGCCAAAGGCATGGCCTGCCTCACCGGCCGACCGTTTATCGGCATCAATCATCTCGAAGGGCATCTTCTTTCCCCCTTTTTGGATCTCACGGAGGTCCCTCCCCACATCGCCCTGATCGTCTCTGGTGGACACACTCTGTTGTTGGATGTCGAAAGACCGGGAATCTATCAGAAACTTGGCAGCACCCGTGATGATGCCGCGGGCGAGGCTTTCGACAAAGTCGGAAAGATGTTAGGCCTCGCCTATCCCGGCGGCCCTGAAATCGAAAAAGCAGCGCTCATGGGGAATCCTCAGGCCTATCGCTTCCCGCGCTCGATGATTCACGAACCCCATCTGGATTTTTCGTTCTCCGGCTTGAAGACAGCCGTGCTTTACACTCTCCAGCGGGAAACTTGTCCGCTTTCCATCCCCGATCTGGCGGCGTCATTCCAGCAGGCTGTCATCGACATCCTGATCCACAAAGCCCTCCGTGCCATTCAACACACCGGCCGGACTCGCATCGCGCTGTCCGGTGGCGTGAGCCTCAACCGCGAACTCCGCAGGGCTTTCGAAGTGGCTGCCACCCAGGCGGGCCTCGAGCTTTTTGTCGCGCCACCGGCTTTGTGCGCGGATAACGCGGCAATGATCGCCTTCGCAGGACTACTTCGCCATCTTGCAGGTGAATCCTCATCCTTGACCGATGACATCCATCCGAACCTTCCCCTCGTCTAGCCACTTACCCATCCCGCGATGAAATTCCAAACTCTCGTCTTTGACTTCGACGGCACCATCGCGGACACGCTCGGCGAAACGCGCATCATCTTCAACCAAATCGCCCCGGACTACGGCATCCGTCAAGTTGCGGAACATGAACTCGATGGCCTCCGCCACCTTTCACTCAAGCAACTTCTCGATCACCTGGACATTCCAAAACGCCGCGTTCCCGCACTCATCAGCCGTGGCACCAGCATGATGCGGGCAAACATCACCCAGCTCCAACTCATCCCCGGAATGCCGAAAACGCTGACCGAACTCCGGCGCCATGTCCGTAGCTTCGGAATTCTCACATCCAACGCCACTCCGAACGTCGATCTGTTTCTCAGAGCACACGGCCTTCGTGATCAGTTTGACTTCATTTCCTCCACTTCCAAGCTCACCGGCAAAGCCAAGCACCTCCGTGCAATCCGCAAGACATTCTCGCTTGGACCCCAGGACCTGCTCTACATCGGGGACGAGTTGCGAGATGTCAAAGCCTCACAAAAAGCAGGCGTGCCCATCGCTGCCGTCACCTGGGGATTCAATTCCCGTGAGTCACTCGCCGCTTCCGGCCCCGACTACCTTTTCGACAAGCCTGCCGATTTCCTCCGCCTCCTTCATGAGTCCTGAGCAACGCCTGTGTTGACAGCGGCGGGGCAGGGGGGGCAACCTCCCGCCATGTCGGATGATAAAGCGCAAACAGCGGGCGAGCAAATCACGCCCGAGGAAACCCCGGGGAGCAGTCCCGTCAAATCAAGCCTTCCGCCCGCCGTGGCCCTGGCCTTTGTCATCATCGCCCTGTTAGGGGTCATCATCGTCATGGTCCTGAAAAACGGGTCGATGTTTTCCTCTTCCAGCTCAGCGGAAATCCAAAGAGCCCAGGCTGAGCTGCAGGTCCTCCGCCAGGTTCATAACAACGAGCGTATCGCCATGGGCCTCAGCCCCATCCTTGGTGATTCCGAGCCCATCGAAAACATTGCCGGGCGCTTGAAAAAAGACGCGGACTCTCTCGTCGCCCTCGCTGGCAGCTACCAAAAAATGCTCGAACAAAAGGATGCGGAACTCGCCGCACGAAATGCTGAGATCCTCCGCTCCGAAAACCTCCGCCAAAGCCTCGCCGCAGAAAGCGTTAGACTCCAAAACGAACTCCAGCGCGCTTTGGTCAGCAGCACCGATACCGACATCCTCCGGCGTGACCTCGTCGATCTCAAAGCCCAGCGCGACGCCTTGGCCGCCGAGTTGGCAACTTTACGGGAAAAAATGCTCACCATGACCTCAGGCCCCTCGGGAGAGGACTTTGCCGACCTCCAACGCCGCTTCGACGAGACGCTCCGTGCCAAGGAGTTCTTCGAGGCCCGCGCCAAGGACCTTGAAGCCGAACTCGCCAAGGCCAGGTTGTTCGCGAGCTCGGAAAATGAACTGCTTCCCGCCGCCGTTGAGTTGTTCCGCAATCTTCGGCAGTTGGAAAATATGCCGGACTCGGAAATCTCTTCCGCCTACAGCAGCCTCGCCGTCAAACTCGGTGCGAATGTCGTCAAAACCCTCAGCTTCGCCACCGGCTCCAGCGCCCTTGCTTCGACCGATCAAGACGCCATCCGCACCATGGTCGCCGACATCCCCGATGGCGACCTCCTCCTCTCCATCGGCTACGCCTCGGAGACCGGGAATGTCGATAGCAACCGCTCTCTCTCATCCGACCGCGCCACCGCCGCCGCACAGTTGATCAGCTCGGTGAAGCGTCCCGAGCAGCTCACGCAAGCGGTCTATCTCGGGCAGACAGACCGCTTCAGCAGCCGCATCCCCGAGCGAAACCAATTGGTCGAAATTTGGCATATCCGGAAAAAATAGAACCGCGCTCCCCTCGGAGACACACCCCGGGAATCAGCGGGCGCTAATGCTTCCGTGGCCACGCCTGTTTCCCTTTTCAGGCGCCGGGGGCGCAAGGACCAGACGCGGGTGGTCTTCCCAAGTCAATGAGCCGTCTCCACATCAACGGTGCCCGAACTTGTTGGGTTCGTGAAATTCTCAGCAAGCCCACGGATTCGCGCCACTTCGTCGAGTTATATCCTTGCTCGTTCGCCTGCCAAGGCGCTAACGTCCAGCATTCATGAAAAATCATTCCAACTGGTTATGGCTTCCCGCGATCGCTCTGAGCTTGGGAGCGTGCAAAAAAGCCGAAGAGGCCAAGACTCCCGAGGCACCGGCTAGCATCGTGGAAGCTCCTGCCACCCCAGAACCGCCGAAGCCGCCTGAGGCTCCTTCCTTGCCACCTCCGGTGGCCGCTCCCGCGCTAAACCTGGAAGCACGAGCCGCCAAGCTCGGGTTCGCCAAACATCTCCCACAAGACACCGAAGCGGTGATTGCGGTCTATGAGGGCACCAAACTCGCAAACCGCATGAAAACCAGCAAGCTCTGGAACATGATTCAACAGGAAATCGGCGTCGGCCCGGCGATGGCCGGCGACGAGGAAATGGACGCCCTCGAAGCTGAGGCTGGCGAGGCTCCCTTGCCCGCCGATCCTGCGGCGGCGGCCGACGAACCCTTCGGCCCCTCATCCTTGTTTGGTACGGAGTTCACACTCGCCATGGGGCGGACCAGCGGTGCTCAATTGGGGAATCTTCTCACCGTGAATCGCCGCATGGGCTACTTCCAAATGCGTGGCATCGCCACAGCCTTCGCCTCAGCGGTCAAGACCGGTAACCTCGAAACACTCACCGCAGCCATGGCGGATGGTTATGGCGAGGACATCTTCAAGAATCTTCTCAAGGACCCTCAATCGGGCATGCCACTGCTCGAGAAAACCCAGATGCCGCCGATTTACGCCGCTTTCAAAACCAACCCTGCGGACCGCCCCGAGGCCGCTCAGCAATTGGCCGCCATGATCGCCAATGGAAACATGTTGGGTGAAATGGTGGAGCCTGTCGAAACCGAGGTGGCGGGTCAGAAATTCGTCGGACTTAAAATCCTCGGCACGAAGATCTCCGCTGCCCTTGCCGAAGATCGCGCTGGCATGGAAGAGATGTTAGACGCGGCGACGGTCGACCAACTGCTGGCGGTGCTCGCTAAAAAAGACATCGTCCTTCTTAGCGGAACCGTCGGGGATTACGTGGTTCTGTTCATCGGCGCCTCTACGGACGACTTTAAGCTCGCCGCGGATTCCGGCCAATCGCTCGTCTCCACCAATGCCCTCGCATTCAGCGACAACTACGCCTCCAAGGATCTCTGCATCCTCTCCTACGGCCAGAAAGAAGCCACCGACATCATGCTGGAATCCGCCGGCGGACTGGCGGAAATGACCAACGGCCTCCGGGACGGACTTGCCACGGCGGATGGCCTCGGCGACTCCAGAGAGCTGGACGCCCTTTTTCAAATCGTCGCCGAGCGCGAGGCCGCTCTTCGCAAACTCGCCGGTAACGAAGCCTCGGGCATGCTCGCATTCTTCGAAGACGGCCTCAAAATCGAATCCTACGGCGGCTACAGCTACGGGATGCTCGATCTCAAGTCCCCGAACAAACTCGGCCATCTCGGGGATTCCGAGGACGTGGTATGTTTCGCAAACATGACGGGAGATGCCGTTTTTAGCGAAAAATCCCGCGAGTATTACGAAGCGCTGCTAGAAACGGCTTATGCCATGACCCTGAAGATCGCGGAAAGCCCCATCCAGGATGAGGCCATGGTCCAGTTCAAGGAAATGGCCAAAATGTTCGACAGCACCTTCCGCCCCGAGATGGTGGCCATGTGGGACGCCTTGAGCAATCAACTCAGCGGCGGCCTCGGTCATGAAAGCGCATGGGTTGTCGATCTGAAGGGGGGCGCGCCCGCCATTCCCGGTCTCCCTCAAAACGTCGTAGACAAGGCCAAGGTGCCTCGTATCTCCATGGTCTGCCCCGTTACAGATCGCTCGAAGCTCGCAGCCTCTTGGGAGAAAATGAATACCTCCCTCACCGGAACTCTTGCCAAGGTCAGCGAGATGACTGGCAGCCCGATCCCCATGCAGAAGCCCATCAGCTCGGAAAAAAATGGCAACACCACCTGGTTCTTCCCCATGCCGTTTTTTACCGACGACTTTCTTCCTTCCGTCACCGTGGGCGACAAGTGGTTCGTGGCATCCACCTCGAAAAATCACGCTCTGGATCTCGTCGCCAAGGCGGATTCCCCAAGCCCCGCACGCGACGGATTCTGGCTCACCATCAACTTCAAAGCTCTCGAAGCCTTTGCCAAGGAAACCGCCTCGCTCGTCGAGGAAAATGCCGAGACTCTCACCGGCTCGGCCTTGCCACCAGAGGATTTGGAAATGGTCAGCAAATCCATCGAACTCTTGAGCGACCTCGACAAAATGACCGTACACAGCCGCAAAGAAGGCTCGGTGCTGCGCTCCAGCGTCCACCTCAAGACCCGGTGAATTTCATTTCCTCCCAGGATGCGGTAGATTGTTGGCCATCGATCTAACATCCTCCGAACCGGCGTGATTTTCGCAAACCAAGTCGGTCGAATGCAAGCTCCAACTGATCTCCTCGCCCGCGGCCTGCGCGACTTGCGCATCTCCGTGACAGACCGCTGCAACTTCCGTTGCCGCTACTGCATGCCTGTCGAGGTATTCGGCCCGGGCTACAGGTTCATGCCGCACGATGAACTCCTCTCCTTCGAGGAAATTGTCAGCCTGGTAAGGATCATGGTTCCGCTGGGTATCCGAAAAATCCGACTCACCGGCGGCGAGCCGCTGCTACGCCGCGGCTTGGAAGACCTCGTCGCCATGCTTGCCGCTATTGCAGGGGTGCAGGACATCGCCATCACCACCAATGGCGTCCTTCTCGCACACCATGCGGAGGCGCTCGCACTCGCAGGCTTGAACCGGGTTACCGTCAGCCTGGATGCACTGTCCCCCCACATCTTCGCCCAGATGAACGGCGTCGCCGCCAAGGTCGAGCGGGTGCTTGCCGGGATCCAGGCCGCACAGGCATTCGGTCTGCCCGTGAAGGTGAATGCCGTGATTCAAAGGGGGGTAAATGAGGGCGAAATCCTTCCGCTGGCACGTTGGGCACGTGACCATCAGGTCGATCTCCGCTACATCGAATACATGGACGTCGGAGAAACGAATGGCTGGAAGCTCGACGAAGTCGTCTCTGGCGATGAAATCCTCTCGATTCTCGCCCAGGAATTCGCCTTGGTGCCTCGCCTTCCCGCCTACCGCGGAGAAGTCGCCGCCCGCTGGGCCCACCACGATGCGCAAGGAGAAGTCGGCCTGATCCGCTCGGTTACCAAGCCTTTCTGCAAGGATTGCCAACGCCTGCGTCTCTCGGCGGACGGCAAACTCTTCACCTGTCTCTTTGCCGCGGCGGGGCACGATCTCAAGGCGCTTCTCCGCAGCTCCGCCGACCCGCAGCGCCTTGCCAACCTCGTCATTGCCATCTGGCAAGTGCGCGACGACCGCTACTCGGAAGAGCGCGGCCAGGTGAATCGGCAAAAGGCGGAAATGAGCTACCTCGGCGGATGAGAAAACCACCCATCGTCGAAATTGGTTTGTAAGATTTCACGCGGTGATTCGTAGTTCTCAGACCTACCCGCACCCATGCATCTTCTTCGTAACTCATCCCTTCTTCTTCTTGCCTCTACCCACCTTCTGATCGCCGGCGAGTGGTCCAATCTATTCAACGGAAATGACCTCGCAGGTTGGATTCAGCGCGGCGGCAAGGCCCAATACACCGTCGAGGACGGCACCATCGTGGGCACCTCGGTGATGAATACTCCCAACAGCTTTCTCTGCACCGCAAGCGACTACAGCGACTTCATCCTCGAATACGAGTTCAAGGTGGATCCCCGGCTTAACTCCGGAGTTCAAATCCGCAGCCAAATGTTTCCTACCGCTACCGAATTAGCCTGGGAGGGGAAGAAAATCTCCATCGGTGCCAATCGGGTCCATGGCTATCAAATCGAAATCGATCCCGACCCCAAAAAAGACCGTTGGTGGTCGGCTGGCATCTTTGACGAGGGGCGCCGGTCTTGGCTCTACCCAGGAATCCTCGGCGGCACGGGTAAAACCTTCAGCGATCAGGGGCGCGCCATTTTCAAACAACAGGACTGGAACAAGGTCCGTGTCGAAGCGGTCGGAAACACCCTGAAGACCATTCTCAATGGCAGTCCCTGCGCCTCGATTGTGGACAACCTGACGCCCGCCGGCTTCATCGCGCTGCAAGTGCACAGTATCGATGACCCCGCCATCGGCGGCACCCAAGTCCGTTGGCGCAACCTCCGTATCCAAGAGCTCCCTGCGCCGGTGCAAAACACCCTCACCGCAGCGGAAACCGCGGCAGGCTGGAAGCTGCTGTGGGATGGCAAAAGCAACCAAGGATGGCGCAGCGCCAAGGGACCGAATTTTCCCAAGGGCGGTTGGAAAATCCAAGGCGGTGAACTCGTCATCACGGAGACCGGCGGAGCCGAATCCGCTGCCGCCGGCGATATCATCACTCTGGAAAAATTCTCGAACTTCGAACTCAGCGTGGATTTCAAAATCACCCCCGGAGCCAACAGCGGAATCAAGATCTTCGTGGACCCATCCATCAACAAAGGCGCAGGCTCGGCCATCGGGCCCGAGTTCCAAATCCTCGATGACGACCGGCATCCGGATGCCAAACTCGGCCGCGACGGCAATCGCACCATCGGCTCGCTCTACGACATGATCGCCGCCCCTTCCACCAAGCGGGTGTATCCTCCCGGATGTTGGAATACGGCTAATATCATATCGAACGGCAAAAAAGTGACCTTCACCCTCAACGGCGTCAAAACCCTTGAGTTTGAGCGCGGCTCGGAAGACTGGAGGAAAACCGTCGCCACCAGCAAATATGCCAAATGGAATGCGTTCGGCGAGCTTCCGGAAGGTCATATCCTTCTCCAAGATCACGGCAATACCGTCGCTTACCGCAATATCAAGATTCGCTCGTTATCCAAAGAATAGTCAGCTCCCCATCGCTTGCTGCATCAGGACCAAGAGGCGATGCGCCCTTCCCACCTGAAACGGCTTTTGTCTTACACGGCACTAACCGTTTGGCTTGGTGACCTTGATCACGGGTTTTGGGTCACCGCCTGTTCTCACCCCGCAGCATTGAACCTGGGGCGGGAATGACCTGCCGGAGAGTTTGGTCCTCACGGTGCAGGTTCGCAAAAGCGGTTCATGGCCCGATAGAGCCTGAGCTTTCCATAGCTGATTCGCCCTCCGAGGTGCTCGTAAACCGGTTTGTGTGAGGTCTCTTCGTAGCCTTCGAAGGCGGTTCGCATTTCCTGTTCTTCTTCGATGGTGTAGAATGCGCGTGGATCGAAGGTGTTGCCGTTTTCAATTGCTTGTGCGAGGTGGTTTTCGATGGTGCTCTCGACCAATCCACGCGTTCGGGCGATCTCGGCGATGCTTTGGCCGCTTTTGAAAAGCTCTACGGAAAGGGCGGGGGAGCCGCCGAGCGGAGCCGGTGTGGTTCTGGCCTGCCGTTCCACCAACGGCGGGTCCAGCGGGGTGAATGCTTGTCTGGGTTGACTGCTGAGCCACTCGCGGATCGCGTCCATGAAGGCGTGGCCATAGTCCGCGAGCTTCTTCTCGCCGACGCCGGGAATGCGCAACATGGCGCCAGTGTCGCTTGGATATTCCCGAGAAAAATGCCGCAGCGTGACGTCTGAAAAGACCACATAGGGAGGAATGTTGCGGGCGTCGGCAAGGGATTTGCGAAGGCTGCGCAGTTTTTCGAAAAGATCGGAATCGCAGGGGATTTCGCCCGTCCTCGGAGTTTTGGTCCGGGGCGCGCTCATGGCACGGGTGAGAAGGACGGTTTCACGTTTTTTCAGAACATCCAACCCTTGGTGGCTGACGGACACGGTGGGAAATTTGTCGGTGCTCGCCGCTAACAGCCCGGCGCGCAACAACTGGCGCCCAAGATCCACCCAATAACTGCGGGCCTGGTCCTTGCCGATGCCGTGGGTGCTCAAGCGGTCGTGCTGCCAACGAATGATTTTTTCCGACATGCCGCCGGTGAGGACTTCTGAAATGTGGTTAAGGCCGACATTGAAATTTCCAGCCTGGCGGATGCGCAGGACGCAGCTGAGAAGCTTCTGTACATCGACCGTGGCATCCCATTTTTCCCGGGGGTGGAGGCAGTGATCACAAGCACCGCAGTTTTCGAGCTCCCAGGTTTCACCGAAATAACCCAGCAGGCCGATCCGGCGGCAGCGATCGCTTTCTGCGAAGTGGGTCATCTGGTCGAGTTGGCGGTGGGCGACCTCGCGCGCTTGCTCATCCGGAATTTCGTCGAGAAATTTGAGGTATTTCATCACATCACCACGGGAAAACAGGAGCAGGCAGTCGGCCGGTAGGCCATCCCGTCCGGCGCGGCCGGTTTCCTGATAGTAGCCCTCGATGTTCTTCGGGAGGTCGGCGTGGATGACGTAGCGGACGTTCGGCTTATTGATGCCCATGCCGAAGGCGACGGTGGCGCAGACGATTTTTGCCTCGTCACGGAGGAATGCATCTTGGTTTTTCGCACGCTCCTGGGCGTCAAGTCCGGCATGGTAGGCTACGGCGGAAAATCCTTGGGCACGGAGAGTGGCGGCAAGGGCCTCGGTATTCTTGCGGGACTGACAATAGACGATGCCTGACTCGTCGGGTCTGGCATTGGCGAAGTTGCAGACTTGGGCTGCGGCTCCGGACTTTGCGATGACTTGATATTTGAGGTTCGGGCGGTTGAAGCTTGCAAGGAAGACGGCGGCGGTGCGGAGCTCGAGCTGCTTGACGATGTCTTCGCGAACGCGCTCGGTGGCGGTGGCCGTGAGTGCCAGCACGGGAATGGATGGGATGTGTTGTCGGACTTCCTTGAGGCGGCGATATTCCGGGCGGAAGTCGTGGCCCCACTCGCTGATGCAATGCGCCTCGTCCACGGCGAGCGCTGCGATTTTCCAACGCTCCAAGCGGGAGAGAAAGTCGGGAAGCATCAGGCGCTCCGGGGCCACATAAAGCAGCTGATAAGCGCCCGCGTCGAGGCCGTCGATGCGACGGCGGGCCTCCTCGCCGTCGAGGGTGGAGTTGAGAAAGGTGGCGGCGACGCCGCTGGCTTCCAATTGATCGACCTGATCCTTCATGAGGGCGATGAGTGGGGAGACGACGAGGGTGAGCCCCTCGCGGACGAGCGCTGGAAGCTGATAGCACAGGCTCTTCCCGGCTCCGGTGGGCAGGATGGCGAGAGCGTCTTTCCCGGCGAGCGAGGTTTCCATGATTTCGCGCTGGAGGGGGCGAAATTCATCATAGCCGAACGTTTGCTTGAGGCGGCTGGATAATTGATGCAGGCTCATCGCAGCGGTTAAACGCTAATCAATTGAACACGTCAAGTTGCTTTTTGGCGAGAAGAAAACTTTCAGATTTTCCGGTGCAAACGAGATTTTACCATTTGAGGGTGTCGAGGTTTTTACGGACGACGGTGATCTTGTGTCTGTGGATCCGGCCGGAGTTGTTAGTTGCCGAGGGTTTGGAGGTCTTGGCGGAGAAGTCGCAGCTGGCGATGAATCAGGAAAAATGGGAGCAGGCGCTCGGCGATCATGAAGAGGCGCTCTCCCGCTTCGGTCGCAACGAGCCGTATGAATCCTACGGGGCGCAGTTTGGCAGCATTTATTATCGCAAGGGGATCTGCGAAATGAAGCTGAAACGCTGGTCGGCGGCGATGCACTCGTTCGAGATTTGCTATCGGGATTTTCCCAACCGGGGAGCGGACCGGGGAAACCGGTTCCATAAGCTAGCTCTCTTGAAATGGGGGGAAGCAGCGATGGGTGCGGAGCATTGGGAGCTTGCGAAGAGTCGTTTCCGCAAGTTTGTGGACGAACGGGAGAAGACGGACGACGATTTTCCGAAAGGGGCTTTTTACGTGAATCTGGCGATCTGCGAGTATCAGCTGGGAAACATCGCCGAGGGCAATGAGAATCTGGAAATCGCCATTCACAACAAGGTGAATTTCCCGACCCCGGACGCGGGGATCGTCGCTGCGTTTCAAGCACTGGTCCGACGGGTGGTGGAGACAAAGAACGAGCAGGCGCTAGTGGATTTCATCGGAAAAAACCGGGGTGAGTTGACCATGGACCATGGGGGCGGGGCTGCGTATGCGGCCGTTTACCTCAAGCTCGCCGGGGATGTGCTTGCGTCGGGCATGGAAGGGGCGGCGCTTCTGGTCTATCAGCTCGTGAACTTCACTGAAGGGGAGTCAGGCAGCGCCATCCGTCTCACGGCTCTAGCGCTCATCCATGAGAGAAATGGTAATGTCCGTGGTGCCTTCGCTGCTTATCGTCTGCTCGAAGGGTATGGTGGAAATGATGCGCAGCGTGAGGATCATCTCTATCACCTCGTCCGGACCGCTGCATGGCTCGGGGAAATCGTAGAGGCTCGAATTTATGCACGGCGACTTTTCAAAGATTTTCCAAAATCAAGGTATCTGGGCGAGCTTGAGGATTTTCAAAAGGGTGGCGACCTTGCGGACGAGCTGCCGCGGGTGAAGCTCTCCAATGAAAGCATTCCGTCCGTTTTACCAAAGACCCGCGAGTTCGTCTCGGCGCTGGATCTCTATCAGGGAAGGAAATATCGGGAAGCTCAAGCTGTGTTTGCCAAAATCAAGGTGGCTGGCGCGGGGCAATCGGACGGGGATTATGCAGGATTTTACGAAATCGAGTGTCTGAGGAGGGTGGGGGATTGGGA
>ERZ1022724.36-NODE-36-length-35862-cov-13.350155_pt1 | contig 35862 bp, 29 predicted proteins | sample MGYA00521091_ERZ1022724 | MGnify/ENA primary metagenome ERZ1022724 (study PRJEB33162, sample SAMN09537610) | freshwater metagenome | isolation source: freshwater | place: Canada:Alberta | collected 2017-07 | study: EMG produced TPA metagenomics assembly of the... | reverse complement strand
CAATTGCGGTCTTACCGGTCTGACGGTCACCAATGATTAGCTGACGCTGTCCGCGGCCAACTGGAATCATGGCGTCGATAGCCTTGATACCAGTTTGTAGTGGCTCGTGAACTGACTTTCTGGCCATAACGCCTGGAGCCTGAAGTTCAAGTGCACGACGTGCCTCTGCCTTGATCTCGCCAAGACCATCGATTGGGTTTCCAAGTGGGTCAACAACTCGACCAAGGAATGCGTCTCCAACCGGAACAGAAAGAACTTCACCGGTGCGCTGAACTTCCATACCCTCTTCGATGCCCTCAAAGTTTCCGAGGATAACGGTACCGATCTCGCGCTCGTCAAGGTTCAGAGCAAGACCTAGGGTGCCATCAGCAAACTTTAGAAGCTCATTGGCCATCGCAGATGGAAGTCCTTCAACGTGAGCGATACCGTCACCGGCATCGATTACGTGTCCGACCTCGTTGCGCGAAGCCTTGTCGCTCTCGTAGGAGTTCACGAAACCCTTCAGGGCGTCGCGAATCTCATCTGGGCTGATTTTTAGATCTGCCATTTGCTTCCTCTACTTCTGGGGCGAACCCCGGTTAGATGCTGGCCTAAGCCAGCATCATCTTTGCTTGCTTGAGACGGTTAGCAACGCTACCGTCAATAACTTCTCCAGCTATTTGAACCTTGATGCCACCGAGAATTGCTGGGTCTATCTCGATGTTGAGACGAAGTTCATTTCCGTAATCTCTGGAAAGTGACTTCTCAAGTTGGGCCTGCTGTGAATCACTTAGTGCCGCCGCAACTGTAACTGTTGCAACCAAACGCTCGGCGTAGGCAGCTAGTAACTTACCAAACTGCTCCAAGACAACCGATAGGCGAACCTTGGCTGAGCCAATGACCGCGAATCGAATCAGCAAGCTAGCTTCCTTGCCAAACTTGCCTGAAATCAAAGCATTCACCATAGTTAGTTTTTGCTCATCGCTTGCCTGCCTTGAAGCCAAAGCAATCTGAAGCTGCTGGTCCGAGTCAACTACCTTGCGGAACTCAAACAATTCAGCTTCCAAAGCCTCAAGAGATTTGGCTCTAGCGGCAATGGCAGCAACCGAATGAACAGCTAGCTGCTCCATGGCGCTTACCAGGTCGGATCCTTTAGACCAACGCAGCGCGACGATCTTTCCCGCCAACTCAACTGCTTTAGTCGAAACGGAAGCTCCAAACACTGCGCTCAGGGCATTTTTCTTGCCCGCGATCTCAGCGGAAGGGTCCGAGAGAATGTTGCGCAGTTGTTTGGATCCAGACATAGCTGAACTGATCACGAAAATCTCTTCCGCGAATCGAAGGTCAGCGTCCACTAGCAGCGGCGTAAGGATTTCCTTAGCCGCTTTTAGTGCTTGCCTGGTTGAGCTCGACATGATGCTTACTTGCCTGCCTTTTCGGAATTTTCAAGATCTTTCAAGAAATCGTCAACTACCTTGGAGGCAGTTGCGCTGTCTTTCAAGCTCTGGCTTACAACCTTGGATGCCAAATCGATTGCCATTGTTCCCACTTCGGAGCGCAAACTAATCAGGGCAGCTTGACGCTCTGCCTCTATTTGTGCCTTGGCGGTTTGAGTGATTCTTGCCGCCTCTGCTTGAGCTTGCTCTTTCAACTCGGCCAAAATCGCGGCACCTTCGGCACGCGCTTCTTCGCGAATTGCGCTAGCTTCAGCGCGAGTGTTCTCTTGGGCTTTCGATAGTTCGTCGGTTCTTGCAGCAGCCTCGGATTGAGCCTTCTCTGCAGCAGCCAAACGTCCCTCGATAGCTTCAGTTCTTTCATTCAGTACCCTCTTGAAGCTCGGGAGTACCCGGAACCAAAAGAAGGTAAGCATGATGGCAAAAACGACCGAAGACCAAAGAATGTCGTAGTCGGCAGGCAGAAGAGGGTTTTTAGTCTCTTCTTCCGCCGCTAAGACGATAATCCTTGAAATCATGGTTTAGTCCTTAACTTTTGCTTAAGCGAAGATGAATGGAGTTGCAAGACCGATAAGCGCTAGCGCTTCGGTGAATGCAATACCCAGCCACATTGTGACCTGTAGTTTCGACGCTAGTTCTGGCTGGCGTGCGGTTGCTTCGATGGTCTTAGATACAACTAGACCTACACCGATACCAGGTCCAATCGCTGCGAGGCCGTAGCCAACTACTGCAATGTTGCCGGTTAGTTCGGCCATGTTTGTGATGTCCACTTGTTTTTCCCTTCCGTGGTTTATCCCTGACGGTTGTCAGATCCTTTAGTGCTCATCTGCCAAAGCCAACTGAATGTAAACAGTTGTTAGCAAGGTGAACACATAAGCCTGTAAGAAACTCACCAAAATCTCAAAGAGAGTAAAGGCGAATCCAAATATGAAAGTTCCTATGCCAAAGAAGCTAAACAAGCCATCGGCGTAGAAGACAAAGAACTGAGTTGCGCTAAAGCAAAGCACCAGCAAAAGGTGCCCTGCGAGCATGTTCATGGTTAGTCGAAGTGCCAAGGTAACTGGGCGAAGAATGAAGGTTGAAAGGATCTCGATTGGGACAACCATGACGTAAAGAGCTGGTGGAACTCCCGCCGGGGCAACCGCACTCTTGAAGTATCCAATGCCGTGCTTTTTGACTCCGGCATAAATGAAAGTCACATAAGCCGCGGCGGCTAGCACGATCGGGTAACCGATAAGGGCGTTAGAAGAAATGTTTAGGCCGGGGATGATTCCGGTGATGTTTAGCCCCAAAACAGTGAAGAAGATCGTGGTTAGTAGCGGTAAGAACCTGTCACCATCAACTTTTCCAAGCTGACCGTGAGCGATGCTGGTTCTAACGAAGTTCAGGGAAATCTCACCCATGAGCTGGAACTTGGTTGGAACATATACCTGGTTCTTGGTGGCCTTGTTGAACTGCCTAACCCACAAAGAAAACAGGACGATTAGAAGCAAAATCACCAAAAGTCGAACCAAAATGATTCGGTTTATGGCAAATGGGGTGCCTTCGAAAAGAAGAATCTCAGGGTAGAACTCCATGATGGAGGGTCCCTTGTAATTGCCCGAGTCGTCGGTGACCGCAGCCTTGAGAATCAGGCTAAGAGCGTTATCTAGCAGAGCGGTCTCCTGTTTCGGGGTGAACGAATTCACGGCGATTTACAGTGTCTCAGTGTCTAACACCAAGCCAGTTATAAAAATTGTAGCAAGAAAAAAACTAGCCCTCGACCACGGGAATTCGGGCTGAGAGCACGGCAATGGTGTCAATTGCCAGCGATCCGAGGATGGCTGCCACCAGGGTAAAAAACAACACTGGGCCATTTATAAAATCGGCCCGAGCCAAAAAACCCACCACAAAGGCAAAGCCAATTAGCTTCACCAGCCAGCCGCCCATGACCGCCCCAAAAAAGCCAGCCAAAGACAGCCTTCTGCCAATCAAGATGCTCACCAGAGTAAGGCTCGTAAACACCAGGGCAAGAGAAGCCCCAATCAAGGCGCTTGGCACTCCCTTTTCGGAATCAACAAAATAACCCACGACCGAGCCCACAGTGGCAATCAACCCGATCAAAAGGGAGCCCTGAGCCAGGACCTTCACAAATAGTTGGTCTGCTGCTGTCATTTCATAACTCGCTTTCTAAGGGAATTTAGTACCGGCCAGATTGTGTAGATAAAGATTGGAATTGCCACCACAAAGGCAATCAAAATAGCTTCTCGCGACGGAATAAACAGCAGCGACAGCCCGCCAAAGGAAATGACCGCAGTCCATAGGTAGAACACCAATACCGAGCCAACATGGCTGTGGCCTAGATCTTGCAGCTTGTGGTGGATGTGGCTCTTGTCAGCTTTGAAAGGCGACTCCCCAGCTCGAATTCTTCTAAGAACTGCAAGCAGCAGATCCAGTAGGGGAAGAATCAAGATCGCCAGCGGCAAAATCAAAGGCAGGAATGCTGGCGCCAAAACTCGGTTTGAAACTGTCGCTGGGTCGATCTGCCCGGTTACGGCAAGTGCCGAGGTCGCCATAAGTAGACCAAGAAGCATCGATCCGCTGTCACCCATAAAGATCTTGGCTCGGTGCCAGTTCAGGGGCAAGAAACCAAGTGAAATTCCAACCACAATCGCAGAAATCAGTGAAGCTAAGTTGAAGTAGTTTGTCGGGGAAGTTTGCTGGGTAATCAGGTAGGTGTAGAGGAAGAACGCACTGGTTCCAATCAGAACAACACCAGCCACCAGACCGTCTAGGCCGTCAATAAAGTTCACCGCGTTCATGATCAAGACGGTAATAAAGATGGTGATTAGCATCGAAACGCCGTAGCTACCAATTACTAGACCACCAATAGGTAGTGAAATGATTTGAACTCCCTGCCAGGCAAGGATTCCGGCAGCCAAAACTTGACCGGCGAGCTTGATTGTCCAGTCCAAATCAAAAAAGTCATCCAGAATTCCAACAATCACAATCACCGTTGCCGCAGCAACGATTGCAATCAACCGCTCGGGCTCGCCAAATACAGAGCTAAACCAAGTCAAGGATCCTGCTGCCAATAGGGCAACCAGAAGTCCAGCCAGCATGGCTAGGCCACCGATTCGAGGTGTGGGGGTGGTGTGAACATCTCGATCTCGAATTTCGGGCATAGCAAGATGCTTGCGGCTCATTCTGATTGTGAAATAGGTAGCCGCAAAAGTAACCACGGCGGCTACCGCCATTATGAATAAATAAGCTCTCACTTGTTAGCCCTCAAGATGCTCCCCTAGAACCAGCTTCAGCTTTTCAATGCTGAGAGCGCCTCTTCTAACAATACGAGCCTTGCCAGTTGTTTTTTGCTCTCCCGACTCGTCAACTTCGTCGACTAACCCGGTCAAATCCACAATCGTAGAGGCTTCAGCTTTTGGGCTGGAGCCACCATCTAGATACACCTTTACCTTTGACCCAAGATAACCTTCTGCCTGCTGGCAAGTTATAGCCGCTGGCTCACCCGTTAGGTTGGCACTTGAAACCGCCAGCGGGCCAGTTTCTTGTAACAGTGCAAGAGCGATTTTGTGATCTGGCATCCTAAGTGCGACGGTTCCCTTGGTCTCCCCAAGATCCCAAGTCAAAGAAGGCTGCGCCTTCAAAATCAAAGTGAGCGCACCCGGCCAAAAAGTCTCGGCAAGTTTGTGCGCGAGTGCCGGAATTTCTTGAGCCAAACCCTCAAGTGCATTGGCGTTTCCAATCAACACTGGTGGCGGAGATTGTCGGTCGCGACCTTTGGCAGCCAGAAGTGATTGAACACCCTCGTGAGAAAAAGCATCACACGCTAATCCATAAACAGTGTCGGTAGGCATAACTACTAATTCTTTGCGGCCAATTGCCACTTTTGCCAAACGCATGCCTGTTAGAAGGTCGGTATCTAAGGAGCAGTCATAAATGCGCTCCATGACGACCTCCTTAATCGAATCCCGTTAGGGCTTTAGTGCTGAAATCATTCGGTCTTTGCCGGCTAGGTCAGCTCTGGCTTCAACTTGCAACCAGCCCTCAGCTAATAATAGTTCACCGATTGCTCTGGACTGAGTGTCTGCGTGCTCCATTACCAATACACCACCAGGCTTCAGAAGCTCCATGGCGCGAACTGAAATCTGCCGCACAACATCTAACCCGTCGACTCCCCCATACAAAGACATACTCGGCTCGTGAAGTTGAACCTCGAGATCGATAGGAATCGCATCGTTTGGAATATACGGAGGGTTGGAAATAACTAAATCAACTAGTCCATCGAGCTCGGTCAGTGAATGTTGCAAGTCTTCGTTTCTAAGATTCGCCTGAGATAAACCATAGCGCGCTGCGTTTTGCAGTAAGAATGCAAAAGCCTCATTGGATAGCTCAACTGCAAAAACTTCCGAACCAGAAACTTCAGTTGCCAAACTAATTGCAATTGCGCCGCTACCCGAGCACAGGTCAACAATCAGCGGCTTTTGCTTGCCCGAGATTTTCTCTAACGCGTAGCTAACTAGTTGCTCGGTTTCGGGCCTCGGTGTGAAAACACCTGGACCAACCAAGAGCTCTAAGTGTCGAAAAGGCGCTATCCCGGTTATGTGTTGGAGCGGTTCCCTGGACACTCGCCTAGCGAGGGCTATATCGAAGCGCTCTAATTCCGATGCCGGAAACTCTTGGTTGGTGGCAACCAAGAGCGCAATATCGGAGCGGGTTATTCCTAGAGTGTGTGAAGCCAATAGCTCAGCATCCACTTTGGCCGAAGTAACCCCGGCTTCAAGTAGTTTGCTGGAGGCGTCGGATAGTACTTCCGCAACTAGCAATTACTTTTCGCCTAGCGCTGCCAGCCTGGCTTCTTCATCAGTTTGGATTGCTGACTGGACTACCGGTTCCAATGCCCCATCCATTACCTGATCAAGGTTGTATGACTTGTAGCCAGTTCTGTGATCGGCGATGCGGTTTTCTGGGAAGTTGTAGGTTCTGATTCGCTCGGAGCGATCCACGGTTCTCACCTGAGATTTTCTTGCTGCAGATTGCTCGGCATCAATGGCTTCTTGCTGGGCAGCTAGCAACCTTGCACGCAATACGCGCATGGCAGCCTCCCTGTTTTGTAGCTGTGACTTTTCGTTTTGCATAGAAACTACGATTCCGGTTGGAATGTGAGTGATTCTTACAGCGGAGTCTGTCGTGTTCACCGACTGGCCACCAGGGCCAGAGGAGCGGAAAACATCGATTCTGATTTCGTTTTGGCTGATCTCAACTTCTTCTGGTTCATCAACCTCAGGAAACACCAGCACTCCAGCTGCGGAAGTATGGATGCGGCCTTGAGTTTCAGTGACTGGTACTCGCTGCACTCGGTGCACACCACCTTCGTATTTCAGGTGTGCCCAAACTCCCTCGGCAGGGTCGTTGGAGCTTCCCTTGATGGCAATCTGAACATCCTTGTAACCACCGAGATCTGATTCGTTTTTGTCGAGAATTTCTGTTTTCCAACCCTTCGAGTTGGAGTACTGGATGTACATGCGTAAAAGATCTGCTGCGAACAGCGCCGACTCGGCACCACCTTCACCGGCTTTGATTTCCATGATGACATCGCGACCATCGTCTGGGTCGCGCGGGATTAGCAATCTACGCAGCTTCTCGTTAGCCTCGGTTACCTTTGCCTCGATAGCGGGTAGCTCGGCTGCGAAAGCTTCGTCTTCTTTAGCTAGATCTTTGGTAGCAACCAGGTCCTCAGTAAGTGAAATCACCTGGTTGTAAGCACTAACAATTGCACTCACAACGGCGTAACGACGGTTGAGTTTTTTCGCCAAGGCAGGATTTTGATGCACAGACGCATCTGATAACTGTTCCTGCAGCGAGGCATGCTCAGCCAGCAGGGGCTGGACTGAATCGAGCATTATTCTCCGTCAGAACCTGTTGGAACTGGCATGGACTTTTGAACCTGCATTAGGAACTCAACGTTGCTTGAAGTTTCCTTCAGTCTGTTCAGCACAAGCTCAAGTGCCTGCTGCTGCTCTAGACCGGCAAGTGCGCGACGAAGCTTCCAAATAATCTTGGTTTCGTCTGGGTTCATCAGCATCTCTTCGCGTCTGGTTCCAGAAGCGTTTAGATCCACCGCAGGGAAGATTCGCTTGTCGGCAAGTGCACGAGATAGGCGAAGCTCCATGTTTCCAGTTCCCTTGAACTCTTCGAAGATAACCTCGTCCATCTTGGATCCGGTTTCAACAAGTGCTGTTGCCAAGATGGTTAGCGATCCGCCATCTTCGATGTTTCTAGCTGCACCAAAGAATCTCTTTGGTGGGTAAAGCGCTGACGAGTCAACACCACCAGAAAGAATTCGACCAGACGCCGGAGCACTCAGGTTGTAAGCGCGACCCAAACGAGTAATTGAGTCAAGCAAAACAACAACATCGTGACCTAGCTCAACCAACCTCTTGGCACGTTCAATAGCAAGCTCGGCAACAGTGGTGTGATCTTCAGCAGGGCGGTCGAAGGTTGAGGCAATAACCTCACCCTTCACGGTGCGCTGCATGTCGGTAACTTCTTCCGGTCTCTCATCAACCAAAACAACCATGAGGTGAACCTCTGGGTTGTTGGTTGCGATCGCGTTAGCAATTGCCTGAAGTACCAAAGTCTTTCCAGCCTTTGGAGGAGAAACAATCAATCCACGCTGACCCTTACCAATTGGAGCAACAAGGTCAATGATTCGAGTCGAGAGCTTGTTGGCTTCGGTCTCAAGTCTCAGTCTGGTCTGTGGGTAAAGCGGGGTTAGCTTGCCAAATTCAACTCGATCAGCAGATGCTGCCTGGTCTAGGCCGTTTACTGAGTCGATGCGAACAAGTGCGTTGAATTTCTGACGACCCTGGCCTTCACCCTCGCGAGGCTGACGAATGGCGCCAACTACGGCGTCACCCTTACGTAGCCCGTATTTTTTAACCTGACCCAAAGACACGTAAACATCGTTTGGACCTGGAAGGTAACCACTGGTTCTTACGAATGCGTAGTTATCCAAAACATCTAGGATTCCAGCAACGCTGATTAGGACGTCATCTGGAGAGATCTCTGGTTCTGCTTCTTCGCGGTCGTTGTTGCCACCGCGTCTTCCGCGATCACGATCACGGTAACGGTTACGGTTTCTGGAGTTGCGTCCGCCACCGCGACGGTCGTCGTCGAAGTCGCGGTTTCTTCTGCGCTCACCAGATTCTGAACTTGATTCTTGGCTTGGGGTGTCGCTCGAAGCTGAAGAGTCCTTTGCAGGTCTTGATTCGCTTGAGTCTTGATTGCCATCGGCTGGCTTATCTGCCTTAGCCTTGGACTTTTTTGGTGCGCCTACATCGGGTGCTGATTCTTCAGCCACTGCTCGACGTGATTTGCGTACCGGTTTATCTTGTTGGATTTCATCCATTTATTGATTGCTCTTTCTTGAGTGATTAGATAATCGGTTGTTATCTCGATTTATCTGTCAACGCGATTTGATTGCGTTTTAGTGCAGTATTTTCTGCGGGGATTTCACCTAGCTATTTACCCTTACAGGGTCCAATTACTTCTGGTGTATCTCCATGGTAGCACCTTTATTGTCTACGGCCAACAACAAAGCCTGCCACTGTGGATGGGTCTTTTCCGCCAACTCCTTAGCTTTCAGCCTTTGGGCTGGGTCACTAGCTAGCACCAAAACAGATGGTCCAGCTCCGGAAACTACGGCAGCATGGCCTTCGGCTCGAAGGGTTCTGATCAATGCTTCGGTTTCCGGCATAGCGGTGGCTCGGTAGCTTTGATGCAATCTGTCCTCGGTGGCGGCAAAAAGCAGTTCTGGGGACTGCACCATCGCAGCTACCAAAAGGGCTGATCTAGATACGTTGAAAACAGCATCCTCGTGGGGTACCGACTCCGGCTGCAAGGATCTGGCAAGAGCGGTAGACATCTTGGTGGCGGACACTAGAACTAAAGGTGACACTCCGCGGTGGACGGATAGCTTTTTGGTGTGTGGGCCTTGCTCGTCTTCCCAGGCAATACTCAAGCCACCAAACAGTGCAGGGGCTACGTTGTCTGGATGGTTTTCAAACTCGGTTGCGATATCAAGCATGGTCTTGTCGCTGATGGTTGCAATGCCCTCGAGTAATCCCTTGGCTGCCATGATTCCCGAAACAACCGCGGCGCCCGAAGAGCCCAGTCCGCCTCCGTGAGGAATACGATTCTTGGCTTTCAAGATAAGACCGGGGGCTTGCTGGCCAGCGCGCTTGAAGGTTTCTAGAATCGCGCGAACGACAAGGTGGCTAGCGTCATTTGGTACCTGCCCCTTGCCCTCTCCCTCAACTTCGATGGTTAGAGTCCCTGGCTTGGCGGCGGTCACTTCAAGATCGTCGTAGTAAGCAAGGGCAATACCGAGGGTGTCAAATCCAGGACCTAAGTTTGCCGATGTAGCCGGAACCCGAACTGAAACTTTTCTTCCTTCTAAGTTGGTCATTGTTATGCCAGCCCCAATCGCTCGGCAACCTCAGCGGCATTGGTGGAAACTGCCTCTGGGCTGATCTCATTTCCTGCTTCATCTTTCAAAGCCCACATTGGGTCCTTCAGACCGTGACCGGTCACGGTGACAACAATCAACGCTCCAGCAAAGCTTTCACCCTGCTGTGATGCCTTATAGATACCGGCTGCACCGGTGGCCGAAGAAGGCTCAACAAATACACCAGCTTCTTGGGATAGGAATCTATGCATCCACAAAATCTCAGCATCAGAAACCGCGCCAAACTTACCAACCGAACACTCCATCGCACTAAGCGCTAGATCCCAAGATGCAGGGTTTCCGATTCTGATTGCGGTTGCGATGGTGTCAGGATTTTTGACAGGCCCTCCGTGAACAAACGGTGCCGAGCCTTCGGCCTGGTAGCCATACATCTTTGGAACAACCTTGATGCGACCCTCGTTGAAATCTTCCAAGTAGCCCTTGAAATAAGCCGAGTAGTTTCCCGCATTCCCTACAGGCAACACGTGGTAATCAGGTGCTCTTCCAAGGAAATCAAACACTTCAAACGCTCCAGTTTTTTGCCCTTCAATACGATCTGGATTGACCGAGTTGACGAGATGAACTGGATAGTTATCCGCTAAATCGCGAGCCAGAGTTAGACAATCGTCAAAGTTTCCCTGCACCTGCAAAATCTGTGCCTTGTGAGCCACCGCCTGGCTTAGCTTGCCAAGCGAGATCTTTCCCTGTGGCACTAGAACAACGGAGGCTATGCCAGCAGCTGCGGCGTAGGCCGCTGCTGAAGCGGAGGTGTTTCCAGTTGATGCACAAATAACCGCCTTGGCCCCGTGACCTACGGCTTTGGAAACTGCCATGGTCATACCGCGATCTTTGAAAGAGCCGGTTGGGTTCATTCCTTCATACTTCAAATAAACCTGATCGGCGCCAACTAGTTTCGCAAGGGCAGGTGCTTCGATTAGCGGGGTGCCTCCCTCGCCCAAGGTAATAATCGGTGTGCTGCTGTCAACATCCAGCCGATCAAAATACTCTCTAATGACTCCGCGCCACTGATGAGCCATTACAAGCCTTCCATTCGAATCACAGATGCCACTTTCTGGACAGCATCGCTAGCTTTCAAATCTACGACAACAGCCGCCAAAGCAGCTTCGCTCGCCAAATGGGTTCCAATTTCAAGATATGCAACTACCCCGTCACCGGTGAGCACAGACTGCTCAACGGCTTCAATCGAAACCCCGTGCTTGGAGAAGATAGTTGCGATGCTCGCCAGCACTCCCGGCTGATCAGAAACTTCAAGTTGGAAAGAGTACCTGGTCTTGATTCGGCTGATTGGAAGAATCTCCAAATTGGCGTGGCTAGAGTTTCCTAATCCTGGACCACCGGCAACGTGCCTCTTGGCAGCAGAAACCACATCACCTAGAACTGCTGATGCTGTTTGCGTACCGCCGGCACCCGATCCATAGAACATCAAGCTTCCAGCTGCTTCTGCTTCAACGAACACGGCGTTGTATGCACCGTTTACTGCAGCCAATGGGTGTGATCTTGGAACTAAAGCTGGGTATACCCGAACAGAGATTCCCTCTGGGCCGTTACTGTCTGCGTCCAGAAACTCACAAATTGCCAACAGTTTGATTACAAATCCATCTCGCTTGGCAGCTTTCATCTGAGCGACTGTGATTGCAGTGATTCCCTCACGGTGAACTTTTTCCAGTGGAACTTCGGTGTGGAATGCAAGCGTGGCCAAAATCGCAGCCTTCTGAGCTGCATCAAATCCTTCAACGTCTAAAGATGGATCTGCTTCCAAGTAACCAAGCTTGGTAGCTTCGGCCATCGCATCTTCAAGTGAGATCCCCGTTTTGTCCATACGGTCCAGAATGTAGTTTGTGGAACCGTTGACGATTCCCATAATTCTTCGGACTCGGTCACCGCCTAGAGACTCTCTTAGGGGACGAATAATTGGAATAGCACCGGCAACCGCAGCTTCGAAATACAACTGCGCACCAACTTGCTCAGCCAAGTTGAATAGCTCAGTGCCGTGATTGGCCAATAGCGACTTATTCGCGGTGACAACATCGGCTCCAGAATTTAGAGCCTGCAGAATGTAATCCTTAGCTGGATCAATCCCGCCCATTACCTCAATCACAATGTCGGCACCAAGGATCAAACTCTCGGCATCGGTAGTTAGTAATTCTTTGGGAAATCCCTCGCGCTTTGTGCCTAGGTTGCGAACAGCCACTCCCACTAGCTCGAGTTCGGCACCAACTCTAGATTTGAGTTCTTCTTTTTGCTCGAGCAATAGCCTGGCGACCTCGGCACCGACAGATCCGGCTCCGAGTAACGCAACTCGTATGGGGCGGTATTCGCTCACTTTGTATTCCTAACCAAGTACAAAACTACCCTGTCTAGTGGCTTTGGTACCCGGGGTCTCTAGAAAGCATCTCAGCTTCGGTCTCTGCGCGCATCAAAACTTTTGCCTGACCTTCGTAAACGGCAATCATTGCCGGCCTCGGCAAATAGTTGTAATTACTTGCCAGCGAGTGACAATAGGCCCCGGTTGCGGCAACCGCTAGCAAATCGTTTGGGCTTATGTCCGCTGGAAGGTAGCTGTCTCGAACCACGATGTCGCCGCTTTCACAGTGCTTTCCAACTACCCGAGAAATAACTGGCTCAAGAGTCGAGTTCCTGGAAGCTAGTAGGGCGCTGTAGTCGGCGCTGTAAAGACTTGGCCTTGGGTTATCGCTCATTCCGCCATCGATGCTGACGTACTTTCTAGACCCGGAAGAAAGCTGAACATCTTTTATGGTGCCTACGTTGTAAACAGTTATGCCAGCAGGGCCCGAGATTATTCGACCCGGTTCGAAACACAACAAAGGAACAGCTATTCCAAGTGCTTCACACTGCTTTTCAACCTCTAAGCAAATCTCTTTCGCAAAAAAATCAATGCTTGGGGCCTCGTCCGCTGAGGTGTAATTAATGCCAAAACCGCCACCTAGATTTAGCTCTGGCACATCACCCGTTTCCAGAAGCTGCTTGTGAAGCGGCATCAGGCGCCTAACCGACTCAATAAAGCCATCGACTGAAAAAATCTGTGAACCTATGTGGGAGTGAAGCCCCAAAAAGTTCAGGTGAGAGTGGGACCTAATCTTTGCTACCAGTTCTGGCACATCGGAGATTGCAATTCCAAACTTCTGATCTTCTCTCGAAGTTGCCAGATACTCATGCGTATAGGCATGAACGCCCGAGTTTACTCGGAGGCGAACATTTTGAATCTTGTCCTGTGCTCCAGCTATGGACGCGATTCGCTCAATCTCAATTTCGGAGTCAATAACAATTGCCCCGACGCCAGCGGTCACAGCCTTACCAATTTCAAAAAGAGATTTGTTGTTACCGTGCAAACCAATGCGGTGCGGTTCAATGCCTCCAGCAAGCGCTAGTGCAAGCTCTCCCCCAGAACAAACATCTATGTTTAGTCCACTAGCTGCAACCCAGCGAACAACCTCGGTGGTCAATAGCGATTTGCTGGCGTAGTAGATTTTTGCGCTGGTCTGAATCTTTTTTGCCTCGGAGTCAAAAGCTTGCTTTACAGCCTGAGCCCGATTTAGAAAATCAGCCTGATCGATAACCATTAGCGGGGTTCCATACTCGGCCGCTAACTGAGAAACGGATAACCCTCCGACTTGAATGCCCCCGGAAGAATCACGGACAAAACTTGCTGGCCAGATTTTGCCATCGACTGAATTTACGTCCGTTGGCACGGCAAGCCAGCTAGGGGCCAGGTCGGTTTCAAGCTTTTCCATGGCTACATCCTTTCGGGTGCTGACACACCCAAAAGTCCAAGACCGTTTCGTAACACAACTCCCGCGGCATCGTTGAGCCAGAGTCTGGTTTGGTGAATTGGTTCAACGGGGTTTCCGGATTGCGGAATAACTCGGCAGTTGTCGTACCAGCGGTGGTAACTTCCCGCTACCTCTTCTATGTATCTGGCGATACGGTGTGGCTCTCTAAACTGCGCAGCCTGAGCGGCAAGTCTTGGAAATTCGCTCAGCTTTGCCAAAAGGTCTGTCTCCGTTGCGTGATCTAGCAAGCTTGGTTCAAAAACAGAGTGATCGACTTGCATGCTTTTCGCATTGACCGCAACCTGCTGGGTTCTGGCGTGAGCGTACTGGACATAGAAGACAGGATTGTCGTTGGTCTTTTTTGAAAGCTGAGCTAAATCAATATCTAGTTGCGAGTTAGAAGACGATCTCGCGAGCGCATACCTTGCGGCATCAACTCCTACTGCTTCAACGAGATCTTCCATGGTCACTACAGTTCCTGCGCGCTTGGACATTCGCACCGGTTCCCCGTCGCGCATCAGATTAACCATTTGACCAATCAGAATCTCAAGATTCACACCAGGCTCGTCACCGAAGGCAGAACACATGGCCATCATGCGCTGCACATAACCGTGGTGATCGGCTCCGAGCATGATGATGCACCTGTCAAAACCACGCTCGCGCTTATCTAGGTAGTAGGCCAAGTCGCCGGCAATGTATGCGGCGTTGCCATCTGATTTGATGATTACGCGATCGCGATCATCGCCAAATTCTGTTGAGCGCAGCCATACGGCCCCGTCTTGATCAAATACATGGCCCAGTTCACGAAGCCTCGCAATTGCCCTGGTTACCGCGTCAGATTCGTGCAGTGAATTCTCGTGGAAGTAAACATCGAAATCAACTCCGAATTCGTGAAGTGATTGTTTGATTTGCTCAAACATCAACTCCACTCCTACCGAGCGAAACTCTTCCTGCGCTTGATCATCGGGCAAAGACAGAATGTCTTTGCCGCTTTTGGCAATGACCTGGTTGGCTATTTCTTCTATGTATGCCCCGCCGTAACCATCTTCTGGAGCCGGTAAGCCTTTCGCGCGGGCAATCAAAGATCTGGCAAAACGATCTATCTGCTCGCCGTGATCATTGAAGTAGTACTCCCGTGTGACATCCGCCCCTTGAAACTCAAGCAATCGAGCCAGCGAATCCCCGGCTGCCGCCCACCTGGTTCCACCCATGTGAATTGGTCCTGTTGGGTTAGCCGAGACGAACTCGAGGTTCATCTTTAGACCCTTGAGGGTTGCACCCTCACCGTAGCTAGAGCCACCTTCAACGATGGTTTTTGCCAATAAACCCGCACTTGCCAGATTCAAGCTGATGTTGATAAAGCCGGGACCTGCAATGTCGACTTTGGATACTTCTTCTAAGGCCTGTATCTCAGGAGCTAGTAGCTCGGCTAAAGCCCTAGGTGTCATTGCAAATGCTGGCGCCAGCTGCATGGCTGCGTTGGTGGCCCAATCGCCGTGCTCTCTGTTTCTTGGCCTTTCAACAACAATCTCGGCAGGTAGTTGCGCACTTGGGAGCGTGCCAGCAGACTGCATCTTTTCCAAGATGCGTCCAATAGCTAGAGCTAGCTCTGCTGGATTCAAGATTTGCCTCACACGCGATAGAGAAGAAGAACTTAAGAACAATCAGCAAGAATTTATTGCCTCAATAACGTAAATCTTACCGAGAAAGCCCCGTTTGAAGCCACGCTGTTAGGCTGGAAACGCATTGCCCCCATAGCTCAGGGGATAGAGCACCGCCCTCCGGAGGCGGGAGCGTAGGTTCGAATCCTACTGGGGGCGCAAATAGCTAGCTAGCTGTGAAAGCGCCATGGAGCGATGACTGATCGAGTTCTTAACCTCTGGCTCTAATTCCGCGGAGGAAACTTCAAATCCTTCTGGGATAAAGATCGGATCGTAGCCAAAACCATTGACGCCACTTGCTGTGGCTGCAATGTGACCTGGCAAGACTCCTGTGAAACTCACTTCCTCGGATTCGCCGACCAAAGAGATGGTGCAGACAAAACTCGCCGCACGGTTTTCCTCTGGCACATCTCGAAGTTGTGCCAAAACTAGATTGCGGTTTTTCTCGTCGTCTTTATCCCCCGACCAGCGGGCTGAAAAGATTCCAGGAGACCCGCCCATAATCTCAATCGCCAGACCGGAGTCATCAGCGATTGAGGTGATTCCAGTGTGTAGAAAAGCCGCCCGAGCCTTGATAAGAGAATTCTCCAAAAACGAACTACCGTCTTCAATGGGTTCTGGTCCGTCGTAACCTAAAAGCTCAAGTCCTGCAACCAGCGGCTCAAGGATTGCGGCAACTTCTTTTACCTTGTGTGCGTTATGGGTAGCTAAAACCAGCTTCAAAGCTAGGGCCTTGCTGTTCTTAGTACTTCTTGCTGAATAGCAGTTAGCTCTGTAGTTCCCTTTAGGGCTAGATCCAGCAAAGCATCAAGTTCCGCGCGATCAAACGGGGTCTTTTCCGCAGTTCCCTGAACTTCAACAAACTTTCCAGAACCTGTCACAACTACGTTCATGTCAGTTTCGGCGCGCACGTCCTCGGTGTAAGCAAGGTCCAAAAACGGAATAGCATCGACAATTCCCACTGAGATTGCTGCGATGCTGTCAGAAATTGGCTGCTTCTTCGAAGAGATAAAACTTTTTTCCTTACCCCACTCGATGGCGTCTACTAGTGCGATGTAGGCGCCTGTGATAGCTGCGGTTCTAGTTCCACCATCGGCTTGTAAAACATCACAGTCAATAACAATGGTGTTCTCTCCCAGGTCTGAAAAGTTAACGACGCTTCGAAGTGCGCGACCGATCAGCCTCGAGATCTCGTGAGTGCGGCCACCCATTTTGCCCTTGACGGATTCGCGATCAGATCTATCGTGAGTGGCGCGAGGCAACATCGAGTACTCGGCTGTGACCCAGCCTTCGCCCTTGCCAACTTTCCACCTTGGAACACCAGGAGTAAAAGAAGCCGTGCACAAAACTCTAGTTTCACCAAAGCTAATCAACGCCGAACCTTCAGCGTGTGAAGACCAGCCCCGCTCCACGGTGACTTTTCTAAGCTCGTTGGCAGCGCGTCCATCAATTCTTGTCAACTGGTGTTCCTATCTTTTTAGAGTTTTTGAACCTTGGAAACTTCAGGACCAAGGAATCTTTTGGCTAGCTTTTCAAAGGCCGCTACATCCCCCGTGGCACGAAAAGACAGAGTCGGTGGCGTTTTCTCTGCACGCAAGAGGTCGTTTTCCATAAGAACTTTGTAGACATCCTTTGCTGTCTCTTCGGCTGAAGAAACTAGGGTCACTTGATCGCCCATGACAAAAGACAGCGCTCCGGTAAGCAGTGGATAGTGAGTGCAACCCAAAACTAAAGTGTCGATGCCACTTTCTTTTAGTGGCATCAGATAACTCTTGGCGGCAGCAATAATCTCTGGTCCGGAGGTAACTCCGGCTTCTACATACTCAACAAAACTCGGGCAAGCTACGCTCTGTAATTCAATCTCAACAGCTGCCGCAAAGGCATCGTCATAAGCTTTTGAGTTTATGGTGGCGGTAGTTCCAATCACGCCAACTTTCCCATTTGAGGTAAGGGCAACCGCTCTTCTCACGGCGGGCTGAATTACCTCAACTACCGGAATGGATTTGCCCTTGGTGTATCTTTCTCTGGCATCTCGCAAAACCGCAGCGGAAGCGGAGTTGCAAGCAATAACCAAAACCTTTACGCCTTCATCAACAAGCTTGTCCATTACCGCAAGGGCAAGTTCGCGAACTTCAGAAAGTGGTCTTGGTCCATAGGGAGCGTTTGCGGTATCGCCAACGTAAATCACTGACTCGTTTGGCAGCTGATCGATTATCGCCCTAGCAACAGTGAGCCCACCTAATCCAGAGTCAAAAACTCCAATAGGCGCGTTTTGTAGGGTGCTGGTCACGGTCTTCAGTCTATATCTTGGGGCAATTACTATCAGGGCTAGGCTTAACGGTGTGCTTACCTCCAGTGCATTACTAACCGACCGCTACGAGCTAACTATGCTCCAGGCGGCACTTCGCTCGGGTAAGGCAAATCGTCGAGGAATCTTCGAAGTATTTGCTCGCAGCTTGGCAGGTGGAAGAAGATTTGGAGTTTTTGCAGGTAGCGGAAGACTGCTCGATCTGATCCAAGACTTTAGGTTTGGGCCTGAAGAAATCGAATGGTTGCTAACCAACAAGGTAATCGATGACCAAACTGCGACTTGGCTAGCTAACTATAAATTCTCTGGAAACATCTGGGGATACGCCGAGGGTGAGATCTACTTCCCCTATTCACCGGTTTTAGCCGTTGAGGGAACATTTGCCGAAGCGGTTGTCTTAGAAACATTGATTCTGTCTGTTCTGAACTACGACTCTGCGGTAGCAAGCGCCGCTTCAAGAATGGTTACTGCCGCCCAGTCCAGGCCGGTATCGGAAATGGGATCTCGAAGAACCGGTGAGAACTCCGCCGTTGCGGCGGCAAGGGCCGCTTACATCGCAGGCTTTAGCGCCACTTCAAACCTTGAAGCGGGAAGAAGTTTTGGAATCCCAACGATGGGAACCGCCTCTCACGCTTTCACCTTGCTACACGACAGTGAGAAGCAAGCTTTCGAGGCTCAGCTGGAAGCTTTTGGAACTGACACCACTTTCTTGGTCGATACTTACAACATCGAGTCTGGAATCAAAAACGCCATTAGCGTAGCTGGTCCAAAACTTGGCGGAGTGAGAATTGACTCGGGTGATCTTCCAATCGAGGTTGCAAAGGCTCGTCTGCTACTCGATCAACTGGGTGCCACCGAAACCAAGATCACTGTCACGAATGATTTAAACGAATACGCAATTGCGTCTTTGGCATCAGCTCCGGTTGATAGCTATGGTGTTGGAACTTCGGTTGTCACAGGTTCAGGAGTTGCGGCAGCTGGATTTGTTTACAAAATGGTCGCCTACCAAAACGAATCAGGCGACTGGCACACGGTTTCGAAGCAATCTGCTAAAAAATCCAATTTAGGTGGAAGAAAGTTTGCTATTCGCAAACACTCTGAAGATGGAATCGCCATAACAGAAGTAATTGGCACAGGTAGTGCACCGGAAGCCAAAGCAGGCGATCGAAACCTTCTAGTTCAACTCGTAACTAGCGGAGCGCCAGAAAGTAAGTATCAAGGATCAAATGGTGTGGAGCTAGCTCGTGCGCATCACGCGAAAGTGAAGTCAGATCTTCCAGCCAGTGCCCTCCGTCTTACTAAAGGCGAGCCGGCTATCCAAACTCTTTTTGTTTAGTCCTTGCCCTCATCGCCAGGCTTGAGCTTTGAGTGAATCTCCTTGCACTTCGGGCAAACAGGAAAGCTTTGTGGATCGCGACCTGGAACCCATACTTTCCCACACAGCGCAACAACCGGAGTTCCCATCACGGCTGATTCAACTATCTTCTCTTTTTTGACGTAGTGCGAGAATCGCTCGTGATCGCCAGGCTCAAAAAGTTTTGGCTCAACAAGGGTGTCGGTTCCGTAACCCGAATCTGGATTGGTTTGTTCGTTCACGATTACCCCTTTCTAGAACTTATTCACTCGGCTACAGCACAACATCGAAGGTAAGGAGCTCTCCATCTCGCAAGATTTCGATTTCAACTTCTGTTCCAGCCTTCTCCTGTCGCACCGCAGAGGTCAGCTCACTCGCGCTGCTAATAGATTTGCCGTTTAGTCTTGTGACGATGTCATCTGGCCTAATGCCAATTCCATCGGCTGCTCCACCCGGGGTTACCTCAATCACTAGAGCTCCAACCGGGAATGCCGAACCATTTTCTGAAGACATGGCATCTCCGATTAGCACGCCCAGTACTCCGTGAGTTGCCTCACCAGTTTCAATAAGGTCTTTGGCAACTCGATCAGCAAGATTTGCTGGGATAGCAAAGCCAACACCGATGCTGCCACCTTCGACCGCACCGCTGGTTCTTGCAATAGCAACATTTATTCCAACTAGTTCGCCACGAACATTTACTAGTGCTCCACCAGAGTTTCCAGGGTTAATTGCAGCATCAGTTTGAATTACCCCAAGATTCACTGGAGGAACCGAGCTACCAGACCAAAACTCAAGCCCTGTTTCATTTGGGTCCTCAGAGGAGGCAACCTGAATCGTTCTATTCAGCGCTGAGACAATTCCCCGAGTCACGGTTGCCTCAAGGCCAAGTGGAGCGCCAATAGCAACTACCTGATCTCCGACATTTAGCTTGGAGGAATCGGCGAACACCATAGGAGTCAGTGGCTTAGTGGGTTCAATTTTGATAACCGCTAAATCATTAGTTGGGTCAGTTCCGATAATGCGCGCCGGGAAGACTTCGCGCTGATTAGTTCTTACCGATAATTCAACATTCGCGGTGCTGCCGCCAACGGTCACAACGTGGGCGTTAGTCAAGATGTAGCCATCACTGGTTAGCACCACTCCCGAGCCATTACCTCCGGCGTTGGCGCTGGAAACTCGGATTGTTACTACAGATGGCGCGGCTGTAGAGGAGGCTGCCGTTACCCAGTTGACGTCTTCAAGGTTGTTCACAACAATCGCTGGCGGTCTAGTCAAGTAGTTCTGTGCCAGAACTCCGGCACCGGCACCAACAGAAGCACCCATCAAAACTCCGAGCAAGATAGCCGAAGTCGCGGTGAAGAAAGTAAGTCTTTTTTCCTTAGCCTTTTTTTGCTTCAGTTTCTTGGGCGGCAACGAAACTGGAGGATCAAACAGGAACTGGCTGTTGTAACTGTTTTTTCTACCGAGACCCTTTGGGTCTTGCGGCGTAGTGCTCATGTCGTTGGCCTTTCGTCTGCCTTAATAATGGCAAACAAGTCTGAGGTTTTACAGGGAGTTAGCTGATCCTTTGCTTACCTACAAGACTATTCCAGAAGACAAATGAAGATTGCCTCCTTAGGGCAGGCATCCCCAGCTCATTGGATTGGCGCTGCAATCTCCTCCCACCAGTAAAAGCTTTGGTGGTTTGGGCGGGACCGCTGGAATCTTGACAGCCACATCAAGATCCAAAACATTACTCAAAACCGATATCTGGCCAGCTACCGATTGCCAGCTGCTTTCGCCGACCACTCGATAGCTAACAAAATAGTTGGCAATCGCCCAGGCCTGATACTTCCCCGACTGCTCGAAGCTCCTTTGCACATCGACGCCTTGAACCCTAGTTCCGTCACTGAATTGCCAGCCCAACCAAGCTGGTGTGAACTGAACTTCGGCTTGTCTTCCAAGAATCAATTGAGAACCGTAATGAAGCGAGGGGTTCGAACTAAAGCGCACGCTTTCTCCGGCAGTGAATTGAGCGGCCGGATAGACATTTGCCGCTAACGGATTAGGCGAGAAAGAAACCGCAGCGGAACTAAATGTACTTGCAACCGGAGTGATGTTCACGGGAGCTACCGGAGTCTGGGGCTTGGCAGTTGATTTAGCTGGCGTGCCACAAACTGACTTGACCCAGCGCTCCGCGGCATCTGGAGACTTGGGCATTTGCTTGCGCTGCGCAGCAGTGGGGCAAACCGGTTTTGCAACTGGTTTTACGCTTATGCCACTTGGGGGTTTCGGAGCTTGAGGAGCAGACTGCGGTGTGCTTGTTTGAACTCCCACGCAAACTGTCACAGAACCCGAGTGCATTGCTGATCCATGAGACACCCCTGAGCTACCAGCTCCCCCAGTTGAGCAGGCCATCGCAATCGGAGCTTCAACAAAAACTAAAGCGGAAGTTATCAGCAAGCTAGAAAGCGTGAGAGCAAGGTTTGAAGTAATCGACATACCGAAACCATAAGAAGATTACTTTTCTAGCGCAGAAATTATGCACAACAAAAAACCCCACCCGAATGGGTGGGGTTTTCCTAAGTGGTTGCGGGGGCAGGATTTGAACCTACGACCTCCGGGTTATGAGCCCGGCGAGCTACCGAACTGCTCCACCCCGCGGCGAAGTTTCAATCTACCACTTTTGAACACTTGCTGCCAGTGGACTAAGGAGTTGCTGAAAGAGCAGCCTCAATTGCTTTTCGAAGCTTCTCTTCAGCTACACCAAATGCAGTCCAGTCCCCGGCTGCCATCGCGGCATCCTTTTCCTGAATAGCAATCAGTGCTTGCTGTAATGCGCTGGCTAGAGCATCGGATCCAGTAGCTGGCGCTTCTGGTTCGGTAGGTTCAGCTTCCGGGTCAGTTGGTACTGCAGGGTCTGTCTCATCTGGAATTCCAGATGATCCAAACAGCACAGTCAGCGCCTGATCCAAAGTGTCCTCGAATGCGATTTGATCACCAAAGGCAACAAGAATCTTCTGAAGCAACGGATAGCTAGTTTCACCAGTTGACTGAATGTAAACCGGCTGGACGTAAAGCAATCCACCACCAACTGGCAGGGTTAGCAAGTTTCCGTTTAGAACCCTTGTTGATCCTTGGCGCAAGATGTTCAGTAGCTGAGAAACCTGAGAGTCAGCGCTGAAGTTGTTTTGCACCTGACCAGGTCCTGGAACAATTGTGCTCTTTGGAAGAGTTAGCAACCGAAGAGTTCCATAGTCTGGAGACTTCTTTCCGGCTGTAGTTCCCGCATCAGAATTTGCAACAAAATAACCGGTCAGTACGTTTCTCGAAGCTTCACCCGTGGAGCGTGGAATAAAGGTCGAATAAATCGAGAAGTCTGGTGAATCAGTTCCAGGAACTTGCATCGTCAAGTAATAAGGCGGCTGCAAGGTTCCAACACCGGTTCCACCAACTGGATCGTTAGGTGTCATCCACGCATCCTGCTGTGAGTAGAAGGCTCCGGCATCTTCAACGTGGTAGCTTCCCAAAATCGACCGCTGAACTTTGAATAGGTCTGCTGGGTAACGCACGTGCGAAAGTAGTTCCCCAGACATCTCGCTCATTGGACGAATGATCTCTGGGAAGACTTTCTTCCAGGTCTGCAAGATTGGGTCTTTTTCATCCCACTCATACAAGGTCACTTTTCCGTCATAGGCATTGACTGTGGCCTTCACAGAGTTTCTGATGTAGTTTGCTTCGCCACGCAAAAGAACACTTGGTGAGTTTGCATCTGCAACAGCCTGCGCCAGGTTCTCAGATCTGGAGTACGGGTAGTTGTTTGATGTGGTGTAACCATCAACAATCCAAAGAATCTGACCGTCGATAATCGCTGGGTACGGATCTGAATCCAACTCCAAGAACGGAGCCACGGCCGCAACGCGCTCACGCGGGTTGCGGTTATAAAGAATCTGCGACTCGGAGTTGATGGCATCAGAGAGCAAGATCTGCTCGCTCTGGAACTTCAGCGCGTAAGCAAGACGCGGAATGATTCCAGAAATCATTGGACCACCGGAACCTGAGAAAGTGTTGTAGGTCTGGTCGTTTTCACCCTCACCGGCTGGGAAATCTAGCTCGAGCGGTTCCGCACCCTCAGGTGCACCAACGATGGAATAGGTTGGTGAATTTTCTCCAAAGTAAACTCTTGGCTCGTAATCGCCAAGTTCTCCAACCGAAGGAATACCAGATTGCATAAACACTGGCTTTCCATCAGGAGTTCGCTGGTTACCGTAAGCGGCAACAACACCAAACCCGTGGGTGTAAACAACCACGTTGTTATACCAAGACTGGGAATCTCCAAGACCGGCCTGGTTTAGCTCACGAACTGCCAAAACGGTGTCTTGCACCTTTCCGTCAATCTCGTAGCGACCAACATCAAGCTGGTTTGGGAAGTTGTAGTACTGACGGAACTGTTCAAGCTGTCTAAACGACGAGCTAACAAGAGCCGGGTCTAGGATTCGAATCGAAGCGGTGGTTTCAGCATCCTCGCGTAATGCACCAGGTTCTGCGTCAACAACAGCGTTGTACTCAACGCGCTCTACGGTGTCAATACCGAAAGCCTTAGAGGTCGCCTCAAGGTTTCTTTGAATGTATGGCGACTCCAAAACGCGCTCGTTTGGAATTACCTGGAATGTCTGGACCGCCCAGGGGAACAATCCACCCAAGATAAGAGAGCTAACAACCATCAAACCTGTTGCGACAACTGGAAGTCTCCACTTACCAACAAAGGCAGCAACCAAGAACAAAAGCGCAACAACAATCGAGATAAGCGCCAGAATCTGCAATCCAGGGATGGCAGCGTTGACATCCGAGTAGCTAGCGCCAGTAAACAAACCAGCGGAGCTCGTTAGGGTCGAGTACTGATCTAACCAAAGAGATGCGCCCTGAGTGAGAAGGTAAAGAAATGCTGAGATGCCAATTTGAATTCGCGCAGCTTTAGAAACCAAAGTTTCGCGACCGTCAAATTTAATGCTGCCGTAGATGATGTGCACACCGGCAGCGAGCAATAGTGCGATCAAGAAGGCAGCAGATAGGAATCCAACTAGGCCGATATAGAAAGGTAGCTCGAAGATGTAAAAGGAAATGTCTAAACCAAACTGTGGGTCAGTGTCACCAAAAGGGGTGCGGTTTAGATAAGAAAGAACAATTCCCCAACTTGGCGCGACTGCTAAACCAGCTAGGGCTCCAAGAGCCAATGGCACACCAATCATTACCGCTTTTCTCAGTTGGTCGATTAGTTGGCGGTACTGCTCAAAAGGAGATCGCTCGTCAGCAAACTTTAGATAAACAGGTCTGAATCTAAATGCGAGCCAAAGACCCAATCCGGTGATCAGCGTAAATGCCAAGGCTGAAACAGTAAACAGTGCACTCTGTGCAAAAATTTGAGTGCTTAGAACGCTCAAGAAGCCAAGGTGATCAAACCACAAAACATCGGTATACAAACCGGCAACACTGAGCAAGATTGCACCAATTACAACTACTACACCGATAGCAATTGTGGACGGCGAGATTGTCGGTCTCGGAATGCCTTGGTTAGCAGCTTGGGTCATGATTCTCCTGTTTTTCTAGTTGGTGCAGCTTGGTAAAGATTGATCCTGCTCATTGGCCGAAAGCTTTTCTAAAGCGTTGAGGGCGTCTTGCAATGTCTCTATTTTAACAACCCTCAAACCAGATGGAACATTTCCGACAATTTCGTCACAATTTGCCGCCGGGGCCAAAAACACGGTGGCTCCCGATCTCTTGGCGCCATAAAGCTTTTGAACCACTCCGCCAATTGGGCCCACTTCCCCAGCTTGGGTAATGGTGCCTGTTCCCGCAACGTGGATACCACCTGTTAGATCCCCAGGAGTAAGTCTGTCGATGATTCCAAGGGCAAACATCATTCCACCGGAGGGTCCGCCAACATCACCGAGTTGCAACTTGATCTCGACCGGGAAGTCATATTTGTAACCCACCAAGATTCCCAACCGGTAGTTACCCTCAGCGTCCTTCACGGGAGAAATAAGTTCCGTAACTTCCCGTCCGTTTCGATCAACAACGATCTCGAGCGGCTCACTCTCATCCCAACTGGTGACAATCGATTTCAACTGTTCAAGATCATTTATGGCCTCACCGTTCAAAGAGAGCACAAAATCTGCGGCAACAAGTTTTCCGCTAGCTGCCGCATTGGCAACCACCTCAGCAATGTAAACCTGCCTCGGGGTTTGGTAGCCAAGTTGTGTAAGCGCGGCGGCAATGGCGTCTTGCTGAGAAACTTCCATCATTGCGCTGGATTCAGACCTAACATCTTCTGTTGTTCGATCCTTTGGATAAAGCAGTTCAACAGGAACTACCTTCTGAGACTCGTCCGCCCAGGCAAAAGCAATTTCAATCCAGCTCGGTGTGTTCTCGGGTTTTCCCACGATGCTTACTGTGAGCACCTCGAGCATGCCTTCAGACTCATAGCTTCTTGCGCCAGAGATTGAAATCACTGGCTCGCCTTCGACTTCACCCAAGACGTCATAGGTTGGGCCAGCTCGTTCAATTAGGTAAGGAGTTGGCAATAGAGCCAGAGTCAGAAAACCGGCTGCAAAAGTCACCACCGTAAAGAACCCGACGGCGCGCTTGGCCTGGTCACTAGATTTTGATCTAGATTTACCCCGTTTGAAAAAAGTCATGCCCGCCTTGTTTGTAAGCCTGCTAATTAGCCTAAGTGAGGGCTCGGGGCAACCCGCCCCAATATCCCACGCTCTCGGCGAACACCCAGAAACCAAAGCATTAGTTCAAGCCAATTAGCCAATTCAAGGAAGTAGCCTTGAATTACGCAAAAGGAAGTGTCAATTGAACGATAACCAGCGAGAGCCCGAAGACTTCGAGGCAATGCTGCGCAAGTTCCTGTCGGGTCAACCGCTTGATCCAGAACAACTGGCCAAAGCCGCAGGACTGCCGATTGACCCAAGCGCACTCCAGGAGATGCTCGCTCAGATTAGCGCTGCAATTGTTCCTGGCACTCAAACAGAAGGTGTGAACTGGAACCTTGTTCAAACCCAGGCTAGAAAGATCTCTGCCAAAAACACCATCGCTGTTCCAGAATCAGTTGGACGATCAATCAACACCTCAACCGCTACGGGTAACTTGTGGCTAGATGAGGCAACCGATCTAGGTCCGATTTCAATTGAGCCAAAACTTCTCTCAAGAGAGCTTTGGGTAGCCGACTCAATCGGCTTGTTCAAAGATCTTGCCACTCCAGTTGCCGAGCGCATGGCGGTGGCACTAACCGAAAACTTCCAAGAGAATTTGCCAGAGGAATTTGCCGGGATGCTCTCGCAGGCAAGCGGCATTATGAAATCAGCCGGCTCTGTGATGTTTGCGATGCAACTTGGAGAGGCTCTTGGAAAGCTTTCGGAAGAAGTGCTGAGCGGAGGAGACATCGGGCTCCCAATCTTCCAAGAAGCAAGGCCCGCATTCGTAGCGCAAAATCTGGCTCACTTTGTAAACTCCCTGGAAGAAGAAGCCGATCAGGTTTACATTTACCTAGCTGTTCGGGAACTTGCCCACTCCAGATTGTTCAAGCACAGCAAGTGGCTGCGCGGATACATTGTGAATCTCATCACTTCTTATGCCAGCGAAATCACAATCGATAATTCAAGAATTGTCGAACTCTCAGAAGGATTTGACCCTGCTGAGGTAGGCAACATTCAAAAAGCTTTGGAGTCTGGAGCTCTCATTGCCCCAAGAACCGAATCTCAAACCAGAGCCTTGGAGCGCATCGAAACAGTGCTTGCCCTTATCGAAGGTTGGGTGGACTGCGTAACTCAGGCTGCCACTAAGCGACTACCAAGATCGCTTGCGATTGCAGAAACCATGAGACGTAAGCGTGCCTCCATCGGTCCCGCCGAGCGAACTTTCTTGACACTCATTGGACTAGAACTTAGACCTAGAAAAATACGCGAAGCGTCTTCGATGTGGCAGCAGGTAACCGATGCAGTTGGGCTAGAAAAAAGAGATGCAATTTGGTCTCATCCTGACTTGATTCCTACCGAGCAAGACATCCAAGACCCAGCCAAGTTAATTGAACGAACTTTGAAGCAGAACCCAGAAGATGAAATTGATGCGGCTCTTAGGGACTTACTGGGCTAACCCCGCTTGAAGTATTGGCACAAACCTCGAAGGTGACCTGTCTCGTCCCTTGTCCTGATTCACAAAAGACAATCTCAGCTGAGCCTTGGCTCTGGTAATCCCAACATAAAGAAGTCTCTTCTCTTCTTGAATTGCCGCATCGGTCTTCGCGTAAGTAATAGGTAGGTAGCCCTCGTTCAGGCCAATAATGAAAACCATTGGCCACTCCAATCCCTTAGCGGCATGGATGGTAGATAACGTAACTGCTTCTTGGGTTGGCTCGTGTTGTGAGTGGGCGCGGTCTGCAAGCTCAAGAGCGAACTCCTTGATACCTGCTCCTTCTGGAAGTTCATCGACCATCGACAGCAAAGCATTGAGTGCTTCCCACTTACTTGCAACAGCACCCTGCTGCGTTGGTCTTTGTTGCTGCCAACCAAGAGAACGAACGATATCGCTCACCGCATGATCAAGTGGCTTACCAGATGGCGAGAGGGACTCTGCTCTAATTAGTTGAACCGCAGTTCGTATTTCTGGCCTGGCAAAAAACCGCTCGCCTCCTCGAAGCTGAAAGGCAATGCCTAAATCATCTAGAGCTCTTTCCAATTCTTCAGACTGACTATTGATTCGATACAGCACAGCGATGTCGCTTTTGGCGACCCCGGCTTGAATCGATTCGGCTATGGATTTTGCAACTGCCTTAGCCTGCGAGTTAGTGGAGTCAAAGCTTTGGATTGTTGGTGCTGTGCCAGCTCCACCGGCGGCCTCTAAATCTCCGCCCATCGCAGAGTCGCTAGTTAGGCGGTTAGCAAAGGCAACAATTTGTTTGCTCGATCGGTAGTTGGTAATCAAATCAACAACGGTGGCTCCAGGGAAACGATCTTGGAAACTGCGCAAAAATTCACTGCTGGCTCCAGTAAATGAATAAATGGTCTGGTTCGGATCGCCAACAACACATAGCTCAGCGTGAGTGCCAAGCCACTGATCCAACAGGGCGTGCTGCAAGGGAGAAATGTCTTGGTACTCATCGACTGTAAAGAAGCGATACTGACTTTGAACGTGAGAAAGCGCTCTAGGTTCTGCCTTTAGAAGTCCGAGTGTCAGAATCAAAACATCTTCCCAGTCAAGGCGCTGCATACGAATTTTTTCCTGTTCGTACCCCTGCTGAATCTCTAGATTCTTCGCAAAGCTAAGTCCTGCCACCTGTGCCCTGGAGTCAGCGAGGTTCGCATACTCCTCCATCGAAAGCATTGAGTATTTTCGCCACTCAATCTCAGACGCCAAATCTCTAATTGCTGCTTGGTCCAAATTGATTGACATTGCCTTTGCAACTTGACCAATCAGTTTCGCCTTAGAGTCCAAAATCGAAGGTGCCGGTACTCCAACTAGCTGTGGCCAGAAATACTCCAGCTGAGCTAAAGCTGCAGCGTGAAAAGTTCTCACTGAAACTGCTCCGACACCCAACTGCCGAAGCCTTGCTCGTAACTCTCCCGCGGCACGATTTGTGTAAGTGAGAGCTAACACTCGATTGGCCGCAAAATGCCCAGTTGCAATTCCATAGGCAATCCGGTGAGTAATTGTTCTAGTTTTTCCAGTTCCGGCACCAGCCAATATGACAGTTGGTCCAACTAATGATTGAGCGGCAACTTTTTGATTTTGATCGAGCCCTTCAAGAATCTGCTCCGCGCTACTGTTGGCCATTTTTTGTTTCTTCAGACGCTGAATCAATTGCCGAGCCGTACCAAAGCTCAATGAGTGATCTAGAAATGGTTGAATCACTTGGAAGCAGGAGCGACTTTGCCTCAGCAGCTATTTCCGCTCTCGAGAACCAGCGCAACTTCACTATTTCTTCACCATCTGGCAAGAACGCTTTGCTGGAGTCCGCTTTGGCCGTGAAGCCAAGCATCAGTGACTGCGGAAAAGGCCAGCTCTGTGAATAGAGATACTCAATCTCGAATACGTCCAGCCCACACTCCTCCTTCATCTCTCTAACTACCGCAGCTTCTAGAGACTCCCCCGCCTCAACAAAGCCCGCGAGAATCGACCAACGATTATGTTCCCAGGTGCCTTGAGACCCAAGCAGGATTCGATCGTCTTGATCGGTAATTGCAACAATGATGGCCGGATCCGTGCGCGGAAAGATTTCATTGTTGTCTTTGAAGCAGCGTCTAGCCCAGCCACCTTGTTCGACAACGGTCGGCGTCCCACACTTTGGACAGTGCTGGTTTATCTCGTGCCAGTTGTAAAGAGCTAAGGCTTGCGTAAACAAACCGGCATCTCGATCAGACAGGTCAGCGCCCAGGCTTCGAAGCCCAATCCATTTAGAAGTGTCCGATTCAATCTGATTTGCGGAGTTTTCATTAACAATTGCCAAAACAATAGCGGCTCCTGCTACCTCAAATGCGGTGGCAGAAGTCGTTTTTCCCAAGTAGACCCTTAGGTTCGCAGTTGGAACCTGGTCTACTGGCATGAGGTTCAGAATTGGTGTTTCTGAATCAGTTCTTAGAAGAACCTTGCCGCCGTGCATTGCAAGCACACGGGTAGATTCCAGACTCCAGAGCTCATCGAAAAGCTCAGATCTTGACCTAGATAAGTAGTCTCTATCGAGCTCCCAGCGAGCAAGGGGTGGAAGCTTGATTTCGGTCACTTTATCCTCGCGTGGCGATACTGAATAGATAGGGCAATGTTGTCTAACCTAAATTTATGGCTAGATCACCCTTGATTTTAGCGGCACTGGCTAAAGACGCAGTTCCGCAGTTTGACTTCGCACAAGTAAAGCACTTGGACGCTGGACAATCAGGTGCTTTTGACGCAGCCCTACTAACCGCCAAGAGCGGCGAGCACTTTGTGGTTCGGATGGCAAACAGCCCAACCGCCGGCACCGAACTTGAAGCTGAGATTAGAGCCCTCAAGTGTTTCTCGTCTTTGGTTCGCCTAAACCTTCCTTTTCAAATCGGCCAGCTCATCGGAGACACCCAAGACTCCGATGGTCAAAGAGCTCTAGTTTTTGATTTTGTCTACGGAAACTCAATTGAGCTTTCCCGTGTCGAGCCAGTTAGTGAACTAACAGCCAGCATTGCTTTTGCAATCGCCGCTATTCACAACCTGCCTCACGAGCTGGTACAAAAATCAGGATTCCCGGAGCTTGACCCACACCAAAACTTGAAATACCGCGTTATGGAATTGGACCGCGCTGCACAAACCGGCAAAGTTCCACCAATTTTGTTGCAGCGTTGGGAAACCGCTTTGGAAGACGCCAGCATGTTCCGCTACCAGCCAACCGTCGTACACGGTGCAATAAATGGCCACAGCGTTCTCGAGCTCGATGGAAAAGTTTCCGGTGTTCTGCACTGGAGCGGACTTCGAATTTCTGATCCAGCCGAAGACCTTGCTTGGGTTCTGGGTGGAGCAACTACCGATCTTGCCAAGAACCTAATTGCTAGGTATTTCGAAGCTCGACCTGGTGCCGATGTTAACCTTTGGTCACGTGCTTTGCTTTACAGCGAACTAGAACTTGCCAGATGGTTGCTACATGGCTACTCACAGGGCAGCCAAGAAATCATTGAAGACGCCGTGGGAATGCTTTTGGTTCTAACCGAAGAAGTTGAATCAGGAAAAGCTGAGCGAATTGCCGCTGCTCCCCTAGCTACAGAGATAGCTCAGCAAAGACGCGCCGAGCAAGCAACTTCGAATCCAGTCAAGAACGACGAACTGTTCTAAACAAATAGCTTTTCCCAAAGCTTCATAAGATCCTCTGGACCTGGAACCAATTCAGGCTTTAGCTCTGTGTTTTCGCCAACAAAGTAGAAACAAACATCAATTTGATCAACCGGCACATCTCGAAGCTTTGAGTATGCAAACCGGTAAAGAGCCAACTGCAAGATCATTTCCTGCTCTTCTTCTTTGGTTTCTGGTGGACTACCGGTTTTCCAGTCAACTATTTCGTACCGCTCGCCAACTTTGAACACCGCATCCAGCTTGCATACAAAAGTGTTGACCCCGTGAGTCAGGTTGATTTCAAGCTCGATTTCTGAATCTTTGAGATTTGCAAATCTAGAGTTCCTGAAGATTTCCGACAATTCATTCACGGATGAACTTGCAGGCTGATCTATCTCGGATACTAGAAAATCCTCTACCCAAGAGTGAAACAGCGTTCCAGTCCGGGTTGCGCGGTAAGGCTTTGATGGAGTTGGCCGCAAATACTTAGCTGCCATGGCATCAACATCTTTCACAAACTCTTTGAACCTAGATGCCGGGATTCGAACCGGCAGGTCCACAACCGCCAAGCGAGCTAGACGATCATCTTGCTCCTTTAGCAGCAGATCAATTTCTTCTTGAACACTGCTTCGATTCGTTGCCTTACTCGAATCCGCTAGCTGATCTTTTGCTTGATTTACTTGCTCAGCTGCATTACTCAAAACAGCTGCGTATTGCTCCCCAACTGGGTCAAGTGGCCAGCTGGCAGTTTTTGGTTCCAGATCAAGAGGGTTTGCTTGGCTTTGTATTTCTGGAAACTCAAATCCCACGCCAGCCAACTGCTCAAGGAAGCGAGAAGGTTTTCTGGATCCTGAGTTCCCTGGTTTCCAATAGGAACCAGTTAGTAGCAAAGCTTGTTTGGTTCTAGTTATTGCAACATAAATCAGCCGATACTCCTCGCGAAGTTGATGCTCTCTGTTGTCGGCGCGGAACTGATCCTTGGCAGCTTTGATCTCCGCCTGTGTTCTAGTTTCCTCGTAAGCGAAAACAGGAAGGGAGCTTGCGTCACCCCGGAGCGGATAAGGAAGCTCTGCACCAGAGAGCCAACCTGAAATAGATCTTGGCTTGCTCGGAAAATCATCTTCCACAAGATTCGGCACCGCAACAAAGTCCCACTCCAACCCCTTGGCGGCGTGCACCGTCAGCACTTGCACTACACCTGCTGCTGGATTGGACTTTGGTAGTTCAAAACGTTCTTTCTTGGACGCGTAGTCGAGCCAATTCAAGAAAGCTGCTAGCTGTGAAGCAGCACTCGATGTTCCAAAGCTCGCGACCGTTTCATAGAAGGACTCGAGCTGAGCCATAGGGTTTTTAAGCTTTGGATTAGCTCGAAGTTCAATATCTAACCAAAGCTCCTCGGCGACCACGCGAACGAAGTCCGCCAAGGGAAGCGAGGTCGCCGAGCGCAGGTTTCTAAACAAGGTAGCTGCATCGCGCAATCTTCTTAGGGACTCAGGCGAAAACTCAGACAGCATATCCAAGCTCTCGCTGGTCACCTCGTCTAGGGCCTCAACAATGGTGAGCTCCTGTCGGAATACTCCTTCTTGCCTTGGGCCAGATAGCTTCCTTGCGATAACAAACAGACGATCGATATCCTTTGGCCCAATGCGCCACCTTGCGCCGGTAAGCAGACGAATTAGCTCGCTTCCGGCATCAACGCGCTGAATAACTTTCAAGGCAGAAACTAGATCAACAATTTCTGGAAGCTCCAGCAGCCCACCAAGGCCAACAACCTCGACCTCAATACCGTTTGACTGCAGGGTGTCAACAAACAGTGCCATAGCTGAGCGCTTACGCATAAGTACCGCGCAGCTTGCACCGCCAGCTAATTCGGGTTTGAACCAATCGGCAATTTGCTGAGCCTCTTGCTCAATAGTTTCCAAAAAGCGAACCTGCACTTCACCTTCGGGAGCATCAGGCATGGGCTCAAGTTGCACCGGCAGCACACGCTTATCCAGTGGCTTCGGGGTCTCAAAGCTTGCTTGGTTGGCAAGCGGCAAAGAAATCTCATTAGCTTTTTCCAAGACCTGAATCGGGTTTCGCCAGCTAGTTTTCAAACTAAAGTTTCGGGCAGTTCCAAAATCGTTAGCAAACTCGTCAAGGTTTGATGCACTTGCCCCACGCCAACCATAAATTGACTGGTTCGGGTCTCCAACTGCAAATACCGATTTGTTTGCAAACAGGGTAGCTAGCAACCTGGTTTGCAAAACGGAAGTGTCTTGATACTCATCGAGCATGACCTGAGTGAAGCTCACGCTGACGTTGGTTGCCGCCTCAGGAAACTGCGTTACCGCTCTCAAGGCAAGAGCCACCTGGTCAGAGTAATCAACCATGGAGCGCAGTTTCTTTTCCTTTTGGAAAATCTCAGCAAGTTCCGCTACCAATGGAGCGGGCTTTAGCTCCTCAACGATTGTGTCAACATAGCCAAATCTGGAGCTAACTTCCTCACCGGCCTTTTTTGGAAGTCTCGATATGTGATCAACGGTGCGTGCAATTTCGCTTTGTAAGTTGGCAGCTGTTTGCCCATTGTCATTTAGTGCCCTTGCTAACTCGATGACTTTTTCAACGAGAGCATCAATGTTTAGCTCCAAATCGCTTAGTGTCCCCGAAACGTCAGAGCCATAACGCACGCAGACTTCTCTGGCCAGCTGAAAAGCTGTTGCTTCGCTTATTAGCGTGGCGTCTGATTCGTAACCCAGAGCCAAGGCGTTATCGCGAAACACCTGGTTCGCAAAAGCGTTATAGGTCGAAATAGTAGGAGCCTGGAAATCAAACTCTAGATCTTCTGGCCAGAAAGCTGAGTCCCGAAGCTTCAACAAAGACTCGTAGATTCTCTTTGACAGCTCGGTCGCTGCCTTTTTGGTAAAGGTAAGACCAAGAATCTGCTCTGGTCTAGCGAACCCATTAGCAACCAGCCAGAGAACCCGAACTGCAAGCAGCTCGGTCTTTCCACTTCCCGCTCCAGCAACCACAAGGCTTGGTGCATCTAGGGCGGCTTGTTCGATAGCGTCAATTTTTTCTTGAGATAGCTCTCTACCTTTTATTACCTTGAAAATCTCTGCTGCGGAAAACTTAGCCAACATATGACACCGCCCGGGTTAGGTGCAGCTTGCAGGAGCCATATTCACGCTCTGATTCGCAGTGATTAGAAAGCTCTGCAACAAATACTTGCTTTGCCATCGACTCGGTTGTTTCCATAAGCAGTTTCTTGAAACCCTTAGAGGTGTCTTCGCTCATGGCAGGCTGAGGGCGCTCGGTGTATTTGTCTCCACCAACTATTAGTAACTTCGCTCCCGCTAGCTGTTCCTTATCAATCTTGCCCATATCTTCAAAGCCGCCCTCGAGTAGCGCCATCTGATACAAAGCAAGCTGTGGATTTGATGCGGTGTCTGCCTCCGAGGGGGCAGAGCTACCGGTCTTTAGATCAACAATCATGATGGTGCCGTCTTCGTACTTTTCTATTCGGTCAACCTGACCTTGAACTCTGACGTGATCAAACTCAAAGCGGAAGTTTTGCTCTTTAGCCAAAACAATCGAGCCCTGGTCTTCGAATTGCTTCAGGTAACTAGCTAAGTTCGCAAGCATCTTGGCAGCTCTTCGCTTGCCAAGGTCTTCTAGCCAGTCGGCTTCGAATTCGAGACTGTGCCAACGTGAGTCGGTAAGTTTTTGTAATTCCGCCAAATCAGAAGATGAGCTAACTTCCAAAACCTCGTGAACCAGTGTTCCAAGAGATGCCGAGAAAGAATCAGATCTACCGCCGTGATTTTGCAAGAACCAGTGCAGGGGGCACTTTAGGTAGCTCTCGAGCTGAGATGGACGAACCGTAACCTTTTCACTTGCTAGATCAGTGAGTGGCTCGTTCGTTGAAATCGGAAGCAGTCCATACCAATTGGCTGGGTCACTTCCTGGAACATTCGCCGAAGCCAATCTGGCAAGCCCCATCGCAAGCTCTGAGCTTTCTCCTTTGCCACTTGCTAGTTCTCGGCGCATGTCCCCCGCTAAAGAGCGCAGGGTGAATGATCTAGGAATCGTGGTCTCGGGTTCTGGGATGCTGCCATTTACCAGAGCAATAAACTGCGAGATCTGCTCTTCTTCCTGATCGGTCGCCGTCACTAAGACTCTTGATCTAGCAGCACCAAGAGCTTTATTGAACATGCGAAGCTCACCTGATAGTTCTGACTTCGTGAGCTCTGAGGTGTTATCTATCTCACCGGTAGCTAGTGCGTCCAGTGCCTGGGCACCCAAAAGAGAAGACCTGGGCTTTAGGTTCGGCCAGACTCCCTCGATAAGACCGGGAAGTAAAACAGTGTCAAAAGATCGACCGATTAATCCAGAAGGCGTAAGTAACGAAACGTATTCGCCAGAAAGATTATTCAGCGCCAGGCTGTCTTCTGGAATTTCACGAGCTAGCTGGTCCAAAACAAAATCAATTGGTTTGCTTTCTGGGTTACGCTCTGTGAACCTTGCGGCAGCTGCAAACAGTGTCATAACCGAATCAAGGTTCTTGCCAGCTTGCATAGCTAGCTCTGATACCCCGCGCGAAGCTACTACCCAACGATCCATCAAACTCGTTCCCGAGATTAGGTTCCACAAAACCGCTTCTGTGGTTGTCTCCGCTTCTTTGGCTAACTGTCTTGTTTCATCAATGAGTCGAATAAATCGCTCTGCTTTGCGAGCCTCCTGGGATCTCACCAAGGCAATCAATCCAGGTTCACTCATCGCGGCAAGAAGCAATTCATCGGCGGTATCTTCAGAATCTTGATGCGCTTTTCGAAGTGAACGCTTTAGTCGAAGTAGCGATAGCGAATCAAGCCCACACACTTCCGAGGTCAGTAGCTGTTCTGCCTGGGAAAGACTTACGGGTGCATCAGATAAACAAACCGCAGCTAGCTGCAGCAGTTCGCCTGCTGCGTGGTCAGC
>ERZ1022724.35-NODE-35-length-36281-cov-88.869900_pt1 | contig 36281 bp, 38 predicted proteins | sample MGYA00521091_ERZ1022724 | MGnify/ENA primary metagenome ERZ1022724 (study PRJEB33162, sample SAMN09537610) | freshwater metagenome | isolation source: freshwater | place: Canada:Alberta | collected 2017-07 | study: EMG produced TPA metagenomics assembly of the... | reverse complement strand
GAAGCGTAAGCCAAACCTTTATGACCGAGATTATTCTCCCGTTAGAACAATCTGAACTTTCGTTCACCGCTTCGGGAGGCTCTTCTGTTCGCAGAAGTGTCCTCCCAAGCGGTGTTCGCATTTTGACAGAGGAAGTTCCGGGAAGCCAATCTGTCTCGGTCTCATTTTCGGTTGCGGTTGGTTCCCGCGATGAAACCAATAATCACTTTGGCTCTACTCACTTTTTGGAGCACCTCTTGTTCAAGGGCACTAAGACAAGAAGCGCTATGGATATTGCTGTTGCCTTTGACTCAGTTGGTGGATCATCGAACGCCTCAACCGGTAAAGAGCACACTTCTTACTACGCCAAGGTTCAGGACAAAGCCCTGCCTATCGCGGTTGAAGTAATCGCTGACATGCTTACCTCGAGCTTGATTGACGAAACAGAGTTTGAGAATGAGCGCCCAGTAATTCTTGAAGAACTTGCGATGAACGACGATGACCCGCACGATGTGGTGCACGAAGCATTTTCTGAGGCGGTACTCGGCGATCACCCACTTGGCCGTCCAATCGGTGGAACTATTGAAACCATTACAGCTGTCTCCCGAGATGCTGTTTGGGAGCATTACCAAAACAACTATCGCCCTCAGGATTTAGTTGTGGTTGCTGCCGGAAGCGTTGACCACCAGGAGCTAATCAACTTAGTGGAGCAGGGCTTATCAGTTGCAGGATGGGACCTTGGGCTCAAAGCAAAGCCAGTTGCAAGAAGACTGCTAAATCCTGCAAAGATTTCAAGGGGTACCAAACTTCAGGTGATTCATCGTCCGATTTCTCAGGTAAACATCCTTGTTGGTTCAGAGGGTCTATACGTGGATGATCCAAGGCGCTACGCCATGGGTGTTCTAAACACCGTTCTTGGCGGAGGAATGAGTTCGCGATTGTTCCAGGAAATTCGCGAGAAGCGTGGGCTTGCATATTCGGTGTACTCGTTTAATCAGGGCTATTCCGATGCCGCAACTTTTGGTTTGTACGCTGGATGTTCACCTGCGAAGGCGAAGGAAGTCACAGAGTTGATGATTGCCGAGCTCGATAAGGTCGCACAAAGTGGAATCACTTCCGACGAGCTTGCACTTGCTAAGGGAAACATCTCCGGCTCCCTGGCCCTGAAGTTTGAAACTAATCAGGCCAGAATGTCCCGGCTTGCTAGCGCGGAAATTGTGGCTGGGGAGTTTATGGACCTTGATGAAACCATCGAGAGATTCGAAGCTGTGCAGCTAGCTGAGGTTCAGGCCCTTGCGCAGGACCTAATCGGACTATCACGCTCCATTGTTGCGGTGGGCGATGTCACTGAAAGCATGTTTGAAAGCTTCGTCCGCTAAGCGGTTCTGGGTAGGTTTGTAGCATGGCAATCAAGATTTCAGTTCTCGGAGCATCCGGTCGGATGGGCCAGCTGGCACTTTCGTTGATAGAGCAAAACTCCGATCTTGAGCTTCACTCGGCATTGAGTTCGCATAATTCTCCAGCTGAGGCAATCGGCGCCGACTTGCTAGTTGATTTGACCAAGCCAGATGCATCTGTTGCAATTGTGGACTTTGCAATCCAAAACAACCTAAAGATTCTGGTTGGCACCAGTGGTTGGAGCAAAGAGAAACTTGACGCTCTAAGGGACAAGATGGTGGGCTCAAGGGCCACCGTTGTCGTGGTTCCAAACTTTTCGATTGGTTCAGTACTGGCCACAAAGTTTGCTGCAGAAGCGGCCAAGTACTTCGACTCAATTGAGATCACCGAGACGCATCACACCAAGAAGCTTGACGCGCCATCAGGGACTGCGCTTTTCACGGCTCAGGAAATTTCAAGGGTCAGAAACGGCCGTTCTGCGAAGCCTGTGACCGACGGCAATTTGGCCCCGGTATTCAACGGAGTGCCGATAACAAGCTTGAGAATTGAAGATGCGCATGCTGAGCAGGAAGTCCTGATGGCAGGGCCTAACGAGACGTTGTATTTCAAACACGTTGTTGACTCACATGAGGTTTACGCTCAAGGGTTACTTCTTGCCATGAGAAAGAGCCCGAACCTTTCTGGTCTCACAGTGGGACTTTTGAAACTGCTTGAGGAAAAGTAGTTGACCTCGGCAAAGTTTGGCGCTTTGTTTATGAGCGCACTTGTAGTTGTTTATCTTGTCTTAGTTGCTGAACGATCGATTGCGCTTATTGGGTCCGGTGAGTCGATTGGCGTGGCGATTGGTTCCCTAATGATTCTTTTGCCGGCGGTGGCTTTTTGGGGAATTTTTATGGAGCTTAGATTCGGGCTCAGAATTGAAAAACTTGGTGAAATCCTAAAGAAAGAAAATGCTTGGCCACAGTTCCCCTTTGAGCTTCGCCCGAGTGGACGGCCAACAAAAGATTCCGCTCAGGAGGTCTTTGAGCAGTTTCGGCAGAATGTGCAGTCCGATGAAGGCAACTGGAAGGCGTGGTTTGCACTAGGTCTTGCGTATGACGCCGCGGGGGATAGACCTAGGGCAAGAAAAGCTATGCGCCAGGCAATTTCTCTAGCGAATGACTCCAAGACGCTTTAGGCCTAAATACATCTGACAACCAATGCAGTAAGCAAACACCGCATTCACAAACGCAGCCAAGAATGCAAGCGCCGCAGAAATCGGCAGAGCATTTGGAACTGACAGTAGATGAAGTACAAGTCCCGATCCAGTGACAACTAAACCGATTACTTGAGCAAAGTGGACAGGTTTATCTGGTTCCAGGTAAGTCGGTTCCTTTAGAAACTTCCTTAGAGTGAATTTGTATAGGTAGCTAAATGGATGTTTTGCAGGCCCAACTGTGGAGCCGAAAGTGAACATAACGACCGAGAATGCCAGAATGCCAACCGCAATTGGAACGGTAGCTGGCTCAAGTGAGAAGTAGATAACAAGCAGCATCAATACTGAGGTGATTCCAGCTCCAAACCTTGGGCCTCTTGGGTCTAGTTGTCCTGGTGTCATTTGTTCTCCAATTTCCTTATCTCTTCCGTGATTACATTTTGTCTGGGAGCGCCACCAATTCGGGCCTTAACCATTCCGTGTTTGTCCAGAATCAAAGTGGTGGGCGTTTGCATGATGGAAAAGTGAGCTGCTAGATCCATTCGGTGCGTGATGTCAACTTCGATGTGCTTCAGGCCCGGATTACTCTTCTCGAGTTCTCCGTAGAGCCGTGCAGTGGAGGCACAAATACTGCACACCTCAGTTGAGAACTGCAAGAGCGTAGCGGTTTGACCAAAGCTTGAAACCGGAACCCCAGCCTTAGAAGCTTTGAGCTTCGATAGGTCCACTTGCTTACCAGAGCGAACCAACTTAGCCCTTCCAGTTCGAGACTTCCAGAACAAGCCAAAGGCAAGCGCGGCCAGCACCAAGAGGCCGATCATCGCTATCCGGTTGTCCAAGAAGCTCCTTTGGGGATTGTGAACACTTGCTATTCAGGATACTCAACCCCGAAACTGACGAGATTATGCCCGAATCCAAGACTCTTTATCTACACACGCGGTGCAGTGTTCTAGGCATCTCGAACCAATGGCTAAACTATTGAGAATGTCTGAGGTAATTTTTAGGTCCGATGTAACAGTCGAGTTGGTTCGCGCAAACGCTAGCGATCAGGACGTACTTTTTGCTGCCCGCGTATCAACACAAGGTGAGCAATCACTTGAAGCAGCAACTGCAAACAAGGATGCCGAGACTGACAAGCGCGACCGAGGCTTAATCAACTACTTGATGCGCGATCGCCACGGATCTCCGTTCGAGCACAACTCAATGACTTTTTATGTTCAGGCTCCTATCTTCGTTTTCAGAGAATTCATGCGTCACCGTATCGCAAGCTACAACGAAGAGTCTGGTCGCTACAAAGAGCTTTCACCGGTTTTCTACATCCCAGGTCCTGATCGCAACCTAGTTCAAACTGGCAAGACTGGTCACTACGAATTTCATCCGGGCACTGCAGAGCAGATTGCTCTCGTTGAGCAGGAATCTCGCACTGCATCAATAACGGCGTTCGAGTCGTACCAGCGCATGCTGGAAGCAGGAGTGGCTAGAGAAGTTGCTCGCATTGTTTTGCCCTTGAACATCTATTCGAGCATGTATGTGACCATGAACGCTAGAGCCCTAATGAACTTCCTATCTCTTCGCACCAAGCGTGAGGGTACTCACTTCCCGTCTTACCCACAGCGCGAGATCGAAATGTGTGCTGAGAAGATGGAAGACGAGTGGGCAAAGCTAATGCCTTACAGCTACGAGACCTTCAACCAAAACGGACGAGTAGCACCATAACTTGCCCTTGGGCTAGGGTTTAGGCATGGCACACTCAAACAAGGACATCTTCGGCCAAGTTCTGGTCGCCCTTGTGACACCCATGACTGCCGAGGGTGAAGTCGACTGGGCTTCAACCGAAAAACACATCGACTATGTAATTTCTAATGGCGCTGATGGCGTCGTCGTGACCGGAACTACTGGAGAAACTTCAACACTGACCGACGCGGAGAAAATCAAGCTCGTCGAAGTTGGAAAATCGGTTGCAGCGGGTAGAGCCAAGATCATCACCGGTGGTGGTTCCAACGAAACCGCTCACGCCATGCAGCTTTACAAGCAAAGTGAAAAAGCTGGCGCTGATGGCGTAATGATTGTGACTCCTTATTACAACAAGCCAACTCAGGCTGGAATTCTGACCCACTTTAGGCTTATTGCTGACGCAACTGATTTGCCTGTGATTTTGTACGACATTCCTGGTCGAACCGGTGTTGCTATTTCACAGCAGACTTTCCACAGAGCCGCCAAGCACCCAAACATTGTTGCGGTCAAAGACGCTGTGGGAGATCTCGCACAGGCTTCAAGACTTATGAACGAAACCGATTTGATGTATTTCTCCGGAGATGACTCGAACGTGTTGCCTCACATCGCAATCGGCGCTACAGGCCTAATCGGAGTAACTGCCAACGTGGCCCCAGCTGCTTACCGCGAGTTAGTTGATGCAACCAATCGCAATGACTTCCACCATGCGCTGAAAGTGCACAACGCTCTAGAGCCGCTTCAGCGAGCAATCATGACAAATGTTCCTGGAACAGTGGCTGCAAAGTATGTGCTTCACGGCCTTGGTCAAATCGGCTCACCTCGTGTTCGTTTGCCACTGGTTGGTCCAGAAGACGACGAAGCCGCAAGAATTGAAGATGGAATTGAAAAGGTTGGGACTGTTCCTGGCCTGTCGTTTGCAAACTTTAGACCAGATAGAAATGCTGCCGCTGGCGGTGCGCTGCCGAAGGTGGCTGGCACAACTAGGTAGCGTCAAAGAAAGAAGACTGTGGTTCTAACCCTGCCTAACCCGGCTCCGCTCAAAAAAGACGTAATGCGAATCATTCCACTTGGTGGAATTGGTGAGATCGGTCGAAACATGACCGTCTTTGAAATCAACGGCAAGATTTTGATTGTCGACTGTGGAGTCCTATTCCCAGAAGAGCATCAGCCTGGTGTTGACGTTATCTTGCCTGATTTTGGTTACCTGAAGAACAGACTCAGCGACATCGTCGGAATTTTCCTGACTCACGGGCACGAAGATCACATCGGGGGAGTGCCGTACCTACTTCGCATGAGAGGCGACATTCCACTAATTGGTTCTTCTCTGACCCTTGCTCTAATCGAGGCCAAGCTCAAAGAGCACCGTTTGCCCGCATACACTCACACGGTTCGAGAAGGTGAGATTGAGGTTATGGGTGATTTTGAACTTGAGTTCATCGCCGTAAACCACTCGATTCCTGACGCGCTTGCTGTTTTGATCAAGTCCAAGGCGGGAACAATCCTGCACACCGGCGATTTCAAGATGGATCAGATTCCCCTTGATGGCCGAATTACCGACCTTCGAGCTTTTGCTCGAATCGGCGAAGCAGGTCTTGACTTGTTCCTATGCGACTCAACCAATGCTGATGTTCCAGGATTTACCCCACTCGAGAAGGACATCGGCCCTGTACTGCACGATGTCATTGGCCGCGCCACCAAGCGCGTCATTGTTGCTTCTTTTTCCTCGCATGTTCATCGAGTCCAGCAGGTGATTGACGCGGCAGTAAGCAACAATCGCAAGGTTGTGCTGGTTGGTCGTTCCATGGTTCGCAACATGCAGATTGCAGCTGAACTGGGTTTCTTGAAGATCCCAGACGATTCAATCGTTGACCTAAAGGATTCGAATAAGTACGAGCCTTCTCAGTTGGTGTTTATGTCCACCGGTAGCCAAGGTGAACCTATGGCAGGGCTTTCCCGCATGGCCAAGCTTGAGCATGAGATTGAGATCGCCGAAGGCGACACAGTAATCCTGGCAAGCTCCCTGATTCCTGGAAACGAGAACGCCGTCTATCGAGTTATTGATGGCCTCACCAAGCTCGGAGCAAACGTAATCCATAAAGGCAACGCCAAGGTTCACGTTTCAGGTCACGCAGCAGCTGGCGAGCTTATGTATGTCTACAACATCTTGAAGCCCAAAAATGTCTTGCCGGTTCATGGTGAGTATCGCCACTTAGTTGCCAATGCACGCGTTGCGGAGCAAACCGGAATCAGAAAAGAAAACATCATTCTGGCCGAAGATGGTTTTGTTATTGATTTGGCCGATGGTGTTGCCAAGGTAGTTGGAGAGGTGGAGTGCGGCTTGCTCTACGTCGATGGCAAGACCGTGGGCACAATCACAGAAGAAGATCTGAAAGACCGACGAGTCTTGAGTGAAGAGGGATTCATTTCAGTGTTCGTGGTGGTGGATCCAAATACAGGATTGATTACCGCCGGTCCAGAGATTAGAGCTCGGGCATTCGCGGAAGAGGACCACGTCTTTGACGATGTGAAGCCTCAGATTGAGAAGGCTCTTTTGCAGGCCGCTCGCGAGGGAATTCGTGACACTCACGCTCTTCAGCAGGTTATTCGCAGAAGCGTCGGCGGTTGGGTTTCAAAGGCGCACCGACGTAAGCCGATGATCATCCCGGTGGTTATTCACGGCTAGCCGCCCTAGGTTCCGCGGATTTTAGGCCGGCCGCCAGTAGTTTAGACAGCATGGCAACCAGAAAATCGCCTCCCGCGAGAAAACGCGCCCCAGCTAAGACTCAGGTTCTAAAGCCTAAGTCTGCGGCTAATGGCCAATCGCACCCTCTGGTTCGTTTCTACTTGGCACTAGCGCACGGTTTTGGTGGGGCTGCTAGGGCACTGTCGCCAGATCAGATTTCGAAAGAGGACCGACGGGACGGCTTTCCATTTTTTATGGCAATTCTTGGAATCTTGGGCATCACCTTTGGGTGGTTCCTAATCCAAGAGAGCTGGGCCCAAACACTCAATGCCTGGAGCTTCGGATTGTTATTTGGCCCTGTCTCATTTGGTCTTCCAGTAATCATGATTATCTTTGCCATTTTCTTGGCCCGTCACCCATCCACGGTTCAGGACAACTCAAGAATTGGCGTGGGTCTGTTTTTGATGTTGATAACCGTTTCAGGTTTTTTCCACCTGTTTAGCTCTCAGCCTCAGCCAACCGACGGTGTTATGGCGCTGGCTGCAGCCGGAGGCTTATTCGGTTGGTTGATATCTATTCCTTTCCTTGCAACTATCACCATCTGGGGCGCAGTTCCAGTGCTGGGATTGATTGGCTTTGCTTCAATTCTGATCATGACTAAAACTGCACCAAACAAAATCGGTGAGAGATTAGGCGAGCTCTACGAGTACCTGTTTGGCTCGGCTCTTCGGGGTCCCAAGACTGTTGACGAAGATGAAGAGATTTCTGATGCGTTCGATGGCACTAAAGTACCTTGGTGGCGTAAGGGCAAAAAAGACGAGGGTTCATTTGAATCAGCTTTGATTCAGCAAGAAGATGGCACCGATGCTGTTGCCGAGCTCTTTGATGAACCAGCACCAAGAACTCGAGAAATTCCAATTGTTCAAGAAGTTCCGGTTGAGCCCGAAGCGCTATTTGATGCCGAGCAAGACGATAAGCCGGTAGCTCAAGTCGGCCGAACTGCCAGGGCATACAAACTTCCTGACCAGTCCCTGCTGGGGGCTGGAACCGTTCCAAAACTGCGCTCTGAAGTCACGGACGAAGTGGTGGCATCAATTAGTGCGGTTTTCAAAGAGTTTGATATCGAAGCCAGCGTCACAGGTTTTTCTCGCGGCCCTACAGTCACAAGGTATGAAGTTGAGCTCGCTGCGGGAGTGAAGGTTGAGGCCGTAACCCGCTTGGCAAGCAACATCTCTTACGCTGTGGCATCAAACGAAGTTCGAATTCTCGCCCCGATTCCAGGCAAGAGTGCCATCGGTATTGAGATTCCAAACACCGACCGTGAGACGGTATCTCTTGGAGACGTGCTGAGGTCTCAAAACGCAAAGCTGTCCCAGCACCCGCTAACCATCGGCATCGGTAAAGATGTCGAGGGTGGATTTGTGGTGGCAAACCTTGCCAAGATGCCGCATCTGCTGGTTGCTGGTGCCACCGGAGCCGGTAAATCGAGCTTTGTAAATGCCATGATTACTTCGATTTTGATGCGAGCAAAACCTGCCGAAGTAAGGCTGGTGTTGATTGACCCAAAGCGCGTGGAGCTGGCAGCCTATCAAGGAGTTCCTCACCTTATTACTCCAATCATCACTAACCCAAAGAAAGCAGCAGAGGCGCTGCAGTGGGTAGTGAAAGAAATGGACATGCGCTATGACGATCTAGCGTCCTTTGGCTTCAAGCACATCGATGACTTTAACCGTGCAGTTGTTGCAGGGGAGCTTTCCGTTCCAGAGGGCTCAACCAGAAAACTTCAGCCGTACCCGTATCTTTTGGTTGTTGTTGACGAGCTTGCGGATTTGATGATTGTTGCACCACGAGACGTGGAAGATTCAATTGTGCGAATCACCCAGCTAGCTCGTGCATCAGGAATCCACCTAGTTCTTGCCACCCAGCGACCCTCGGTTGATGTGGTGACCGGATTGATCAAGGCCAATGTGCCTTCCCGTTTGGCATTTTCGGTTTCCTCTGTGACTGACTCTCGAGTGATCTTGGACCAGCCAGGAGCGGAAAAGTTAGTTGGCCAAGGAGATGCTCTGTTTTCCCCAATGGGAACCAACAAGCCAATTCGCGTTCAGGGCGCCTGGGTCGGAGAGGCAGAGCTGCACGCAGTTGTTGCCCATGTCAAAGCGCAGATGGAACCGGAATACCGTTCTGACGTTGCAGCCACTGTAACTGCAAAGGTTGTCGATGCTGACATCGGAGATGACCTCGAGGTATTGCTACAGGCAACTGAATTGATTGTGAACTCCCAATTTGGTTCAACCTCGATGCTGCAGAGAAAACTTCGAGTTGGTTTTGCTAAGGCTGGACGCCTGATGGATCTTTTGGAATCTCGAAACATTGTTGGACCATCCGAAGGTTCAAAAGCTCGGGATGTGTTGGTAAAGCCAGAAGAGCTGGCAACTGTTCTTGGCCAGCTTCGTGGGGACCTCCCGCAGACCATGGCTGTAGATTCGGGTGTTATTCGTACCCAGGGTGATGAAGATGACGGCGATGAGGATGCGTGGCAGCTGACGGGTCGACCGTGAACATCCCAAACTCCATAACACTTGCTCGAATAGCTCTTGCGCCACTGTTTGTTTACCTGCTTTTGATTTCCCCTGATCCAAACTCTTGGCAGCACTGGCTGGCTACGTTCGTGTTTGTTTTTGCCATTTCAACGGACGGCATCGACGGTGCGGTTGCTAGGAGAACTGGCAAGGTCACGAACTTAGGGAAAATCCTAGATCCGATTGCCGATAAAGCTCTTCTGGGTAGTGCTCTCCTGACTCTTTCATTTCTTGGCGAAATTGACTGGTGGATTACGATTTTGATTCTTGCGCGAGAGGTTGCTGTGACCTTGTATCGAGTGATTGTCGTGAAGAACAAAGTCATCGCAGCTTCTGCATCTGGAAAGCTAAAGACAATTTTGCAGGGCGTTGCCATTGGAGCGGTTCTTGCGCCTTTCGAAATCTGGGTGCCAATCTGGAGCTTTGTTGAAGAGGGGCTACTGTTTGTTGCACTGGCTTCTACTTTGATTTCTGGAATCCAATTCTTTCTTTCGGCGACAAAAAAATGAGCTCGGCAGAAAAGATTCTTGAAACCCTGAGGGCCCAGGGTAAGAAGCTTGTAGTTGCAGAATCCCTAACCGGCGGTTTGCTAACAGCAGAGTTTTCTAGAATCGCAGGCGCCTCAGATGTTTTACTGGCCGGCGTTGTGGCTTACGAAACTTCTTTGAAGCATGAACTACTTGGGGTGTCAAAGCAGTTGCTTCAGAATCAGGGGGCAGTTGATCCTGAGGTGGCGGCACAGATGGCAGAGGGGCTTAGGGTCAAGATTGCCTCGAAGCTCGGTTTGGAATTAGCACAGGTGGTTGCTGTTTCAACTACTGGTGTTGCAGGGCCGACCGAGCAAGACGGTAAGCCAGTGGGCGAGCTGTACATTTGTGTTTCTAAGGGCCCAGAAACTGCAGTTTCCAGCAATGTCTTTGCCCACCAGCTGGATGGCGATCGGGCCAAGATACAGAATTCTGCGGTTTTGCTGGGACTTGGTCACCTGTGGGAAGAAATTGCGGAATAATCTAGTTGTCGTTAGTCACAGCTAGAGTTGAGCTTCGGAAGGAGGGTCAAATGACATTAGTAAGAACAGAAATCGGAGATGTACTCCGCGATTTTAGGCTTCAGAAGGGTCAGACTCTCCGCCAGGTAGCGGCCCGCGCCAGCGTGGCCCTGGGCTACCTGAGCGAGCTAGAAAGGGGCCAGAAAGAGGCTTCTTCAGAGATTCTCTCGGCAGTAGCCGAGGCCCTAGAAGTACCACTTTCAGTGGTCCTACGCGAGGTTTCGGACAGAATTGCCCTAGTTGAAGGCGTTTTGCCTGAGGAATTCATGGCTCAAGCCACCGGCGCTAGGGAAGTGTCTGATTTGACCGTCCCAATTGGCTTCGTCCAGGACTTCAACGAGCAGCTTGAAAAAGACCTGCTCAGCGGCCGCATTTAGCCCGAGAAATAGCCCGAATTGCGCCTAAGCCAGTTTCACGAGCTGATGGCGGATGAGTTCGGAAAGCCCCATTCTGAAGTGCTTATCCGTGATTTAGCCCTGTTTGAGCTGGGCGATAAGACAGCAGCAGTCTTGTTGGCCGAAGGCGAAGATCCCAGGCAGATCTGGCTTGCCATTTGTAGGGCCCAGCAGGTACCGCAGGAGCGATGGACTGGACTGGACAAAAAAGCTAAAAAACAACACGCCGAGTAAATAAACACTCGAAATCTTGTTCGAATCCTGCTATGGTTCATCTAAGGCAGTGAAAAGCTCAAAGTTATACACAGATTGGTGTTTTGAGCCTAGAAGTGTCGGTAGCCAAAAGTAATGTCGGAAGCATCAAGAATTCGAAAGAGGAACAGAAGATGCCATCAGCTTCAGATCGCGAAAAAGCACTAGACACCGCTCTAGCCCAGATTGACCGTCAGTTCGGAAAAGGCTCGGTTATGCGCCTAGGTTCCGACGAGCGTGCCCCGGTTGAAGTCATTTCGACAGGCTCCATCGCTCTAGATGCGGCTCTTGGTACCGGAGGCCTGCCTCGCGGAAGAATTGTTGAGATTTACGGACCTGAGTCTTCCGGAAAGACCACCCTGGCTTTACATGCAATTGCCAACGCCCAGCGCGCTGGAGGAATTGCCGCATTCATCGACGCCGAGCACGCCTTGGACCCGGAATATGCCAAGGCGCTCGGTGTTGACATTGATGCTCTGCTGGTGAGCCAGCCAGACACTGGTGAGCAGGCGCTAGAGATTGCAGACATGCTTATTCGCTCGGGTTCGATCGACGTGATCATCGTTGACTCCGTCGCGGCTCTTGTACCAAGAGCTGAAATCGAAGGTGAAATGGGAGATTCACACATGGGTCTTCAGGCAAGACTTATGTCCCAGGCCCTTCGTAAGTTGACTGGTGCGCTAAGCAACACGAACACCACCATGATTTTCATCAACCAGCTGCGCGACAAAATTGGGGTTTTCTTTGGAAGCCCAGAAACCACTGCTGGAGGAAAGGCTTTGAAGTTCTACGCCTCTGTTCGACTAGACATCCGTCGCATTGAGACCCTAAAGGATGGAACTGAAGCAGTAGGAAACAGAACTCGAGTCAAGGTTGTCAAGAACAAGATGGCTTCGCCGTTCAAGCAGGCTGAGTTTGACATCATCTACGGTGTCGGAATCTCCCGCGAAGGAAGCTTGCTGGACTTCGGTGTCGAGCACGAGATCGTTAAGAAATCCGGCGCCTGGTACACCTACGAGGGCGAGCAGCTTGGACAGGGTAAAGAAAACTCCCGAAACTTCCTGCTTGAAAAGCCAGAAGTTGCGAACGAGATCGAGAAAAAGATTAAGGCCAAGCTTGGCGTTGGTGTCCCTAGAGCGGTAGCAGACCTACCTGCTGAGGAAGCCCCTGTGGCGCCCAAGAAGGCTGCTAGCGCAAGCTAATCATGCTCTCGTCGGTAGATAACCTCGAGGAACGTGCTCGAAACATTGTGCTGAAGCTTCTCGAAAGAGGACCCAAGTCCTCCTTCGAGCTAGCTGAAGCTTTAGAAAAGCACGAAATTCCTTCGGCGATTGCAAACCAGGTGATTCAAAGGTTTACCGAAGTTGAGTTGATCGACGACTCTGCCTATGCACAGCAAGTTGTAGATGCCTCCAGACGAACTAGGGGACTAGCTCGCTCCATGGTCAAGCGCAAGCTGGCTGACAAAGGACTAGATCAGGAAATCATCAACCAAGTGGCCTCGGAGATTAGTGACGAGGACGAGTTAGCTGTTGCGACCGAGGTAGCGATCAAGCGACTGGGGCAGTTAGCCAAGTTGGCTCCTGAGGTCAGAAACCGCCGATTGATTGGCTTTTTGCAACGAAGAGGCTTTGGCTCTGGGGTAGTTTTTGAAGCCATTAGGGAAGCAGAGGCCCACGCGGTAAAATCAGGATTCTGATGCTTACCCAAACTCGCAGCTACGAAGTTAGAACTTACGGCTGCCAAATGAACTCCCACGATTCAGAGCGCCTTTCTGGTCTGCTCGAAGACGCTGGCTATCGCCAAGGGACTCCCGGGGACACGGATGTAGTGATTTTCAATACTTGCGCTGTTCGTGAAAATGCAGACAACAAGCTTTACGGAAACCTCGGCACCATGCTTGCGAAAAAGGAAGCTAACCCAGACTTCCAGATTGCAGTTGGTGGCTGCCTAGCCCAGAAAGATCGCGACACAATCATCAAAAAGGCCCCATGGGTGGATGTTGTTTTCGGCACACACAACATGGGCTCTTTGCCTACTTTGCTCGAGCGCGCCCGCCACAATCGCGAGGCGCAGGTTGAAATCATCGAAGCCCTCGAGATTTTCCCCTCGAATCTTCCAACCAAGCGTGATTCCTTGTACGCCGGTTTGGTATCTATTTCTGTAGGTTGCAACAACACCTGCACGTTTTGCATCGTTCCTCAGCTTCGCGGTAAGGAGAAGGACCGTCGTCCCGGCGAGATTCTCAGCGAAATAAAGGCATTGGTAGAAGACGGTGTTATAGAGATCACACTGCTGGGGCAAAACGTGAACACCTATGGTGTTGAGTTTGGCGACAAGGGTGCGTTTTCAAAGCTACTTCGGGCGTGTGGAGAAATAGAAGGTTTAGAGCGAGTCAGGTTTATGTCTCCGCATCCTGCAGCTTTCACCGATGACGTCATTGACGCGATGGTGGAGACTCCGAATGTAATGCCACACCTTCATATGCCATTGCAGTCGGGATCAAACGAAGTGCTCAAGAACATGAAGCGCAGCTACCGAAGCGATAAGTATCTCGGGATTCTCGATCGGGTCAGAAAGGCAATACCGGACGCGGCAATCACCACTGACATCATTGTTGGCTTCCCTGGAGAAACCGAACAGGACTTCCAAGACACTATGAAAGTGGCAACCGAGGCTGCGTTTTCGATGGCTTACACCTACCAGTACTCAATTCGTCCAGGAACGCCAGCAGGTGAAATGGCCAACCAAATTCCGAAGGAAGTTGTTCAAGATCGATACGAACGGTTGATTGCCCACGTCAACGAAATTGCATGGCAAGAAAACAAAAAGCAGCTCGGTAAGAGTGTTGAGGTGCTGGTCGCCAACCATGAGGGTCGAAAAGATTCTCAGACGCAACGACTTACTGGACGAGCAAAAGACAACCGACTGGTGCACTTTGAAACCCCAGCAGGACAATCCGAGCCAAGACCTGGTGACCTGGTGACGGTGACGGTAACAGAGGCCAAACCTTATTTCTTGTTTGCCGACCAACCAGCAGCTGGTTTCTCGGTTCGCGCCACAAGAGCTGGAGACGCTTTCGATCGAATGAGCGCGGCATCTTGTTCAACAGATACTCAAGCTCCATCGAGCGTGAATCTTGGGCTTCCTACACTCCGCGCTAAGTAAATGAGTTCAAAGTTGATTGCCGTGGTCGGTGCCACGGGAACAGGCAAGAGCGAGCTGGCAATTGGGATTGCCGAATACATCCAGCAACTCGGCCAAAGTGCCGAAATTGTCAATGCAGACGCAATGCAGCTTTACAAAGGCATGGACATAGGAACTGCCAAACTTTCAGTTGCAGAACGTCGTGGAGTTCCTCATCACCTAATTGATGTTCTTGATATAACTCAGGAGTCCACTGCTGCGGAGTACCAGAAGATTGCCCGCGAGAAGATTCTGCAGCTTCAAGAATCTGGAATCATTCCAATTGTTGTGGGCGGTTCAATGTTGTATGTTGCTTCGTGCCTGAACAACTTTGAGTTTCCGGAAAGAGATCAACAGCTGCGAGCTCAACTGGAATCCGAGCTGATTCAGTACGGTGCCCTTCACATGCATAAGAAGCTAGAGCAATTAGATGCAATTGCAGCAAGCCGCATCATTCCCGAAAACGGGAGACGAATTGTCAGGGCTCTTGAAATTGTGATGATTACTGGAGAGCCATTTGCAGCAGCGCTACCCGAAAAAACTGAATCTTGGCAAACAGTTCTGGAGCTTGGTCTAAGAATGGATAGAGAACAGCTGCTTCCTAAGCTTGAGCAACGCGTTGCAAAGATGTGGCAGCGGGGGCTAGTGGATGAGGTTTCATCCCTTATCTCTTTAGGTTTTCGGGATAGTAAAACCGCATCCGTGGCTATCGGGTATGCCCAAGCTCTGGGTCAATTAGATGGCGAGCTCTCGGAACAAGAGGCGATAGCGTCAACTGTTCAACTTACTCAGCGCTATGCCAGGAGACAGGTGAGCTGGTTCAAGCGCGATGAGCGAATTGCGTGGCTAGACGCTCTAGATTCTGAAGTTTTGTCAAAGGCCATTGATCTAGTTCGCGAAGACGGAATCCTAGAGAATCGGTCCTAGGCTTGACCTATGTCCAAGATTTTGTTTACTAAAGGCCACGGCACTGGAAATGACTTCGTGCTCGTGCTGGATGCAGAAGGCGCTCTGTCTTTGAGCAAGCCTCAGATTGCCAAGATTTGCAATCGACACTTTGGCGTGGGCGCTGATGGTTTGATTCGAGTAGTGAAATCATCTGCCCTTCCCGAAGGAAAAGCGATCTTGGCCGAAGAACCAGGCGCTATTTGGTTCATGGACTACTACAACGCTGATGGTTCTACCGCTGAGATGTGCGGAAACGGAATTCGAGTCTTTGCTCGATACCTTTTGGATCGGGGTCTGGCCACCATCACAGATGGTGGAACACTCCCGATTGGAACCCGCGATGGGGTTAAGGACATAACCAAATCTGCCAACGGTTTTGCCGTTGACTTAGGTCGATGGAAGTTAGACGGAGAGTCCGTAGTAGAAGTAAGCGGATTGGACGTGGCTAGACCAGCCCAAGGAATCGACGTTGGCAATCCTCATGCAGTTGTTGCCTTGGCAAGTGATTCAGAGCTTGCTGCGCTAAGACTTCTTGATGCACCGACCATTGATCCTGTCCCTGAAAACGGTGCGAATGTTGAATTCGTGGTGCCAAGAGATCCGATGGTTCAGCATGGGGTTGGTCACATCTCTATGCGGGTATTCGAACGAGGCGTAGGGGAAACACTTTCCTGCGGCACTGGAATTGCAGCTGCAGCACTTGCAACAAGGTACTGGGCAGGAAGCGAAGCTCCGAATCAATGGCAAGTTAGTGTCCCTGGCGGGGTAGTTGGAGTAAGAATGTTTGCTACTGAAGACGGCGAGCATGTGGGTATCAGTGGGCCAGCAGAGCTGAGCTTTGATGGCGAGATTGACCTAGCTACCCTCTAGGAATTTTTCTTCACTTTCAGAATCCGATAAGTCTTTACAGAGGTGAGTCTGGATACCTCAAAGTCACTAGCTAAAACTTCAGTAAGCCACTTCTGGAGAGAATCAGAACCAAGATTTTTCTGGACCACCAGGTACGCTTCACCGCCTGACTCCAGTCGAGGAAGCCACTTTAGAAGCAACTCGTGCAGCTCCTTCTTGCCTATGCGAATTGGTGGATTAGACCAAATGCCTCGAAACTGCAGGTCTGCTGGGACTTCTTCAGGCAGCGATGCAGTGATGTTTGGGATACCTAGCTCTTTTGCGTTCTTGGCTGTTAATTCGAGAGATCGACTGTTCACATCTACCGCCCAAACCTTAGCTTTTGGGCGAAGCTTCGCGAGGTTTAGAGCGATTGGACCCCAACCGCATCCTAGGTCCAACAAGTTGCCAGCTTCTGGCGCTAAATCCATTTGATCGATTAGTACCGCTGTGCCCACATCCAATTGCAGGGGACTAAAGGTTCCAGATGCTGTGGTCACATTCACCATCGCTCCGGCGAGCGGAATCTGGATTGATTTTGGTTTTAGGGGACTACTAGGTTCCTGTGAAAAGTAGTGCTCCTCGGACATGAGGTCAATCTATCCCAATTCTGATTACTAGTGTTGAAGCATGGAACAGGAACCAGAGCGCGCATCAAGCATGATTGATCGCATTCTTCGCCGGGACGAGCGAGCGAAGCGATTTGGGGCATCCGAGAACTCTGGTTTTGATGGCGACCAGCTCGATCTTGCAGAGCGAGGTGCGCTCAAGCGCGTTGCTGGTTTATCAACAGAGCTCCAGGACATCAGTGACGTTGAGTATCGCCAGCTAAGGCTCGAAAAAGTCGTCCTGATTGGCGTATGGGGGAAGGGAACTTTGCAGGACGCAGAGAACTCGTTGCGAGAGCTCGCTGCCTTGGCCGAAACAGCTGGTGCTGAGGTACTGGATGGTTTACTTCAGCGTAGAGACTTTCCAGACGCCGCAAGCTATTTAGGAAAAGGAAAAGCCCAAGAGCTAAAGGCTGTTGTGGCAGCGTGTGGCGCTGACACTGTAATCGCCGATACCGAGTTGGCCCCTAGCCAAAGAAGGAATCTCGAAGACATTGTCAAAGTCAAGGTAGTTGATCGCACCGCAATCATTCTCGACATCTTCGCGCAGCACGCCAAGTCTCGCGAAGGTAAGGCCCAAGTTGAATTAGCTCAACTCGAATACTTATTGCCTCGTCTTCGTGGTTGGGGTGAATCGATGTCCAGGCAGGCCGGTGGACAAGTCGGTGGAGGTGTTGGAATCGGATCCCGCGGTCCCGGTGAAACCAAGATCGAGCTTGATCGCAGGCGCATCAACACTCGCATGGCTAAACTGCGCAAGCAAATCAAGGAAATGGCGCCAGCTCGTGACACCAAGCGTGCGTCCCGAGCTAAGAATCAGGTTCCTTCTGTAGCAATCGCGGGCTACACCAACGCGGGCAAGTCGTCACTTCTAAACCGCATCACTAGTGCTGGCGTGTTGGTCGAAAACGCACTGTTTGCAACTTTGGACCCAACTGTTAGAAGAACTGAGACTTCTGACGGACGGGAGTACACAATCTCGGACACCGTGGGATTTGTGAGAAACCTCCCTCATCAGCTGGTTGAAGCCTTTAGATCAACCATCGAAGAGATCTCTCATAGTGACCTAGTGGTGCACGTTGTTGACGCCTCTCATCCCGATCCAGCTAGCCAGATACAAACCGTTAGAGATGTGTTGGCTGAGGTTGATGCAACGGACATCCAGGAACTGGTTGTTTTCAACAAGTGCGACTTGATTGATGAAACCGAGCAATTGGCGCTGCGTGGGATGGAGCCTGGGAGCCTTCTTGTTTCGGCTGCAACAGGCGAAGGCCTTGCTGAACTTTTGGAGCGAATTGAATTCTTACTTCCAAAACCCGAGTTGTTTGTCAAGGTTCTAGTGCCTTATTCGCGGGGAGACTTAGTGTCTAGGGTTCACTCCGAAGGCAAGGTGGCGAAGTTAGAGCATCGCGAAACTGGAACTTACCTTGAAACACTTGTAAAGCCAGGGCTTGCAAGTGAGCTTGCAGACTTTGTTCTAGATGCTTCTTAGAACAGCAACTACTTTTCCAAGGATCACAGCGTGATCACCAAGGATTGGCTCAAAGCTCGAGTTTCTAGGTAGTAACCATGTGTGACCATCTCTTTGCTTGAAGGTCTTTACTGTCGCTTCTTCTTCCAATAGAGCTGCAACAATGTCTCCGTTCTCAGCGGTTTGCTGCTGACGAACCACAACCCAGTCGCCATCGCAGATAGCGGCATCGATCATTGACTCACCAACTACCTTCAGAAGGAAGAGGTCACCTTTTCCAACAAGTTGCCTTGGCAGCGGGAAAATCTCTTCGATATTCTGCTCAGCAGTGATTGGCCCACCGGCTGCAATTCGACCAACCATAGGAACCATTGCAGCATCGCCGATTGGGGTCACGTTCTCGACATCCGCCCCTGGGTCAGCTTCGAGTCCTGCAACCTCAATCAGCACATCAATTGTGCGAGGACGCTTAGGGTCACGACTTATGTATCCAGCCAGTTCCAGCTGGTTCAGCTGGTGGGTCACCGATGAAGGGGAGGAGAGGCCGACTTCGTCGCCAATTTCCCTCATGCTCGGGGCATAGCCCTTGTCTAGCTTGGATCGTTGAATGGCCTGCAGGATGCGCTCCTGCATGGCGCTCAGGCTTGATGCCCGGCGGGTCGGCTTCTTGGCGTCCATTTCACCCTCTCAAATAGGCCCAATTGGGCTGTTATCGAAACTTTATTCTAAATTGGGCCCTAAATCAAACACATTTTCGAAAGATTTGCCAATTGCTTGACAAAATGTCGGTGGTTCCTTGTAATCTTGTTCTAAGTAGAACACTTGTTCGAATAACTCAAGGAAAGGCACCAAAATGACCGCAACTCTAGCTCCAGCAGCTCAGGTCCACCCAATGAGTCCTAAGCGTCGCGCCAGGCTCGCACGCACCCTGTTTGTGATCAGCGCCATGTCTCTAATGCTGGCCGGAATGATCTTCAATCAGAGTGCTGTTGCAACCGACCAGTCTGTAGTCGGCTCCAAGGCATTCAATTACGTTTCAGTGATGCCAGGAGACACCCTCTGGGAGCTTGCTGAAACTTACTCCGAGGGCAAGAACCAACAGGATTGGATTGCAGAAGTCATTCTTCTAAACAATCTTTCTAGTGCGACTCTTTCAACAGGCGACAAACTAGCTCTCCCATAGTCCCAGAAGGCCTCAATAGGGCAGCCACTAATCTTGAGTAGTGGCTTGTCATAGATCTCTCGTGTTCCGATCTCGCCTGAGCTGTCTTTATAAGGCAGTAGCACCTGAATTCAAGGCTGCTAAGTGAGTCTTGTCGCAATCCTCGATACTGGGTTCGAGGAACATTCAGAGTTGGTTGAAGCACTCCAATTGTCCGGAGCACAAATACTTGTCACCACTAATCGAGCCGAGATTCTGAATGCTGATGGTTTCATAATCCACAGCTCCGGAGATTTCTCATCCCTAATGAAGTCGCTGGAAAAAACTCATGGCCCTGAACTAATTGACAAAAGACTTGCCGGTGGAAAGGCCGTCCTTGGTATCGGCACTGGTTTGCAAGTGATGTTTGAAACTCACTTTGAGTTAGATGAAGAAACAAGTGGTTTGTCTCAGTGGCCTGGCGCCCTAAAGAGAACAACGAATTCACAAGACAAAACTCCATCGATGGAGCAGGTGTTAGTAGCCAAAGGATCGAAGCTTTTCGATGGCATTGAAAGCCCTAAGTTCTGGTTTGGAAATTCCCACGCAGTATCCGAGTTCACGTTGCAAGTGGACCCTCCTTTTGTTACACCGGCAATTAGCTACTTGGCGGGCGGAACTTCTTTTGTGGCCGCAGTTGAAAACGGTCCACTTACTGGAGTTCAGTTCCATCCCGAAAAATCGGGCGAAGCTGGGTTAGCCTTGCTTCGCAATTGGCTTGGAACAATCTAGGAGGGCTCTGAGTTGTCCAAAAAACTAGAACTGTTTCCAGCAGTGGATGTATCTGGAGGTAAGGCGGTTCGCCTTGCTCAGGGGATCGCCAATTCAGAGCAGACTTATGGTTCCCCTCTTGAAGTCGCACAAACCTGGATAGCTGCTGGTGCGAAATGGATACACCTGGTTGATTTAGACGCAGCCTTTGGTCGTGGCAACAATCGACCGCTCATTCAAGAAGTAGTTGCAGAGTGCAGCGGGGTCAAGATACAGCTCTCCGGTGGAATAGCGGACGCGTCTTCCCTGGAGGCAGCCCTTGCTGCTGGCGCTGACCGAGTAAACCTAGCGACCTCAGCGTTAGAAAATCTTTCATGGGTTGAGAGCATTGTTTCTGAATTCGGAGAGCAAATTGCCGTAGGGCTAGATGTTCAAGGCACAACTCTTATCGGCCGGGGTTCAACGAAAGAAGTGGGTGACTTGTTTGAAGTTCTGGAGGTGCTGGAGCAAGCTGGCTGTGGCAGATATGTAGTAACTGATGTCAGTCGTGATGGGATGATGCAAGGCCCCAACCTTGAGCTGCTTCGAGCGGTGATGGACAGAACCGGAAAGCCAATTGTTGCAAGCGGCGGTATCTCAAGTCTTGAAGACATTGCAGCGCTTCGCGAGCTAGGACTTGAGGGTGCAATTCTTGGCAAAGCCCTTTACGCCAACCGTTTCACTCTCGAGCAGGCATTGGAGCTGGCGAGTAAGTGACAGATCACTTCAACCCAAACCGCTTCACTGATTCCGCGGGTACTCCATGGGAGGGACGAAGCTTCGACGAGAACCCCTTTTCTCAGGATGACGGAAAAGCCTCTCCGGAATTGGTCGAGGCTATAGCTGGGTTCCGAGCGGGAAAACTTGGTGCGGAAGTAGTTGTTGATCGAATTAGAGTTTCCAGACTTCTTGTTCCACTGCTTGCAAATTTGGGGGAGTCCGAGATTGGAGCCCATGGGCAAAAAGTCGATAAGAGCGCGGAGCTTTCCATCGTCACGGTGAAATCTCCTGACGATCAGGATTCCTTGGTTGTTTTCTCGTCAGTCGAGGCGATGAATAAGTGGAATAAGACTTCAAGGCCTGTTCCCACCGACGCGATTCGAGTGGCGCTCGCGGCTGCCTCTCAGATGAGCACGCGAATTGTGCTGGACCCGGGAAGCGAGACAGAGTTTGTGGTTAGAAGGCCAGCGATTGCAAAAATAGCCCAGTCACTGCCGTGGCTGCCTGCTGAGAAAAACCCCTCGGTATTGCAGGTGTTGGAGGATTCAGTAGCTGGAGAGCCTCTCGTTGTTGGGTTTGAGGCTTCCACTGCAGATCCACAGTCAAGACTTTTGGGAGCTGAACTGCAGGTTTCGCTTCAGTTGCAGCCCAAAGCAGAGCCAAGCCTGGTTAGGGAGCTAATTGAACGAGTTAGCTCGAAATGGTCCCAATCTGAGGAATTTGCCACTTCAGTTGACTCGGTGGCAATAAAGCTTCGTAGCTAGTTGACAGGCCCGGTGTATTTTTCGCCTGGGCCCTGACCAGGAGCATCCTTGATGACACTGGCCTCTCGGAAGGCAAGTTGGACTTGGCGAAGAGCATCGCGTAGCGGTCTGGCGTGGTGATCGCCTAGGTCTGGGGCTGCGGCCACAATCATCCCAGCCACTGCTGTTATCAGCTTTCGTGCCTCGTCAAGGTCACCTTTTCGGCCATCGGCAGCCAGTCCGCATTGGACTGCAGCCACGCTGAGCAGGTCAACCGCGTAGCGGCCAATCACCTCGACGGCTGGAAGGTCCGAGAGCTCGGTGATCTGGTCTTGAATCTTGTCGTATTCAGACAACTATTCTCCTTTGGTGGCTTTGATGCTAGGCTATCCCATGGCTCCGAGGTCTCACGATCTCGGTCAGAAGTGGATTAGTTTCCCACCCGCGTCCACCGCATTTATAGGTTGCCGGGTAAAGCTTTTTTCGCATCTGCATTTCCCTGGGCGCTTTAGGCGCACTTGGTGTGGCCGTTGGCACATCGATAAGGAGAACCAGATCAGCGATCCCCGCATCAATGACCGTATCCGTGTCCCTGAGGTCCGCCTCGTAGGAGCATTGGGTGAACAGGTTGGCGTTGTAAAAATCGAGGATGCTTTGCGCATGGCGCAAGAAGCAGACTTGGACCTCGTAGAGGTTTCACCACAATCCAACCCACCGGTTGCGAAGCTAATGGATTTCGGCAAGTTCAAGTATGAAGCTGCTCAGAAAATTCGTGAGGCTCGCAAGAACCAGGTGAACACTGTTCTAAAGACAGTTCGCTTCGGTTTGAAAATCGACGGTCATGATTACGGCACTAAGAAAGCTCAGATTGAGAAGTTTCTGAAAGCCGGCGACAAGGTGAAGGTGATGGTGGTCTTCCGAGGAAGAGAGCAATCTCGTCCGGAGATGGGTATCAAGTTGCTCCAAAAGTTGGCTGAAGAGGTGGCCGAGTTTGGGACCGTCGAATCGACACCATCGATCGACGGCCGAAACATGGTCATGGTCATTGGTCCACTTAGAAACAAGGCAGAAGCGAAAGCCGATGCAAAGAAAGCTGCGGACAAGGCTGCAAAGGCCGAAGCCAAGGTAGAAACCGCCGAAGTAGTAGTCGAAGAGGCTGCCCTAGAAACAGGAGAGAAGTAAATGCCAAAGCAGAAGACCCACTCGGGTGCCAAGAAGCGTTTCCGCTTCACAGGTAGTGGCAAGCTCATGAAGCAGCAGATCAACATGCGCCACAACTTGGAGCACATGTCATCAAGACGTAAGCGTCGCTTGAACGCAGACCAGGTAGTTTCACCTGCGGACTTCAAGACCATCAAGACGCTGCTCGGTAAGTAAACGAAGACGATTTTAGGAGTTTAGAAAATGGCAAGAGTAAAAGGCGCAGTCAACTCGGCTAAGAAGCGTCGCGTTGTACTAGAGCGTGCAAAGGGATACCGCGGACAGCGCTCCCGTCTATACCGCATGGCGAAGCAGCAGATGCTTCACTCGCTGGTCTATGCATTCAATGACCGTAGAGCTCGCAAGGGTGATTTCCGCAGACTATGGATTCAGCGCATCAACGCTGCATCCCGCGCAAACGGAATGACTTACAACCGTTTCATTCAGGGACTAGGTCTTGCAGGCGTTCAGGTTGACCGCAGAATTTTGTCTGACCTAGCAGTTAACGAGCCTGCGACATTCGCATCGCTAGTTGCAACCGCGAAGGCAGCGCTGCCTAAGGACACATCAGCACCTAAGGCGAGCTAACAAAAGTGATTCAAGATCCCTCCCAAGCGGAAATAAAAGGGGTCGCAAAGCTCACCAAGAAAGAGGCCCGGTCAGAGACCGGGCTCTTTCTGCTTGAGGGACCTCAAGGGCTAAAGGAAGCTCTTGAGCGACCAAAGCTGATTGAGAAGTTGTTTGCGACTGAAAGCTTTGAGCAGAAGTATCCAGACCTGATTGCGCGTGCTCGCGATTCAAGAGTGAACGTGAATCTTGTTTCAGAAGCAGTTCTCAAGGAACTAAGCGACACCACAACCCCTCAGGGCGTTGTCGCGGTTTGCCAGCAGTTCCACGTTTCAATCGAGGATGTCATTGCTTCGAAGCCAAAGTTAGTTGCCTTTCTAGCTCAGATCCGAGACCCGGGAAACGCAGGTACTGTTTTGCGAGCAGCTGATGCCGCTGGAGCAGACGCAGTGGTGTTCAGTAAGGGAAGCGTAGATATCTACAACCCGAAAGTTGTTCGCTCAACTACTGGTTCGATGTTTCACTTGCCATTTGTGATCGATGCTGACATCCCGTCTTCGCTTGAGAAGTTCAAGCAAGCCGGGCTAGCTGTTCTTGGGGCTGATGTTGCAGGCGCCTCCCTTGCCACAATCGATACATCTGATCTGGCTAAGCCAACTCTTTGGCTGTTCGGAAACGAAGCTTGGGGTCTAGAGCCTGAAGTATCGGCTTTGGCAGACAAACTGGTTCAGGTTCCCATCTTCGGAGCAGCTGAATCTTTGAATTTGGCAACCGCTGCCAGCGTTTGCATGTACGCGTCAGCCTTCGCTCAGAACAGCTAATCGGTAAACTTTAGAACTATGTCCAACTCCGAGGGTATTTCTCAAGCAGAGATTGATAAGGCCATCCAGTCTGCTTTGACGGAGATATCCAGCGCCGCATCGATGGCTGAGCTCAAAAAAGCCAAGGGCTCAATTCTTGGTGACGGTTCTGCACTTGCGAGTTTCAGCTCAAGGCTTGGCAAATTACCTGCTGAACAAAAAGCCGAAGCGGGAAAGCTCGTGGGTTCTGCCAGGGCAAAGATTACCGAGGCCTTTGAGGCTAAAGAGAGCACACTTTCTGCTGCAGAGGAAGCAAAGCTTCTTGAAAAAGAGGCTATTGATGTCACAGCCCTTGGCCGGATAGCTAGAACCGGTGCCCGTCATCCGTTGAGCCTGCTTCAGGAGAAAATCTCCGACGTCTTTGTTGGAATGGGCTGGGAAATCGCCGAGGGTCCTGAAGTCGAGAGCGAGTGGTTTAACTTCGATGCTTTGAACTTTGACGCCGACCATCCTGCCCGGGCTATGCAAGACACTTTCTTTGTCGAACCTACTGAGCAGAAGCTAGTTTTGCGCACTCACACTTCTCCTGTGCAGGTGCGTTCGATGCTCAATAGAGAAGTACCAATTTATGTTTTGTGCCCCGGCCGAGTTTTTCGCACAGATGAACTGGACGCTACGCACACCCCTGTGTTTCATCAGGTTGAGGGACTCGCCATCGACAAAGGTTTGAGTATGGCGAATCTTCGCGGAACGCTTGAGCATTTCGCACGCATCATGTTTGGGGAAGAAGCCAAGATTCGACTACGACCTTCCTTTTTCCCTTTCACTGAACCTTCCGCCGAGTTAGACGTTTGGCACCCTGGTGCAAAAGGCGGTGCGCGATGGGTTGAGTGGGGCGGTTGCGGCATGGTGAACCCGAACGTTCTTCGCGCAAGTGGAATTGATCCGGAAGTTTACTCAGGCTTTGCATTTGGAATGGGTATCGAGCGCACTCTGATGTTTAGAAACGAAGTCTCTGACATGCATGACATGGTAGAAGGCGACGTTCGTTTCAGTCAGCAGTTTGGGATGGTGCTCTAGATGAGAGTCCCACTCAGCTGGCTAGGGGAGTATGTAGATCTTCCATCAAATGCAACACCCGAATCAGTTATGGAAGATTTAGTGCGCGTTGGTTTTGAGGAAGAAGCCGTACATAGTTTTGACGTAAGTGGACCACTGGTAGTTGGACAGGTCTTGGAATTCGTCGCCGAACCTCAAGCCAACGGTAAGACCATTCGTTGGTGCCAGGTTCAGGTAGCGCCAGAGGGAGCAAAGGCGGCCGATGGCGGAGCCTCGGTCCGCGGAATTGTTTGCGGTGCTTCAAATTTTGAAGTTGGCGACAAAGTAGTTGTTAGCCTGCCAGGAGCTGTGTTGCCTGGAAACTTTGTTATTTCAGCTCGCTCTACCTATGGGCACACTAGCGATGGGATGATTGCTTCCGGGCGTGAGCTGAATCTTTCTGATGATCACGACGGAATTTTGCGTCTTTCAACGATGGGCCTAGATCCAAAAGTTGGAACGGATGCGATTGAACTTTTGGGACTTTCCGATAGTGCCGCAGAAATCAATGTGCTACCAGATCGCGGCTACTGTCTATCTATCCGTGGTGTTGCTAGAGAGTACTCACATGCAACCGGTAGTGAGTTCAGGGACCCAATTGAAAACGCTCACGCAGTCCATGGCGAGGGTTTTGGATTGGTTATCCAAGATGCGACGCCGATTCGCGGCAGAAAGACATCACAGAGTTTCATTCTTAGGACAGTCACCGGCATCGACGCTTCAAAGCCGACACCTACTTGGATGCGGGCGAGACTAAAACTTGCCGGTATGCGCTCAATCTCGCTTGCGGTTGATATCACAAACTACGTGATGCTGGAACTGGGCCAGCCGGTGCATGCCTACGACTTGGACAAAGTTGCCGGTGGGCTCACAATTCGCAGAGCCAAAAAGGGGGAGACCCTAAAGACCCTGGATGGACAAGAGCGTAAGTTGCATGAGGAAGACCTGCTTATCACTGATGACTCGGGACCTATCGGATTAGCCGGGGTTATGGGTGGATACTCAACCGAAGTCTCGGATTCCACTAAGAATGTTTTGATCGAAACCGCCCACTTTGACGGAATCTCGGTTGCCAGAACTGCCAGACGGCACAAACTCTTCTCTGAAGCGTCGAAAAGATATGAACGAGGTGTTGACCCACGCGTCGGTGAACTAGCAGCAGCAAGAGTTATTCAGCTTCTTGAAGTTCACGCTGGAGGGGCTGCGGGCACTCTCGGTGCAACCTATTCAGATTTTGAGCCAGCCACACAGATCCATCTCCCGGGTGGGTTTGCAAGTGAATTGATGGGTGTTGATTACAGCCAGGACGAGATAGAGAAGGTGCTGCGCGACATTGGTTGTGTTGTGAACACTGAAGACGCAGGTCTAAATGTGACAGTCCCAAGCTGGAGACCTGACCTTATTCACAAGACAGATCTAGTGGAGGAAATTGCTCGAATCACGGGCTACGACCGGATTCCATCTGTGCTTCCGGTAGCCCCTCCTGGACGCGGGCTAACAAGAGAACAGAATTTCCGAAGCACAGCACTGAACTCATTGGCTGCAGCTGGTTGCACTGAGGTGCTTAGCTACCCATTTGTTTCTGCCGCTTCAAACAACACTTTTGCGGATGCCTCGAAAGCTGTGGTTCTTGCAAATCCAATTCAAGAAGAGGCTGGCCAACTTCGACTGTCGCTTATTCCAGGGCTTATCGAAACCGCGCGCAGAAACTTATCTCGCGGCCTAAATGATTTGGCAATTGTGGAACAGGGTTCAGTCTTTATTACTGCAAACTCCAAGCCTCCAGTGTTTCCAGATACGAGCACAAGGCCTTCTGCAGAGCAAATCGCCAATCTTGAAATGGGAATTCCGCAGCAGCCAAAACATTTAGCTGGTTTGTTCTTAGGTTCAAGACTTGGCTCACAGCCAGGGTCCAAATCCATCACCGCAGGAGTTGAGGACGCACTGGAGGCTGCGCGAGTTCTCGGCGCATCGGTTGGCGTCAGCTTTGAAATCCGCCAAGCGCAACCCAAGGGATTCCACACAGGTCGATCCGGTGAATTGCTTGTTGGTGGAGTAGTTGTCGGAACAGTGGGGGAGCTGAGCCCATCGGTGAGCAAGTCAAATGATCTACCCAGAACCGTTGGAGTTTTTGAGGTCAATCTAGACGCACTTTTTGATGCTGCTCCTTTAGCTGTGACCGCAAAGCCTCTTGGAACTTTGCCTGCGGCAACCCAAGACCTTTCATTGGTAGTGAAAGTTGAGACCCCTGCCTTGGAAGTGCTCTCTGCCGTTCGTGAAGGCGCAGGAGATCTTCTTGAGCTAATTTCGCTAACAGATGACTACCGAGGATCGAATGTTGGCGAGGGTTTCAAGTCCTTGACTTTCGCTTTGAGATTCCGAGCGATGGATAGAACATTGACTCAGGCAGAAGCCAGCGAGGCACGAGACGCTGGAGTGCAATTGGCTAGGCAGAGATTTAACGCAGAAATTCGTTCTTAGACAAGTAGCCGAAGGGAGTCCGAGATGGCTTTGACAGTTGCAATCGCGGGAGCCAGCGGATACGTTGGCGGCGAAATAATGCGCCTTGTGGCAAATCACCCGCAGCTAGAACTAAAGACCGTGACAGCCAACAGCAATGTTGGGCAAACAGTCTCTTCGCTACATCCTGAAAACACATCGAATGGCGATTTGGTCTTTGTTGAAACTAACGCCGCAAATCTACAGGGCCATGACATTGTGTTTCTGGCCATGCCGCATTCAAAGAGTGCAGAAGTTGCTGCTTATCTTCAAGACACCAAGTTGATCCTGGATTGTGGTGCCGACTTTAGACTCGAAGACCCAGTTGCGTGGAAAAAGTTCTACGGAACCGAGCACGCTGGAACTTGGAGTTATGGACTTCCAGAACTAACTCTGGCATCAGGAGGCAAACAGCGCGGTCGACTGAGACAAGTAACCCGAGTTGCTGTTCCAGGTTGCAATGTGACGGCAATAACCTTGGCCCTCGCACCCGCGCTAACTGCAGGTTTGATTGAACCGACCGACATTGTTTCAATTCTTTCTGTCGGAACTTCTGGTGCAGGAAGACCATCTGTTCCAGCAAATAAAACCGAAGGCGACGGCTCCGCAAATGCTTATGGCGTCGGCGGTGTGCACCGGCACACTCCTGAAATTGAACAGAATCTCTCTCTTGCAGCTGGCGAGCAAGTTTCTGTCTCGTTCACACCAGTATTGGTTCCGATGTTTCGAGGAATCCTTGCGGTGAACACTGCAAAGGCTAAATCCGGCACCACCTTGAACGCCCTGCGCGAGGTGTATCTGGATGCGTATGGGGACGAAGCGTTTATTCATGTTCTTCCAGAGGGGGAGTTTCCAAGCACTGGAGCACTTTCTGGCTCAAACAATGCAGCGATTGGAATTGCACTTGATGAGCACTCAGGACGCGTGGTTATCGTTTGCGCTATCGACAATTTGGTTAAGGGAACTGCAGGAGCGGCAATTCAATCACTAAATCTTGCTCTTGGTTTCGATGAGGCTCTGGGCCTTGAGGGAATTGGATTTAGCGCATGAGCGTCACATTTGCCGAAGGATTTACTGCTGGTTCAATTGCGTCAGGTTTGAAATCAAATGGCAAGCTCGATCTGACTGTGATTCACAATCTAGGTCCGAAAGACGATGCAGCTGCTGTGTTTACTAGCAACAGGGCAAAAGCGAATCCCGTGCTTTGGTCTATGGAGGCCGTTAAGGACGGCGCTGCCAGAGCAGTGGTTTTGAACAGCGGCGGAGCAAATTGCTATACCGGAGCTCAGGGTTTTCAAACCACCCATAAATCAGCCGAACTGGTCGCAGAAGCTCTCGAGCTTTCTGCTCAGGACGTGTTGGTTTGTTCCACGGGACTAATTGGAGTCCAACTCGATACCACCAAGCTTTACCCAGCAATTGGATCCGCCTGCCAAAGTATGAGCACTGATGGGGGACTGGAGTCCGCTCAGGCGATAATGACAACCGATTCCGTGCCAAAACTTGCCACTGCAACCTCCGCTGCTGGTTGGAAAATCGGAGGAATGGCAAAAGGTGCAGGAATGCTAGCCCCGGCTCTTGCAACCATGCTGGTTGTGATTACAACAGACGCTGAGGTCTCAGACATCGATGATCACCTTCGTGCCGCAACCTCAGTTTCTTTTGATCGACTCGACTCGGATGGCTGCACCTCGACCAATGACACCGTTATTCTGATGTCCTCTGGGGCAAGCGGTATAACTGCTGACGCGAAAGAGTTCCAGGAGCTGCTAGTTGATGTGTGTATGGATCTGGCCAGGCAGTTGATGAAAGATGCAGAGGGCGCCGCTCATGAAATTGCAATTGAAGTCAGCGGAGCTGCATCTGAAGCGGACGCACTAGAAGTCGGAAGAGCAATAGCGCGCAACAACTTATTCAAAACAGCCATCTACGGTAATGATCCCAATTGGGGGAGAATTCTCGCGGCTATCGGAACTACTTCAGCGGAGTATGACCCTTACAACATCGACGTTGAGATAAATGGAGTTAGGGTTTCAAGCAAGGGCGGTCCCGACCAAGACCGCTCCTTGGTCAATCTGGTACCGCGCGAAGTGTTTATCCGAATCGGTTTGAATGCCGGCAATGAGAGAGCAACTATCCTTACAAATGATTTGACCAAAGAGTACGTGATAGAGAACAGTGAGTACTCAAGCTGATGAGCGAAAACCAATTACAGGATGCAGCTCTGGCTCGAATAAAGGCTGAGACGCTAATCGAGTCACTCCCTTGGCTCCAAGATTTCCATGGCAAAGTCGTGGTCATCAAATTTGGTGGTAACGCCATGGTGGACCAGCAACTAACTAAGGCATTCGCAGAGGACATGGCCTACCTGCGATTTGTTGGAATAAAGCCCGTCGTTGTTCACGGCGGGGGTCCGCAGATAACTGCAAGACTTGCTGAGCTTGGGATCGAAACCGAGTTTCGGTCCGGTCTTCGGGTTACTTCTCCTGAAGTTATGGAGGTAGTTAGGGACGTCCTAAGAAACCAGATCTCGGCAGAACTTGCTGGGTATGTGGAAGGTGCTGGAGCAGAGGCAGTTGTGTTGTCCGGCGAAGATTCCAATTTGTTCAGGGCCGAAAAAACCATCACCGATCAGGCCGGGAGCCCTCTAGATGTTGGCCTGGTTGGAGAGGTCACCCAAGTAAACCCGCGCGTAGTACTTGAAGCCCTGGCAACAGGGGTGGTGCCAATTATTTCGACGGTAGCGCCTGGGCCTGACGGGTCACTTCTAAATGTGAATGCGGACTTGGCTGCAGCTTCGCTTGCCGTTGCCCTCGGAGCCGAGAAGCTGCTTCTTCTAACCGATGTGGCTGGCCTGTATAGCAATTGGCCCAACAAGGACTCTTTGATTTCCGAAATCAGAGTCGCTGAGCTAGTTGCACTGATGCCTCAGCTTGAATCTGGAATGATTCCGAAGATGCAGGCATGTCTAAATTCGCTTGCTGGGGGAGTGCCGCGAGCTCACATTATTGATGGCCGCACCCCGCACAGCATTTTGCTCGAGATCTTTACCTCCAGCGGTGTCGGCACCTTGGTGCTACCTTAGAAACTTCGAGAGGAGATTTACCATGACCCGTCATTTTCTGCGTGACGACGACATTTCTCCCGAGGAGCAATCTGAGATTTTAGATCTTGCTGTCAAGCTAAAGGCAGATCCATATTCGGCAAAGCCTTTTGTTGGCCCCCAGACTGTTGCCTTAATTTTTGATAAGACTTCGACGCGAACAAGAGTTTCGTTTGCCGTTGGTGTATCTGATTTAGGCGGAGCACCACTAATCATGGATGCCGGTTCTAGCCAGCTAGGCGCTAAGGAATCGGTGGCAGACACTGCGAAAGTTTTGGAACGGCAAGTGGCGATGATCGTTTGGCGAACCTTCGCGCAGAGCGGCCTTGAGGAGATGGCTGCAAATTCCAAGGTGCCAGTTATCAATAGCTTGAGTGATGACTTTCACCCTTGCCAATTACTGGCGGACTTGATGACCATCAGGGAGCAGCTAGGTTCCTTGAAGGGCAAAGTTCTTTCCTACATCGGTGACGCGTCTAACAATATGTGCCACTCGTACATGTTGGCCGGGGCAACTGCTGGGATGAAAGTTCGGGTTGCAGGCCCTGCTGGCTACCAACCGAATCCAAAGATCTATCGCAGGGCAGAGGAGATTGCGCTGCAAACCGGTGGCTCTGTTGATGTTTACACCGACCCAAGTCATGCTCTGGTGGATAGCGATGTCGTAGCAACGGATACTTGGATATCCATGGGCCAAGAAGCCCAAAAGGAGCAAAAGCTGAAGGAGTTTGAGGGATTTACTCTCGATAAAGAGCTAATGAGCATGGCTAAGCCTTCCGCAATAGTTTTGCACTGCTTGCCTGCCTACCGAGGCTATGAAATAGCCGCGGACGTGCTCGACGGTGCTCAGTCAGTTGTCTGGGATCAGGCAGAGAACCGTTTGCACGCCCAAAAGGCCCTCATGGTTTGGCTGGCCGCTCGCTCCAAAGCCTAAGATTGAACTGTTCTCGAGGCTTTTCGGGTTCGCTTTTTTAGTAACTAGGAGACAAATGGCCCAGCGCGTTGTTTTGGCTTATTCCGGTGGTCTTGACACTTCTGTAGGTATCGGATGGCTCAAAGATGCCACCGGTAAAGAGGTAGTTGCCATGGCCATCGATGTTGGCCAAGGCGGCGAAGACATGGAGGTCATCAGACAGCGTGCCCTGGATTGCGGAGCTGTCGAGTCTGTAGTTATTGACGCCCAGTCGGAGTTTGCTGATGACTACATCATGCCTGCGCTCAAGGCCAATGCTTTGTACCAGAAACGCTACCCACTAGTTTCTGCTCTATCTCGTCCGCTTATTGCAAAGTACTTGGCTAAGACCGCCAAGGAGCTTGGCGCAGACACAGTTGCCCATGGCTGCACAGGTAAAGGTAATGATCAGGTGCGCTTCGAGGCTTCGGTTGCTGCCATTTCCCCAGAACTAACTTCAATTGCGCCAATCCGTGATCTAGCTCTTACTAGAGACAAGGCAATTGAGTACGCAGCTGAACACAATCTTCCAATTGCTCAGTCAAAAAAGAGCCCTTATTCAGTTGATCAGAATGTCTGGGGAAGAGCCGTTGAGACCGGATTCCTAGAAGACCCGTGGAATGCGCCAATTGAAGACCTTTATACCTACACTCAGGACCCTGACATTCTTCGGGAACCAACTGAAGTAATCATCAAATTTGACCAGGGAATTCCGGTTGCCATCGATGGCGTTTCCTACACCGCAATCGAAATGGTCAAGAAGATGAATGAATTGGCAGGTATGCACGGAATCGGGCGCATCGATATCGTTGAAGACCGTCTGGTTGGCATCAAATCCCGTGAGATCTACGAAGCTCCAGCTGGAATTGCATTGATTCAGGCTCACGAGGAGTTGGAGAACCTGACCCTTGAACGAGATGTGAACCGCTTCAAAAAAGGTATTGAAGACAAGTGGGCAACCATGGTCTACGAAGGTCTCTGGTTCTCAGATCTCAAGCGCTCGCTAGATGTGTTTATCGACCACACTCAAAAGTACGTAAGCGGTGAGATCCGCCTCAAGCTTCGCGGAGGTAGGGCAGTGGTCACTGGCCGCCGTTCAGACCAAAGCCTTTACGATTTCAACCTAGCCACCTACGATACTGGCGACAGCTTCGATTCCTCGTTGGCCAAGGGGTTCATCGAACTATGGGCTCTTCCAAGCAAGATTTCGGCGAGACGATCAAATGGCAAATGAGGATAAGCCAGGATCGCTTTGGGGCAGTAGGTTTGCCTCCTCTGCTGCAGATTCCGTAGCGGCACTGAGTAAGTCAACACACTTTGACTGGCGACTAGCCGAATACGACATCGCAGGGTCGAAAGCACACGTAAAGGCGCTTTTTACTGCTGGCTATCTCAGCAATGACGAAGCCGAACGACTCAACAAAGTCTTAGCCCAGCTGCTTGATCGGGTAAAGGCCGGGAGCTTCGCACCTAAGGAACAGGACGAAGACGTTCATTCCAGTCTTGAGCGCGGAATCATTGAAATTGCAGGTCCAGATCTTGGTGGAAAGCTGCGAGCGGGAAGATCTCGAAACGATCAGATTGCAACCTTGATTCGCTCGTATCTTATGGATGAAGCTGACGCAATTGAGGGTCTCGTCAGGGAGTTAATTGGCGTCATTACTGATCGAGCTCAAGAACACCTAGGCTCTGCAATACCCGGTAGAACTCACATGCAGCATGCTCAGCCAGTGCTGCTATCTCACCACTTACTGGCCCACACTTGGCCGCTGGTTCGCGATCTAGAAAGGCTGCGAGACTGGCGAGTTAGAGCCAATGTATCGCCGTATGGAGCTGGCGCACTTGCTGGCTCAAGTCTGGGACTTGATCCAATGTTGGTTGCGAATGAGCTCGGCTTCGCCGGCACTACTCAGAATTCAATAGATGGAACATCGGCCAGGGATGTTGTCTCAGAATTTACTTTCATCATGAGCTTGATTGGAATCAACCTCTCCAGGTTTGCAGAAGAAATAGTCATTTGGGCAACTACCGAGTTTGGATACATCAAGCTAGATGACGCTTACTCAACTGGGTCTTCAATCATGCCGCAGAAGAAAAATCCCGATGTTGCAGAACTTGCGCGAGGAAAGTCCGGTCGTCTGATCGGAAACCTCACTGGTTTGCTTGCAACCCTAAAGGGCCTACCACTTGCGTATAACCGCGATCTTCAAGAAGACAAAGAGCCGGTGTTTGATTCCATCGATACTCTAAAGCTTTTGCTTCCAGCATTTTCTGGAATGGTTGCCACAATGCAGTTTGATTTAGATCGCCTGGAGCGTTTAGCACCAGCAGGCTTCTCGCTTGCAACCGATGTTGCCGAGTGGTTGGTGAAACAGCAGGTGCCGTTCCGTGAAGCACATGAGATTACTGGGAAATTGGTTGCTTACTGCGAGAAGAATTCACTCGGGCTTCACGAAGTTCCAGATAACGAAATGGCGAAAATTTCTAAGTCACTTACCCCGGAAGTTAGAGACGTTCTTTCAGTGTCGGGTTCAATCAAGTCTCGATCTGGTGTTGGAGGTACAGCACTTCCTAGAGTGCTTGAGCAAATCAGTGAACTTAGAAAGAACTGGGTCACTAAGTAATGACAATTTCAAATCAGTCCAACGATAAATCCTTCAAGGGTTTATGGGAAGAGCTGCAGTGGCGAGGTTTAGTTGCAATCTCCACTGACGAAGCTGAGTTATCAAAACAGTTGAATTCCGGAAAACTTACTTACTACATCGGTTTTGATCCAACCGCACCATCTCTTCACCTCGGAAACCTAGTCCAACTACTTGTGATGAGAAGGCTTCAGCTAGCAGGCCACAACCCGATTGTTTTGATTGGTGGTTCCACTGGTTTGGTCGGTGACCCACGCCCAACTGCTGAGCGAACACTGAACACTAAAGAAACTGTTGCGGAGTGGGTTGAGAAACTTTCTAAGCAAGCCTCACGCTTTCTTGATTTCTCAGGCAGCAATCCGGCAAGCCTGGTCAATAACTTGGACTGGACAGCATCACTTAGCGCAATTGATTTTCTGCGGGAAATCGGAAAGCATTTTCGCGTTGGCAAGATGCTCTCAAAAGAAGCGGTGAGTGCCCGCTTGAACTCCGAGCACGGTATCAGCTACACAGAGTTCAGCTATCAGATTTTGCAAGGGTACGACTTCCTTGAACTTTTCAGACGCAACAACTGCACACTGCAGCTCGGGGGATCGGATCAGTGGGGAAACCTCACATCCGGTTCCGACTTGATTCATAAAGTGGAAGGTAAGTCTGTCCACTTGTTGGCAACGCCCTTGATTACAAACTCAGATGGTAAGAAGTTTGGAAAAAGTGAAGGCAACGCTGTTTGGTTAGATGCCGAGCTCACAAGTCCTTACGCGTTTTACCAGTTCTGGTTGAACGTAGAAGATGCCGATGTTGTTGATCGCCTAAAGGTTTTCACTTTTCTTTCTAAGTCAGAAATTGAAGAGTTGGAGAAACAGGTTGCCTCAGCTCCTCACCTAAGGGAGGCTCAGCGAGCATTGGCCCTTGAGGTGACCAGCCTGGTTCACTCCCCAGAGGCAGCCCAGGGTGCCATCCAAGCCTCCAAGGCCCTATTTGGGCAGGCCGAGTTGACCGACTTGTCCGAAGCAGACCTACTTTCAGCTCTATCTGAACTTCCCAGCACCAAAGCAGCCAAAGGGGCCTCAATTGCCCAGCTTTTGGTCGATACTGGCCTAGAATCCAGTGTTTCCGCGGCTCGCAGGGCCATAAAGGAAGGCGGGGTCTACCTAAACAACGAGAAAGTGGCCGACGAGGCGGCTGTTTTTGACCAGGTTCTGGCGGGAAATGCTGCGGTGCTTCGAAGGGGCAAAAAGACCCTCGCGGCCATCTATCTTTCTTGAAAAGTTTTTCAATAAAAGGCCTTAAAATCCCTTATTTGATTTGACATAGCAGGCAACAACAGCGTAATCTTGTGAAGTTGTCCAAAGCTTGAAATTCTGTTTAGAGTTTCGGCTCAAGCGCAAAAGTCCGACACCTCTATAACTGGCTAGAAATCAAGGTTTTTAGCCAATTTTGGAGTCGGCAAATTGGAAAAGTAGCTCCGGAGATCGAAGTAAAAAATCGATTCTCGGACGCGTCCGATCCTTGAGAACTCAACAGCGTGCACAATGTCGATGCCAATAACATCTTGGCTTTATTTGGCTTGCCAAATAAAGCGAAGAGAACAAATTGGATTAGACAGATTGTCAGACAATCTGATTTAGTCAGATCA